>Ga0105240_10013719_pt1 | contig 11104 bp, 10 predicted proteins | sample KBSC54metaG_FD_80426 | JGI IMG/M metagenome (GOLD analysis project Ga0105240, IMG submission 80426) | Corn rhizosphere microbial communities from Kellogg Biological Station, Michigan, USA - KBS C5-4 metaG | ecosystem: Host-associated > Plants > Roots > Rhizosphere > Soil | place: Michigan, USA...
GAGCTCGAGGATACCAACCGCGGGGTCGTCGCGCTGTATGCGGAGCTCGACGAGAAGGCCGAACACCTCCGACGCGCCGATGAGATGAAGTCCCGCTTCCTCTCCAACATGAGCCACGAGTTCCGCACGCCGCTCAATTCGATCCGGGCACTCAGCCGGCTGTTGCTCGATCACAGCGACGGGGAGCTCAATGCCGAGCAGGAAAAGCAGGTGGGCTTCATTTCCAAGGCCTCGGACGATCTGACGGCCCTGGTCGACGATTTGCTGGACCTGGCGAAGATCGAGGCAGGCAAGATCGAAGTGCGCCCGATCGAGTTTTCGGTGGGCAACCTGTTCAGCGCGTTGCGCGGCATGTTGCGCCCCCTGTTGGTCGGCGACGCCGTCAAGTTGGTGTTCGAGGAGCCCTCGACCACGGTCACCCTGTTCACCGATGAAGGCAAGGTCTCGCAGATCCTGCGTAATTTCATCTCCAACGCCATCAAGTTCACGGAGCAGGGCGAAGTGCGGGTGTCGGCGCAGTTGAGCGAGGACCGGCGCACGATCCGCTTCAGTGTGGCCGATACGGGTATCGGCATCGCTCCGGAGGACCAGGGGCGCATTTTCGATGAATTCACGCAGCTCCCGAGTCACTTGCAGGGGCGGGTCAAAGGTACCGGCCTCGGCCTGCCGCTGTGCCGGCGCCTGGCTCACCTGCTCGGCGGCGATGTCAGTGTGCAAAGCGCGAGAGGTGCGGGTTCCGTCTTCACCGCCGCGGTCGTCGCGCACTTCGAAGGTGATACCGCCGATGCTCTGGAAGCAATAGACACGACCATCGAGTTGGGACGATCGCCCATCCTTGTGTTGGATGACGACGCGGAGACGCGGCTCATCTATGACAAATACCTGCGGGACTCACGTTACCAGCCCTTGAATGCGCGCAACTTGCGCGAAGCGCGGGAGATCATGAAGCGCTGCCGGCCGCAGGCGATCATTCTCGACATCGTGTTGCGTGGCGAGGATACCTGGCGTTGGCTGAACGAGCTCAAAGGCGATTCGGCAACCGCGGACATCCCGGTCATTGTCGCCACGAGTAGCGAAGACGAGCGCAAAGGGCTCGCGCTCGGCGCGGATGCCTACTGTTTGAAACCGCTCGAGCGGGTGACGCTGTTGGAAAAGCTGGACGCGCTTACGGCGAGGCGCGTGCTGGTCATCGACGACGATCCGGCGGCGCGTTATCTCATGCAAAAGCTGCTGGCGGACACGCATACCTGCGTGCTCGAGGCCGCGGATGGGCGCAGCGGGCTGATCGCCGCGCGGCGCGCGCGCCCCTCGCTGATCTTCCTGGATCTGGGACTGCCTGATTTCAGTGGTGAGGAAGTTCTCAACGTCCTCAAAAGCGACGCCGATTTGCAGAGCGTGCCGGTTGCCATCGTGACCGCCAGCAAGCTGACGGTCGATGAGCGCTCGCGGCTGGGTCGGCGCGCAGAAGCGGTTGTACAGAAGAGTGATCTGAGCTCCGAGCGTACGCGCGCTATTCTCGCATCCAATGGTCTGCAGGCGTAGGCGCGTGACGATCCGCCGTAACCTCATCATCAACTGCGATGACACCGTCGAGACGCGTTACACGAAGACACGCGTTCTGCGGCAGGCCGGCTATGAGGTCGTCGAAAGCGGCACCGGTCAGGATACCTTGCAGAAAACACGCGAGCTGATGCCGGACCTGGTGCTGTGCGACGTGCAACTCCCGGACATGAGCGGGCTCGAAGTCTGCCGGCGCATCAAGGAGGACGCGGTCACCGGGATCATCCCCGTCATCCAGATCTCGGCGACGTTCATCGACAAGGAGCACGCGCGTGACGCACTCAAATATGGCGCCGACATTTATCTCACCGAGCCGCTCGAGCCGAAAGAGCTCGAGACGGTAGTGAGCGTTCTGTTGCGTCTGGGACGCACGGAGGCGGGATTGCGGGAGGCGTTGGCCCGCGAGCGCGCGGCTCGCGCGCAGGCCGAGGAGGCGACCCAGATCAAGGATCAATTCCTCGCCAACCTGTCGCACGAGTTGCGGACACCGATGAACATCATCATCGGCTGGTCGCACCTGTTGCGCACGGGGCCACTCGACGAGTCGCAACGGCACCGCGCGACCGAGGCGATCGAGCGCGCGGCGCGCTCCCAGGCGCAGCTCATCGAGGACCTGCTGGACGTCTCGCGTATCGTGGTCGGCAAGTTCCGGCTCGTCAAACAGGAGATCGACGCCGGCAGGATCCTGCAGCTGGCCATCGATAGTTTGAAGTTGGTGGCACAAGGCAAACAGCTCACGATCACCCTGACGCGGGAAGGCGAGGATGCCCGGATCAGTGGCGATCCGGACCGGCTGCAGCAGGTCTTCTGGAACCTGTTGTCGAACGCCGTAAAATTCACACCCGCCGGTGGCCGGATCGAGGTGCTCCTGAAGTCGACCGCCAGCAACGTCACCATCGCCGTGACCGACACGGGAATCGGTATCGATCCCGAGTTTCTGCCGCATGTGTTCGAGCGCTTCAGGCAGGCCGACAGCACCAGTACGCGTCAGCATTCGGGTATCGGGCTGGGGCTGGCCATCGTGCACCACGTCGTCGAGTTGCATGGCGGCGGAGTGCGGGCGGATAGCGGTGGAGAAGGCAAGGGCGCCACGTTCACCGTGACATTGCCGCGGCTGGTACAGGCGGATGCGCAAGGCGGCCTCAAACAAATCAGCGCGGAGGCTCCCGACGGCGCAGCGGGGCCGCGTCGCCCACTTCCCCCGGTCCGCGTGTTACTCGTCGAGGATGATCCGGACGCCAGGGAAGTGACGGCGGCGGGACTGACGAAGTCCGGGTTCGAGGTCCATGCAGTGAGCGGGGCCATCAAGGCGCTCGAGCTGTTGGATGTCTGGTTGCCCGACGTCGTGGTGTCGGATATCGGCATGCCTGGCATGGACGGCTATGAGTTTGTCAGGTTGCTGCGCGCCCGGGCGCCTGAGCGCGGCGGTAAGGTCGCCGCGCTCGCACTCACGGCGTTCGCCGGTCTGGGTGATGCCGCGCGCGCCCACGCGAGCGGCTACCAGGAACACTTGTCGAAACCCATCAGCTCCGATGCCTTGGCGCAGGCTATCCTGTCGTTGAAACAGCGTCAGGGCTGAGGCAAGGCGTGTGTTGGGTACCGAGCCCCGGGATGCTGGCATGGATGACGTCACCGGGTTGCAGATAGCGCTTGTAGTGAGTGCCGCAGCCCGCCGGCGTGCCGGTGCAGATGACATCTCCCGGGAGCAGGCGCGCATGCTGGGAGAGGTACTCGATCTGGGTGGCGATGTCGAACAACATGTCCGAGACGAGACCGTTCTGCATGGGACGATCGTTCACCGACAGGGTGAGCCGCAGGGAGTAGGGATCGGGCAGAAAGGCCGCCGGCACGAAATAGGGGCCTAGCGGGAGAAATCCGGGGGCGTTCTTCGACTGCAGCCAGTCGGTGCCCATGGCCGGGACATCGCTGCGACGGACCTGGTCGCGCGCGGTGATGTCATTGACCATCACGTAGCCGGCCACGTAACTCATCGCTTCGGCGCGGCTTACCCGGCGTGCCACTTTTCCAATGACGACTCCGAGCTCCAACTCCCAGTCGACCCGCTGAGCGTGGCGCGGGAGCTCCAGCGGGTCGGTGGGTCCGATGACGGTCGAGGGAAGTTTGAAGCACGCGTAAGGCGCGCCGCGGAGGCGCTCCTGGATGGTTTTCTCCGCGTATCGCTGTCTTGCAGCGGCATCCATCCCATCGGTGTGGGGCGGGGCACCCGCGTCCACTATGGCCTCGACGATATGGCTGCGATAATTGGCGATGGTGCAGAAGATCTGCCGCGGGGGTTCGATGGGCGCGCGGGTATGCAACTCGTCGATTGCGATCGAGTCCTGGGTCAGCTCGCGGGGGTAAGTCTCGCAGGCAATAGCGAGGACCTGAAAATTGGCCTCCCAGTGATCGAGCAGCGATAAGAGCGAATCAGGGCTGCGCAGCTTCAGATGCAATCGCTCGAGCCAGGGCGCCGCGCGGGCGAGCGGGACCACGCGCTCGGCCAGCACGAGTCCCACAAACGGGACCGTAATACCGGCCCCCCCAAACGTTCCGAGCTTGAATAGCATCGCTTGACACCCCCCGTCCCGGTAGATAAGCATGATGTTAAGTATCGGCTGTCCGCAACGGGCGAGGGACCCCGATGGCACATTTAGTGATTGAATATTCAGCGAATTTGCGCGGCCAATTCGACCTGGGCAGCTTTCTGAAAGCGATCCACGAGGCGGCGCTCGCCACGGGCGTATTCCCCATCGGGGGCATCCGGACACGGGCTTATGAGGCCCAGCACTACGTGATCGCGGATGCGCATCCCGACAACGCTTTCGTCCACATCAGCCTGAAGGTGGGCCATGGCCGGGATGTCGAGACGCGCAAGCGCGCTTGCGAGGCCATCTTCGAGGTGGCCTGTCGTCAACTCGCCGGCGTCTATGAACGCTTGCCCCTGGGGATCGCGCTCGAGATGCAGGAGATCGATCCGGTGTTGACGTTCAAGAAAAACAATCTGCACGACTACGTCAAACGACGAGCGCAAAAATCATGAGTCCACCGAGCGGCGGTAATCTCGAAGCCAACCTGGCCAAGGCCAGGGGTTTCCTGGAGCGTTTCCGGGGCGCTCCGCTGGGACATTTCATTGCGGGCAAGGCGGTCAGCGGCGTGGGCCGTGAAGTTTTTGACAACATCTCGCCTGTTGACGCGCGGGTGATCAACCAGGTGATCTCCGGCGACGAGCAGGATGTCAACGCTGCCGCGAATGCCGCGGAGGCGGCTTTCCCTGCCTGGCGAGCGAAGACCGGCGATGAGCGACGCGCGATCCTGCACCGTGTTGCCAACGCGATCGAAGCCCGCCGGGAGGAAATCGCGTTTGTGGAGTGCATGGATACCGGGCAGGCACTGCGTTTCATGAACGGTGCCGCTTTGCGTGGTGCTGAGAATTTCCGGTTCTTCGCCGATCGCGCTCCGGGCGCCGCGGACGGGTTGGCGCTACCGGCGGCCGAGCATCTCAACTACACGACACGGCAGCCGATCGGGCCTGTAGCGATTATCACGCCGTGGAACACGCCCTTCATGCTGTCGACGTGGAAGATCGCTCCCGCGTTGGCGGCGGGTTGTACGATCGTTCACAAACCCGCCGAGTGGAGTCCTCTGACGGCGACGCTACTCGCCGAGATCATGACCGAGGCAGGAGTGCCGGCTGGCGTGGTGAATCTCGTCAACGGGATCGGCGAGCGCACCGGCAAGCTGCTGACGGAGCATCCGGCCATCCGCGCGACTGCTTTCATCGGAGAGTCGCGCACCGGCAGTCTCATCATGAGCCAGGGCGCGCCCACTTTGAAGCGCGTGCATCTCGAGCTCGGTGGCAAGAATCCGGTGATCGTGTTCGACGACGCCGATCTCGACCGCGCGGTCGATGCCGTCGTCTTCATGATTTACAGCCTCAACGGTGAGCGCTGCACATCATCGAGCCGGCTGTTGGTGCAGCGCTCGATCCACGACCGTTTCGTCGAGCGTGTCGCGGAGCGTGTGGCCCGTTTGAAAGTCGGCCATCCGCTCGATCCGGCCACGGAGATCGGCCCGCTGATCCACCAGCGGCACCTCGACAAGGTCATGAGTTATTTCAAGATCGCACGCGAGGACGGTGCGCAGATCAAGGCGGGCGGGGCGCTCGCCGAGAATTTGAAGCCTGGTTTTTACGTACAGCCGACCTTGTTCACCAACGCTAATATCAACATGCGGGTCGCCCGCGAGGAGATCTTCGGGCCGGTGCTGACCGTGTTGCCATTCGAGAACGAGGCGGAAGCGGTCAAGATCGCCAACGACACCCCGTATGGGCTCACCGCTTACATCTGGACCGGTGATTCCGGCCGGGCACTGCGCATGGCGCATGCGGTGGAAGCGGGAATGGTCTGGGTGAATTCGGAGAACAACCGTCACCTGCCGACGCCGTTCGGCGGCATGAAGGCGAGCGGCATCGGTCGCGATGGCGGTGACTACAGCTTCGACTTCTACATGGAGACGAAGAACATCTGCATCGCGCACGGCACTCACCGGGTGCCGAAGTTAGGAGACGCCAAGTGAGTGTCCAGCTCGACCGGCTCAAAGGTTCCATCCCCCCACTGGTCACGCCGTTCCACAACGGCGAGGTGGACTACGACGCCTATGCGAAGCTCGTGGCGTTCCAGATCAAGAACGGCTCACACGGGATTCTAGTGAACGGCACGACCGCCGAGCCGTCTACACTGACCACGGAAGAGCGCAACCGGCTCGTCGACATCGCGGTGCAGGTGGCAGCGAAGAAGGTTCCGGTCGTTGCCGCCACCGGGTCGCAGTCGTTGCGCGAAACGCGCGAGCTGACCGAGCATGCGGCCAGGGCGGGTGTCGACTCGCTGTTGATTGTGACTCCGTACTACATCCGGCCCCCGCAGCGCGGCTTGATCGCCTATTACCTCGAGCTGGCCGCCATGACCGACCTGCCGTGGATGGTGTATCACATCCCGGGCCGGGCGGCGGTCAACGTAACCATCGATACCCTGAAGGAGTTGCGTACCAGGTCACCCACTTTCGTGGGTATGAAGCACGCTGTGAACGATCTCGCGTTGGTGTCGGAGTGTCATGCCGCGCTGGGACCGGAATTCAAGGTGTTCGTCGGGCTGGAGGAGCTCAGTTTCCCCATGATGGCGGTCGGCGCCTGCGGGCTGATGAATGCCGTCGGCAACCTGCAGCCGCAGGTTCTCGCGGACCTCTGCGACGCCATCTGGCGTAACGATCTGCCGGCCGCGCAGGCACTTCATCACCAGCTCTTCGAGATCAACCAGGCGGTGTTCTTCGATACGAACCCGATCCCCATGAAGTACATGATGAAGCGGCTGGGTATTCTCGCCACGAACGAGCACCGCCTGCCGATGGTGCCCGCCACGCCGGAGCTCGAGCGACGGCTGGATGCCGTGTTGAAACGCGTGGGTCTCCTCGGGGAGCGAGCTGCTTGAAGCTCCTCAACTTCCGCGCCGAGGGTCGTGAGTCGGTCGGAGCGCTGGGTGCGCGCGGAATCGTCGATCTCGGTGCGAGGTTGGGGCACGAGGTCAACGATCTGTTGACCTTCATCCGCTCGGGCCTGATGGGTCCGGCGCGGAGCCTCGCCTCACTCGATCAGAGTGACTACGCGCTCGAAGAAGTGCAGATCCTGAAGCCGATCGGTCGCGACACCCGATACTTCTGTATCGGCGTCAACTACCCCGATCGGAACGAAGAGTACAAGGATGGCAGCGAGCGGCCGAAGTATCCGAGCCTGTTCATGCGCTCCCACACTTCCCTGGTGGCCCATGGCGAGCCCATCGTGCGCCCGCGCGAGTCGGAGCAACTCGACTACGAGGGCGAGATCGTCGTCGTCATCGGTGAGGGCGGCCGGCGCATCGGCCAGGAAGCGGCGATGCGGCACGTGTTGGGGTACACGTGCGCGAATGAAGGCTCCGTGCGTGATTGGTTACGCCATTCCAAGTTCAACGTCACCCAGGGAAAGAATTTCGACCGCTCAGGCGCCATCGGACCCTACATCGTGACCGCCGACGAAGTCGGTACCGCACCGCTGCGCGTGACGACTCACGTGAACGGGGAGGAGCGGCAGAACGACACGAGCGATCGGATGATTTTCGGGATTCCCTACTTGATCAGCTACCTGTCGACTTTCTGCACCCTCGAGCCGGGCGACGTCATATTGAGCGGCACACCGAGCGGCGCCGGTGCCCGTTTCGAGCCGCCGCGCTACCTGAAAGCCGGCGACGAGGTGCAGGTGCAAGTGTCGCGGGTCGGGCTTCTGCGCAACACGGTGGTTGACGATGTCGGCTAGCAACGAGAGCTCAGCGGCGCGCACGGCGGTTCCGATGCGGGCCTTCTCGGAATCTCTGCCCATGGCGCTGCTGCGGACGCGCGAGGCCGTAATGCGCCTCTTCCGCCCGGGTCTGCGCAGTCGCGGCGTGACCGAGCAACAGTGGCGGATTCTGCGCTCCCTGACCCACACCGGCCCGATGGAAGTGACGGAGCTGGCGGAGGCCACCTGCCTGTTGGGTCCCAGCCTGTCGCGGATCCTGCCGGACATGGAGAAACGGCAGCTCGTGGGCCGTAAGCAGGTGGATTCCGACTTGCGCCGCAGCGTCGTCAGCGTCGAGGCCAAGGGGTTGCGGCTCATCAACCAGCATGGGCCCGACTCGGAGCGGATCTACGCGGAAATCGCCAGGCGCTTTGGACACGAGCGCCTGGCGCAGCTCCATAACTTGTTACACCAACTACAGGACGCTATCGAAGACATGCCCCGGACAGGTGAATCGTGAGCCTCTATAACGTGCAGAAACTGATGTTCCAGCTCAACCGGGACCCGGCGACCCGCAAGCGGTTCGAGCAGGAGTTCGAGTCGTTGTTGGCGGATTACGAGCTGACCGAGCAAGAGCAGATCGCCTTGCGCGATCCCGACATCGGACTGCTCTACGTGATGGGTGTCAACGGTCAGATCCTGATGCACTACGCGGCCCTGCGCGGCTTCGAGTGGAATGCGTATATCGAGGCGATGCGCGAGGGAGAGCGCAAGTACGGACCGGTGCGCACGGGCTTGTACACCCGCGCCGCGGGTAGATGACATGAGCCTGGTTTTCGCGGGTGTCTGCAGCCACGCACCGGGAATCACCGGGCGGAAAGATCGTGCCGATCCCGTGGTGCGGGACGCCTTCTATGCCGCTTATGAGCGGATGCGGCAGGCGCTCGAGGCGGCGCGTCCGGATGCGTTGGTCGTCATCGGCGCGGAGCATTTCGCCAACTTCTTCATGAACAACATGCCGGCCATCTGTGTCGGCATGGCGGATCACTACGAGGGTCCGATCGAGGATGAAGCGTGGCTCGGGATCAGGCGAACCCGCTTCCCCGGCGCCACGAAGCTGTCCATGGAGCTCATCCAGGACGTCATGAACGATATCGACCTGGCGTATGCCCAGGAGTGGAAGTTCGATCACGGCATCATGGTGCCGCTGCACTTCCTCACTCCGCGAGCGGACGTGCCGATCATCCCGGTCAACATCAACTGCCAGGGGCCGCCGTTGATTCCGCTGGCGCGCTGTTATGAGTTCGGGCGCGCGCTCAAGCGTGCTTGCGCCGCGCGTCCCGAGCGTATCGCGGTGATCGGTACGGGGGGCATTTCCCACTGGCCCGCCACACCCGACTCCGGAAAGATCAACGAGCCCTGGGATCGGGCCTTTCTCGAGAAATTTCTCGCCAACCGCCGCGAGGAGCTGCTTGCCTACAAGGACGAGGAGACCTGGCGCGAGGCCGGGCAGGGTGGGTTGGAAATCCGCACGTTCATCGCGCTCGCCGGGGCGGCGGAAGGTCATACCGGCGAGCTCTGGTTCTACGCCCCCATACCTATTTTCGCGGTCGGCTGCACGGTCGCGGTCATGAAACTTTAGAGGTAACCGCATGCGTCCACCTTATCGTGCTGACCAGGTCGGAAGCCTGCTGCGTCCTGCGGCGCTCGTCGAGGCGCGCACCCGCTTCAAGAATGGCGAAATCGACGTCGGGCAGTTGCGTAAGCACGAGGACGATGCGATCCGCGCGGCCGTTGCGCGCCAGGAGTCGGTTGGCCTGCAGTCGATTACCGACGGCGAGTTCCGCCGCGATTATTGGCACATCGATTTTCTGCGGCAGCTCCAGGGCGTGGAGATCAAACAGATGTCCGGGCCGAAGTTCACGGGCACCGAGGAGCAGCCGCCGATTGCGACCGTGGTGGGTAAGTTGGATTACGCGCGCCCCGTGATGGTCGAGGATTTCACGTTCCTGAAGTCGCAGACCCGGCGCACGCCCAAGCAGACCATCCCGTCGCCCTCGATGCTCCACATGCGCGCCGGTCGCAAAGGGGTGTCCAGCGAGGTTTATCCGGATATCGAAGAGTTCTGGGCGGACGCCGCGAAGACCTACAGCAAGGCGTTGGCCTCCTTCAACGCGGCGGGATGCAAGTACCTGCAGCTCGATGACGTGGCGTTCGCGTACCTGGGGGATGAGAAATTCAGGGAGAGTTGCCGTGCCAACGGCGACGATCCGGCGAAACTGCCGCGCCGTTATGCCGATACCATCAACGCCGCGTTGAAAAATCGCCCGGCGGAGCTCGCTGTGACGATCCACACCTGCCACGGCAACTTCAAGAGCTCCTCGGCAACCCAAGGCGGCTACGAGGAGATCGCCGAGGCCATGTTCTCCTGCGACGTCGACGGCTTTTTCATGGAGTTCGACAATGAGCGCTCCGGGAGCTTCGAGCCCTTGCGCCTGTTGCCGAAGAACAAGAAGGTCGTGTTGGGCCTGGTGACCACGAAACTGGGGCAGATCGAGAGCAAAGACGCGTTGAAACGCAGTATCGAGCTGGCTACGAAGTTCGTGCCGCTCGAGAACCTGTGCCTGTCGCCGCAGTGTGGCTTCGCCAGTACGCACCACGGCAACAAGCTCTCCGAGGACGATCAGTGGCGCAAGTTGGCCCTGGTCGTGGAGGTGGCCAACGAGGTCTGGGGCGCGCGCTGACTGAGCGATGATCGCCGTAGCGAGGGCGACCCTCAGTCAGGCTCCTCAGTCCGCGGTGCCCAGCTTCCAGCCGCCGTCGATGATGATTTCCTGCCCGGTGACATAACTCGATCCGGGCGAGGCGAGAAACAGGGCCAGTCCCTCGAGGTCCTCCGGGAAGCCCACCCGGTGCATGGGAATGTTCTTGCTCACCAGTTTCTGCAGTTCCAGGTTGTGGGCATGGCCGCCGCCGATGTTGGTGATGATGAACCCCGGGGCGATGGCGTTCACGGTGACGTTATAAGCGGCCATCTCCAACGCGACGCAGCGCATGAAATGAGCGGCGCCCGCTTTCGCCGCCATGTAAGCCGAACCGATCGCCGGCTCGATATTGGTCGCGGCCAGTGAGGTCGTGATGATAATCCGCCCTGACTTACGCGGCTTCATGTGCCGCGCGGCCGCGCGACACGTGGCGAAGACGCCGTTCAGGTTGATGTCGATGACGCGATTCCAGCGCTCA
>Ga0105240_10013720_pt1 | contig 11104 bp, 12 predicted proteins | sample KBSC54metaG_FD_80426 | JGI IMG/M metagenome (GOLD analysis project Ga0105240, IMG submission 80426) | Corn rhizosphere microbial communities from Kellogg Biological Station, Michigan, USA - KBS C5-4 metaG | ecosystem: Host-associated > Plants > Roots > Rhizosphere > Soil | place: Michigan, USA...
CCGGCCACCGCGCCGATGTTGTTGCCGCCGGAGTTGGTGTTGGAGTTGGCCAGATCGGGCACGATGAAGAAGTCGGCGCCGGCCACCTGGCCCTTGCCGATGTTGGAGCCCCGCCGCAGGTCGCCATTGCCGCCCAGCGCGGTTTCCTGGTTGCGCATGGCCAGGCCCGCGCCGCGGTCGACCACCCGCAGGCAGTTGGAGCGGGCGGCGAACAGCTTGATCAGCGATTCCGGGTTGGAGAGCCCCAGCCCCGTCCACCACTGCCGTTCCGGATCCTTGATCGCGACGCGGCCCAACGGCTTGTCGCAGGTCGGCAGTTCCGGCGTGCCGGCCGGCTTCTTCTTGTCCATGCCGTACTGGGCGAAGGCCGGTTGTGCGGAAAGGACCGAGGCGACCCCGAGCACCAGAGCCGCGGTTGACAGTCTGCGCATGCTTGCCCCCCAAGCATTAGAGTTAATTTTGCCGCAACCTAGTCCCCCAGCGGCGACGCTTCAATCGTCGTCGCGTGTTAGGTGAACATCGATTGCCTGTCGGCCCATCAAGGTTTCGCGACCGGACGCCGCCCGGCCCGTTCGCGGCCTTCCGGCGGCCCGCGCTTGACCCTTCCGCCGCCCCCGTGTCGTGATGTCGGCCAGGCGGTATGGCGGAGGACACGGGCATGAAGTTCGGCATCTTCTACGAGCTGCAGCTGCCGCGGCCCTGGGGGCCCGACGACGAGTGGCGGCTCTACCACAACGCGCTCGACCAGCTCGAGGTCGCGGACCGGCTGGGCTACGACTACGCCTGGGAGGTGGAGCACCATTTCCTGGAGGAATATTCCCACTCCTCCGCGCCGGGGATCTTCCTCTCCGCCGCCAGCCAGCGGACCAGGCAGATCCGCCTGGGCCACGGAATCCTGCAGCTCACCACCAACCACCCGGCCAAGCTCGCCGCCCAGGTCGCCGCGCTCGACCTGATCTCCAACGGCCGGGTCGAATTCGGCATGGGCGAGAGCGCCTCGCTGACCGAGCTCGCGCCGTTCGACATCCCGTTCGACGAGAAGCGGGCGATCTTCGAGGACGCGGTGAAGTGCCTCGTGCCGATGTTCACCAGCCCGAGCCACAGCTACGAGGGGCCCTACCACAGCTTCCCGGCGCGCAACGTCCTGCCCAAGCCGCGCCAGAAGCCGCATCCGCCGCTGTGGACCGCCTGCTCGCAGCTCGAGACCATCGCCTACGCCGGCTCCAAGGGCCTGGGCGCGCTCGGCTTCCAGTTCGTCAGCGCCGACGCAGCCCACGCCTGGGTGCACGCCTACTACAACGCCATCACCAAGCGCCTCGACCGGCTGGCCGACTATCCGATCAACCCGAACATCGCGCTGGTGAGCATGTTCATGTGCGCGCCCACCGACGAGGAGGCGCGCGCCAAGGCCGACGGAGCGACCTTCTTCCAGTTCTGCCTGCGCTTCTACAACACCCCCGACCGCTCGCGCCCGCCGCCGGGGTCGGTGAACATGTGGGAGGAGTACACCAAGTGGAAGGCCGCCAATCCGGCCGCGGCGGAGAAGGCGCTGTCCGGCGGGCTGATCGGCTCCCCCGAGACCCTGCGGCGGAAGCTGCGCAAGTTCGAGCAGTCGCACATCGACCAGGTGATCCTGCTCAACCAGGCCGGCCGCAACAGCCACCAGGACATCTGCGACAGCCTCGAGCTCTTCGCGGCCGAGGTGATGCCGGAGTTCCACGCCAACATCCCCGCGCACGAGGCCTGGAAGGCCCAGGTGCTGGCCCGCGAGATCGAGCTCGAGGAGATCGAGACCGAGCAGTTCACCATCCGCTACGGCGGCAAGGCCGTGCAGCTGGCGCCGGCCTGAGCCGCGCCGATGAGGACAGGAGACGCCATGAAGAAATTCCTCGCCCTCTACATGGGCTCGGGCGACCCGTCGCGCACGGCCGCCGCGCTGGACGAAGGCGCCCGCAACAGGGGCATGGCCGCCTGGGGCGCCTGGATGGGCGAGCATGCCGGCGACATCCTCGACGCCGGCGGCCCCCTGGGCCCGACCAAGAAGGCCTCGCGCGCCGGGATCAGCGACACGCGCAACCTCGTCGCGGGCTATCTGGTGATCCAGGCCGAGAGCCACGAGGCGGCCGTCAAGATGTTCGAGGGCCACCCGCACTTCGCGATCTTCCCGGGCGAGTCGGTGGAAGTCATGGAGTGCCTGCCGATCCCCGGCGGCTAGGGCGCGATGCGGTCAGGCGGGATCCCCGGCGCGCTGGTTCGGGCCTGAGGATCAGGCCGCCCGGGCCTCGGCCCGCCCGGCTTCAGCCCGCCTCCAGCACGGCCTTCAGGCGGGTGAGGTTGCCCACCTCGGCCTGCATGGTGCGTTGGATCATGCCGTTCATCAGCCGCATCAGGCCCTTGGGCTCGAAGCCCAGGGAGAAGGTCAGGCGGGCCGATGTTCCTTGCGGCTCGATCTCGAAGAGCTCGACCGGCCGCGCGGGGCCGGCGATCACCTCGAAGCGCAGGCGTCGGCCCGGAACCGCCTCGACCACGCGATAGTCGCCCTGGACCTTGCCGCCGCCCGGACCGGCGATGGTCTGCTTGTAGACCGCCCCGGCCTCGCCGGCCTCTCCCGAGGCCAGGCTTATGGAGGTCACGGCAGGGCGCCATTTCGGGTTGTTCAGGCCGTCGGCGACGAAGGCGTAGACCTCCTCGGCGGGCCTGCGGATCTCGATCGAATTGCTGGCCTGGGCCATGGCTGAACCTCAGTTGCGGAGGATGATGCGGCGGGCGGCGCTCGCGGTTTCTCCCGCCGCCCGATATTGTCGCGCGGCCGCAGTCGATGCAGGGGCGCGCCGGAGCGAATGCCGTACGAGATCGACATCAACGAAGTCTCGACCTGCCTGTGGCGACGCGTGCGCCGCACGGGCCGGCGGCTGACCCTGGTCTACGACCGCGCCCTGGCGCCCAGCGGGGTAAGCGCCAATCAATTCGATATCCTCGCGAACCTGTTCGCGGCCCGACTGCAGCGCAGGGACGGGGTCTCGCTGGGCGAGCTGGCCGCGCCGATGGGCATGCATCCGACGACTCTCACGCGCGAGCTGAAGCCGATGATCGCCCGCGGCTGGGTGGCGCAGCGGGCGGCTGCGCACGACCGGCGCACGCGGCCCGTCGCCCTGACCGAGCTGGGGTGTGAGACCCTGCGCGCGGCCGTGCCGCTCTGGCGTGGCGCCCAGCGCGGGCTCGAAGCCGCCCTCGGCCCGGAGGCCAGCAAGGCGTTGAGCGCAACCCTCGATCTGGCGTTCGAGAAGTCCATGACCTGACGCCCGCGACGGCCGGCGGCCAGTCCGCCAATTATCTGCATTTACAGATAATTGAAATCCCCCTGCGCGCCAAGAGCCGCTTCGCGGCGTCAAGCCGCCGTCCTTCAGGAGCTCAGCCAGCGCCGCGGGTGGCGCCAGCCCAGCTCGCGGACCTCGCCGGGCGCGAGGCCCAGCTGCTTCATCTTGGCGGGCGTGAGCGCGCGCAGAGCCTGCACCGGCTCCTGGCCGGCCAGCGGGCTCGCGGCCACCCGTCCGCTGCGCCCGGCACAATCGACCGCCGTCCATTCGGACTTGCCCTGGTCCTCGTGGCCCACGGCGAAGTAGTGGCGCAAGGGCGCGGGCTCGCCGGCGATCTCCAGCAGCACCCCGATGAGCCAGCCGCCCGCCATGACCTTGGCCTCCGCACGCCTAGAACCGGCGGAGACCTAGCGGACCTATTTCGTCACCACCAGGGTCCCGGTCATGCCGGGGTGATAGCGACAGGCGAACGGATAGGTCCCCGCGGCGTGGAAGGTGGTCCAGCGGTGCGCCTTGACCGGCAGTTCGACGTCGAAGGCGTGGTCCTTGGCCGTCGCCGAATGGACGAAGATGTCGTCGTTCGCCCATTCGATGGTGTCGCCGACGTGGATGGACGCCGGGAGAGGCCCGAACGCCATCTTGTTCAGCGTCACCGTATAGATGACCGGTCCCTTCGGGGCATGCGACTTGGCCGCCGGAGCGCTGACCGGGGCGACGGCGAGCGCCGCCCCGGCCAGCACGGCGAGCCACGGATGGGGGGACGACACCCGGCTCAGCCTTACTTCAGCGTGCTGACGAGATGCTCAGCGTGCGCCTGGTGCTCCTTGAAGAGCTTCAGCCCGGTCTCCAGCAGGCTCTTCAGCTCGGCGTTCTTGGCGTTGGGGATCAGGGTGTTGGCGAGCGCCCCGTTCACCGTCTTGTGGTAGGCGACCTCGTTGGTCGCGTAGGCCTTGTCGAAAGCCGCGCCGCTGAGGCTCGAATAGGTCTTCAGCTTGGCCGCGGCGTCCTTGGAGAGCGCCTGGCTGGTGGGGTTGTCCTGCGGCGTCACGCCCAGCTTCTTGACCAGCGCCAGCGCCTGGTCATTGACCGCGGTGTGATCGCGGACCATCTCGTTGGCGAAGTCGAGGACCGCCTTGTTGTGGGACTTGGCCAGCGCCTGCTTGCCGGCCGCGATGTCGATGTTGCCGGCGGTGTAGGCGATGTGGGCGATCTGGGCGTCATTCGGCGCCTGGGCGCATGCGACACCGGCGGTGAGGCTGAGCGCCGCGGCGAAAGCGAAGGCTTTGAACATGTCGTTGTCTCCCGATGAGTGCGGACCGCCCGAACGGGCCGTCCGTCGTTTGGATGACGCGGGAACGCTAAGGTTCCCGGGAACCTCTGGCTCCCGGGCCAATCCAACGGGGGTATCTTAGGAGCCGCCATGACCACCGTCCACGCCCGCGACCTCGCCGGCCTGCCAGAGCCCGAGCTGGTGGCGCGCGCCCGCCTCGGCGACCGCGAGGCGTTCCGGGAGATCATGACCCGCTGCAACCAGCGTCTGTTCCGCGTCGCCCGCGCCGTGGTCCGCGACGAGGCCGAGGCCGAGGACGTGCTGCAGGAGGCCTATGCGCGGGCCTTCGCGGCCTTCGCGGGCTTCCGCGGCGAGGCCGGCGTGGCCACCTGGCTGACCCGCATCGTGCTCAACGAGGCGCACGGACGGCTGCGCCGCCGCAAGACCACCGTCGAGCTGGAGGCCGTCGAGGCCGCCCAGGCCGCGGCGCCCGCCGGCGGGCAGGTGCTGGCCTTTCCCGGGCTCGGCCGCAGCGAGGACCCCGAGGCCGACGCCGCCCGCGCACAGATCCGCCGCATCCTGGAGCGCGCCGTCGACGACCTGCCCGAGCCCTTCCGCCTGGTGTTCATCCTGCGCGAGGTCGAGGAGCTGAGCGTCGAGGAGACCGCCAGCCACCTGAACCTCAGGCCCGAGACCGTGAAGACCCGCCTGCACCGCGCCCGCCGGCGCCTGCGCGAGGCCCTCGACGCCCAGCTCGCCGACGTCATGGTCGGGGCCTATCCGTTCCTCGGCGCCCGCTGCGCGCGCATCACCGAGGCGGTTCTGCGACGTCTTGGCTGAACTGATCGCGGCGGGTTGAAGGCGCCATGATCTGCCCATAGGCTACGCCTGCAAGTCAGGAGCAGCTCATGGCCGACGATCCCAAGACCGACAACAACGGCCCCCGAGCCAAGGCGAACCAGAAAGACAAGGGCACGGTCGTCCACAGCGCCTTCGGCGAGAAGATGACGGGCCACCTCTCCGACATCGCCGACGGCGACGACGTCCGGCGCAAGGCTCGCCCCGCGCCGGTCGACGACGGGAAGGCGAGGCCTGGCCAGAAGGACAAGGGCAAGGTGGTCACCGGCGCCTTCGGCGAGAAGCTCTCCGGCGGCATCGCCGACATCGCCGACGGCGACGACTGACGAGTGGCGGCGGGGCCCGCTCCCAGGGCCTCAGTCCGGCTCGCGGCCCTCCGCCAAGGCGATCCCGTCGAGGAACAGCCGGCGGTGGTCGGGGCTGTGGAACAGCCGCGCCGCCAGGTCGTCGACCGACTCGCGTGAGCTGGCGCGAAACCTCTCCAGGGCCTTCCGGGCGGCGCTCGACTGCCCCAGATGACCGCAACAGGCGGCGATGCAGGCGTGGTTGAAGGCCACCGTCGCGCGGATCTGGGACGACTCGCTGAACAGAGCCGCGGCCTCGCCGAACCGACCCTGCGCCAGCCGCGCCAGGCCCAGGTTGGTCAGCTGGAAGGAGCGGTCGGGCGACAAGGGGTCCAGGCGCATCGAGGTCTGCACGTGCTCGAAGGCCAGTTCCGGCTCGCCCAGGGCGAGCTGCACGCGGGCGCTGAACATCCAGGCCATGGCCGAGCCCGGGTTGAGTTCGACGGATCGCTCGATCAGGGGCTTTGCGACGTCGGGACCATGCCCGAGCATCAGCAGGACATTGGAGACGTTGCTCAGGACCGTGGCGTCGTCGCCGCCGACCTGCATCGCCCGCTGCGCCAGCTCGGCGGCCCGGGCGTAGTGAGCCGCCGGGTCTTCGGACCATCCGAAACGCGCGACCAGCACGTTGGCGCAGGCGGCCCAGCCCAGGGTCGGCCCGTCGTCGGGATCGGCCGCGAGCGCCTGGTCGAGCAGCTCGACCGCCTGCAGGGTCTCGTCGCGGCGGTTGATCCGGATGAGGGGGATCGCGCGCAGGCAGAGGTCATAGCTGGTCGCGTCGCGCATCGGGCGCACCGAGGCCCGCTCGATCTCGGCGCGTTGCAGCGCCGGCTCGATGACTCCGGCGACGCTGAGCGCCACCTTGTCCTGCAGCGTGAAGACGTCCTCCAAGGTGCCGTCGAACCGCTCGGCCCAGACCTGGGCGCTGTCGGCCGCGTCGATCAGCTTGACGGCGATGCGCACCCGGTTCGCCGACTTGCGGACGCTGCCCTCCAGCACATAGCGGACGCCGAGGATCCGGCCGATCTCCCTGGCGGCGAGGGCCCGGCCCTTGAGCGACAGCGTCGAGCCGCTGGCGATCACGAAGATCGACTTGATCCGGGAGAGGGCGGTGGCGATCTCCTCCACCATGCCATCGGCGAAATAGTCCTGCTCGGCGTCGCCCGAGAGGTTCGCGAACGGCATGACCGCGATCGACGGCTTGGCGGGCAGGGGAGGGGGCCGCGGCGCGACCGGCGCGCGCGGTTCGCGCGAGCCGCCCATCAGTTCGGCGACGCTGCCCAGCACCTTGCGCCAGCCGGCCGCGTCCGGGTCGCCCGTCCAGCCCGCCATGTCCGCGCACTGGATCTGGTTGAACGGCAGGGGCGGGACGGCGCCGTCGATGCTGAGCTGGACCAGGATGCCGGCCTCGCGCGCAACGTCCGCCTCGGCCCGCACCCACTGCGATTTCACCGCCGCGGCCGACCAGATCACCACCACGGCCTTGGCCGTCGCCAGGCGTTCCTCGATCACCTCGGCATAGAGCCGGTGCGCCGGCAGCTCGTCGTCGCGCCAGACCCCGTAGCCCAGCGCCCGCAGCGCCTCGGCCACGACTTGGGCCTCGGCCGCCGTCGCACGGGCATAGGAGACGAAGATTTCGGACATGCCCGGCGACCCACCCCCTTGGTCGTCCGTCGACGGTAGCTAGGTCCGCGGGGGGAGGGCAACCTCGCTGGCGGCTGGCCAGCCCTATCGCTTGTCGTAGACCACCTGGCCGTCGACGACGGTGAGCACGGCGTGGCCCTTGGGGATCGCCGCTTCCGGCGCGGTCATCAGGTCGACCGAGAAGCCGGAGAAGTCCGCCCGCTTGCCGACGCTGATCGAGCCCAGGTCCTTTTCGGCGAACCGCGCGTACGCGGCGGACGAGGTGAACAGCTTCAGGGCCTCGGCGCGGCTCAGCTTCTCCTCGGGATGCCAGTCGGCGTTGGAGAAGCCCTTCAGGTCCTTGCGCGCCACCGCGGCGTAGAACTCGATCAGGGGGGCCCCGCGCTCCACCGGCGCGTCGGAGCCGCCGACCACCACGGCGCCGGAGTCCAGCAGGCTCTTCCAGGCGTAGGCGCCCTTCAGCCGTTCCTTGCCCAGGCGGGCCGGCGCGAAGTGGAAGTCGCCGATCGCGTGGCTGGGCTGCATCGAGGCGATCACCCCATCGGCGTGGAAGCGCGGGATGTCGGCGGGCCTGAGGATCTGGGCGTGCTCGATCCGCCAGCGGGCGGCGTGGCCCTTGGCGGGGTCCGCCTTGAACGCCTCCTCGTAGAGGTCGAGGGCGGTGGCGTTGCCGCGGTCGCCGATGGCGTGGGTGGAGACCTGGATGCCGCTGGCCAGGGCCTTGGCGAGGATCGGCCGCATCACCGAAGGCTCGGTCACGAAGACGCCGCGCAGGCCGGGCGCGTCGGAATAGGGCTCGAACAGGGCCGCGCCGCGCGAGCCCAAGGCGCCGTCCATGTAGAGCTTGATGCCCCGCGTGGTGATCCGGCCGTCGGGCGTGGCGCGCGGCCCGCCGGAGAACAGCGGCCCCGCCTGGGCGGCGTCGACCATGTTGTAGACCCGCAAGCTCGCCTCGCCGCGCGCGTCCATCTCCTCCAGCAGCGGCACCTCCGGCCAGGAGACGCTCATGAAGTGGACGCCGGTCCAGCCGTAGGCCGTCTCCACCTTGAAGGCGGCGCCGAACTGGGCCAGCCGCTGCTCGCGGGTGGGCGGATGGCGCAGCTTGGCGACCAGGGCCATGGCGTTGTCCACCAGCATGCCGGTGAGCTTGCCGTCCGGGCCTTTCAGGATCTGGCCGCCGGCCGGGACCGGGGTGGCCTCGTCGATGCCGGCCGCCTTCAGCGCGGCGGTGTTGGCGGTGAGCGCGTGGCCGTCGGCGCGGCGCAACAGGACGGGGATGTCGGGGGCCACGGCGTCGAGGTCGGCGCGCTGCAGGAAGCGGCCCTCCGGCCAGCCGGTCTCGATCCAGCCGACGCCTTCGACGAGGCCCGCAGGCTTGCGTTCGGCGAGATAGGCCTTCAGCCGCTGGGTCACCTCGGCGGCCGACTTGGAGCCCTCGAGGTTCAGGGTCAGCTCCCGCTGGCCGATCTCGCTCAGGTGCGCGTGGCTGTCGGTGAAGCCGGGGAACAGGGCCGCCCCCTTCAGGTCGATGACCTTGGTCTTCGGCCCGACCAGCGCCCGGGCGCCCGCCCTGCCGCCCGCGAAGGCGATCCGGCCCTGGCGGACCGCCACCGCCTCCACCTTCGGCCGGGCGTCCACGGCGGTGTAGATCGGCCCGCCCCAGATCACCAGGTCGGCGGGGGCGGCGGCCGCGGCCGCGGGCTGGGCCAGGAGGACGGCGGCGAGCAGGGTCGAGGGTGTGCGCATGGGTCCTAGCTAGCCGTCCAGCGCCGCTTCGGCCAGCGCCTCTGTTCAGCGCGCGGTGTGCTTGACCACCCAGTCGGCGATCAGGTCGAGGGCGGCGGGCGACATGGTCTCCTCGATGCGGATGTATTCCAGCGGCGCGCCGGTCCCGGCGGTCTGGAACAGGTGGTTGAGGCCGGGAAGCTCCACCACGGCGGCGTCCGGGTTGCCCTTCAGCGCCTCGCGCATGGCCGGCACGTTCTGGCGCGCGACCACCTGCACGTCCTTCTCGCCGTTGAGCGCCAGCACCGGAACGCGGACCTTGGCCAGGGTCGGGCGCGGATCGTAGGTCATGAACCAGGCGAACCAGGGCGAGTCGTACTGCTTGATCGTGGCCACCGCCGTCGCCGCGGGCATGCCGGTGTCGGCGAGCAGCTTGGCGGCGGCCGCCTGCGCCTGCGCCTTGTCGCCGGGGGCATTGAGCGCCGCCTGCACGCGGGCCAGCAGCGCCTCGTTGGCGGCGATCGCCTCCGGCGGCAGGCCGGCGGTGCGGCCGACCGCCTCGCGCTGCGCCACCAGCGCCTCGCCCCCCGGAACGGCCGGTCCGGCCAGCATCACCACGAAGGCCACGCGCGCATCCTGCACCGCGACCATCGGGGCGATCAGCCCACCCTCGCTGTGCCCGATCAGGCCGATCCGCGCGGGGTCGATCTCCGGGCGGGTGCGCAGATAGGCGACGGCCGCCTCGGTGTCGACCGCGAAGTCGGCCGTGGTCGCCGCGGCGAAATCCCCGGTGGACCTGGCGAAGCCCCGGTCGTCGTCGCGCAGCACCGCGATCCCGCGCCGGGTGAGGGCGTCGGCGAGCACCAGGAACGGCTTGTGCTCCATCAGGGTCTCGTCGCGGTCCTGGGCGCCGGACCCGGTGATCAGCACCGCCGCGGGGAAGGGGCCCTTGCCGGGCGGCAGGGTCAGCGTGCCGGCCAGGCGCACGCCGGGCGCGCTGTCGAACGCCACGTCCTCGGCCCGGTAGGGGAACGGCGGCCTGGGCGTCTGCGGCCGCCGCCGCGGTTCGGGCGGCCCCTTGGTCAGCACCAGCGGCCCGGAGGACCCTTGCGTCCAGCGGCCGACCCAGGCGCTGCGCGCGGCGTCCCAGTCGCCCTCGAAGCGCGCGTGGATGCGCTCGCTGGAAAAGGTCAGCCGGCCGTTCTCCAGGGTGACGGCGTCGAGCGGCAGCGCGCCTTGCGTCTGGTCGGGACTGGAGAGCGTCCCCTGGAAGCCGCCGCCGGGCTTCGGCGTGATCTCGACGCCGACGCGAAGCTCGCTCAGCGCATTGGCGAGCACGCCGTGCCAGGCGCCGGCCGGCTCCTGCGCCCTCGCCGCGCCGGCCAGGACCACGGCCATCACCAGGAGGGCGACGGTGAGCGAGGCGATCCAGACGGTGAGCTGCCGGATCATCGGGCTCAGGCCTCGCCGTTCCCGTGCCGCGCGCGCCGCTGCGCCCGCCGCGTCGCGGGCGGCGGCGGGGCCGGGGTCGCGGCGGTCTCGCGCCGGGTCGGCTCGTTCTGCGCGGACATCGCCGCCTGGGTCAGGCCCAGCAGGCCGCCGGGGTTCATGGCGTCGACCATGGCGGTCGGCATCAGGATCGTCGCGCCGCGCTCCTTGGTGGTCTCGTAGATGATGTTCATGGCGCGCAGCTGCAGGGCCGCGGGGCTCTTGGCGTAGATTTCCGCGGCCTCGACGAACTTCTGCGCCACCGACTGCTCGGCCTGGCCCAGATGGATGCGCGCGGCGGCCTCGCGCTGGGCCTGGGCCTCGCGGCTCATGGCGTCCTGCAGGGCGGCGGGGACCCCGATGTCGCGGATCTCCACGGAGATGGCGGTGACGCCCCATTCGGCGGTCTTGCGGCCGATCTCCTCGCGCAGCATCTCGTCGCCGTGCTTGCGGTCGGA
>Ga0105240_10013721_pt1 | contig 11103 bp, 12 predicted proteins | sample KBSC54metaG_FD_80426 | JGI IMG/M metagenome (GOLD analysis project Ga0105240, IMG submission 80426) | Corn rhizosphere microbial communities from Kellogg Biological Station, Michigan, USA - KBS C5-4 metaG | ecosystem: Host-associated > Plants > Roots > Rhizosphere > Soil | place: Michigan, USA...
GCGCAGCCGACTCGGCCGCACTCGCTGGCGCAGCCGACTCGGCCGCACTCGCTGGCGCAGCCGACTCGGCCGCACTCGCTGGCGCAGCCGACTCGGCCGCACTCGCTGGCGCAGCCGACTCGGTCGAGCCCGGCTGGCCTGCCGTTGCCGCAACCTTGCTGGCCGTGTCGTGGACGACGTGCCTCACCTTGTTCAGGTGGCCGCTGTAGCGACCACCGGTTGCCTTGTCCAGCCGCTCGGCCGCCTTGTCGAGGCCCTGGGTCACCGCGGGAGCTGCCTTGCCGGCCAGGTCGACGGCACATTCCTTCGCCTGCTCGGCCAGCGGGCCTGCCTTCACCCGCGCCTCTGAGGCCAACTCGGCCGCCCGATGTGCCGCCTGCTCGGCCAGCGGCACCGCCTTCTCCTTGGCTTGGTCGGCCAGCGGGACCGCCTTTTCCCTCGCTTGGTCAGCCAGCTTCTTCAACTTGTCCAACATCGCGATGGCCTCCTCGTTGGTTTGTCGGTGGACTCGGCACACTAGGCATATGGCTTCGCTCACCGACAAATCTCGTGAACCGCCGGATGACGACTCCGCCGCGCCTCCATCATCATCTGCGGATCCCGCTCGGCGCCACTCCCGGCCACCGGCCGACCGCTCGCCGGTGTTGCCAAACCGGTCACGCGACGAGACCGACGTCGGCTGGGGGGACGAATCGTCCCGATATGACGATGACTGGTACCTGAACGAGCGCCCGCCGCACCACGGTTGACTGCCCCGGCCGAGCGAATCCGTCCGTCTGCGGGCGGACGATGATCGGCCGGCCGTCCATCGATCACCCGGTCGGATGCTGCGACGTCGAGTTCGGCTGCTGCGGGTTCGCGATCGGATGTTGTGGCGTTGGCCCGGCGCTGCCGTCCATCGGCCGGGCACCGAGGGCGTCCCGGATTTGGCGGAGCAGCAGGATGTCTTCAGGCACCGCCTCTGGTTCCGGTGTGGCGCCGCGGGCCCGCATCTGCTGCAGCCTGGTCATCGGCATCACGAAGATGAAGTAGACGACGGCAGCGGTGATCAGGAAGACGATGAGCGCGTTGATGATGGCAGCTATATCGATAAAGGTGGATCCGGCCAGTTTGCCGCCGCGCAGATGGAAACCCCAGCCGTTCACCGACGCGCCGGGGAACGCGTTGATGACTGGCTTGACGAGCGCAGACACAAAGGCGTTGACCACGGCCGTGAAGGCAGTACCAATCACCACCGCGATGGCGAGTTCGACGACATTGCCTCGCATGACGAAGTCACGAAAGCCTCGGATCACGTCTCGCTGCCTTTCTGTTCGGCCGGTTAGGGCATGCCCAGCTCCATCGGGTCATGGTGGCTGAACCAGCGTAGCGATGAAGGCTGCGGACGCTCGGGCGGCCAACTGAGCTGCCGCCAGCCGATCAGTGGCTATGACCAGTGCCGGTTTGTCATCTGGGCTGGCCTGCGAGGGCGGCAACACACTCAGCACCTCGGCATTCTGAGCGGCCGGCGAACCCTTGGCGGTTGGCCCGGGATCGCCGAGTTGGGTGGCATCTGCGCTCGGGTAAAGGTCGACATGATCACCGACGTGCAGTATGGCCAGCTGGCTGGAGGTGGCCAGCTCGACGGTGGTTGCGGCCTGGCCGCTGGCGAGTGCATCCGCGATGGCCGGTTCGAGAAGGTCGGCCGCGGTGACCGGCATGCCGCGCGGCACGGCGGCCGCGACGCGGCGACCGAGAACCGTGGCGACCGTGCGGGCGCCACCGGCCGGAGCGGCACTCACCGGCCAGCGGGTAAGGGTGAGGTCCGACGTGCTCAGAACGGTGCCTGCCGGCACGGCACGGCTGGCCACCACGGTGGGCACGGTTGCGTTGGCCGGCGCGCGACTCCGGGTCAACCCGGTGCCGACGGCCGCAAGCAGGCACAGCACCGCTGCGGCACGCCGCGGCCAGCCGGACAGATAGGTCAGCGCGGTTCGCCATGACGAGGTAGGCATGCGAGCACTCTGCCTGCCCGGAGGCCGGTATCGGCGAGCCGATTGCGATCTGTGGATAACCGCAAAGTTATCCACAGATTGTGCTGGCTTAGCTTGCGGCGGCAGCTACCGGCTTAGCGTCGGAGCCGGCCGATCCGCTCGAAGACGACTTCGACGAGTCGCCGGTCTTGCCAGGGCTATCCGAGGAGGAGGATTTCGATGAATCCGACGTCTTACTGTCCGCGGTCTTGGTGTCTCGGCTGTCGGTCCGATAGAAGCCGGAGCCCTTGAACACGACGCCCACCGAGCCGTACACCTTGCGCACCCGGTCTGAGCAGTCCGGGCAGTCGGTGATGGCCGCGTCGGTGAAGGCCTGGACCCGTTCGAACTGCAGCCCGCACGCCGGGCTGGTACACGCGTACTGGTATGTGGGCATTGCCGCCTGACCTCTTCTCAGTTCCACCAGAAGCTGGTTCGTGCGCGATCGGACTCGGTGCTCGCAAGCCGTCGCACCGCCCGTCGTTAGCACTCTACCTTTACGACTGCTAACCCATGGTGCGATATCAGGCATACCTACGTCCAGTCGGCGGCCAGGTCCTGCCAGCCGTCCGGGCTGACCACGGCGGTGACCGGCCTGTCCCACGGATCGGTGGGTACCCGGTCGATCAGCTCCCCGGCGAACAGCAGCGCCGCCACCACCGTGCCGATCGGCACGCGGGCCAGCGCGCGGTCGTAGGAACCGCCGCCCCGGCCGAGCCGATGACCCGCGCGGTCGACGGCAAAGGCCGGCACCAGCACCAGGTGCGCGGTGCCGATGGCGGCTGGACCGAGCGCATCGGGCGATCCTTCGGCCGGCTGGGATGCTGGACCGGCAAGCTCTGATGGCCGACCACCCGGCTGCCAAGCCGGATCCGAGGCTCGGTTCCAATCCGGATTCCAGGGCAGCCAGTCCAGGTCCAGATCCGGCAGGGTGTGCGGCACGATGACCTGGTATCCGGCGGCATGCAGTTCGGTCAGCAGCTCCACCGAGCCTGGCTCGGTACGCAGCGGCCGGTAGCAGGCAATGCGCGCCCCGACCGGCACCCGAAACTGCTGGCATCGGCGCAGGACCGCCGCCCGGATAGCTCGGCGCGCCGCCTCCCGGTCGCCGGCCGGCATGGCCGTTCGGGCCGCGGCGGCCGCCGCTCGGAGTGAAGGCTTGTCGGTCACTTGGCTAGTCTCGCGTTATGACGACGCCTTCCGACGCCGACACCCCCTCGGCTGCTGATCGCAAACCCCGCCGAGCCCGGAAGGCAGTCATCCCGGCCGCCGGGTTGGGTACCCGGTTTCTGCCGGCGACCAAGGCGGTGCCCAAGGAACTGCTGCCGGTGGTGGACGTACCGGCGTTGGAGTACATCGTCGCGGAGGCGGCCCGGGTCGGCCTGGGCGATGTGCTGATCGTGACCGGAGCGGGCAAGGAGGCCATCGAGAATCACTTCGCCAGCGCACCGGCGGTCGAGGACGCGCTGGAGAAGAAGGGAGATGCCGACCGGCTGGAGCGGGTACGCAGGTCCAGCCAGATCGCTCAGGTGCATTACGTCCGGCAGCGGGCTCCCCAAGGGCTGGGCGACGCCGTGTCCTACGCCGAGGCGTTCGTAGGTTCGGAACCGTTCGCGGTGCTGCTCGGTGACGACATCATCGACGAACGGGACGTGCTGCTGGACCGGATGCTGGACGTGCAGGCCGAGACGGGCGGCATCGTGGTCGGCCTGATCGAGGTCGAGGGCCGGTTCATCTCTCTCTACGGCAGCATCAAGCCGGCCGGCGAGGTAGTGGACGGCGTGATCGAGATCGAGACGCTGGTCGAGAAGCCGAAGCCGGAGGAAGCGCTGTCCAACCTGGCCGTGATCGGCCGGTACGTATTGCCGGCCGGCATCTTCGACGCGCTCCGCCGTACCGAATTGGGTAAGCGCGGCGAGCTCGAATTGACCGATGCGATGCGCACTTTGGGGCAAGATGGGGTGCCGATCCACGGTGTGGTGTTCTCGGGCCGCCGCTATGACACCGGCGACCGGCTCGACTACCTGCAGGCGGTGGTTCGGCTGGGTTCTGAGCATCCGGAGCTGGGCCGGGACTTCTCGGCGTGGCTCGTCGACTTCGCCGCGGGATTGCCCGCCGGTGGGTCCGGTAGCTGACCCCGGCAGGCTCCGGCCGGACGATGCGGCCAGAAATCGGCTGACGCAAGGGCCGGACCAGGCGAACGGGAGGGCGCACAGCAGGTGACCGACAACAGCGACCTGCCGACCCAGGAGGTGCCCGCAGTTCCGGCAACGCCGCGCACCCGGCCGCGGACGGTGGACGAGCAGTTGAGCCGGGTGCTGCAGAACATCGGCAGCATCGACCCGATCGAGCTGACCCTGCTCGACGCGCAAGGCTTGTTGCTGGCCGAGCAGGTGGTGGCCGGCGCCCCGCTGCCCGGTTTCGACAACGCGGCAACCGACGGGTACGCGGTGCGGGCGGTGGATCTCAAGCAGGCTTCGATCGAACACCCGGTGTTCCTGCCGGTGGTGGGTGATGTGCTGGCCGGCACCCGCTCGGTGTCCGGCATGGGACCTGGCCTGTGCATGCGGATCATGACCGGCGCGCCGATCCCGCCGGGTGCCGATGCGGTCGTGCCGCTGGAGGACACCGACGGTGGGGTGGCCCGGGTGGCGATCGGACGGGCGCTGCGTACCGGCGAACATGTGCGCCGGGCCGGCGAGGATCTGGCCGCCGGAGCCACGGCGCTCGGGCCGGGGGCCACCCTGGGGCCGCAGCAGATCGCGCTGCTCGCCGCGGTCGGCCGGGACCGGGTACTGGTGCAGCCACGTCCCCGGGTGGTGGTGATCGCCACCGGTTCGGAGTTGGTCGACGTGGGCACTCGTCCCGGTTTTGCCGAAGTCGTGGACACCAACTCCTACATGCTGGGCGCGGCATCCCGGGACGCGGGTGCCGACGCCTACCGGGTGGGCATCATCGAGGACGACCACGCCCGGCTGCTGGACATGCTGGATTCGCAGTTGCTGCGTGCCGACCTGATCATCACCACCGGTGGGGTCAGCATGGGGGCCTTCGACATCGTCAAGCAGGCGCTCGGCCAGCTCGGGTCGGTGGAATTCACCTCGATCGCGATGAACCCGGGCAGCCTGCAGGGCTTCGGCACGCTGGGCCGGGAACGGACGCCGATCTTCTGCCTGCCCGGCAACCCGGGCGCGGCGCTGGTGTCCTTCGAGGTCTTCGTGCGTCCCGCCATCCGCAAGCTGCTCGGCAAGCGCATCCTGCACCGGCAGACCATCCAGGCCACCGCGCTGGAACGCATCGACAGCGCCGAGGGCCGGCGCGAGTACCGCCGTGGGCTGCTGCATCGGGAGCCCGACGGCCGGTACTCGGTCTCGCTGGTGGGCGGCAAGGGCCCGCATCTGATCGCCGCGCTGTCCGCGGCCAACTGCCTGGTGGTCATCGACGAGGACGTCACCGAAGTGGTGCCGGGCTCGCGGGTGAGCGTGCAGCCGCTGATGCTCGCCCAGCGCTGACATGGTTGCGCTGCACCCGGGCTGGCCGGCAGTACTGACCGCCGGGCCGGTGACGCTGCGGCCACCCAAGCGATCCGACGCCGGACCGTGGAGCCGCAGCCGGATAGCGAACGCAGCCTGGCTGGCGCCCTGGGAGCCGACCTCGAGCCAGGGTTGGCAGGAACGCAACTCGGCTGCCGAGTTCCGGCGGACGATGTCCCGGATGCGCTCGGCCGCGCGGGTCGGTTCGATGCTGCCGTTCATGATCGTCTATGGCGACCAACTGGTCGGTCAGATGAGCGCGTCGAACATCATCCGGGGAGCGTTGCGTTCCTGCAGCATCGGGTACTGGGTTGACTACCGGGTGGCCGGCCGGGGGATCGCGCCCACCTCGCTCGCGCTGATCATCGATCACTGCCTGACCGAGGTACGCCTGCACCGGGTCGAGGTGAACATCCGGCCGGAGAACCACGCCAGCCTGCGGGTCGTGGAGAAGCTCGGCCTGCGCCGCGAGGGCTATCACGAACGGTTCCTGGACATCGACGGGGCGTGGCGGGATCACCTCAGCTTCGCGATCACCGCGGATGAGCGGCTGGATGCGCCGGTGCTGTCCCGGCTCTCCGCGCTGCCGGTACCACCCGGCTGACTCCCACCCGCTCGGTACGCCCCGAACCTCGCGCGGTACGCCCTTGAACACCCGTCCCTCAACCAGTACTTGATGTTCATACTCGGCGCGCCTGCCACCGATCGGGGGATGGGAGCCCTAGCGTGGCGCAGGGATGTGACTGGTGTGACGGGAGAGGTAAATGTTGTCACCCATGATGACGGTGGTGGTGCTGGCCGTCCTCTGGCTGATCGTCGTCATACCCATGCTCGTCAAGCGCAACGACGATCGGGCAGGCGAGCGCTCGGCGGCCCGGTTCAGTTCCGCCATGCGGGCCCTGTCGGCCCGGCGATCGCTGACCGCGCTGATCCGTCCTGCCCCGCAGGCTGATCTCGACTCGGCAGACGCTGTCCGGTTCGACCCGCACGCGCAGGTGTTCGTGCCCGGCCGGGCGCTGCGCGCCGAAGCCGGACGCCGGCCGGTGCCCGCCGCGATGGAGGCAACGTTGTACCCAGACCGAATCGCCCGAGCCGACCTGTCCGAGGCGCGTCGCCAGATGCTCGCCCGGCGCCGCCGCTCACTGACCGTCCTCACCGCCGGCACCATGCTCGGGCTGATCTGGGCGGTTGCGGCCGGCGGCATGCTGGCCTGGCTGATGGCCCTCGCGTTCACCGCGTCGTTGGGCGGCTACCTGCTCTTCCTGCGCAACCAGGCGCTGCGCGATCGCGAACGCCGGCAGTCCAGGCTGCACCGGTCGGGTCTGCGGCCGGCTGCCGGCTACGAGGTACACGAACGTATCGAGTACCACGCTGCCGAGACGACCGCGGTACGGATCGACGACGAGGATCTCGAGCTGCGCGGCATGGCCGACACCATCGACCTGACCGGCCTGTACGTCGAAGAGGCGTACGACGAGCGGACCATGCGGCGGGCGGTGTAGCCGTCACCCGCGCGCAGCGTCGATGAGCAAGGACCCGTGCGCAGGCCTGTCGAGCGGCTGGTAATCTAGCCAACTGGTTGGGGGCTGTGGCGCAGTCCGGTAGCGCACCTCGTTCGCATCGAGGGGGCCAGGGGTTCAAATCCCCTCAGCTCCACCACGACACGCTTACTCGAAACCCGGTCCTGAAAGACGTCAGCGAGTACGGGTGTTCGGTTATCTGGAACGGGCCTGATCGGTAGATCGGGCCCGTTTCCGTTTGCCTGCCCTGATTCCGACGGTAGCGCGTGCTTACCACCCGGTCGGTTGCCGACCGCGAGCTGCTTCTGTCGCTGGTAGACCCAAGACGCCTCGGTGATCTCGTCAAAGGGCGCCTTGAGGACGTCGCCGGTCACCTGGGCCTGGTGTTCGTCGTCATTGAGGTAGAAGCGCTCGTAGAAGCTCTGGTTGATCAGGCGACGGATTTCGTCGGGGGCCTCGCGGTAGAGCTGGGCGGCGTTGCGGGCGCGGTCGAGACATTCGGTCAGGCGTTGAGCGCCGAGTTCGAGCTGACTGGTGGTGCCTGCCAGCTGGGCCTCGATACGTGCCCGCTCGACGCGGATGGCATTGCTGCGCTCCTGGATTTTGCTGCGGCTGAGCTGGCCGTCGGCGGCGAGGTCGATGAGCCGTTCCTCACGGGTCTCCAGCTTGGTCAGCTGGGCGCGCAGCCGGCTGTGGAGTTCGTGGGTGAGTTGCTGGTGTTCGGCCATGGCCTCGCCAAGCTGTTGCTTCAGCTCGCGGGTGAAGGCCTCACCGATGTCGAGTCGATATGCGTAGTGCCGGGCGATGGCTTCCTCGACCTGGCTCACCGGCAGGTGGGGAAGGTCGCACAGCCCTTCCTGGCGGGAGCGACAGACGAAGTAGCCGTAATACTGCCGGTTCCGGCCTCTGACCTCGGTGTAGATGAGCCGGCTGGTGCGGCCCTGCTCATGGCAGCGCTGGCAGAACAACAGGCCTTTCAGATGGTGGACGAGGACGCGGTCGCGCTGGCCGCGGGCCGAGCGAGCTTCGAGGACTTGCTGTACCCGGTCGAACAGCAGTTGCGGGACGATGGCTTCATGTCGGCCGGGAATGAGTTCCCCGTCGACTTCGACCCAGCCGGCGTAGTACGGGTCAGACAGCATCGCGTGCAGCTTGCTGTCTGAGACCGGCTGTTCCGGCCACCGGGCCGAGGGCCGGGTGGTGAGGCCAAGGTCGGCCATTGCGGCGGTAAGGCGGTCTTTGGAGTAGTCGCCGGTCGCGTACAGCTCGAAGGCCTTGAGCACCAGCGGCGCCCGCTTCGGGTCCAGGCCGATGCTGTTGAACAGCCGGCCGTCCTGCTCGGCGCGGATGTTGAGGTAGCCGAGTTTGGCCCGGGTGACGGTGCCGCCCTTCAGCCGCTTGTAGCGCATCTTGGCGCTGATGTCCTCGCCGTTTCGGCGGACTTCCATTTCGTTGAAGATGTCGATGATGCCTTCCATCGCATCGGCGACGTAGCCCTCACCGAAGTCCTCCTTGGCCGAGACGAGCTTGACGCCGAGCTTGGCCAGCTGCCGCTTGGTGAGGGCGGCATCGGTGAAGTTGCGGAAGGCCCGCGAGCGCATATAGATGATCACGTAGTCGATTTCGGGGTGCTCGCGCAGGTAGGCCAGCACCTCGCGGAACACCGGCCGCTTCTCAATCGACTGGGCCGAATTGCCGGGCTCGATGAACACCTTGTCCACCAACGCGTTGAGCGCTTCGGCGCGGCGCTGACCGAACTCGCGCTGGGTGGCGATGGAGTTGCCGTCCGGGTCGATGTCAATGGCGGTGTCCATCTGCCGAGGCGTGGAGACGCGCAGGTAGAGGAGCGCGTGCTTCAACTCGCTCGAAAGAGCGATGGCGGGGATCGTCATGCGGCAACCTCCAGCAGGTGAGACTCGGCGGAGCGGTAGTAGCGAGCCGCGCGTATTGGACTGGCAACACGGCGGCGATCTGCAAGCGGCGGTTCGGCAAGGCCGATCTGCGCCAACCGAACCTGAATGGCTTCCTTCGACACGTCGAACAGTTGCGCCAGGTCGGCTGGGCGTTGGATGCCGTCGTAATAGGCAGCGGCGAGCAGCCGCTTCGGAATCAGCACGCAGCCGGCGAAGTAGTCAGCGACGATTTCAGCAACCGGTCGCTGGTAGGCGTACCGGCTCGGCCGGATGCCGGGGCCGGGATGGTCGATGATGTGCTTGTACTCGTGCAGCACGGTGAACCGCCGCCGTTTCCGGGGCTCGGTCGGGTTGAGCGAGATCACCCAGGTACGACGACGGCTGTCCCAGTCACTGCAACCGGAGGCCGCATTTATCGGCAGGTCCGGGTCATGCTCGACGGTGATCCGTGGCTGGTCGGTGACGATGCTGGTCGGCACCGGCACAGTTGGTCCGCCGCAGAGTTCGAGTAGCAGCGCGGCTTGTCGTTCGGCGAGCCGGAGGGCTTCATCCAGCGTCATTGACTGGGTGGGAGCGAGAGCGCGCAGGCTGGCCAGCACGCTACCTCCGGTGTGAGTTGTGGTGATGTGCATGCTGACCTCCTTTCGCGTTGGTTGATAACTAGGGTTGTTCATCCTCCCGGTCTATGGGTCCGGTTCCGCCGTGCCGTTGGGCCCGCTGCTGGGCGTAGGCCTCGATATCGGCGATGGCTTGCTCGTCCAGGCCGCCGTACTTGGCCCGCAGGTAGGGCTTGAGGGTGGGCAGCTCATCGGCGGGCAGCCAATCAGCGATGACGAACAAGTCGCTGATCGGCACCTCCAGCACCCGGGCGATCGCCTTGAGCGTGTCCGGCTGCGGGCTGAGGTACGCGCCAGCTTCAAGCAGACTGATAGTCGCGATGTTGGCGTCGATTTCGCGGGCCAGTTGCCGCATCGACAAGCCGCGCTGCTGACGGCGCGTGCTGATGAATAGGCCAAGCCGGCCGGCTTGATCGGGTGTTAATGAAGTGCGGCGCATTTCACGTCCCATTATATGCGCCATTGATTGTTTGAACAATCGCCTTTGTTCATTCCACAACAAAGGCAAGCCTCGCCTATCCCATTTCGCCGTTGAATACCCAAACCCCGACCGGCGCGGCCGGGATCGCGTAGAGCGTGCCGTTGCGGACCAGTGAGCGGGCCAGGCCGGGGATGTCGATGTCAACGAACTCGCGGAACGGCGGGGCGATCGCAGCATCGAGCTTAGCGTCCAACTCGTAGGCATCGACGAGAGTTTCTGCGTAGTGGTCGACGCTGGTGTAGTGCCCGATGTAGGCCCGTTCGAAGAACTCGCGGCTGCTGTCCTGGTGCTCCTCGCGGCGCGCCGCCCAGGCCTCGAACGCTGCCTGCCGGAGCAGCGCTTCAATGCTGATCGGTTCCTGGACGCCATTGCCGCGATTTCCGCCGTTGCCCATGCCTGTCTCCTGAATCGCATCTCGGGAATTGAGGAGCAGGAACGGTAACCGGCGATTTGGAAAAAGGCGAGCCTAAGTTTCTTGGCGATTTCTAGGCATTCTAAATTCGTGCCGAAAAGGCTGTGCGCGGTGCTCATTTGAATATCCAGACGCCGCCACCACTAGCCGGGAGGGCATGCAGATCGCGCAGCAAGTCGCCGGCCGTGGCGCTAATGTCGATCTTCACGTACGGCCGAACGATGGCCGGCAGGTGCTCATCGAGGATGCGGTCATAGCCGAGGTCGTTGACCAGCTGCTCGACGTAGGCGCGCACGCTGTCGTAGTGGCCGAGATAGGCCACATCGAAATCAGCTAGCAGTTCTTCCTCTTCCACCACGTCGGCGTAGGCGGCGAAGGCCGGGCCGTGCTCGGTGATGCCTTTGGCTACTCGGCTGATCCAACTCAGGCTCTCGTGTTCGTCAATGCGTAACGGCGCGAAGCCGTCGTAGTCGAAGATGGCCCACTCCTCCGCCGGCTCACCAGTGGCAGCGGTAAGCGGCGAGGCGGCCAGCATGGCATCGACGCGGCTTTCGATTCGCTCACGCAATTGCTGCCGGTCGATGCGCAGACCGATGATCAAGGTATTCGGTCGCA
>Ga0105240_10013722_pt1 | contig 11103 bp, 8 predicted proteins | sample KBSC54metaG_FD_80426 | JGI IMG/M metagenome (GOLD analysis project Ga0105240, IMG submission 80426) | Corn rhizosphere microbial communities from Kellogg Biological Station, Michigan, USA - KBS C5-4 metaG | ecosystem: Host-associated > Plants > Roots > Rhizosphere > Soil | place: Michigan, USA...
AACGGCACTAACGGAACCGATGGCAATACTATACTTTCCGGCACCACAAATCCGTCCAACACATTAACTGGTATTAACGGCGACTTTTATATCAATACTTCAACCTATACCTTGTTCGGCCCTAAGACAGCAGGTAGTTGGGGAGATGCCGTGTCTCTTTTAGGCGTGGGGCTGCAAACAGGCGGTGCTGCCGGCCAGGTATTGGTGAAAGTTGACAGCACCGATTTTAACACAGAGTGGCAGGATAATTCATTCGCCAGGCTAAGCGGTGAACCCGGCGACAACGCAAACCTGTTGGTTGCGCTGGCTGCGAAGCAGGACGAATTAGGCTTTACGCCTGAAAATGAAGCGCACAAAAACGCAGCAAATGGCTATGCAGGCCTGGATGGTTCGGGCAAGGTTGCGGCGGCACAATTGCCATCTTACGTGGATGATGTATTGGAATTCCCCAATTTAGCGGAGCTTCCCACCGCCGGCGAAACCGGGAAAATTTATGTCACTTTAGATACCAACAAAGAGTATCGCTGGAGTGGTTCGGCTTATATCGAGATAGTTGCATCGCCTGGCAGTACCGATGCGGTAACCGAGGGCACAACAAATCTTTATTTTACAGCGGCTAGAGTGCTGACAACCCTGCTAACAGGAATCGGCTTCAGCAGCGCCACCGCAGTAACAGCAACCGATACTATTTTAGGTGCGATAGGTAAATTGCAAGCCCAAATAACCGGGTTATTTAAAATACCATCCGGCGGAACAACAGGCCAGGTATTGGCAAAAGTTGACGGAGCAGATGGCAATGTGGGATGGGTAACAGCACCAGGCGGAAGCAGCACGCCTGGAGGCGCAGATAAGCAAATACAATTCAATAATGCCGGCGCGTTTGGTGGTTCTTCAAAATTAACTTTTGACGGCAGTACCGTAAATGTAAATAACGGTGAAATATATCTTGGCAGCGATACGATAGACAGTTCCGCATTATTACAAACCGATAGTACAACAAAAGGCTTATTAATACCGCGCATGACCGAGACGCAGCGTTTAGCTATCAGTTCCCCGGCGATTGGCCTGCAGGTTTATCAAACCGATAGTGGCACTTATGGTGAAGGTGTTTATCAATACAGGTCGTCGGGGTGGGCTTCCAGTAGCGGCGGCGTTGCAGGTACAAGCGGACAAGTACAATTTAATGGAGCGGGCGGGTTTGCGGGAAGCGATAATCTAGCTTTCAGCAATAGCAATGGACTTTATTTGAAAGGGCCTAATTACGATACATTGAAGATCGATAGCAGCAATTTCACAAACCTATCTATGTATAAAAATGGCGAAAAATTCGCCGCCCTTGGGCTTGGTAACGACCCGTCCGGTGCCGGGCCTAAAGATTTCAGCATTGTGACAAGCTACGTTGGTGGCGGCGATATAAGATTAGTTGGCTCCGTTAGGTGTATTGGTTCAATATATCTCCCCAGTTCGGGATTTCTTGGAGATAACAATAATGATAATTTTATAAGCTACGGCCCTAAATTTATTCAATTCAACAGAGTCGGCAGAACGTTTGACTTGACTTGGACTGATAATGGCCTCTCAAGTTCGCAACAACCAGACGACATGTTGTTAATGGGCGCCAATATAGGTTTTGCAGCTGGGACGTCAGGTCAAAGCGAGGTTTATGCCCAATTCATGCAAACTTCAAAATCTTTGATTATTAATGGCGGGAATACTGCTGGTTTCACTTCTGATACAAGCGCTATTTTACAACTTGATAATACGACAAAGGGATTCTTACCTCCACGAATGACAACCGGACAGAAAAATGCAATATCGTCACCATCAGAAGGGCTGCAAGTTTATGATACGACGTTACATCAAATGTCCTATTATAATGGTTCTAATTGGATAAACTTTTGAAGTCTTTGATTCCATCAGTAATTTTTCTTAAGCGCGACTATTCTTAACTCCTATTGTTATTCCGAATTTATTTGATTTTGTAGGTGTCAACAACAAAAATTCCTTTCTTCAATTTTACTGAAATAGTCTTTTGAAAGAATTATCTTTTAATTATTTTACACTCCCCCATGACAATCCTCGAAAACCACCAAATAAAAGGCTTAACCCTTAAAACTGCCCTTCTCATCTTACTCAGTACTATAAGTATCGTAACTTCGGTTACTACAGCGTACTATGGACTTAAAACTGAGATTCAGAAAAATAAAACCGACCAGGAAACCGAAACACGCTTAACAAACCTCCGCCTTACAGTTCTTGAAAACCAGGTTGCTCTTTTACAAAAAGAAATAAACACAATTAAATTTCCGGCAGAAAACAGCCGGTCACTTGCTGGTGGTACCGTACAGGGAAATCAGCATTTACTGACAGTCGTTAAGTAACCTGCACTGTGCAGCGCCTTCTTTAGTTAGTCGGAAAATCAGCGGATTTTGGTGCCCAGAACGAGATTCGAACTCGTACATCCTTACGAATGCCACCCCCTCAAGATGGTGCGTCTACCAATTTCGCCACCTGGGCCTGTTTAATCTTAAAGTCCTTAGTCGATAGTCGTGAGTCTTATTTTTTGACTACGGACCTTAGGCTATCGACTAAAGACTTTTAAAGGATGTGCCCGAAGAGAGACTCGAACTCTCAAGAGACAATTCTCAACGGCTTCTGAGACCGCAACGTTTACCAATTTCGCCATCCGGGCATTTTGAAGTCCTGGACTGCAAAGTTATAAAGCAATTGACTTCACTTATAACTACCTCCTGCGACAACAAGGCTGCAAATATAATTGTTTCCGTTGCAATGCTGAAAATAAATGTTAAAATCTATGAATCTTAAATACAGCTGCTCATATCAACGAAATAAGCTCAGCAATCCGGTTAGAAATTCCCACTTCATTATCATACCAGGCTACAATTTTCACGAATTTGCCTATTGCTTTGGTCATGTTGCCATCAACAATAGAGGAGTTCGTGTTGCCCAATATATCCGATGAAACAAACTGTTCTTCGGTGTATTCAAGAATACCTTTCAGTGACGTTTCCGCATAACGCTTCAGCGTGGCGTTGATCTCGGAAGCGCTTACTTCCTTCTTTAAGTTAACCGACAGGTCGACAATAGAACCGTCAATCACGGGTACACGGTAGGAGTAGCCATCCATTTTCCCTTGCAGGTTAGGCAATACGTTGCCGATGGCTTTGGCCGCGCCGGTCGTTGTCGGGATAATAGAATAAGCCGCAGCGCGGGCACGACGTAGGTCCTTATGCGGGGCATCTTGCAAGTTCTGATCTGCTGTGAAGGCATGGACAGTGGCCATATAACCTGACTCGACGCCATATTCTTTATCAAGGATATACAATACAGGCGCAATGCTGCCGGTAGTGCAAGATGCGGTTGAATAGATCTGGTCATCGCCGATCAGCTCATTGTTTACGCCGTGAACAATTGTTTTTACCCCACCGGTTGCGGGTGCGGTAATAAGCACCTTTTTTGCACCGGCTTCTATGTGTGCCTGTGCAGTGCTTTTATCTGTAAACCTGCCGGTCGACTCGATAACCGCATCCACCTGCAATGAGGCCCAGGGCAGTTTTGCCGGGTCTTTTTCTTTTAACATGGTGATGCGTTTACCGTTAACGATCAGCGTATCGCCATCGGTACTTACCTCGCCGGGAAAGCGGCTATGGGCGGTATCATATTTTAATAAATGTGCGAGCGTGTTTACGTCGGTCAGGTCATTAATGGCCACAACTTCTACTGCGGTTTGATTTTGTAATGCGCGCAGCGTCATCCGGCCAATGCGGCCGAACCCGTTAATTGCAATTTTCATATTCTAATAGTTATTTTAATAAACAAGCAGGTCTTCTATACCTGTATCTTTTAAGGCGGTCCGGAAAGATCGCCGGTAGTCGGACGGTGTGACGGACAAATGCCTTAGAAAAGTGCGCCGCATGGAAACCAGGTTCCCCAGTCCGCATTGTTCAGCTATGCGCTCCAGTGGTGTGTCTGTATCTTCCAGGAACTTCCGGGCGGCTTCAACCCTCAGTTTCTCAATAAATTTAGCGGGTGGCATACCGGTTTCCCGGTGAAAAACACGTGTGAAATTCCGCGTACTCATGTTCACGTGCTCGGCCAGGCGGCTAACATCCAGCGCTTCATGCAAATGCCCGCGCAGCCAGTTTTGTATTTTCTGGGCGATATTTTCGCTTTCAAAAACGGGCAGCAGGTTGCCAAACTGTGCCTGGAAACCCGGCCGGCTTAGATAAAATACCAGTTTACGGGCTATGCGAATGGCGATATCTTTGCCAAAATCTTCCTCAACCATTGCCAGCGACAGATCTATCCCCGACGACACACCCGCTGACGTGTAGACGTTCCCATCATTAGTAAAAAAATGGTTAGCATTCACTCGTATGCCCGGGTACTCCCTTTTCAATCTTTCGCTAAGTTCCCAGTGCGTGGTGACGCATTTACCATTAAGCAAACCTGCCCTGGCCAATGCAAAGGCCCCGCCGCAAATGGAACCTATTCTTCTTGTATTGTTATTGTTGATGGTGGATAGCCAGTTAAAGAAATCTATCAACGCATCCGCACTATTTTCCCGGAAATCGTTTCCGGCAATAATCAGTGTGTCGATGGGCGAAGTGATTTCCATCGCGCTATAAGGACAATGAATCTCGACGCCGGTATTCGCTTTCACAATCCTGTTTGCTGTTGGTGCGGCGATCAAAACTTCATAACCCGCATCTGAACCGGAATTCCTAAGTATAGCATCAGCATTGGTAAACACATCCGACGGCCCGGCAAAGTCCAGCATCATATTCGCCGTCATCACGACGATCACCACTTTCTTTTTGTCCTTAGTGCCGTTCATATAACAAAGTTAAGCAAGTGAATGGTTGTCTCAAAGGACATAAATTATACAATTTAGGCCATTTTCATCGTGCTCCATTCGTCGGATTTAAGCGAAACACTTAAAGTGTTTTGGTATCCGGGCCCTAATAGCCGTAACGTCAACAATTTCGCCGCTATGCTGTTGACAATAAATGGACTTTAAGAAAACCTGCGAGTGCAGTGCGTTGGTGCTTTTAATAGCGTTGGCTGCGTGTAGTCAATCGCAAAAGCCGGGACAGCAAGCGCCTCAGGCATCAAAGTCGGCGGATACAGCCCAAAAAAGCGACACTTCGGCCGACCGTAGTCAATCGCCGGCTGATACAACCGCGAAAACTAATGCGTCGCCAGACTCCGGTCAATCGCTTAAGGATACCACAAAAAACAGCCATACCCATACTGCCGATCTGCAGACATTAACACTACCTATTTTGGATGCTTTATTTTATGAGCCGGATTTCGCAAAAGAGCTAAAGACCAAATTGCATTTGTCAGGGGCGAAGATCGCTCAATTGAGAACCGCTGCCCATGCCTCAATAAGAGAATTGAGTGAGGATGGCAGCCCCGACACCGAATCAGCCAGGTCAGCCACTGAACGTTACCGACAGCAGGTCAAGGTACTGATCGGTGCACATAAAGCGCAGGAATTATTACAATTAGTTAATCAGCGTTACAGCCAGGGTGTGGACGGCCTGGCACCGACGCAACCGAATTTCGTGCCGAAGGATACCCGTATCGTGGTGAATGCCCCGGCTTTCCGGATGGATATTTTTGAAAATGGCAAGCTGATCAAGACTTATAAAGTGGGTATTGGTTACCCCGAGTTCCCGCTGCCGGTTGGTATGCGCCGGGCAGATACGGTTATTTTTAATCCAGCCTGGACGCCGCCGGATGAGCCTTGGGTAAAAGGCAAGTTTGAGCCCGGCAGGAAGGTTTCCGCGGCCAATAAACTGAACCCGCTTGGGGTAATCAAAATCCCCATCGGTATGCCATCCCTAATTCATGGCGGCAAGCCGTTGGAGAAAATCGGCCATCTGGCCTCGCATGGCTGTGTTGGTTTGACGAATAAGCAGGTGCTGGACCTCGTGCCAATCATTCTGCGCTTAGGTCAGTCGGACTTTTCGGCTGAAGCAATCCGGTCGCTGGAGAAACATAAAAACCAAACGAAAGGACTGAAGCTGCCGGCGCCTGTACCGGTCGACCTGCGGTATGAAACCATTGTGGCGGAGGATGGCGGTTTGCGCATTTACCGTGACGTATATGAGCGTGGTACCAATACGCTGGAGAACGCGAAGGTGGTGTTAGGCGTTTATGACATTAAGTATGAACAATTAAGCACTGAAGAGCAAAATGACCTGCAGGCCGCGCTCGCCGAAATGAACCGCGATGCTCATGGCCACGAGATTGCTCCGGCCGACAGCCTGCCACCGTCGAAAGACGGCGTGCCAGCCAGCAAACTAAAGCGGGCCAGGAAGGGCAAGGTTACTTCAAAAGTAAAAGGCCACACGGATTTATTAGTGAAGGTGGCTGCGCTGCAGGGTAAAGGCTACCCTGCGCCGGTTGCGCTGGATAATGGAAAAGTGTCCAAATAGCCCCATCCGAATGTCTGAATTGCACCTTTGGAAGAATGGTGCCCCGATGGTAAATTTGTGTCTAAAATCTAAATGCATGAAAACCATAAAACCATTATTGCTACTGATAATTTTAAGCCTTGTTGCTTACACCGGGAATGCACAGCAAAATCAGCTTACCACTAAGGAACGGGAGGACGCCATCCGTTTTCTGAAAGAAACAGAGGCTGGTGTTTTTAAGTCAGTAAAGCATCTAAGCGAGGCGCAGTTAACTTATAAGCCTGCCGCCGACAGGTGGAGTGTGGAAGACTGTGTTAAGCACATAGCGGCGTCTGAAAAAGAACTCTGGGCCATGGCGGAAACATCGCTAAAGAACGTGTCAAACCCGGAAAAAAGGGCCAATATTAAAGTAACAGATTCCGCGCTTATAAAAGGAGTGGAAGACCGTTCGCAAAAAAGAAAAACTTTTGCTGCACTTGAACCTGCAAATTCGCCTTACAAAACCCTGGACGAAGCACTGAAGGCGTTTAAGGAAAACCGCGAAAAGCTGATCGCTTTTGTTAAGACCACCGATGCAGACCTGCGCGACCATGTGCTTGAATTACCCATGGGTACCTTCGATTCGTACCAGTTCATCCTGCTGATCTCCGGGCACACCAACCGCCATACGCAACAGATAGAAGAAGTGAAAGCGGATCCGGGTTTTCCGAAGAATTAGATGATAAAACGCCGGCAGGGTAGCGATGCCATAAGATTTGCGGAGAATAAAATGCATTATTCTCCGCAGATGTGCGGAGAAAAGTTTGATAACCCCGCCGGGTTGCACTTATCAGCCCCGATCAAGAAAGTGTAATACCAACAGTTCCCATTCCTCACTTAAAGACACATCCGGGCGTTTTTGCCGTGCTTTGCCGTACCAGTAATCGGCATTCCAGATATCTCCTTCTTTACGGTGCAAATAGGCATGCACCCAGGCAGATGCCTGGTCCATCAGATGATCAACCTGGGCATGCGCCCGGTGCCAATCACCTTTGCCATCATACCAAAGACTTAGCAATTGCGGAGATAGGCCTTTAACAGGCTGTTCTGAATTCAATGATTCTTTGAATTCGGCTAAAGTTTTCATCAGGTATTAATTTGGTCAATAAGTGGTAAATATAAGCTATTCAATCGTGTCGCCTGCTACCCCAAATTTAAGCGACACGCCTGAATTACGCAGCCATCAGAATAGTCAATGACGAATGTTTTCAATAACTCATTATTTTATAAGCCATTGACTAATGACTAATGACCAATGACTAATGACTAATGGCCGACTGCTTTTTAAGCCGGTACATCTGTAAAATCAGCGAACTGATGATCAGCGTTAATCCGCAGAAAAAGCCCGCGGTAAATTCGCGGCCTTCTTTAAAGATAATAACCGCAAGCAGTATGGTATATAGTGGTTCAAGATTAAAAGTAAGGCTGACGGTAAATGATGATATTTTCTTCAGCGTAGCGTTGATCAGGAAATAAAGCAATACCGTACAAAAGGCGGACAGCGCAAGCAGCCAGCCAAAATCAGCTGCTGAAGGAATGATGGTGCTGACAGGCCATAGCCATAAAACCAGCGGCATTATTAGGGAGAGTCCGATACAGCCTCCGGTCATTTGCCAGAGCACAAAGGTTTTGCCGTTGTAGTCTTTCACAATACGTTCGCTGTACAGCGTATACAGCGCTGAAAATATCGAGGAAAAAACTCCGAGAGTGATTCCGGTGCGGTAACTGGCATCCATACCAAAGATCAGCCCGATACCGAAAAGCGTTAACCCGCTTAGCAGTAACTCCTGAACGGCTAATTTTCTTTTATTGATGATTGGTCCGAGAATGGCATTGAAGAAGCTGCTTAATGCGAAACAGACAACGCCGACGGAAACATTGGAGTACTTGATGCTGCCATAAAACAATATCCAGTGAACGCCGAGCAAAAGCCCTGTGAAGCTTATTTGGAGTTTGGATTTGTTGCTGATAGCAGGAGGTTTGCCCTTAATAGCAAAAAAAAGCAGCATGATAATAGAAGAAAGGAACAGCCGGTACCAACTAATCAGGCCCGCGTTTAAAGTGATCAGCTTACCGAATATACCTGTAAAACCTGCCAGGATTAGTGCTATATGTAGTTTAAGATATGCTTGTTTCATTTTTCAAAGGCTGTAAATTGAATAAATGGGTGTCCTATCCAATAACAGGCACAAATGCCTTGATTCATAGTTGTTAAGCTATAAAAAATGAGGCTGGAGGAGGAAGACAACTAACGTTAAGCATCGCAGGTCAAAAATATGATATAATTTGGAAAGCGTGCATAAGACGACAAAGCCGGTTAACTTGTTGTCAACCGGCTTTGTTATTATACTAGAAAGGGGAGGCCCCTTGTATTTATTGTTGTTTAAGCATTAAAAGATTTCTTCAATGGCTTTGCTATTAACGTTAAAATAGCTGTGGTAGTTTTTATAAAAAAAGCAGGTTTCATTAAAGCCATCAACTTGATAAACTCCGAAAAGCTTGAGTGCCAGTGTATTTAAATCAAGGCTGCTGACGCCCAGGTATTTTGAAAAGTCAGGCAGTTTGATATTTGTATACCCAGCCGCTGAAGGCGAAAACAAGTCGACCTGCAGGTTACTTGCCGAGGCTATATTGGAAAAACTTGCCTGATAGTAATCAAAGGTTCCGGTAATTGAAGGCGTAAAGTTGGCCAGGGTAGAAGCTTGAACGTTAAATGAAGCATCAAAAGAAGCAACCTGGGTGGGTATGGTTGTGCCTGCAGTTACTATTGCATAATGAAAGTTACCTATTTGATAATACATTAACGCATCATACTGTTTAAATTGCTCTGTTGGGTAATAATAGTTTAACTGGTTATATTGAGACCTTGTCATGCCAAAGTTGTAGAAATTTTCATAACCGGTATCTGTTTTGGCCATAACCTGTACCGATAAATTGCTCCCGGGGCTGGTAATGCTTGCAACATTAGGGGTTTCTGTAAGCTGACTGGCATCGACATTCAAACTAGTTGATCCATCGGGTATGCTAAAGAGATTGTAGAAATATTGGTTGTTTTTGAGCATCTGCACCCACAATTTACCGCCTGCTGAATAATTTGTTGCAGAAATAGATGACAGATCTGAACTTGACGTGATCGAGTTTCCGACATTATCTGTACTAATGTTCAATTGATCAAAACTTGCAAAATTTTGGAACTGGATATTAAGCGCAGATGATGGTTTGACAGCTTGATTGGCAGGGTCACTGTTAAATGTACTACCCTTTTTCACCTGCAGGAAACCCACTATTCCGGGCACCTCATTGGCAGCGCTGGGTATATATATTTCAAAAAAGTTAAACCTGGTTTGTTCGTAAGGCTGCGTTGCGCCCAACTTGAATGTTGTTGTGCCCGGCAAATATTGCACCGAATTAAGTATATTACCATTGGCATCGGTAACTACAAAATAAAGTTTAGCGTAGGATGCCCGATACCTGTCAGGGTTCATATTTATGGTGAGCAATGTGCTCGAGCTTAGCTGTACCTGGTTATAAGCAAAAGGGGCAAACACTATGTTTAAACTGCCATTTGCGCTTTGCAGGGCCACATTGTTTTGGTTTAAGGTAACGATGCTTAGGTGTTTGTTAAGCGTTTCTGTCTGACCGTTTGCCTGTGCCGTGAAAGTCAGTGTACCATTTGTGCCGCCTTTTATATATAGAAAGTAAAAGCCATTAGCCAGTCCGAGTTTATAAGTTGCGCCCGAATCGCTTTTAAATGAAGGTACGGTGCCGTTTTGCACCAAATTTTTACCGATAGTTATTAAGCCGTCGTTGGTAGTAGCGGTTAATGATGCGGCCTCCTTGTCGGTGATTGATAAAGATTTTATTTGAGCACCGATGCGAATAAAAGTGTCGGCCACACTTCTGCTGGATGAGGTAATAGTGGCATTATAGGTGCCGGAGGCAAGCGTCTTGCTGTAAGCGGCAATATTATTGTAAGCGACACTATCGTTTATAGTTGTTGTTATTGCGCCTGTTGCATCCAACTTATCCAGCTTAATCAGCATTTCGCCACCCATAACATTAGACCAGGTGCTATTGATAAATTGAGGCAGGCTTAGGTCTTTCACTGTAAATGCGGGCACTACCGGCGGACTTGACGGGCTAAGTTCCTTAGTGCATCCGTAAATTAATAATGATGCAAGCAGCGTTATTAGAGACAAATATCTTTTCATGTGATTAGGTGTGGCTAAAGGTTGTGTTTGGTATTGATAAGCAGGCGAAACATATTCTGGCGCACACGCAGCGACGTGCTATTAAGTATAGGCGAAAGATCATACTGATTCATAGGGGCGATAGTAAGCTGTTTCATGTAAGTATAGCCTGAAGTAGCTTCAACAAATGATACTGTTCCAGTTGTATTGCCGGTTACATAAATAAAATAGTGGCCGTTTGCGTTACCAAAGTTTATCGCCTCAGTCGTGCCGGAAGGTATAAAGGTTGGCAGGACGGTAGTGTCAGTCAATTTTTTGTCGATGGTAATAACGCCATCATTGGTAACCGCTGAAAAGTTGATGGTTTGGTCCTTGTTGATATCAACACTGTCTGCCTGCGACGTAAACCTGATAAAAATATCGGCAAC
>Ga0105240_10013723_pt1 | contig 11102 bp, 8 predicted proteins | sample KBSC54metaG_FD_80426 | JGI IMG/M metagenome (GOLD analysis project Ga0105240, IMG submission 80426) | Corn rhizosphere microbial communities from Kellogg Biological Station, Michigan, USA - KBS C5-4 metaG | ecosystem: Host-associated > Plants > Roots > Rhizosphere > Soil | place: Michigan, USA...
ATCCGGGCTGGAGCGCGTCGGTGGATGGGACATCGGCGAAGATCTGGAAGGTCAACACGGTGATTCGCGGGGTTGTCGTGGGGGCGGGACGGCATCGCGTGACGATGCACTACCGGCCGTTCGCGGTGTATTTCGGTTTGGTGACGCTGGTCCTGGGGCTGGCCGGGGCAGTCGTACTCCAGCGACGGCGAGAAGAGCAAGCTTGATCCCACGGTACAATTCCCTGAGTGGTCCTCAAAATCGTTCAAGTCGGCGACCCTGTGCTACGCGCGGTGGCGCAGCCTGTCAAGCCCGAAGAGATTCGTAGCGGGAAGATCCAGGCGCTGCTGGAGTGGATGCGCGAGACCATGTACGATGCTCCCGGAGTCGGCCTCGCCGCGCCGCAGATCGGCATCTCGCTGCAGGTCGCGGTGATCGAAGACAAGGCGGAGTTGCTCAAACAGATGCCCGCCGAGCACCTGAAAGAGCGAAAGCGCCACCCCGTCCCGTTCCAAGTGCTGATCAATCCGCGCGTCGAAACCGCAGGCGAGACCGTCGACTTCTACGAAGGCTGCCTGAGCTTCGAAGGCTATGCCGCGCTGGTGCCCCGTTATTCGGCGGTCCGCGTGGACTGTCTGGATCATCGCGGGAACGAGATCTCGTTCCGCGCCGAAGGCTGGCACGCGCGGATCGTGCAGCACGAAGTCGATCACTTGAACGGCACCGTGTATGTGGACCGGATGATCACTCGCAGCCTGAGCACGAGCGCGCATCTGAATCGCCATTGGAGCGATCTCCCGATCGACGAAGTGAAGAAGCGGCTCGCGTTATGACCCGGCTGGCCCTGCTGCTGCTGGCGGCGAGCGCGCTCGCGCAACAGGATCCGCTGCTGCATCCGGAGGCGCCCGAGATGAATCGCCATGCGCCCGGGGTTTTCCAGGTGCGACTGGAGACGACGAAAGGCAATGTCGTTATCGAACTGCACCGCGACTGGGCGACGCATGGCGTCGACCGCTTTTACAATCTGGTGCAGGCCGGATACTACACCGACAATCGCATTTTCCGCGTGATCAAGGACCGCTGGGTGCAATTCGGAATCAACCCCGACCCGAAGGTATCGGGTGTTTGGCGAACCCAGACCTTCGCCGATGATCCGCGGAAACAGTCGAACGTTCGGGGTACCGTCGCGTTCGCCTACGCCGTGCCGAACGGGCGGACCACGCAGGTTTTCATCAACACGCGCGACAACTCGCCCACGCATGATAAAGAGCCGTTCGTGCCCATCGGCAAGGTGATCGAGGGCATGGACGTGGTGGACGCGCTGAACTCCGAGTACGGTGAAACGTCGGGCGGCGGAATCCGCGCGGGCAAGCAGGGACCCATGTTCGAAGAGGGGAACGCCTGGCTGGATCGCAATTATCCTCGCCTGGATTCGATTCGGCGCGCCAGCGTAGTCGGGCCTTCAATACAATAGACCCAAGGTCAATCATGAAGAGTTTGAAGATCTCTCTGCTTCTGGCGGTCGCCTGCTGCGCGTTCGCTCAGCATTCCGACGCCGCGCGGTGGCAGCAACAGGCGCGCAACATCACGATCATCCGCGACGATTGGGGCATCGCCCACGTCTACGGCAAGACGGATGCCGACGCCGTGTTCGGCATGGAGTACACCCAGGCGGAGGACGACTTCAACCGCGTGGAGACGAACTACATCAATGCCATGGGGATGCTCGCCGAGGCGGAGGGCGAATCGAAAGTGTGGCAGGACTTGCGCATGAAGCTCTTCATCGATCCCGTGGTGCTGAAGCAGCAGTACGCCGTCAGCCCGGCGTGGCTGCAGAAGCTCATGAATGCGTTCGCCGACGGGCTGAATTTCTATCTCTACAAGCACCCCGAGGTGAAGCCGCGAGTGATCCGGCATTTCGAGCCGTGGATGGCGCTCAGCTTCACGGAGGGCAGCATCGGCGGCGATATCGAGAAGATCAATCTGAACCAGCTTCAGGCGTTCTACGGCAAGGCTACACCGTCCGAGGCTCCAGCCGGGGAAGTGCGCGACCTCGAGCCCCGCGGGTCGAACGGTGCGGCCGTGGCGCCCTCAAATACGCTGAATCATCACGCGCTGCTGCTGATCAATCCGCACACCTCCTTCTACTTCCGCAGCGAATTGCAGATGGTCAGCGACGAGGGCCTCAATGCCTACGGCGCGGTCACGTGGGGCCAGTTTTTTATTTATCAGGGCTTCAACGAACATGCCGGTTGGATGCACACGTCGAGCGGCGTCGATGCGGTGGACGAGTATCTGGAGACGGTCGTCAAAAAGGGCGATCGCTACTTCTATAAGTACGGCAGCGACGAGCGGCTCATGACGGTCAGCCAGATTACCGTGCCTTACAAGACGGCGACCGGCATGGCGAACAAGACGTTCACGATTTATCGCACGCACCATGGTCCGGTGATCCGCGAGGCGAACGGCAAATGGGTGGCGATCAAGCTCATGGAAGAGCACATCAAGGCGCTCACTCAGTCCTACACGCGCACGAAGGCGACCGACTACAAGAGCTATTTGAAGACGATGGAGTTGAAGGGCAACTCGTCGAACAATACGATCTTCGCCGATGCCGATGGCGACATCGCGTATTTCCATGGAAACTACATCCCCAAGCGGGAGACGAGCTTCGACTGGACCAAGCCTGTGGACGGCAGCAATCCGGCGACGGAATGGCAGGGATTGCTGCCCATCGATCAGACGCCGCACCTGCTCAATCCCACGAGCGGATGGCTATACAACACGAACAACTGGCCGTGGTCGGCCGCGGGCGCCAGCAGCCCGAAGCGCGAGAACTACCCGGCGTACGTCGAGCAGGGCGGCGAATCGGTGCGGGGACTGCACGCGATCCGCGTCCTGAAGGATAAGCGGGATTTCACGCTGGAATCGCTGATGGCCGCGGCGTACGACACGTATCTCACGTGGTTCGAGCGGCCGATCCCGGCCCTCATCAAAGCTTGGGATGCCACTGCGGAGTCCAATCCGCTGAAGGCCAAAACGGCGGAGCAGATCGCGCTGTTGCGGGCCTGGAACCTGCGATGGGGCGTGGACAGCGTGCCGACTTCGCTGGCGATCTTCTGGGCGGAAGATGTGCGCCGCCGTGTGGGCGGGGGGCGTCGCGGTGGCGGGGCCGGTGCCGGCGACGATGCCATCGTCAATGCCCCCGCCGACCAACTGCTGCAATCGCTGGTGGTCGCGTCGGACAAATTGCAGGCGGATTTCGGCGCGTGGAAGACTCCGTGGGGCGACATCAATCGCTTCCAGCGGATCAATGACGACATCACTCCGTCATTCGATGATGCCGGGCCTAGCATTCCGGTCGGATTTCCGTCGGCGGTCTGGGGATCTCTGGCATCGTTCGGCGCGCACGCTTATCCGAATACGAAGAAATGGTACGGCACGAGCGGCAATAGCTTCGTCGCGGTGGTCGAATTCGGCAAGACGGTGCGTGCCCGCGCGGTGACGGCCGGCGGCGAGAGCGGCAACTCCACATCGCGCCATTTCAACGACGAAGCGAAGCGGTACGCCACCGGCGACCTGCGCGACGTTTACTACTACCGTCCTCAACTCAAGGGGCATACCGAGCGCGAATACCACCCGGGGGAGTAGGCGGGAACACCGGCCGTGCTCGCGCTCGGGCGCACGGAAATGTCCGGAGTCCAGGGCGGGCGCTGCCCGCCTGCACAGGCTGAAGCCGGCTGAAGCCTGCGCCACCTCTTACCTGGAAGCTTGGAGCGTCTGCAAGACCACCTCGGCTTCTTGCCGCCGCTTGGTCTCCTGCAGCAGAGATGCGTAATGAAAGAGGGCGCGGCCCAGGCGGGGATCGCCCGGGAGAAGTAGTCTCTTTAGCGGTTCCAGCGTGGTCCGGCTGAGGCTTTCGGATTCCACATACCGATGCTCGGCGCGCAGCACGTCACCCAATTCATTGCGGGCGATCAGTGTGTCCAAATGGTCTTCGCCCAGGCTCTGTGCGAAGATCGCCGCCGCCCGGCGATATAGCCCCTCGGCAGCGGCTTCTCGCGAACGCTGGTGATAAAACGACGCCATGTTCATGATGCCGCGCGCCAGATCGGGGTGCGACGGTCCCAGCGCCTGCCGCCACATCTCAATGGCATCGCGATAGTACCCCTCGGCCTCCACGTACTTCGCTTCAAAACGGCAGGACTGCGCGACCGTGTTCAGGATCGTGGCGACCAGGGCCTGGTGCGCCGGGAGCAAATTCCTGGCGGTCGCCAGTGCCCTCCGCCCCAGTTCCTCGCCGCGCGCGAAATCGCGGCGGGCATTCGACGCCGCCGCCATATTGTTGTACAGCACCGCGGCGGACGTGCCTTGCGAGCGGCCGTCCATATCGCGGATCAAGGCCTCGGCGTCTTCGTAGCGCTGCTGGTCGATGTAGACGGCTGCCAGGCAAAGTCGCGCGTCATTCCGATCCTTCTCCGCGCCAAGCTCGATTGCCCGTCGCGCCACCCGCTCGGCTTTCACCAGACTGCCCTTGATCCGATACAACGCCGCAAGGCTGCACAATGCGTGCGACATGTTGGCGCCGGCTTCGCCACTGGCGTCCATTTGAGCGACGGCTTCCACAAGCACGGGTTCGGCCTCGCGATACCGCGCCATGGCGCGCAGAACCTCGCCCAAATTGGTCAGGATGGCAGTTTGCTGGGGAGTAGGAGACTCGAGCGCCTGGCGATAAAACCCCTCGGCTTCCTGATATCTGCCCGCCCGGTACATTTCCATGCCCCTGGCATTCAACTGGACCGCTGACTCGCGATCGACGGCGCAGACCGGGCAGACCGCAAGCACCAGCAGGAGAGCACAGCCTCCAGTGGACGATCGCCGCATGGACACCTCCGCAGTTCAGAAAATTGTATCGAATAAGACGCGCGTGCGCTGACATTACTCTTATCGGCACTCTTATCGGCGGGACTGCAATACTGGAACAGTGAGTGTCGCGCCTTTATTTACACCCCTGAGCCTCCGCGGAGTCACCCTTCGCAACCGCATCGCAGTGTCGCCCATGTGCCAGTACTCCAGCGTCGATGGATTCGCCACGGACTGGCACCTGGTTCACCTCGGCAGTCGCGCGATCGGCGGCGCGGGGCTGGTAATGGTGGAGGCTACGGCTGTCGAGGCTCGCGGACGGATCTCACCGCAGGACAACGGAATCTGGAAAGACGAACACATTCCGATGCTGTCGCGCATCGCCGCATTTCTTCGCGAGCACGGCGCGGCGGCGGCGATCCAACTGGCACACGCGGGACGGAAGGCCAGCACGCGCCGCCCGTGGGAAGGCCGCGGCATCGTGCCCGAGAACGAGGGCGGATGGCAGCCGGTCGCGCCGAGTCCCATCGCCTTTGACGAAAAGGCCCCCCCACCGGCGGAACTGTCGAAGGCCGGGATCGCGGCGCTGGTCGACGCCTTCGGCGCAGCGGCGCGGCGCGCGCTCGCAGGCGGATTTCAGGCGGCGGAGATCCACGGCGCTCGTTATCTGATCCACGAGTTCCTTTCGCCTCTGAGTAACCGGCGGACGGACGAATACGGCGGGTCGCTGGAGAATCGCATGCGCTTCGCCTGCGAGGTCACTGAATGCGTGCGTGCTGCCTGGCCTGCGGAGTTGCCCCTCTTCCTGCGCGTTTCGGCTAGCGACTGGGTGCCCGGCGGGTGGAGCATCGAGGACTCGGTGGCGCTTGGCCGGCGCGTTCGGGACTTGGGCGTGGATTTGATCGACTGCTCCTCGGGCGGGTTATCCGCGGCACAGAAGATCGAAGTCGGGCCTGGATATCAGGTCCCGTTTGCCGAGCGAATTCGCCGCGATGCCGCCATTGCGACCGGTGCTGTCGGACTGATCACGTCGGCGCGGCAGGCAAACGAGATTATCGCGGATGGCAAGGCGGATATCGTACTGCTGGCGCGCGAGTTCCTGCGCGATCCTTATTTTCCTCTCCACGCGGCCCGCGAACTCGGCGCGGAAATCACGGCCCCGGTCCAATACGGCAGGGCCTGGTAGCCACGAGGACAGCGGGTGAGTGCGTGGCCCGCCTGCACAAGCTGAAGCCTGCGCCACCTCCCAGGCGCGGCTGGTAGCGACTCACAGGCCACATACAACGATGGCCTTTGCCACGCACTCCGCTATCATAGAAGTCCCAGGCCATGTGGATAGTCCAACTCGCCTTACGGCGTCCGTACACCTTTGTCATCATGGCGCTGCTCATCGTCATCCTGGGTGTCATGGCGGCCGTGCGGATGCCGACCGACATTTTTCCAGAAATCAACATTCCCGTCGTCAGCGTGATCTGGAGCTACGGCGGAGTGTCGCCCGAGGAGATGGCCGAGATCGTCACGGTCCGCTCGGAGCGCGGCTTCACCATCTCGGTGAACGACATCGAGCACATGGAATCCGAATCCCTCCAGGGTCTCGGCATCATCAAAGTTTTCTTCCATCCCCAGGCGAAGGTGGAGGCCGCTGTGGCGCAGCTTTCCGCGATGTCAGGATCGGTGCTGCATTCGCTGCCCACCGGCATCACCCCGCCGCTGATTCTGCGCTATAACGCCTCCAGCGTGCCCATTCTGCAACTCAGCATCTCCAGTGACACGCTCACCGAACAGCAGCTCTACGATTACGGCTACAACTTCATCCGGACCCAGATGGCGACCGTTCAGGGCGCGACTTTCCCGCTGCCCTACGGTGGCCGTCCGCGCCAGATCTCGGTGGATCTCGACCCGCACGCCCTGTACGCCCAAGGCCTCTCTGCCGACGACGTGACGCGCGCGATCAACACACAATCGCTGGTGTTGCCCTCCGGTTCGGTCAAGATCGGCGCGCAGGAATATACCGTCAAGCTGAATAGCGCCCCGGAGCTGGTGGCCGCCTTCAATCGCCTGCCCATCCGCCAGAAGAACAACGGCGCGACTGTCTTCGTCGGCGACGTGGCCCACGTGCGCGATGGATACGCCGTGCAGACCAACATCGTGCGGCATAACGGCGCCCGTGGCGCGCTGCTCACTGTACTGAAGAACGGGGGCTCCTCGACTCTCGATATCGTTTCGCGTATCAAAGAGATTCTGCCGCGCATCCGCTCCACGCTGCCCCCCGCGCTCAATCTGAAGCTGATGTTCGACCAGTCGGTGTTCGTGCGAGCGGCCATTCGCGGAGTGCTGCGGGAGGCCACCATCGCCGCGCTGCTCACCGGCCTGATGATTCTGCTGTTTCTGGGTAGCTGGCGCAGCACCATCGTGGTCTGCGTGTCGATCCCGCTGTCGATTCTGACCTCGCTGGCAGTGCTCAACCTCATGGGCGAAACGATCAACGTGATGACGCTCGGAGGACTCGCGCTGGCCGTCGGCATCCTGGTCGACGATGCCACAGTGGAGATCGAGAACATCCACCGCAATCTGGGACAGGGCAAGGGCATCCTGCAGGCGATTCTCGACGGCGCTATGCAGATCGCTACCCCGGCATTCGTGTCGACGCTCTGCATCTGTATCGTCTTCGTGCCTGTGATCTTCCTGACGGGTGCGGCGCGCTACCTGTTCGCTCCTTTGGCGCTCGCGGTGGTGCTGGCGATGGGTGCGTCGTACCTGCTGTCTCGCACGCTGGTGCCGACCATGGTGCGGTACCTGCTCGCGGCTGAAGTGGAACGCTACGCCAGCGGCGAAGAAGGCGCCATCGACGAGGCGGCGCACGGCTTCTTCGGCTCCATTCACCATGGCTTTCAGAAGCAGTTCGAGAATATGCGCCGCGGCTATCGCGGCGTGCTTTCGTCGGCGCTGGTGCACCGCAAACTGCTGGCGTTCGGCTTCGGGCTGGTCTGCATCGCGTGCCTGAGTCTCGCGCCCTTCCTCGGACAGGACTTCTTCCCGCAGGTGGACGCCGGGCAGATCCGCCTGCACGTGCGCGCGCCCGCCGGCACGCGCATCGAGGAGACCGAGCGGTACTTCTCGCTGGTCGAAAGCCGCATCCGCAGCCTCATTCCTCCCGCCGAATTGACGGATATGCTGGACAACATCGGCCTGCCGTACTCGGGCTTCAACATCGCCATGAGCGACTCGGCGACGATCGGGGAATTCGACGGTGAGATTCTCGTGTCGCTGCGTCCCGGCGAACATCGCTCCACCTGGGAGTACATCCGCACTCTCCGCGATACGCTGAATCGCGAGTTCCCGGCACTCACGTTCTTCTTCCAGCCCGCCGATATCGTGGGTCAGATTCTCAATTTCGGCCTGCCTTCGCCCATCGACGTGCAGGTCATGGGTCCGTTGAGTAATGCCAAGGCGAATTACGCGCTGGCACGCCGCATCGAAGCCCGTATGGCGCGCATTCCGGGCGCGGTGGACGTCCATACCCACCAGGTGGTCGACGTGCCGGAGTTGCTCTTCAATGTGGACCGCACGCGCGCCCAGCAACTGGGACTCTCGCAGCAGGACGTCGCCAACAGCCTGCTGATTTCGCTCTCTTCCAGCACGCAGATCGCACCGAATTACTGGATCGATCCGCGCAACAGCGTCGATTATCCCGTCTCCGTGATGACGCCGCAGTTCAAGGTCGATTCGACATCGGAACTGCTGCGGACGCCCATCCACTCGGGAACGCGTCCCAACTCGCAGTTGCTGACCAATGTGGGAAGCCTGGAGCGCGGCACCACGTCGAGCGTAGTCAACCATTACGACGTCCAACCGCTCTACGATGTTTACGCCAACGTGCAGGACCGCGACCTGGGGTCCGTGGCCCGCGACGTCGATTCGGTGATTCGCGAATACGCACCCAAATTACCCAAAGGCAGCTTCATCGAAACGCGCGGCCAGGTGTCGACGATGCGCAGTTCGTTCATCGGTTTGGGTGTCGGGCTGATCTTTGCAGTGGTGTTGGTCTACTTCGTGATGGTAGTCAATTTCCAATCCTGGCTCGACCCGTTCATTATCCTGATGGCGGTTCCCGGAGCGCTGTCCGGCATCGTGCTGATGCTGTTCGTCACACAGACCACCTTGAACGTGCCCTCGATGATGGGCGCCATCATGAGCATCGGCGTGGCGACGGCGAACAGCATCCTGCTGGTGAATTTCGCCAATGACCTGCGGGATACGGGTGTGGATGCCATGACTGCCGCGCTCGAGGCCGGCTTCACCCGCCTGCGACCGGTCTTGATGACTGCTCTGGCGATGATCGTCGGCATGCTGCCGATGGCTCTAGGATACGGCGAGGGCGGCGAGCAGAACGCGCCGCTCGGCCGCGCTGTGATTGGCGGTCTGCTGCTGGCGACTGTTGCTACGCTATTCTTTGTGCCCGTGGTCTACAGTGTGCTTCGCCGCAATCCACCTCGTTACGGCAGAAACCCCGAGGTAGAGCTCTGATGCAGCGGAAAGCCGGTAGCCGGCCCGTCCTGATCCTGTTCGCGGTGCTCGCAGTCGTGATCGCGACGGCCGTGGTCGGCGGACTCCTGCCGCGTCTCTCGCGGCAAAAGGGATTGCTGGCGGCGTCGCAGGAACTGACGGCGCGACGCGTGGTCGTGATCGCTTCGCCGGCGCACCTGGCGGCCGCGAAGGACACGATCGATCTGCCGGGAGACTTGCAGCCGATCGTGGAATCGGCCATTTTCGCGCGCGCCGACGGTTTCCTGCGCACGCGCAATGTCGATATCGGCGACCACGTCAAGAGCGGCCAACTGATGGCCGAGATCGAGACGCCGGAACTCGACCAACAGATCGGAATGGCACGGGCAGCGCTGGCGCAATCGCAATCGGCGTTGAAGGAACTGCAGGCCGACATCACGCTTTCGAAGGCCAACCTGAACCTTGCCAAGGCGACGCTCGAACGCTGGCAGCGTCTGGCCGACAAGGGCGTGGTCTCGCGTCAGGAGCGCGAGGAAAAACAGGCGGACTTCGCGGTGAAAGAAGCGCAGACGGAGAAGGCCGAAGCCACGCTGAACACCGCGCACGACACTATCCACGGCAACGAATCCAACCTGGCGCGCCTCGAACAATTGAAGGCATTCTCGAAGGTGACCGCGCCCTTCGACGGCATCGTCACGGCCCGGAACGTGGACGTCGGCACGCTCATCAACGCGGGCAACAGCGGCGCCAATCGCGAGATGTTCCGCGTAGCGCGCATTCAGCCGCTGCGCGTGTTCGTGAACGTGCCGCAGACCTACGTCGAGGAGATGCACAACGGGCAGAGCGCCGAACTGCGCGTTCAGGAGCGTCCCGGACAGGTGTTCCCGGCGCACGTAACGAACATCTCCAATTCGCTCGATTCGAACTCGCGATCCATGCTGGTGATTCTGGAAACGCCGAATCCCGGCGCGGCACTATTCCCGGGCATGTACGCCCAGGTGCGCTTCGCCGGCTCGCGGCCGCGGCCAACTCTGCGCGTCCCTGGTGATACCGTGCTGACCGACAAGAACGGAGCCCGCGTGGCCGTCGTTGGACCCGATCACGTCGTACACTTCCGGCCCGTAACGATCGGACAGGATCTCGGGTCGGAGATCGAAGTGATCTCCGGCATCTCCGCCGGCGATCTCGTCATCTCGAATCCCAGCGACGCCGTCCAGGAAAACGCTCTGGTGGACGTCCGCTCGCGGTAGCCGCAGCAACCGTATGGTCGACCTCTCGCACCGGATCTCTGGCAACGGCTCCCTCACGATCGCGGCTCCGATTGAGTTGCGCGTGGCAGATCGAGCGCCGCTGCCGTCAGGCGCTACGACAGAAGATCGAGCGCGCCCTGGATTTCGCTGCGGGCGTGCTGATCGCCGGAGCGGGTCGAAGCCTCGATGCCTTCGCGATACATCGTGGCCGCTTCGTCGACTCGGCCGAGGCGCTCCAGCGTCTGGCCGCCGTGGAAGTAGGCATACCCGTAGTTCGGATTCACCTCGATGAGCGCGCGGAATTCGCGCATGGCCGCCTCGAGGTCGCCGCCGTTTCGATATTCCATCGCCAGTCCGTAACGGGCGAAACTGTCGTTGGGGTTCTGCGCGACCATGCTCTTGAGGGTGTCCAGCCGGGTGTTTTCCATCTTGTGCTACTATACCTCCGAAATGGCGTGTCCCTACTTCTATCCGCTGGAGCCGAGAAGGTCGCTGGGCGGCGTC
>Ga0105240_10013724_pt1 | contig 11102 bp, 8 predicted proteins | sample KBSC54metaG_FD_80426 | JGI IMG/M metagenome (GOLD analysis project Ga0105240, IMG submission 80426) | Corn rhizosphere microbial communities from Kellogg Biological Station, Michigan, USA - KBS C5-4 metaG | ecosystem: Host-associated > Plants > Roots > Rhizosphere > Soil | place: Michigan, USA...
CAGAAAATAAGTCTGATCCTTGCCGTGATCCGCAGGGCGCTTGAGCAACCACCGCTGACGGTTTTCATCGAACGCGACGCGCGCATAGTGCCCGGTAGCGACGCGCTCGGCCCCAATCTGCCGCGCCACCAGTTGCAACTGCTCAAACTTCAGATGATTGTTGCAGAGGCTGCAGGGGATGGGCGTTCGCCCGGAAAGATACTCGTTGATAAACGGGCGAATCACATCCCGCTCGAAGCTGTTCTCGTGATTGACCACGTAATAGGGAATGCCGATCTGCTGTGCGACGCGGCGCGCATCGTACACGTCATCCAGCGAGCAGCAGCGCCCCTGCACAGACTCGGGCATCCCCTCGCGTCCCGCCAGCCGGCGCTGATTCCACAACTGCATCGTGAGCCCGATGACGCTATGCCCCTCCGCGCGCAGCATGGCCGCGACAGTGGAAGAATCCACACCGCCCGACATGGCTACCGCGATCGTCTCTGTGGTCAACTTATGTCTCACTGAAGGGGGATGAACAGTTAAGTAGGAATCGCTTGCTTCTTGTACACCGGTGACAATTCCCGGAGGCGCGCGACCGTTTCCGGCAACAACTCAATTGCGAAATCGATGTCCTCCTCCGTGGTTTGCTTGCCCAAACTGAAGCGGATGCTGGCGCGCGCCTGTTCCGGCCTGAGTCCCATCGCAATCAGTACGTGCGAAGGTTCAATTGCTCCAGAGGAGCACGCTGCGCCTGTCGAGACGGCCAGCCCTTTTAGATCCAGCGCAATGACCAGGGATTCACCCTCGATGTGATCGAAGCGAATGTTAGCCGTATTGGGAACCCGCTGCGCACCATGTCCATTCACCGTGGTACCTTCGATGCGGCTGAGGACATCTCGTTGTAGTCGATCCCGCATCGCCTCAAGCCTCTCGATCGCGCCGTTCTTGAGACTCTCGCTGGCCAACTGGGCTGCCTTGCCTAAGCCTACGATACCGGGCACATTCTCCGTTCCCGCACGCCGCGAACGCTCGTGACGACCTCCGTGAAATAACGGGTGAAGCTGAGTTCCCTTCTTGAGAAACAGAGCGCCAGTCCCCTGCGGTCCGTGAAGCTTGTGACCCGAGATCGATAGCGCGTGACAGTGCATGTGCTTTACATCGATCGGAACCTTGCCCGCTGCCTGGACCGCGTCCGTGTGAAACAGGACCTCGGCTTCCGCAGCAACCCTTCCAATTTCCTCGACCGGTTGCAAGACCCCGGTCTCATTGTTCGCCATCATCACCGTAATTAGTTTCGTGGCCGGGCGCAGGCCGCGCTTCACGTCATCCGGATCGACCAGGCCGCGACCGTCCACCGGCAAAACCGTGATCTCGCAGCCGATCTGTTGCAGATTCTTTGCCGTATGCAGCACGGCATGGTGCTCGATGCCGGAAGTGATCACGTGATCTCCCGGCTTCACCAACCCGGCGATCGCAAGATTGTCGCTCTCCGTTCCCCCCGAGGTAAATATTAGCTCGGGCGCCCCGCAACCCAGCAAGCCAGCAACGGACTCACGCGCATTCTCCACCGCCGCCCGCGTCTCTTGCCCATGATGATGGATGGACGAGGCATTGCCGAAATGCTCCCCGAAATAGGGGCGCATGGCCTCGAATACTTCGGGCAGAACCGGGGTGGTGGCGTTATTGTCAAGATAGACGCGGTGCATACAGAGCCCTCTGTCCATTCTACGTGAGTTCCGGTGGCCAAGAAGAAGGGGAGAATGGCGCTCCTACGTTCTATCTCTGGTCCATTGGGATGTAGTGGCTGGGATATTCCGGGCCCATATATTCCGCGCGCGGGCGAATCAGGCGATTGTCCTCTAATTGCTCGATCACGTGCGCGGTCCAGCCGCTTATGCGCGAGACGGCAAATACGGGAGTAAACAGATCTACATCAATCCCAAGCGTGTGATAGGTGGAAGCGGAATAGAAATCGACATTGGCATTCAGCTTCTTGTCGGCCTTCACGAATTCTTCGATGTTATGGGAAATGTCGAACCATTTCCCCTGCCCGCTGGAGTTCCCCAGATCGCGCGACATGACGCGCAGATGCGTGGCTCGCGGGTCCTCCGTGTGATACACCCGATGCCCAAAGCCGGGAACTTTCTTCTTCTGCGCCAGCATGCCCTTGATGTAGTCGACCGGATCAGCCCCGGAAGAATCGATGGATTGCAGTATGCGGAACACCGCTTCATTCGCGCCGCCGTGCAGCGGCCCCTTAAGCGCCCCGATGGCCGAGGTGATCGCAGAATGCATATCGGACAAGGTTGCCGCCGTCACCCGCGCGGCAAAGGTCGAGGCATTGAGTTCGTGATCGGCGTGAAGAATCAACGCTATGTCGAGAGCCCGTTCTGCCGTCGCCGAGGGATGCTTCCCATTCAGCATCAGCAGGAAATTTGCCGCATGAGAAAGCGACCGCTCCGGCTCCACCACGGGCTGCCCTTTCCGAATGCGGTCGTAGGCGGCAACAATCATCGCGATCTGCGAAGTCAGGCGAATGGCTTTGTCCACATTCGCCTTGCTATCGTTACTTCTTTCCTGCGGATCATAAAACGAAAGCGCTGAAACGGCAGTGCGCAGTACATCCATCGGCAGAGCATGACGAGGAGCGTTGCGCAGCAGCGAAATGATCGAGGCATCCAGCTTGCGTTCCTCCGCCAGCCGGTCGTGCAGCTCGCGCAGCTCACGTCGCGTAGGAAGCTTCCCGAACCACAGCAGGTAGCAGGTCTCTTCAAAATTCGAGTGATCGGCCAGTTCGTGTATATCGATGCCGCGATAGGCAAGAACGCCCCGATCTCCATCGATGTAGCAGATCTTGGAGTTGGTTGCGACGACTCCTTCGAGTCCTTTGGGCGCGTGATTTGCAGTCAGGCCAGGCATTCGATCTCTCGTTTCCCGCAGAATTGGCATAACCCCTGCGAAGCGGTCGCGCGGAGGGCAACCTTTTTTTATACCTGAAAACTGCCGCGCTTTCCAACCGGCTCCCGGATGCGCTTTGCTTGCGCTATTGTGAGAAGCGTATATTTGAGGGTTTGCTTGATGGTCCCGTTTCTAATGGTCCCCGCAGCGCCGTCATTATCTTCATGGAAGGGAATCTACCCAAATGAAACGCTTTCTTACCATTGTGCTCGCCTGTACATTTCTTAGCTCGACTGTCGCCCTCGCCGATGAGGGCATGTGGCTCTACAACGCTCCTCCCAAAGACGCAATCAACGCCAAGTACGGATTCGAATTGACCCAGCAGTGGCTCGATCACGTCCGCCTCTCATCGGTACGCTTCAACAACGGCGGCTCCGGTTCGTTCGTTTCCCCTGACGGTCTCACCTTTACCAATCACCACGTCGGCGCCGAGTGCGTGCAACAGCTGTCGACCGGAGGACATGACTACATCAAAACCGGGTTTTACGCGAAAACCCAAGCCGAAGAGGCGAAATGCCCCAATCTGGAATTAAACCAACTGGTCGGGATTGAAGACGTAACCGAGAAAATCAATGCGGGAGTGAAGCCGGGAATGTCGGCCGCTGACGCTGGACAGGCCCAGCGTGCCGCCATGTCCGACGTTGAAAAGAACTGCTCGACTTCCACGGGCCTGCGGTGCGATGTTGCCATCTTCTACTCAGGCCAGGTCTACAATCTTTATAAATACAAAAAGTACACCGATGTCCGCTTAGTGTTTGCGCCCGAGTTTGACATCGCCTTCTTTGGCGGCGATCCCGACAATTTCACCTATCCGCGTTACGACCTCGACATCACCTTCTTCCGCGTTTACGAAGGCGGGAAACCGGCTCAGCTCGACAATTACCTGAAGTGGTCGTCGACCGGTGTAAACGATGGCGACCTCATCTTTGTGTCAGGCCATCCCGGGAATACTGGACGGCTGCTCACCTTGGCACAACTGGAGTTCCTGCGCGACGTGCAGTATCCAGCCGCCTTGAAATACTACGCCCGCCGCATCGAAGTACTGCAGAACTTCGGCAAAGAATCCGAAGAGAATGCCCGCATCGCGCAAGAGGACATTTTCGGCCTGCAGAACTCGCAAAAAGCCATCACCGGATACGAAGCAGGATTGCGGGACAAGTCCATCATGGACCAGAAGGCTGCCGATGAAGCCAAGCTCCGCACCTCTTTCAAAGCGAACTCCAAAACTGCCGGGGCACCCGATCCCTGGAATGAAATCGTGCAAGCCATCAAGGTGAACCACTCGATCTATGGCAACCTGACTTATCTGGAACGGTTGCGCGGATTCCCTCGGCTGCCGCTACTCGCTCGCACTCTGGTGCGGGCCGCGGCGGAGAAACCAAAGTCCAATCCGGACCGCTTCCGCGAATTTCGCGATTCCGCCCTGCCTTCGCTTGAGCAACAGCTTTTCTCGACCGAACCGATCTATAAGAACCTCGAGACCGTTCTCCTGACTGATGCACTGACAGAAATGCGACAGTCGCTAGGCAACGACAATTCCGACGTACAGAAAGTGCTGCAGGGAAAGACTCCAGCCGAGGCCGCAAAACAGCTGATCATGAACACGAAGCTGGATGACGTCGCCGTACGCAAACAGCTTTATGAGGGCGGCCAGCAAGCTATCGACGCCAGCCCGGATCCACTCATCAAGGTCATGCGTGCCTTAGACCCTGACGCCCGGGCCGCGAGAAAAGAATACGAAGATAAGGTCGAATCGGTGGTGCGCCGGGATGGAGCCACCATCGCCAAGGCCCGTTTTGCGCAGAGCGGCTTCACCCAGCCACCCGATGCCACCTTCACTCTGCGCCTCAGCTATGGACAGGTGAAGGGGTACGAGGAGAATGGCAAGGCAATTCCCTTCGACACCAATATGGGGGGAGCGTACGAGCACGCGGCAGAACACAGCAACCAGCCGCCCTACAATCTTCCCGAGAGTTGGATGAAGTCGAAATCCACCCTCAACCTGAAAACGTCTTTGAACTTCGTTTCCACTGCCGACATCATTGGAGGAAATTCCGGCTCTCCCACCGTCAACAAAAACGGCGAGGTGGTCGGAATCATCTTCGATGGCAATATCCAGTCGCTGGCCTGGAACTTTGCTTACAGCGACAAGCAAGCTCGTGCCGTTTCCGTGGATTCACGCGGCATTCAGGAAGCCCTGCGCAAGATCTATGGGGCCGCCGCCCTGGCCGATGAATTGATGGGATCAAAGGCTACCGCAGCCGGTGCCGCAAAATAATCTGTATTCCGATTGAGCAGGCCCGTCGCTTTCGGACGGGCCTCTTTTCTAGGCCGGCCAGATCATCAGCGCGGTGCTGCTCAGGATCTGCTGTTGCACGGACTCACTGAGCGGCAACGCTCGGAATTCATCCAGATTCTTTTTTATCTCCGGAACACCCGGCCCCGGCCAATCCGTGCCGAATAAAGTCTTGTGCGCAATTTCTTGGAGGCGCGGGAAATACTGCAGCAGAGTTTTCGGAGGGATACCGCTGATATCAAGATAAACGTTGGGGTGGCGCCTGATCAGGAAGAAGGCCGTTTCCATCCACAGCGGCCTGCCGCCGTGAGCAAGGAGAATCTTCAGCTTGGGAAAATCCACCGCGACATCATCCACGTAAATTGGATCGCCGTATTTGTTGCGCGCTCCGGGGAAAATGGAAGTTCCTGTGTGGAACATTACAGGAATGCCGTTCGCTTCCGCGGCGCGGTAGATAATCTCCAGTTCCTTGACTCCCCTGAGATAGTCGTTGGGGAATAGCAACTGGTGCGGCGGGTGGATCTTGATCATCTTCAGCCCCAGTTGCAGAATCTGCTCCACATTCGCGAGAATGTTGCTGGTATGCCGCGGGTGCAGGCTCCCACAGGAAAGCAGGCGCTTCGGATTTTCTTTTACGTAATCGGCAACGAACAGGTTCACTCCGCTGGTAAAACCGATGACCTCCGGAGCCACGTAGTTGATGAGCATGGCGCGATCGATGCCGCTGCTGTCCATATACTTCAGAAAGGCTTTCGGCGAGCGGCAGAACTCCTCAATCTGCTCGAAATTCGCCCGATTCTTTTTCATGAGTTCCAGCGCATGCGGCTTGAACATCTCCATCGGCTGGATGTGAATGTGGCAATCGGTGATCATTCGCGGCGGCGTTCGCCTCAGGGCTGCATTTTATCAGTCGGCAGCTACGCCGCCGGGCAGGGCACAAATCCTGACCAATCAATTCCCTTCTGGAATTCGTCATCCGGATCGAAGCTTGTTTTGAAGGTAAACGCAAACTGAGTTGGTCCGTGTTGGGCAAGATGTGCGATGCGTTTGGTCGCTTCGTCCATACCGGGACGATGGCCCGCCGGGACCCACCACAGCGCCATGTACACGCCCGAGAACTTCTCAAACCAGGCTTCCCTTTGCCGCAGAAGCTCCGCATGAGAGGTCTTGTAAACGTAATTCCGTAAGGCGGCAATGCTCTTCCACACGGACATGTTGATCAAGATCCGATCATCTTCGGGATAGGGTCGAAAGTAGGTCGCATTGCCTACGGGCGTTTGTAGTCGCCAGACGAAGCCGGGGTTGCGATCCGCCAGAGCATTGAGCTCGTCCAGCCGCGAAACGAATCCGGCCATGAGAGGGTCGTCAATTGGAGCTTTTACCCGGCCAATGTTGACCTGCGCAAGTTGGTAGTTGGACATATTATTGCCCTTCGTCAAGCGACGAGATCAATTCTCGGCCTGGGCCGCCGCCAGCACAGCGCGTTTGGTGAACACACGAATCATCTCGCGACGATACTCCGGGGTGAGCGCGGAGGTTGTCAACGGTTTACTGATTTTAGCCGCCATATCGCCGGCGGCTTCGGCCAGGGATTCATCCAGTGTTTTTCCCGCAAGCAATTCCGATGCCCCCGCTACCAGCAACGGGGCGGGGTTCACCGCAGTGATGCCAATGCGCGCATCTGCGATATGGCTGTTATAACGCTTCATCGCTACCGCGACTCCGGCCAATGGATAATCGATGGACCCGCGAACCCGCAGCTTGCGATATACACCGGTGAAGCCGGCAGAGGACGCGGGCAAGAGAACGCGGGTGAGAAGTTCGTTGCGCTGTAAGTTGCGATAGTTGTCGCCGAGCCCGGTGTAGAAGTCGCGCAAGGCAACTCGCCGTGTTCCGGTTGCGCTTGCGAGCTCAAGCTCCGCGTCCAGACAGAGCAAGGCGGGAGGAGTATCGCCCGAAAATGCTGCCCAGCATTTAGCTCCTCCAGGAGCCACGTGGCAAAGATCACCATCCTTCTTGATGCAGAATCCGCAGCCCTTTCGCCAGGTGAGGGACTGGTTGTACCAGAGACAGCGTGTGTCGAGGCAAATGTTGCCTCCAATCGTTCCCATGTTGCGCAACACGGGAGAAGCCACGCTAGCCGCCGCTTCCGTCAGGACAGGATAGTGCTGCCGCAAAAACGCAGAGCGCTCGATCTCGCGGAGCGTAGTCAGAGCGCCAATCTCAACCCCACCGTCGGCTAAAGGTCGAATCCCTCGCAACTCCCGGATCGCGCGCAAATCGAGCACATACTCCGGTTCAAACAACTTCTGCTTCATCGATGGAATCAGGTCAGTCCCGCCCGCGACGACGCGTAGACCGGAATCATGCAGGGACAGCCGCTCTCGGCTGTCCGGCGCGCGCGCCGTTTGCCCGGGCAGCGCACTCCCTGCGCACTTACCCAAGAACTCAAGAGCCTGCCGCAGTTCGCGCGCGCGCAACAATTTGAACTCCGGCAGGCTCAATCCGCGCCTCCCGCGGGTGCATCCGCTTGCCGCGAAGGATCGAGCGGGTGCCGCTCCGGACCCTTGCCCTTAAACCAGAGTGATCCTCCGTGCTCGCGGAATCGGCTAGGCGCAGTAGGATCGATGCCCTCGGTCAGGTTCAGAGTCTTGGCTAGCTTCTTCGCGCGCAGCGCCGCGAGTACTCGCTCCGGAGTAAACGGAGACTCATGCAGCCGCACACCCACCGCGTCGTAAATGGCATTGGCAATCGCGGGAATTGTTGCCGCCAGCGATCCTTCGCTGCACTCTTTCGCTCCGAACGGCCCTTCAGGGTCCACACTCTCTACGATGATCGGTTCTACCTCCGGCGACTCCACTGAAGACGGGCTGCGATACTCGAGCAGCCCAGGATTCATCAGCATGCCATCTTTCCAGACCATCTCTTCGGTGAGCGCCTGTCCCATCCCCATCCACACCGAGCCGATGATCTGGCCTTCGACTGATACCGGATTCAGAGCGCGTCCGCAATCATGCGCTGCCCAGACCTTGTGAACAGTCACCTCGCCCGTCTCTTCATCCACGCTGACCTCTGCGACCTGAGCAGAGTACGAATACGCCGGCGAGGGCCCGACTCCGGCTCCTTTATGTTTGCCGCCTCGGGCCTCCGCGGGTGGGGCGTAAGAACCTGTTCCGGTCAGTGCACCATGGAAGTCGATGGCGGTGACTACCGCTTCTTCAAAGGTCGTCGACTCCTTCGGGCCCTCTTCTTTGCGCTTCTGCTGTAGGGAGCCGCGAAGGATTTGGCCTTCTACGCGGCCCGACACGGAGGCGGCCGAGCCCTGCTCGGCTGGACGGACGACGGCGTCCGTCCCTACACAAACTTTCTTCGTAATGAGATCATCCCGGAAAACCACGTCTTCTGGATCACACGACATCGTCTTTGCGGCTGCGGCTGCAATCAGCTTTTTCACTTCACCGGCGGCGCGCAGCGTGGCATTTCCTGCCATGAAGGTCACCCGGCTCGAGTAGGAGCCAATATCAATGGGCGTCAGATCAGTGTCGGCGGCGACAACCCTTATGCGAGACAACGAGCAACCCAGCGTTTCGGCCGCAATCTGGGCCGTCATGGTGTCCGATCCTTGGCCAATTTCCGACGCACCCGTGTATACCACCACGCCGCCATCGCGATCGATCTTGATGTTGACCGTGGAATGCGGCATGTCCGAGCGAATGATCGAATTGGCCGCCCCGCTCACGTAGTGACTGCACGCAATGCCCAGCCCGCGTCCCTTCGCCAGCTTGCCTTTGCGCTCCTTCCATCCGGAGCGTTCCACCGTCTTCTCGATGCACTCCGGCAACCCGTAACTTTGCACCCGCAAGCCGTTCACAGTGATGCAGGGCGAATGCAACAGATTGCGGCGGCGAATCTCGGCCGGATCCATTCCAATGGCGGACGCAAGTTCATCGAGTTGGGACTCGAAGGCGAAGCGCACATTCACCGTACCGTGGCCGCGCATGGCTCCGCACGCCGGCTTGTTGGTGAGCACACGATAGCCATCGAATTGAATGTTGGGGATGTCGTAGAGAGCGCCCAACAGCGCTCCCGAGTACAAGATGGTCACTACGCCGTAGGAGCAATACGCACCACCATCCTGCACCACGCGCGCCTTCACAGCCGTGATCCGCCCGTCCTTCTTCACCCCGGTCTTCAGATCGATAATGGTGCGCGGGCGTCCGCGATGCGCCCAGAACACTTCTTCGCGCGTATACGTGATCTTCACTGGCGCCTTTGCCTTGCGCGCCGCGATCGCAGCGATAATCTCCAGCGGAATTACCTCGCTCTTCCCCCCGAATCCGCCACCTACCAGCGGTTTGATCACCCTGATCTGCTGCATGGGCATCTCGAGCACAAGCGAAAGCTTGTGTTGCAGGTAATACGGGACCTGCGTCGAAGACCATACCGTGAGGCGTCCGGGCTTGCCGGTATGCGGATCGATTTCGAAAGACGCGAGCGTGGAGTGCGGCTCCATCGCCGCATGCGTCACTTCATTGGAGATGAAGCGTGCCTCGGCAACCTGATCCGCTTCCGCAAGACCGCGCTCAGGATCGCCAAATACGTGGTGATAATCCTTTTCGATGTTGTTAAGCTTGTGATCGTGAATCAGGTCCGACTTGGCCTTCATCGACTCTTCCGGATCGAAGTAGCCCGGCAGCACCTCGTAATCCACATCGATCAGTTCCAGCGCCCGTTCTGCGATTGCTTCCGAGGTCGCGACCACACATGCGACGTTATCGCCAACATAGCGGACCTTGTCGAGCGCAAGAGGATATTCATCGTGACCGACCGGAAGAATGCCATAGGTTTTCGGCGCATCCTGACCGACGGCGACCGCAACCACGCCATCCAGTTTCTCGGCTTTACTGGTGTCGATTGCCTTGATGCGAGCATGGGGATACGGGGAGTGCAGGATCTTCCCCACCAGCATGCCAGGAACGCTGAGATCATCGGTGTATTTCCCCGAACCGGTGGTCTTCTCGGCGGCATCCACCATCGCAGTGGGCTTGCCGATAATGGAGAATTTGGAATTCATCCTTTTCCGCCGCCTGAACCCGCCACGGCCAAGCCCTCCCGCTCTGCCTTGATCGCCGAGCCAATCGCCTGATACATCTGGTTGTACCCGGTGCAGCGACAGAGATTGCTGCTCAGCGCCATCCGTATATCTGCCTCGCTGGGATTCGAATTCTCCGCCAGCAACGATTTCACCGTCATGATGAACCCGGGAGTGCAGTAGCCGCACTGCGCTCCACCCCAGTCGCCGTAAGCTTTCTGAATCGCTGCCAGGCTCCCGTGCTCGCTGACGCCTTCAATGGTCGTAACTTCCTGGCCTTCGCAACTGGCGGCCAGCAGCGTGCACGACATCATCGCGACTCCATCGATCAGCACTGTGCAAGCGCCACAAGAGGAATCGTCGCACCCCCGTTTGGAACCCGTAAGCTGCAACTGCTGCCGCAGAACGTCGAGTAGCAGGGCATTCGGCTCAATGGCGAGCTCGTGCGCGCGGCCATTGACGCGAAGTTCGATGAGTTCTTTTTTCATTGAGCTATGGGCAGTGAGCGATGAGCTATGAGCGAGCTTTTGAGCCGATCGCTCACAGCTCAATGCTCACAGCTCGTCAGTACACCGGTACCTTCCCATCCACACTTCGCGACCACGCATCGATGCCGCCTCGCATGGACTGCGCCTTCTCGAATCCTTGTTGCCGTAACCAGGCCGTGACATTCATCGACCGCACGCCGTGATGGCACACGACTACGATGTGATCCTCGGGATCAAGCTCCTGATGCGCCCGCGATGGCACATCGCCCATCGGCATGAGCTTGGC
>Ga0105240_10013725_pt1 | contig 11102 bp, 8 predicted proteins | sample KBSC54metaG_FD_80426 | JGI IMG/M metagenome (GOLD analysis project Ga0105240, IMG submission 80426) | Corn rhizosphere microbial communities from Kellogg Biological Station, Michigan, USA - KBS C5-4 metaG | ecosystem: Host-associated > Plants > Roots > Rhizosphere > Soil | place: Michigan, USA...
CTTGCGGCGAACTCAGTTGCGCCCGGCGCGGGGCAACCCTTCAACCGGTGATGCGGGTTTGGCGGGTGCCGACGCAGGTGCGGCCGCCGCGCGACCCGAGCGATTGAGAAGCAGGCAAACGACGATCCAGTACGCGGCCAGCGCGAGCAGCGGCAGAAGTGCGGGGCGTGAACGGTAACCGGTGAACGAGGCGATCAAGCCGCCGAGCCGGCCCGAATCGTCGAGCAGACGCGAGGTATTCCACACCGGATCGACGAGCGCCGGCACGACATCGAGCGCGATCAGCTTTTCGATGCCGGAGACGAGCAGCGCGCCGGCGAGCAACAGCAGCAGGATTTCGCTCACGCGGAAGAAGAGGCGCCAGGACAGGATGCGCGATCCCTGCTGCAGCAGCCAGAACGTGGCAAACGCCGCCGCCAGTCCGAGCACCAGCACGACCGGCAGATTGGCGATGCCGCCCTTTTCCGCGCCGAGCCCGTAGAGAAAGACGACCGTCTCGGCCGTCTCGCGGCCGACCGCGAGCGCCACGACGATCAGCAGTCCCCACCAGTTTGCCGCGCGTGCGTTGCGCGCCATGTTCGCTTCGAGATCCTTCTTGAACGTGCGGCCATGCCGGCGCATCCAGAACACCATCTGCACGATCAGCGCCGATGCCACCAGCATGATGGCGAGCTGGAAATAATCGAGGCCGTTGCCGGACAGCGTCGAGGCGATGCCCAGCATGACGAGGGCAAGCACGAGCGCCAGTCCGGCGCCGGCTGCAACACCGCCCCAGAGGAATCGCATGCCGGTTGCCGCATCGGGCCGGTGCTTGAGCCACGCATACAGAATGCCGACGACCAGCATGGCCTCGGCCGATTCGCGCCAGACGATGAACAGTGCATTACCCATGATTGACGCGCTCGACCCTTTGACTATTTCGCGACCAGCCTGCCCCGCCCGGTCTTTTCGTGGAAGTCATCGAAGAACCGGTATTCGCCGGCCTTCATCGCATTGATCGTGACCGTCGCCTTGCCGCCCGCGGGGATCACCTTCTCCTGCTTCAGATCGCGGCTCTCGAATTCCATCGGCGTCTTGCCTTCGTTGCTGATCTCGATCCGCACGCGCTGGCCGGCTGGAACCTCGATGACGGCCGGCTCGAACACGCCGTCGCGCGCGACAAGCTTGAAGAGCGGCACCTCTGCCGCGGCCGCGGATGCCGCGAACAGCACCGCACACGCGAACGCGAGCCAGTACGACGTTAACAGGCGATTCGTCCGAAAGATCGATTGCAAAACAGCGCCTCCTGGAGGTCGGACGCCAGCATGGCGCTGGCGTTCAAGGACAGCATAGCAAAGGAAAGGGTGCATGTACATAATAATCATTATTATTTACGACGAACGGTCGAAATCATGATTCGTTTCGATACAGTCAGTTGCAGCGAATGGCCGAGATGGTCAGCCGCCGACCCGCGGCAGCGGAAACCCGGCAATGGGTCCGATCCGCCAGATCCCCTAGCCGCCGTCGAGCGGCGTCGGCGCCGCCGGCAGGGGCTCGACTCGCCGCCCCGCCAACAACGCCTGGGCTGCGATCAGGCCAAGGCCGGTCCCGATCAGCGCGATGCCGGCCCATTCGTTCGCGGCGAGGCGCTCGCCGAAAACCGCCATCGACGACAACAGCGCAATGACGGGAACGGCGAACATGTTGAGCGACGCGGTGCCCGCGGGCAGCCAGCGCAGGATTTCCATCCACAGCAGGAAGCCGCCGGCGGTCGATCCGGCGCCAACGATGATCAGAAGGAACGCCTGCGCGATGCTCCATTGCGTCGCCGGCACCCCGAACAACCACGGCAGCAACGAGAGCGGCAGGACGCCGAGCAGCATTTGCCAGAAGACGAAATTGAGGAAGTCGAAGCCGCGCTCGCGCTGAAAGTACTTCATCGCGATCGTGCCCGCGGCCCAGCCGAATCCCGACAATACTGCCCACAATTTGGGCGCGAGGTCGCCTTCCCACGCCCATGGCTCGACGACGAGCAGCAAACCCGCCAATGCGAACGCGATCGCCGGGGCCTGCAAGCCGCGCACCCGCTCGTGCAGGATCGGCCATGCGATCAGCAGCGTCCAGAACGGCATCGTGAAGACGAGCACCGACGTGCGTCCGGCGCCGCCGCCCGCGATCGCCATCGTCGTCGCGCCGAAATTGATCGTCGTCTGGAAGAACGCCGTGACGATCACTGCGCGCCAGCTATGCGGCCATATCCGCCCGCCGCGCGCGATCAGCACCGCGAACAGCACGAGCGTCGCGAGCCAGGTGCGCTGCATGTTGAATGCGAGCGGATGCGCGTGCAGCAGCGCGGCCTTGATCACGACCCAGTTCAAACCCCACACGAGCGTCAGCAGCGCAAGTGCAGCGTAGGCGCCCTTGCGCGACTGCACGCTGAAAGCGGCGAGCCTCAAGCGGCGCCGAGGAACGATTCGACGAGTGCCGCCACCTGCGCGGGCTGATCGTGGTGCAGCATGTGGCCGGCGTCAGGTATCGTCGCAAGCCGCGCGCCGGGAACCTGCGCGATGCGCCGGCGCACTTCGTCCAGCCCATCGGCGCCCGCTTCTCCCTCGGGATGCTCGGCGAGCCAGCGTGGAATTTCGGAATCTTCGGCGGCGATCCAGAGCACCGGCGCGGTGACATTTCGCCAGATGGCGAAGATCTCGTCCATCCGGTAGACGTGCGGAAACGGCAGCTTGTGGCGCGGGTCCGAGACGAGCTCCGCACGTCCATCGGGAAACACCGCGGCCCAGCGTTCGGCGAGAAACTCCGCCTTGTCGCGCGGCAGCCGCGGATTCTTTTTCTGCAGGCGATCGGCCACGGCGGCGAGACTCGCATACGTGCGAAACGCCGGCGGATTCGCGAGCGCATCGAGCCACGCGCCGATCTTGCGCGGCGCCTTTTCCGGCGCCTCGGCGGGAATGCCGAAGCCTTCGAGCGACACGACGCGATGCACGCGCTTCGGCCGCACGCCGGCGTAATCCATTGCGATGTTGCCGCCCAAGCTGTGACCGACGAGGCGCACGGGGTTATCGGACACGAAGCGCTCGAGCAGCGCTTCGAGATCGGCGATGTAATCGTAGAACCAGTAGCCTTGCGCCTGCCACGCCGAGCGGCCGAAACCGCGCAGATCGGGCGCGATCGCATACCAATCGCCTGCGAGCGCATCGACCAGGAATTGAAACGACGCGCCGACGTCCATCCACCCGTGCAGCAGGACGAGCGGCGTCGCCTGCGGCTCGCCCCACGTTTGCACGTGGTGGCGTTCGCCGCGCACGTCGACGAAATGCGACGTCGCCGGCCTGATCGCTATTTCCTGCGGCAAAGCGCTACGCCATCCTGCCAGCCGGTACGGTAGTTCGGATCGCCGGCAAAGCGCGCGGCATCCTTGCGCTCGGCGCTCGAAGCGCTTGCGCAACCGTCGGCATAGCCCTGGCGATACGGCAGCGGAAACCCGGACAGGTTGATCGGCGGCGGCGGCGGCTCCGCGTTGCGCGGCAACGGCGGAGCCGAAGGCGGCAGCGCGGGTGCGACCGGCGCGGTGGCGCAGCCGCTCGTGACGAGGGCGACGGCGATTGCGCAAGCCAGAAGGCGCGCATCGAATCGTTGCGCAATCGATGCAATCCTGCGCATTGCGCTCACGAATGGCCGTGCGGATGGGTCGTGTTGGCGGAGTAGAATTCTAGCATTCCCGCAATGCGCCTCATGTCATCTCCCGGCTTCGTCCACCTGCGGCTGCACAGCGAGTATTCGATCGCGGACGGAACGGTTCGCATCGACGATGCCGTCGACGCGGCGGCAGCCGACCGCATGCCTGCGCTCGCGCTCACCGATCTCGCGAACCAGTTCGGATTGATCAAGTTCTATCGCGCGGCGCGCGCACGCGGCATCAAGCCGATCGCCGGCTGCGATGTCTGGATAGCCAATGAGCACGAGCCCGAGCAACCGTCGCGCGCCGTGCTGCTGGCCGCGACGCGCGAAGGCTATCTGCGGCTTTGCGACTGGCTGTCGCGGGCGTATCTCTCGCATCAGCACCGCGGCCGCGCCGAGCTCGACCGTGCGTGGTTTCGCGACGGGACGCAGGGCCTCATCGTCTTGTCGGGTGGGCGCGACGGCGATGTCGGACAGGCGCTCCTGCAAGGCAACACGGCGACGGCGAAACGGCTTGCCGCCGAATGGGCCGCCGCGTTTCCGCAACGCTACGTGCTCGAGGTGCAGCGCGCCGGCCAGCCCGACGAGGAAGCGCTGGTGCAGGCGACCGTGGCGCTCGGTGACAGCATCGGCGTGCCGATCGTCGCGACGCATCCGATCCAGTTCCTCACGGCCGACGATTTCCGCGCGCACGAGGCGCGGGTGTGCATCGCCGAGGGCCACACGCTCTCCGACAACCGACGCCCTCGCCGCTTCACCACGCAGCAGTATTTCGTGACGCAGGCCGAGATGGCCGGGAAGTTCGCCGATCTGCCGGAGGCGCTCGCGAACAGCGTCGCGATCGCGCAGCGCTGCAACCTCTCCATTCCGCTCGGCACCAACCATCTGCCGCAATTCCCCACGCCCGTCGGCACCTCGCTCGACGACCATCTGCGCGCGGAAGCGGCGGCCGGCCTTGCGGGGCGTCTTGCGCATCTGTATCCGGACGCCGGGGAGCGCGAGCGTCGCCGTCCGGAATATGCAGCGAGGCTCGACGTCGAGACGAACACGATCGTGCAGATGGGCTTCTCGGGCTACTTCCTGATCGTCGCCGATTTCATCAACTGGGCGAAGAACAACGGCGTGCCGGTCGGTCCCGGCCGCGGATCGGGCGCCGGTTCGCTCGTCGCGTACTCGCTCGGCATCACCGATCTCGATCCGTTGCGCTACGCGCTGCTCTTCGAGCGGTTTCTCAATCCCGACCGCGTATCGATGCCCGATTTCGACATCGACTTCTGCCAGGACGGGCGCGACCGTGTCATCGATTACGTCAAGGACAAGTACGGCGCCCGATCGGTGTCGCAGATCGCGACGTTCGGAACGCTCGCGGCGAAGGCGGCCGTGCGCGACGTCGGACGCGTGCTCGATCTGCCCTACTCGTTCGTCGACGGCATCGCCAAGCTGATTCCGTTCCAGCCCGGCAAGACCGTCACGCTGCGACGACGCATCGGCGATGCGGAAGCGAACGTCATCTATGCGCGCGAAGCGGAGCCGCTGCTCGACCAGCGCGAAGCGGACGAGGAAGAGGTGCGCGAGCTGCTGTCGCTCGCCTGCGAGCTCGAAGGGCTGCCGCGCAATGTCGGCATGCACGCGGGCGGCGTGCTGATCGCGCCGGGGAAGCTCACCGATTTCTGTCCGCTGTACGTCCAGCCCGGCGCGCAGGCCCCGGTGTCGCAGTTCGACAAGGACGACGTGGAAGCGATCGGCCTCGTCAAGTTCGATTTTCTCGGGTTGACGACGCTGACGATCCTCGACTGGACGCTGCGCTACATCCGCAAGCTCGATCCTGAGTCGTCGATTGCGCTCGAAACGCTGCCGCTCGACGATGCGCGCACGTTCGACATCTTCCGCAAGGCCAACACCGCGGCCGTGTTCCAGTTCGAATCGCGCGGCATGCGCGACCTCGTCAAGCAGGCTCAGCCGACGCGCTTCGAGGACATCATCGCGCTGGTCGCACTGTACCGGCCGGGACCAATGGAGCTCATCCCGGCCTACAACGCGCGCAAAAGCGGCCGCGAGCGCGTCGAATATCTCGATCCGAGGCTGGCGCCCATCCTCGAGGAGACATGCGGCGTGATGGTGTATCAGGAACAGGTGATGCAGATCGCGCAGGTGATCGGCGGCTACACGCTGGGCGCCGCCGACCTGCTGCGCCGCGCGATGGGCAAGAAAAAGAAGGAGGAGATGGCGCAGCAGCGCGACATCTTCGTCGCGGGCGCAGAGAAAAACGGGCTTGCGCGCCACAAGGCCGTGCAGCTTTTCGACCTGATGGAGAAGTTCGCCGGCTACGGCTTCAACAAGTCGCATTCCGCGGCGTACGCGCTCATCGCCTATCAGACCGCGTACTTCAAGACGCATCATGCCGCGGCGTTCATGGCGGCGAACCTGTCGCTCGTGATGGACGACACCGACAAGGTCAAATCGCTGTACGACGACGCGATCGCCCAGGGCCTCGTGATCGTGCCGCCCGATGTCAACGCGTCGACGTATCGCTTCGAGCCGATCGATTCGAAGCGCATCCGTTACGGCCTGGGCGGCATCAAGGGCACCGGTCAGGCGGCAATCGAGGCCATCGTCGCGGCGCGGGAAAGAGACGGGCCTTTCGCCGACCTCTTCGACTTCTGCCGCCGCGTCGACAAGCGCGTCGTCAACCGCCGCGTCGTCGAGGCGCTGGTGCGGGCGGGCGCCTTCGATGCGGTCGACCGGCGTCGCGCCGCGCTTTTCGCATCGGTCGGTCTGGCACTCGATGCCGGCGAGCGCGCCGCCGCGACGGCTTCGCAGGTCTCGCTGTTCGGCGACGAGGTGACGCCGACGATGCCGACGAACGGCGCTGCACGCGACTGGACCGAGGCCGAGCGGCTCGTGCACGAAAAAGCGTCGCTCGGCTTCTACCTGTCCGGGCATCCGTTCGCAGCGTATGCCGCCGAGCTCGCGCCGATCGTGCGCACGTCGCTTGCCAGCCTGCAGCCGAAGGCCGATCGCGTGCTCGTCGCGGGAATCGTGACGTCGCTTCGCATCCAGGCGAGCCGGCGCGGCAAGATGGCGTTCGTCACGCTCGATGACGGCAAGGGCCGGGCCGAAGTGATGATCTACAACGAAACGTTCGACGCGGTTCGCACGCTGGTGCGCGAGGACCAGCTCGTGATCATGGACATCCGCGTGATGCAGCGGATGACCGACGACGGCGAAGCGCAGGGCTTGCGCATCATCGCCGAGAGCGTGTTCGATCTCGCGGGCGTGCGCCGGCGCTGGGCGAGAGGGTTGCGTCTTGCCTTCAACGGCAATGCATCGGCCGACCGGCTTGCGGAAATCCTGCAGCCGTTTCGTCCGGGCAACCTGCCGATCAAGGTCGCCTACGTCAGCGATCGCATCGGCGGCGAAGTCGACTTGTCGGATGCATGGCGCGTGACACCCGACGATGCGCTGATCGATCGCCTGCGCGAGTGGCTCGCGCCGGAGAACGTGCAAGTCCTCTACTGATTACGGATTGAAGGCCTCATGCTGAACGCCGCGGTTGCGCAATACGCGGCCTTCTTCCGTCTTCCCGACGTCACGCGGCTGCTCGCGATGGCGTTGCTCGCGCGGATGCCGATCGGTACGATCACGCTCGGCATGCTGCTGCATGTACGCGCGCTCACCGGGTCGTTCGCCGTGGCCGGCGCCGCCGTTGGTTCGTATCTCGGCGCATCGGCCGTGGCCGCGCCATTCGTCGGCCGCTGGATCGATCGACACGGACCGCGTGCGGCACTGGTCGTTACCGGCATCGGATGCCCGTCGGCGCTGCTCGTGCTGTGGCTCGCGAAGCCGCTCGAGCTTTCCACGACGATGCTCTGGGTGATCGCCGGTGTCGCGGGCGTGCTTTCGCCGCCCATTACGGTGCTGACGCGCACGATGTGGCGTTATCGCTTCGACGACGAGGCCGCGCGCCGCACGGCCTTCGCCCTCGACGCCGTGCTCGTCGAATTCGCATTCACCGCGGGGCCGGCGCTGATCGCATTGCTGCTCGCCGCCGGATCCCCGGCGCTCGCGTTCGGCGCGCCGTTCGTGTTCACGGCGCTCGCCGTGCCGACGTTCATCGCATCACCGGCGCTGCGCTACTGGCGTCATGATCCGCACGCGAAGCGCCATTTGCTCGGGCCCCTCACCGAGCCGCGATTGATCGCGGTATTTGCGACGACCTTTCTGCTGGCGTGCAGCCTCGGCCTGCTCGAGGTGGGTTATCCGGGATTCGCCGCGCACGCGCAAAGGCCGCCGCTTGCGGGACTTCTGATCGCGACGAACTCGATCGGCAGCGCCCTTGGCGGACTCGTCTACGGCGGATTGCATGTGGCGCTCGCGCACGAGCGGCAACTTCGCCGCGTGCTCGGCCTGCTGGTGCTGCCGCTCGCCGCGCAGGTAGTGATTGCGTCGGCCGGCTGGCTGGCGCTCGTCGCGTTCATCGCGGGACTTTGCATCGCGCCGTCGCTGACGGTCGTCACGCTGCTGATCACGTCGTACGCACCGGCGCGCTATGCGACCGAGGCGTTCACCTGGTCCGCCACGTTCATCGTGAGCGGTGTCGGCGCCGGCAATGCGCTCGGCGGCGCGCTCCTCGAACGGCTCGATTCGGCGGCCGTGTTCGCCGGCTCGGCAACCGGCGCACTGCTGGCTGCCGGATGCGCGTTGACGTTGCGTACACCCGACTCAGCGCGATCAGTGCGAGGTCGCGGATGAAGCGTGACATGCGGCCGATACCCGCTTCAGATGCTGACGCGCATGGCGACCGGCCGTCGTCGTCGACGCCCGGCACACCGGTGCGGCGCCCGGTTGTTCTCGGCTGCGTGATGCTCGCGCTGTTCATGGCCGCGGTGGAAGTGACGATCGTCGCGACCGCGTTGCCGCAGATCGTCGGCAAGCTCGGCGGCTTCGCGTACTACACGTGGGTCTTCTCCGGATTCCTGCTGACGCAGTCGGTGACGATTCTGGTCTTCGGCAAGCTCGCCGATCTCTACGGTCGCCGTCCGGTGCTCATCGGCGGCATCGTCGTCTTCCTCATCGGGTCGACGCTGTGCGGCTTCGCATGGTCGATGCCGGCGTTGATCGCGTTCCGGCTGCTGCAGGGGCTCGGCGCGGGCTCGATCCAGCCGGTTGCGACGACGATCGTCGGCGACCTTTACACGCCGCAGGAGCGGCCCCGCGTGCAGGGCTGGCTTTCGAGCGTGTGGGGCTTCGCCGCGATCGTCGGGCCGCTTGCCGGCGGCCTCATCGTCGAAGCGTTGTCCTGGCACTGGATATTCTGGATCAACGTGCCTGTCGGGTTGCTCACGATCGTCGGGCTGACGCTGTTCCTGCGCGAGGACGTCGCGCATCGTCCGCATGCGATCGACTACGCCGGCGTCGGTCTGTTCTGCGTGGCGATCGCTGCACTCCTCGTTGCGGTCATGCAAGGCGGCGTGGGTTGGCCTTGGCGCTCGCCGCAGACGCTGCTGCTCATTGCGCTGTTCGCCGTCGCGTTTGCGCTTTACATGCTTCGCGAGCGCCGCGCACGCGAGCCGATGATCGATCTCGCGCTCTGGCGGGCGCCGTTGATCGCGAGCGTCAATGCCAGCGCGCTCTTCGCCGGGGCGTCGATCATCGGCGTGACGTCGTTCGTGCCGATCTACGTGCAAGGCGTGCTCGGGCGCTCGGCGATCATCGCCGGCTTTGCGCTCACCGCGATGTCCGTCGGCTGGCCGCTCGCGTCAATGCTGTCGGGGCGCTTCCTGCGTGCGCTCGACGCGCGTGGCACGGTGCGGGTCGGCGGCGCCCTGCTCTTCGCCGGCGCACTCGATCTCGCATTGATGCCGCCGGGCTCGGGCCCGGCATGGGTCGCGATCGGCTCCTTCATCATCGGTTTCGGCATGGGGCTTCTGAACACGACGTTCATCATTCTCATCCAGGGCAGCGTAGCCTGGACGCAGCGCGGAAGCGCGACCGCGTCCAGCATCTTCTCGCGCATGCTCGGCAGCACGTTCGGCGCGGCTGCGCTCGGCGCGGTGCTCAACACCAGCCTGCACGACCGTTTCGCCGGATCGGCCGGCGCGATCGAAGAGGTACGGCAGATGTTCGATAACGCTGCCGGCGGCACACTCGCGAGGACGCCGCACGCCGCGCTGCTCGACGCGCTCGGTGCGGCGCTCCAGCACGTCTTCCTGGCGCTGGCCGTGTTCGGCGCGCTGACGCTGATCGCCACGTGGTTCGTGCCGCAGCGGAAGATCTTTGCGCAAGCGTAGGAACAGCGCGCGGCGCAATCGGAATAGCGGGAAACGCTCAGCTATATCGCTTTTCCTGGTCGTCGTCGGCGTACCAGTCGAACGGCTCATCCGCGAGATTCACGATCACGTTTCTGATCTGGGTGTATTCCTCGTAAGCGACAAGACCGTTTTCGCGACCGATCCCGCTCATCTTGAATCCGCCCCACGGTGATGACGGATCGATGCGGTGATGATCGTTGATCCACGTGATGCCGCACTCGAGCGCTGCGGCGACGCGATGCGCGCGGACAAGATCGCGCGTCCAGACGCTGGTCGCCAAGCCGTACGGCGTTCCATTCGCGAGCGCGATCGCCTCGTCTTCGCTATCGAACGGCATGGCGCAGACAACCGGTCCAAAGATCTCTTCCTGCGCGATCCGCATCGTGTTCGCCACGTTCGTGAACACCGTCGGCAGGTAGTAATAGCCCACATCGAAGGATGGCCCTTCCGGCCGACGTCCACCGGCGGCCAGTGTCGCGCCCTCGTCGATGCCGATCCGCACGTATTGCGCGACGAGGTCGCGTTGCTTCGCCGAGATCAGCGGGCCCATCTGCGTTCGCGGATCGCGCGGGTCGCCGATCCGGATGGCGTTGGTGCGCCGCACGAGCTCGCTCACCACCTGATCGTGAATCGAGCGGTGCACCAGCAAGCGCGCGCCCTGGATGCAGGTCTGGCCGCTGGCGATGAACGCCGCGAAGAGCGTCCCGGCGACGCCGCGCTCGATGCCGATGTCGGCAAACACGATGACCGCCGCCTTGCCGCCGAGCTCGGCTGCCACCCGCGTCAGGTTGCGTCCCGCAATCGACGCCACCGCCTTGCCCGTCGGCGTGCCGCCGGTGAGGTCGATCTTGCGGATCTTCGGATGTGCGGCGAGTGCTGCGCCTGCCGTTGTGCCGAACCCCGGCACCACGTTGTAGACGCCGTCGGGAATCCCGGCCTGCTGGAGTACCTCGCCGAGCATCAGCGCGGTAATGGGCGCGTGCTCGCTCGGCTTCACGACCATCGTGTTTCCCGCGGCCATCGACGGCGCGACCTTCTTGGTCAGGATCAGCAGCGGATGATTCCACGGCGTGATGTGACCGACCACGCCGAGCGGCACGCGCCTCGTGTAGTTGAGGA
>Ga0105240_10013726_pt1 | contig 11102 bp, 9 predicted proteins | sample KBSC54metaG_FD_80426 | JGI IMG/M metagenome (GOLD analysis project Ga0105240, IMG submission 80426) | Corn rhizosphere microbial communities from Kellogg Biological Station, Michigan, USA - KBS C5-4 metaG | ecosystem: Host-associated > Plants > Roots > Rhizosphere > Soil | place: Michigan, USA...
AAGAGTTCAGTTAATCACGAAACCGCCTGTGGTCACCCACAGGCGGTTTCCTCGTACACAGGCCATGCTCACCGCCTTGGAAAGGAATCGCTTGAAGGCCGATCGACCGGATCAGTAGCCAAAGCGACTGTGGGCAAGCCGCCCGGGGCTGGCGAGCCGGCGGGCAGGCCAATAGAACAAATGAGCCGGCCTCGTAAGACCGAAATCGTTCCGGCTATGATGCGCGAGATCCTTGTTGGTGGAAATGGCCCCGTTCAGGCGACGCAGGCTGGCTGGGACGAGCGCCGTGAGCACGCAGGCTTCCTCCTTATCTCAACCTGGCTGCGGTGAGATGGCGAAGAGGGCGTGCGGACCGCGTCGCAGGGGCGTTCAGGGCTTTCAGGGGTTGAGTAGAAACAATTGTACAAATGTCGTGCATATACCAGTGTCGCTTATGTGCAAGCATGTCGCTAATAGACAATTAATTATGCTTGATGTCTGCTGCCTATAAGGTCTTAATAGCCAGCGTAGTCTGAGGATAACTCACGAACCCCTGAGTTTTCGGCGTGAGCTGGCTTGGTGTTGGCGAAGTGGATCAAGTCGCTGGATGTAAAAGTGGCGTGGAGCAGGTGAACAATGGTTGCCTCTAAGCAGTCGAACTTTCGGGTCGGTGGAAAGCCAGGTGGGAGTCGTGTAATGACGGGAGAAGTTGGAGCAGGCGACAACTCGGAAGCACTGGTTTTGGGGGCCGCTTTGTAGCGCGACCAGAACGTTTAAACAACGCGGTAACAATGAACCGAAAAAGGATCGTCATATGGGCGGAATGGCTCTGAGAACGCAAGATTGGGAGCGCGTTGCGAAGGAGGCCGAGTTCAAGCCGAACCGGATGGCGTCGCTCTGCGCGGTGTCCGAACGGCACCTCCAACGAGTTTTCAAGAAGTATCTCCACTGCACACCCAGCCACTGGCTGCGGGAGTTGCAATGCCGGTTGGCCAAGCAGCTCATCGCCCAAGGCTATTCCAGCAAGGCCGCGGCCGCCGAGGTGAAGTTTTCAACCGACGCGCATTTCTGCCGGGAGTTTAAGAAGGTGTTTGGTGTTCCGCCCCAGAGCTTCGCCCCGAATCACTTGGGGTACCTCAAGCTTTCCGCCCTGGAAAACGAAAGTGACAAGGGTCGTCCCCAGGCGACGCGACGGCGCTGATATCCCACGGTTGTCCCGCCCCGGTTCTCGTTGGCACCACAATTCAAGGCGTGCTCTCACCTGCGGATCAGCGCCTGGTCTGCCTTGCCTTACCTGCCCAACTCGCGCTTTCCTGCGGTCTACTTTTCACCGGCCTCCTCTTCCAGACCTCATCCCTGGGCTAATTCGATCCAGGCCATAGTTTGGGGAGAGTACGGATACTTCAACCGGTATAACACCGGGATCGTTTTCAGGATTCCACCGGATTGAATTTGTTGAGCATCCCCGCGAGGATAATAGCGCGAAATGAATGTCCGGAAACTTAACATGAAGAATCGTTCGAGGGTGATGACAAGCAGGAAGAATAGCTTTGCCACGGTCGGTGCAATCTCGCTGCTGTTGGTGTCCAGCCTGGCCGAAGCGGAACCCGCGGGCCTGATTTCCAATCGGGTCGTCGCGTGGGGGGACATGCAGTACGACCTGCCGGTCAGCGCCGATCCTCGCGCACCGGCCCGCAGTGTCCTGGCGCAGGTTGCGGCCGGTGATTTTCATAGCTTGGTGCTCAAAAACAACGGAGCCGTGGTGGCATGGGGGGATAACGCGTTTGGTCAAACCAGCGTTCCTTTATGTGTGAATCAGCAATCGGTTTCCGAGATCGCCGCGGGAAATGTCCACAGCCTGGCTTTGATGACGGACGGCACCGTGACTGGGTGGGGCCCGGCGCCGGGGCAATATGGCGATTACGGACAGTGCGCGGTGCCCAGCGGATTGAATGAGGTGGTTGGCATTTCGGCGGGAGCGGTCCACAGCCTGGCCCTGCGAAGCGACGGATCGGTGGTCGCCTGGGGGGCGAATTTGAACGGCCAGTGCAATGTGCCCGCGGGGCTGACCGAAGTCGTGGCCATAGCCGGGGGGATGTATCACAGCCTGGCCCTGAAGGCCGACGGATCGGTGGCGGCCTGGGGCGATAATCGCCGTGGTCAAATCGAAGTGCCCGCCGGGTTGAGCAATGTCGTGGCCATCGCCGCCGGCGGTTTTCACAGTTTGGCGTTGACGAGTAACGGCTCGGTAGTGAGTTGGGGCACTTATGGACTCGCCCAAAGCACTGTTCCGGCGGGGCTGAGCAATGTCGTGGCCATCGCCACCGGTGATTACCACAGCCTGGCGCTCAAGCGCGACGGCACCGTGGTCGCCTGGGGCTTTAATACCTCCGGCCAATGCGATGTCCCGGCTGGAGCGACCAATGTGATCGGCATCGCCGCCCGCGGAAACCATAGCATGGTCCTGATCCGCGAATTCCAACCGGTCCGCGCCACGCGCGCGGTCGCCCGGCGACGTCCCGTGGTTTCACCCTACTAAGGATTCGGCAATGAACATGCTTCCGTGGCGATTCCGAAATTGGCTGCAATGGGCCTGGTCAATAATCAACCCGCCGCCCCTGCAATACGCTCGAGTTGTTGATCAAGGCGCTTGGCGGAAACGGGAAACGCGGTGCCGAGTTCCTGGGCGAAGAGTGAGACTTTGAATTCCTCGATCATCCAGCGGAATTCCTCGAGTCGCGCGGCGTGTTCCGGGGATGCGGTGGGTCGCGCGGAGGTTTGCCGGAGCGCTTCCTGGTAAGGTGCCACCTGCCTCGCGCGCTCGCCGTCCTTCACGGGATTAACGGCTGCGCGTTCCGCTCGGATCTGTACCGCTTTCAAATAGCGCGGGACGTGGGCCAGTTGCTCAAAGGGGATGACCTGAAGGAAGTTCGCAGGCAGCAAAGCCGCGAGTTCCTTCGCCACGAACATCGGCGGTTTCGTTCCGGCGGGCGGCGTGTCGGGGTGGCTTAGCTCGGACAGCGAACCTTTGGGGGCGGCATTCGTTTGCTTGGCTGTAATACCTACGTACCGGCGGAGCAAGTCGGCTCGAAGCTTGAGGACCAGTTCGAGGCGCTGCATCATCTGTGAGGCCAGCCCGGGCAAACGCTCGCGTGCCAGGTCAACTGCGGCTTGGAAGAGAGCCTCGTCGAGGGTGGTGAAAGGCTCACGCGGCAGCAGGTATCTCTTCAAGTTTGCGTAGGCGGTGGCTTGAAGTTCTTCGCTCGAACAAAGGCCTGCCAGCAATGGCTCGCTACGCGAGAGGGCGTGCAAGTCTTTCTGCAGCCACCCCAAATCCTTCTGCAGCTCCAACTCGATCAGCCGCTGGACGCCTGCCAGGCTCGCCTGGCGCGCCTTTTCCAAAGTGCGGAAAAGGCGGATATGGACCTGGCCCTGCTCCAATTCCAGCCCTGGCCAGCCACACAGCGGGGGGTGGCCGGCTTCGTTCCATTCGACGCGCTCGGGCAGAATCCCAAACGTCCAGCCGGTCACCCCAAACCGCTCCCATTTCTGCGCCAAACAAGTCCAGGCGGGCGCGGCCCCGGCCGGTTCGACGTTCGCTTGGCTGAGTTTGTGCCGTAGTTCATTCAGGTCTCGGCCCGCCCCCAGCACACGATGGTTTCCATCCGTGATCCGCACGCGTGGTCGCACGTGCTGGGGCAACGGAGCTTCTGACCAGGACGAAGGGACGACCGCCACCCCGTAGCGCTTCCGGATGAACTCCGCCAAATCATGCTTGAGCGATTTGCCTGCGGGACGCAGTTCCTTCATGATCTCGGCAATCTTGGGCGGAAAGGGCATGAGCTGGCGCCGAATGGCCTTGGGCAGCGAGCGCAAGAGTTCCGCGATGTGGCCCTCTCGTAAACCCGGCACCGCCCACTCCACGGCGGCTGACGAGAGGGCCTGCGCCGTGGCGAAATCGAGAGTTACCGTTACCCCGTCCTCCTCCTCTCCAGGGCGATACGCATACGCCAGCGGTGCCGAATTCCCCGCCAGCATGACGGTGTCCGGGAAGGCTTCGAAATCGCAGCTCAGGTCCTGCGTTCCAATCAAGTCCGCTTCGGTTGCAAACAGGCGTTGGTGCTGCGCGTGGTCGCGGATGAATCGGTCCAATTCGGGTACCGAGGAGATGTTCTGAATACGCTCCGAGTAGAATCCGACCAAAGCTTCGTCCAGATCAATCTGGCCGTGCTGCCGCATGCGCGTCTGCCAAATCTCGATTTTGCTCCGAACCCGCCGGTTATGATCGAGGAACCCATAGCGCGCGGGCGAGTGGGTTCCCCTGGGGCGGGTGATTTCCTCAGCCGCCGTTCCAGTATCCGACCCGCGGGCCGGCGGATCCCAATCCTCTTCCACCAACGCGGAGCGAATAAAGATCTCCATGGCCTCTTTGGGCTGAACATTGCCCATCGCTACGTCGCGGCGGCGGACCTCCAGGCCGTAGAGAGTAGTGATTTCCTCAATCAGCACCCGGCCGGCGGCCGCGCTCCAGCGTGAATGTTCATAGGTGGTGCGGCAAAGGTGGGCTCCCAGGTCGAGGATCCAGTCCGGCTCGATCCCTCCCAATGTTCGGGCAAATAATCGCGATGTCTCCACCATTTCGCCGGCGACCACCCACTGCGGCTGGACCGGCCCGCGCGCCGCGGCTGAGCCGCCCTTTGGGGATTTAGGCCTCCGCGGTCCTGAATCCCGGGCGAACAGGACCGAGCCGGGGAAGAGGGTGACCTCGCGATTGCCGCTGGCCCGGTACTTGTTCTGTTCCTGGCGGAGGGCGACATGTCCGAGCAACCCCGCTAAGACCGACCGATGGATGGCCGCATAGTCGGCATTGCTCTCGTTGATGACGAGCGTGTCGATCTCCCCGAGCGCGTCCTCCAGTTGAGCGTGAAGATCCTGCCATTCGCGCATGCGCACGTACGAGAGGAAACTCGCCTGGCAAAACTTGCGGCGTTGGTTCTGTGTTCGCAGCTCCTCCCACTGTTCGTGAACTGCGTTCCAGAGGTTTAGCAGAGCCAGAAAATCCGATCTCGGATCCAAAAAGCGCCGGTGAGCCGCGGCGGCCGCGTCCTTCTTGTCCAACGGGCGCTCGCGCGGATCCTGGATGCTGAGGCCCGCAGCGATGATCAGCAGTTCCCGCGTCGCATGTTCACCCCGTGCCTGCAGCACCATCCTCCCCAAGGTCGGATCGATTGGCAAATGCGCCAGGTCCCGGCCCAGCGGGGTCAGGTCGCGGTTCGGGTCCAGGGCACCGAGTTCCTGGAGCAGGGTGTACCCGCCGTGAATGGCGGGCGGAAGTGGCGGGTTGATGAACGGGAAGGTCTCGATCTCTCCGAGCCGAAACGCTTTCATCCGCAGGATGACCTCCGCGAGGTTGGCCCGCTGGATCTCCGGCATCGTATAACGTGGCCGCCCGGCAAAATCCTCCTCCGAATAGAGACGCAAGCACACGCCGTTTTGGACCCGGCCACTGCGCCCCTTGCGTTGCTCCGCGCTGCTCTGCGCGATCGGTTCAATCGGCAGCCGCCGGGTCCGGGTCCGCGGATTGTACCGGCTGACGCGGGCCAGCCCCGAATCAATCACGTAGCGAATCCCGGGGATCGTGAGTGAAGTCTCCGCGATATTCGTGGCCACGACGAGCTTGCGGCGGGAGCAGGGGGCGAAAACCCGCTGCTGGTCTCCCGCGGTGAGCCGGCCGTACAGAGGGACGATCTCGGTCTCCTCTCCGAAACGGCTCCGGAGGCAGTCGCTCGTCTCGCGGATGTCGCGCTCGCCGGGCATGAAGATCAGGACATCCCCCAATCCGGGCGCGCTCATCACGCGCTCGACGGCTTGCACCGCCGCGTCGATATAGGTCAGTTCACCACGCTCCTCAGAGACCGCATCGAGAGGGGCGTAGAAAACCTCAACGGGAAACATCCGGCCGGATACTTCGATCACCGGGGCGTGGTCAAACGCCCGGGAGAACGCTTCCGTATCGATCGTCGCCGAAGTGATGATAAGCTTAAGCTCGGGGCGTTTCTGGAGCAGGCCTTTGAGGTAGCCCAGCAGGAAATCAATATTGAGGCTGCGCTCATGCGCTTCATCCAGGATGACCGCGTTGTATTCCGAAAGGAGCGGGTCGCCCTGAATCTCCGCCAACAGGATCCCATCTGTCATCACCTTGATGTAAGTCTCCGACCCGGCGCGATCATCAAAACGGATCTTGCAACCTACCTCCCGGCCCCAGGTCACCCCTAACTCCTCCGCAATTCGTCTCGAGATCGACAAGGCGGCGACGCGGCGCGGCTGGGTGCATCCTATTTTGGCCTCCACACCCAATCCTGCTTCCAGGCACATTTTGGGAATTTGTGTGGTCTTTCCCGAGCCGGTTTCGCCGGCCACGATGACTACCTGCCTCTGGCGAATAGCTTCAACAATTTCCTGCTTCCGTGCGGTAATCGGCAGGGCTTCCGGGTAAGTCACGCCAGGAACCCCGGCCCGGCGCTGCTCCCGCAAAGCGACCGATTCGCGCGCCTGGGCGAGCAGTCGGTTGAGAACTGCCTCGTGTGAATCGGCGTGCCGTTGGTCGCGCAACAACCGAACCAGGCGCGAGCCGAGCCGCACCCAATCGGAGAGCATGCCTTGGGGCAGGAGTCTTCTTATTTCTTCTATGCGGGCGTCTACCATGCCGGAGCTTAGGAATATACCCGCACCACGCTTGCCCAGGAAAGCTGCATTTGGCATGCCGTGCCGGTGAAACCAAGCGTGAACTCTCTCGTGGCCTACGGAGACGGGTGGGCGCCTATTTGACAAATGTAACAACCCGGGTTACGTATCCAATGCGGTATGAGCGCCAATTGTCGATTCGCCATGGCGGTGCACGTGCTCGCGGTGCTGGCCTACAAACAAGGCGTCTGTGTCTCGTCGGCGGTGCTGGCCTCGAGCGTGAACACCAACCCGGTGATCGTGCGGCGGCTCCTGCTCACGTTGCAGGGCGCCCGGCTCGTCGAGACTCTCAAAGGTCCGGGATTGGGCTCCCGGCTGAGCCGATCCGCGGAAAGAATCAATTTGGCCGAGGTGTATCGTGCGGTGGAATTGGAAGAGCCGTTCGGGTTGCCGCGGAAGCGTCCGAATCGCGCCTGCCCGATCGGGCAGGGGATCCGGGTGGCGCTGGAACAGGTGTGCAAGAAAGCGGCCCGGGCCGTGCAGCAAGACCTTGAGGAAACCACGCTCGCCAGCCTGGTCCGGGGCATAACCGCCCTGAGTCAATTGGAAAGCCCTCCCGCGAACACGTGGGTGGGTTCGAACAGCCATAGAAAGAGATGAGGTTAGTTTTGAAACGGAATATGAAGCATCAATTGGTCGGCGCGGTAAAGCCTGGCAAAGGCCGCCCGCGCCATGGCACGACCCGCCTGGCAGAGGCGGAGGCGGAGCCGGTCTTGATTTCGCCCAGCGAGGATCGAGGGGCGGAACCCGAACCGATTCCCCTGGAGGTTGGGAGCGAGGAAACCGTCCGCGAGGGAGGAATGCAACCACCCGCGCTGCAACTGTATTTGCGGGAAATCGGACAGGTCAAGCTGCTGACCCCGCAGGAGGAAGTGGTCCTGGCGAAGCGCATCCGGAAGGGAGATGCGGCGGCGCGTGAGCACATGATCCGCGCCAACCTGAGGCTCGTGGTTAAAATCGCGCGCGATTATGACGGCCTGGGTCTGCCGTTGCTCGACTTGATCAACGAGGGGAATATCGGCTTGATCAAGGGCGTGGAGCGTTTCGACCCCACCAAGGGCGCGAAACTCTCCACCTATGCGGCCTGGTGGATCAAGCAATCGATCAAGCGCGCCCTCGCGAATCAGTCCAAGACCATACGCTTACCCATTCACGTGGTGGATAAGGTGGCGCATATCCGCCGCGCGGAAATGCGCTTGCGGGAGACCCTCGATCGCGAACCGACCGATGAGGAAGTGGCGGAGCATTTAGGGCTCAAGGCGCAACGGGTTCGCGAATACCGCGACGCCGCCAGGGCGCCGGTTTCGCTCGAGGCGCCCCTGGGCACCGACGAGGATTCGGCCCACGTGGCAGAGGTGATCGCCGATACGAACGCGGCGGCGCCCTTCGATCATCTGGTCAAATCCAGCGATAACGAGCTGGTCCACGAAGTCCTGGCCACGCTCTCGCCCAAAGAGCGAGCCGTTTTGGATATGCGTTTCGGCCTGGGCGATGGCACCCCGAAGACGCTCGAAGAAATCGGCCAACATTTCCGGCTCACCCGCGAGCGCATTCGCCAAATTCAAAACGAGGCGTTGAAAAAGCTCCGGCATAAAGTGGAAAAGAGAGATCGACCGTCCGAGGGAATCCTGGCGTTGGCCGAGTAACCGCCCGGCGGACTACGCAGCCGGCTTGAGGTCTGAGTTCGCTTGAATTTGTCCGTGGCCGGCGAGCAGCGCGGACGAAATGTCTTTGGGGCCGGCGTTGGCGTTTGCCGGCGCCCGGCGCTCCTCAGCCGCTCGCAGTTCGCGGAGCACCGCCGGCCCCAGCCTCGCCAGGTTATCCTTCGGAACATAATCATGCGCTCCCGCCCGGATCATTTTAAGCGCATGATCCTCTCCCATCATCCCGGACACCATGATGAAGGGAATGTCTAACCCTCGCTGCCGAACCAGCTCAAGCGCGGTCAGTCCGTCCAACTGGGGTAAACAGCAATCGCAAATGATCAAATCCCACGGCTTTGATTCCAGGGCGGTTTTCAGGTAATCGGCGGTTTCCACCCGCTCAAATTCCATCTCCAATCCGTTGCGCTGCAATTCCCGAATAATTAAAAAAGTGTCGTTGGTGGAATCCTCGATGAGGAGCAGGCGACGCCGTGAGGTGCAGCTCATGGGTTGAGCCCTCCAGACAGGCATGGGGTCGGACCGACTGGCATATCCGATCCTACTTCAGCAACGGTTAAGAGTCAAATTAGCCGATCGAATCGAATCGTACCCCGCAGGGCTTAGCTTGAACGATAACGTTATTTGCTTAGGCGATTTGACTTCGCCTCGTCCTCCGCTCACTCGACCAACTCTGCGCTATGGGCTTTAAGATAGTCTTGGAAATCGGCGACATTGCTCATTTGTGTCCTCACCAGTCTTTGGCCCGGATGCTTTAGAATTCGGTAATGAACGAGCCGTTTCACGTCGACCACCTCGATAAAGCCTTCGCGGGTCTTCCAGAGTTGGCCTTTGGCTAAATCGACTGGATCTCCCTTCGTTTTGGTATGCATTTTGAATGGACCCTCCTTGGGTGCGATTCTCGGTCTCCCCGCCTCCACTAGCATAAGCCAATTGGGCCAAGACGCACCGGAATCCTAGTGAGGCAAAACCCTCCAATTCGCCGTGTCGAGGCACCATCACCTCGGCTCACTTCGCCGGGGGGCGGAGCGCCGGCTTGCAGCCGGCTTCAATCGTCCACCCTCCTCCAGGGCTCGGCAGGATGGACTGGAGCCTTAAGCCGGCTGCCAGACAGTCCGGGGACGCGCCCAGCGGATGCGCACCACCAGCGCCTCCTCCTAAAATAGGGTTGTGCCCCCGGGGGATATATGGATGATAGCGCAGGTAAATTACCAGCAACCAGATCAGCGCGATCATGAAAAAGGCAGTTTCCGATTCCGCCCCGGCGAGTCATCGTCACGAGACCTCCTCCGCTCAGGACTCCAAGGTACGCTACATCATGGTGGGCGGTTTTTTGGGCGCCGGAAAGACCACCGCAGTGGCGAAACTCGCGCATCGGCTGACGAGCCAGGGATTGCGTGTGGGCTTGATCACGAATGATCAGGGAAGCCACTTGGTCGATACCACTATGTTGGCTTCGCGCGGGTTTGCGGTGGAGGAAATACCCGGTGGTTGCTTTTGCTGCCGGTTCAATTCGCTCATTGATGCTGCCAAACGGTTAACTGCCGAGACCCAGCCTGATGTCTTCATCGCGGAACCGGTGGGCAGTTGCACGGATTTGGTCGCCACGGTGACGTATCCCTTGCGGAAGCTGTATGCCAACAATTTCACGATTGCTCCGCTCAGCGTCCTAGTGGATCCAATCCGAGCCCTGCGTGTGCTGGGGTTGGAAGCGGGGGGCAAATTTTCTGAGAAGGTGCTCTACATTTACCGCAAGCAGCTTGAGGAAGCCGATCTGATTGTCGTCAACAAGCGGGACCTGGTTACCGCGGCGCAGGCCAGCGCTCTCCATGAGGCCTTGGCCGTGCAGTTCCCCCAAGGCAAAGTCATGGACATCTCCGCGCGGCATGGTACCGCTCTGGACGCCTGGTTTGACCTCATCACGACCGGTAACCAAAGCCCACGGGCCGTCATGAAGGTGGATTACGAAATTTACGCTGAGGGCGAGGCGCTGTTGGGTTGGCTGAATTGCACGCTTCGCCTCAAGGCCGACCACGCGCTGGATGGCAACAGTTTTTTGCAGGTGCTTGCCACCGAGATTCAGCGCCGCCTGAATCGCGCGGGAGCCGAGGTGGCACATCTCAAGATGACTTTGGACGCTGACAATGAGCTCGGGGATGTTGCGGTGGTAAACTTGGTGCGAAACGATTTTGTGCCCGAGATTTCGCAATGGTTGCAGGACGCATTCGCATCCGGCGAGCTGACGATCAACCTGCGTGCCGAGACAGCGCCCGAAGTGCTGCGAGATCGTGTGAAGGGGGCCGTCGAGGCCTGCCTCCTGGCCCACGCGGGCCTGGCTGCCACCTGGGAGCACCTGGAGCATTTCCGGCCTGGCAAGCCCCAGCCCACGCACCGGGTGAGTTCAGTCACGTAGGGCTGGTACCGGTTTTCCTGATTGCCCCCAGTGGATTCTGTGGCGCTGGATCAAGCCGGTGTTTTGCAGGGCCGAAAGGCGTGTGCATGCTTCTGGCGAGCCGTTCCCCGAAGCACAAATGCACTTTACAAGCCGGGGTTGGTCGCGGAGTTTCGAATCCTGAAGGCACCCCGTTTAGGAGACAAAACGAACGTGGGGAATGGTGCGCGATACAGGGTTCGAACCTGTGACCCCTTCCGTGTCAAGGAAGTGCTCTACCACTGAGCTAACCGCGCTCCCAGAAATCGACGCTGCGTAACTGCTTC
>Ga0105240_10013727_pt1 | contig 11102 bp, 12 predicted proteins | sample KBSC54metaG_FD_80426 | JGI IMG/M metagenome (GOLD analysis project Ga0105240, IMG submission 80426) | Corn rhizosphere microbial communities from Kellogg Biological Station, Michigan, USA - KBS C5-4 metaG | ecosystem: Host-associated > Plants > Roots > Rhizosphere > Soil | place: Michigan, USA...
CCCCCCGGGGGGCAGCGAGCGGAGCGAGCGTGGGGGGATGTTCATCCCAGTCGGGAAGGGCCGCCCCGACCGACTGACCAGCCCCCCGGGGGGCAGCGAGCGGAGCGAGCGTGGGGGGATGTTTCATCCTATGCATCGACGGCGGCGACTTCGCGCAGCGCATCCACGAGCGTCACGATATCGGCATGGCTATGCGCCGCGGACAACGATATCCGCAGCCGCGCGGTCCCTGCGGGCACCGTCGGCGGCCGGATGGCCGGAACGAGGATGCCGCGCACGGCAAGCGACTCGGACACGCGCACCGTTTCCCGCGCATCGCCAACGACGAGCGGCTGGATCGGCGTCGACGAGGGGAGCAGCTTCCACGGGAGCTTTGCGGCGCTCGCGCGGAAAGCGTCGATCAACGCGCGAAGATGCTCGCGCCGCACGGGATCGTCGCGAATGCACCGCAGCGCCTCGTGCAAGGCCTCGGCAAGCAGTGCCGGCGCGGCCGTCGTGTAGATGTACGGGCGTGCCGTCTGGATCAGCGTTTCGATCACGAGCGGATGCGCGGCGACGAACGCGCCCGACACTCCGGCGGCCTTGCCGAGCGTTCCCATGTAGACGATCCGCTCCGACGCGAGGCCGAAGTGCGCAAGCGAGCCGCGGCCTCCGCCCAGCACGCCGAATCCGTGTGCGTCGTCGACGACAAGCCACGCATCGTGCGCGACCGCGAGCTCCAGCAGCTCGGGCAGCGGCGCAATGTCGCCGTCCATGCTGAAGACGGCGTCACTGACGACGAAGCGACGCGACGCGTCCGACGCGGCCAGCATCGTGCGCAATGCCGCGGTGTCGCCATGCGGATAGCGGTGCAGCGTCGCGCGCGACAGCAGCGCGCCGTCGGTGAGGCATGCGTGATTCAGGCGGTCGGCGAAAATGGCATCACCGCGACCCGCGAGCGCGGTCAGGATTGCGAGGTTCGCGAGATAGCCGCTCGAGAAAAGCAGCGCCCGCGCGTCCGCGCAGGGCGCCACGAAGGCGGCGAGCTCGCGCTCGAGCGCGTCGTGCGGCGCCTGGTGGCCGACGACAAGATGCGACGCACCCGCGCCCACGCCGAAGCGGCGGGCGGCGGTGCACACCGCGTCGGCGAGTGCCGGCGCATTGGCGAGGCCGAGGTAATCGTTGCTGGCGAACGCGGTGAATGTTCGCTCGCCGATTCGCACGCGCGGTCCCTGCGCGGATTCGACGACGCGCCGCGTGCGAAGCAATCCTTCCGTGCCGCGGCGCTCCAGCGCCTGCGCAAGATTCGCAAGGGAAGCGTTGGAGTCGGACTCGATTTTTCGGGCAGGCATCTGCCAACGTGGTCAGCGGATACGCAAAGTCGCGCCCGACCCCACTTTACGCCGTGACGAGCCCGAGCTTGTCGAACAATGCGCGGTCGGCGTCCACGTCGGGATTGCCGGTCGTGAGAAGCCGATCACCGTAGAAGATCGAGTTCGCGCCGGCGAAATAGCACAGCGCCTGCACCGGCTCGCCGAACTCGCGCCGGCCGGCGGAAAGCCGAATCATCGCGCGCGGCATCGCGATCCGGGCGACCGCGATGGTGCGCACGAATTCGAGCGGATCGAGCGCCGCCACACCGCCGAGGCGCGCGTGCAGCGGCGTCCCCTCGACCTGCACCAGGTGGTTGATCGGCACCGATTCGGGCTGCGGGTCGAGGCTCGCGAGCTGCGCGATGAGGCCGGCGCGATGACGGCGCGACTCGCCCATGCCGACGATGCCGCCGCAGCAGACGGAAAGCCCCGCCTCGCGCACGCGTTCGAGCGTCTCGAGGCGATCCTCGTAGTCGCGCGTCGACACGATGTCGCCGTAGAATTCGGGCGACGTGTCGAGATTGTGGTTGTAGTAATCGAGCCCCGCCTTTTTGAGCCGCTCGGCCTGCCCATCCTTCAGCATGCCGAGCGTGCAACACGTCTCGAGGCCGAGCGCCTTCACCGCCGACACCATGGCGAGCACCGGCGCAAGATCGCGCTCTTTCGGACCGCGCCACGCGGCGCCCATGCAGAAGCGGGTCGCACCGGCGGCGCCGGCGGCGCGCGCCGCTTCGACGACATTCGCGATGTCCAGCAGCGCCTCGTTCGCCACACCGGTGTGATAGCGCGCCGCCTGCGGACAATAGCCGCAGTCCTCCGGACATCCGCCCGTCTTGATCGACAGCAGCGTCGAGAGCTGCACTGCGTTCGGCGCGTGATGCTGGCGATGCACCTGTTGCGCGCGGAGCAGCAGATCCGAAAACGGCAATGCGTACAGCGCTTCGATGGCGTCGATCGCGGCGGCGTCGATTCCGCGCGCAACGGGCGATGGAGCGAGAGTAACTTCGAATTCGTTCACGGTCATGCGTTTGGACGATCGCGCAGTGCGGCGTGCGGACCGAGAATGCGTGAAAAGGCCGGGACACTATCGCATGTTGTCAAATGGCGGGAAGATGAAATTTGACATCGCGCGCGCTTGTGGCACGCCTGGCATCCCTCGCGCAGCCGACGCGCTGCGCGCCGTGTTGCGCCGCGCGCTTCCGCAGGCCTGCACGCTTTGCGCGGCGGCCTGCGACGATGCCATGCTGTGCGCCGCATGCGCGATGCAGATGCCGCGAATCGCGAATGCGTGTCCGCGATGCGCGCTCCCGTCACCCGACAACCTGTTGTGCGGCGCCTGTCTCGCGAACGCACCGCCTTACGCGGTCACGATCGCCGCATGGCGCTACGCCTTCCCGGCCGACCAGCTGCTGCAGGCGTTCAAGTACGGTGCGCAGCTTGCGCTCGCCGAGCCGTTGGCACTGGCGCTCTGCCACGCCGTGCATGCGCGAGCAATGCCGCCGCCCGATCGCCTGATCGCGATGCCGCTGTCTACGCAACGCCAACGCGAGCGCGGATTCAACCACGCGCACGAAATCGCGCGGCGCGTCTCGTCGTCCACTCGCGTTCGCCTCGAGCGTGCATTCCGGCGCACGCGCGATGCACCGCCCCAAGCGGGCTTGACACTGCGCGAGCGCGCGCGCAACGTCCGCGACGCGTTCGAAGCCACACGGTCGCTTGCGGGGCTGTCGGTCGCCATCGTCGACGACGTCATGACCACCGGCGCAACGCTGGCGGCGGCTGCGACCGCCGCGCGAGCCGCCGGCGCGGTGCGCGTCGAGGCGTGGGTCGTCGCGCGCACGCCGCCGCCGTAGCAGGCATCAGGAATCAGGTATCAGGGATCAGTTCACGATCAGCCGCCGTCGATCTGTCTGCTCCTGATGCCTGATGCCTGATAACTGATACCTGATACCTGATTCCTGATACCTGACAATGTTCGCCGTCGTCCTTGTCCATCCCGAAATCCCGCCCAATACCGGCAACGTGATCCGCCTTGCGGCGAACACCGGCGCCGAGCTCCATCTCGTCGAGCCGCTGGGATTCCGGATGGACGATCGCGAGTTGCGCCGCGCGGGTCTCGACTATCACGAATACGCGCAGGTAAGCGTGCATGCGAGCTTCGCCGCGTGCCACGCAGCGCTCGAGCGCAGCCATCCGCGCCGCTGGTTCGCCTTCACGACACAGGCCACGCGCTCGGCGTACGGCGTCGCGTACGCGCCGGGCGATGTTTTGACGTTCGGCAGCGAATCGAGCGGCCTGCCGGAGGACCTCGTCGCACAATTTCCCGAAGACGCGCGGCTGCGCATTCCGATGCGCCCGCACGTGCGCAGCCTCAACCTGTCGAACGCCGTCGCCGTTGCAGTGTACGAAGCGTGGCGACAGCGGAGCTTCAGGTATCAGTTATCCGATGACAGGTGTCAGTGAGGGCGCGCCTTGAACACCGGAATCGTGAGCACCCGGCGCATCGATCATTCCGCCCGCGGCTCGCGCGCGAGCAGCGCCAGCACCGCGTCGCGGGTCGACATGCCTTCGTACAGAACGCGATGCACGGCCTCGACGATCGGCATGTCGACGCCATGATGCAGCGCAAGCGCGCGCGCGGCGCGCGTCGCGACGACACCTTCGGCGACGTGGCCGATGCCGGCGAGAATCGCCGCCAGCGGCTGGCCGCGCGACAACGCAAGCCCTACCTGCCGATTGCGCGAAAGATTGCCGGTGCACGTCAGGACGAGATCGCCCAACCCCGCGAGTCCCATCAATGTTTCACGCCGCCCGCCCAGCGCCGCCGACAGACGCCCGGATTCGGCGAGGCCGCGCGTGATGAGCGCTGCGCGCGCATTGTCGCCGAAACCCAGGCCGTCGCTTGCGCCGGCCGCGATGGCGAGCACGTTCTTCACGGCGCCGCCCACTTCGACGCCCGCGAGATCATCGCTCGGATACGCGCGCAACGTGTCGCCGCGAAGCAGGCCCGCGACATCGGCGGTCAGCGCGGCGTCGGTGGATGCGACGACGAGTGCCGTGGGCAGACCCTGCGCAACTTCGAGCGCGAACGTCGGGCCCGATACGATTCCAACCGGATGCGGCCAGCGGCCGGCCAATCCTTCATGGGGCAATTCCCATTGCGCGGGCGCGGACGTCGCGACGAAGCCCTTTGCGAGCGCCACGAGCGGTGCCGATATTCCTGCCTGCGCGAGCGAAGCGCGCAGCGCCATCAATTGCGCGACGGGCGTCGCGGCGAACAGCACTTCGGCGCGAATGTCGGCCAGATCGGACGTCACCGCAATCTCGGGCGGCAGCGCCACGCCCGGCAGGTAACGCCGATTCTCCGCGGACGCGATCAGGTCGCGAGCCTGTGATCTCGATCGCACGTACAGCGCGACGCGCGGGCGCCTGTGGGTACGCGTGGCGAGGTGAATCGCGAACGCCGTCCCCCAGGCTCCGCCACCCAGTACCGCGACGCTCGTCGTCATGATGGCGCCGGCGCCGCGGGCAGTCAGTCTCGAAGGGCCGTCCCGAGGGACTGACCCGCCCCCTCGGGGGACAGCGAGCGACGCGAGCGTGGGAGCCGTTTCATTTCAGAACCCGAAAACCTGCGCAAGCCGCACGTAACCCGTCTGGCCGTCGCGGTGGCGCACCTTGACCCAGCCGGGTGTTGCCGCCGCGGCCGGCGATGCGGCCGGCTCGGCGAGCTCGAGCAGCACGTCGCGATCGGCGCGGAATACGACCGGCGCGCTTTCGTCCGGCGCCGCGCGGACGTCGGCGCCGGGTGCGCGCACGACGAGCATGCGCTTGTCGGAAAGCGACGGGTTCTGCATCCAGCCGATCGTGCCGGACGCATCGCGAATCTTCGTCCAGCCCTCGACGCTCACCAGCGATTCGACCGGCACGTCGCGCCCATACACGAAGAGCGGCTTGGCGTGCGCGGACGGCGCATCGTAGAGCACCGACGCGGGATTGCGCGTTGAACGGAAGTCGGCGGCGCCGGCGATGACCGGAAGCGCGAGCGCCAGCAGCAACGCGCGTGCGGCGACCATCGGGTTCGACTCCGGATGGACGCGAGCGCGCGCGTCAGTTCGCGACGGCCGGCGCGCCGGCCGTCGCTTGCGTGAGCTGCTGCTGATACAGCGCCTCGAAATTGATCGGCGCCAGGTGAACGGGCGGAAACCCGGCGCGCATCGTCGCATCGGCCACCGTCTCGCGCGCATACGGAAAGAGCACGGCGGGACAGTGAATGGCGAGGACGGGCTGCAGCTGCTCGGGCGGCACGCCGCGAATGGCGAAAATGCCGGCCTGCGCGGCCTCGATCAGGAACACCGTCTTGTCGTTGGACCGCGCGGTGACGGTGAGCGTCAGCACGCACTCGTAAACATCGGGCGCGATCTGCTCGCCCCGCGTGCGCAGTCCGATCTCGATTTGCGGCGCCTCGGTCATCTGGAAGGATTGCGGCGCGCCGGGATTCTCGAGTGACAGGTCCTTCACGTAGATCTTCTCGATCGCCAGTTGTGCGGGCGCGCCGCCGGCTGGCGCGGCTGCGGGTTGCGAATCCGCTTTCGTGGCGGACGATTCGGCCATGCGTCGACGCTCCGGGTATGAAGGTAAAGCGCGCGATTCTACGCTACGGCGCCTCCGGCACCTCGAAGCGCGCCGCCGACAAGGAGTGCGCTCAACGCGCCCGCGCGGTCGAGCGCTGCGAGCTCGTCGTATCCGCCGACGTGATGCTCGCCGATGTAAATCTGCGGCACCGTCCTGCGGCCCGTTCGCTTCATCATCGCGATGCGCTGCTGCGGTTCTTCGTCGACCCTGATCTTCTCGATGTCGGTGACGCCCCGCGTTTCGAGCAAGCGCTCCGCACGCACGCAGTAGCCGCAGTAGGCGGTCGTGTACATGGTTACGCGCGGGTTCGCGAGCGTGGGGGAATGTTCCATTTCGACTTATTTCGCGAGCGGCAGTCCCGCTTCCTTCCAAGCGCGCACGCCGCCGCGCAGCGATTGCACGCGCGTGAAACCGAGCTGCGCGAGCGCCGCCACCGCGGCCCCGCCGCGCGCACCGCGATCGCAATAGACGATCACCGGTCGCGCGGCGTACTTGGCGATCTCGGCGCCCCGATTCTTCAGTTGGGACAGCGGGATGTGCAGCGCGTTCGGCAGCCGGCCACCCGCAAGCTCGTTCGGCTCGCGCACGTCGAGCACCAGCGGATTCTCGCTGTTGAGAAGACGCGTGGCGTCGAGCGTCCCGATTTCGCGGGATGGCGACAGCCGGCGCTGCAAAAGCGGCCACAGCAGCATCGCGCCGGAAACGACGAATACCAGGACGAGCGGCCAGTTCCGGGTGATGAAAGCTTCGAGCTCGAGCAATGACGGCAAGGTGGCAGGCGGGGACAAAGTCTGAAATGATAGCTTAACGTGATGGAAGTTCGCGAACCGTCCCCCTCCCCTGCCGCGCGCGCAACCGACGCCGTGCCGGCCGTGCAGCCGGTGGTGCTGCTGATCCTCGACGGCTTCGGCTGCCGCGAGGACGCGCCCGACAACGCGATCACGCGCGCCGATACGCCGCGCTGGCGCGAGCTGCTCGCAACGTGCCCGCATACGACGATCGACGCCTCCGAGCTCCGCGTCGGCCTTCCCGAAGGCCAGATGGGTAATTCGGAAGTCGGCCACCTCAATATCGGCGCGGGGCGCGTCGTCTACCAGGATTTCACGCGGATCGACGTCGCGATCCGCGACGGACAGTTCGCGCGCAATGCGGTGCTGGTCGATGCCGTCGACGCCGCTCGCGCCGGCAACGCGACGCTGCACGTGCTCGGACTTTTGTCGCCCGGCGGCGTTCACAGCCACGAGCGTCAACTCGCCGCGATGGTGGAGATGGCGGCGTCCGGCGGCGTGGCCCGGGTGGCGGTACACGCATTCCTCGATGGCCGCGACACGCCTCCGCGCAGCGCCGGCGCATCGCTCGATTTCATGGAAGGCGTTTGCGCACGCTTCCCGAACACCCGCATCGCGTCGCTTTGCGGGCGCTATTACGCGATGGACCGCGACAAGCGCTGGGAGCGGGTTGCCCCGGCATACGCGCTGATCGTCGACGGCGCTGCGGCACACGTCGCCGCAACGGCGCGCGCGGGACTGGAAGCGGCGTATGCGCGCGGCGAAAACGATGAATTCGTCCAGGCGACGGCGATTGCCGACGCGCAGTGCGCAACCTCACGCATGCAGGACGGCGACGTCATCGTATTCATGAACTTTCGCGCCGACCGGGCACGCGAGTTGACCCGCGCGCTGACCGATTCCGCCTTCGACGGCTTTCCTCGGACGCGCGTTCCCCGCCTCGCACGCTTCGTGTGCCTCACGAACTACGGCGACGAGTTCAAGCAGCTTCCCGTCGCGTTCGCGCCGCAAATCCTGTCGAACAGCTTCGGCGAATACCTCGCGCACCGCCATCTGCATCAACTGCGGATTGCCGAGACCGAAAAGTACGCGCATGTGACGTATTTCTTCAATGGCGGAAGCGAGGCCGTCTACCCGCGCGAGGACCGCATCCTCGTCCCGTCGCCGAAGGTTGCGACGTACGACCTGCTGCCGGAAATGAGCGCCCGGGAAGTGACCGATCGTCTCGTCGAGGCGATCGGCAGCGGGCGCTACGATGCGATCGTCTGCAACTACGCGAATGCCGACATGGTCGGGCACACGGGAAATTTCGCGGCTGCCAGGCACGCCATCGAAACGCTCGACGCCTGCATCGGTCGGGTCGTGGACGCGGCGCGCGCCCACCATGCCGAGGTGCTGATCACGTCGGATCATGGAAACGCCGAGCGCATGCATGACGACGCGACCGGGCAGGCGCATACGGCGCACACGCTGAACCTCGTGCCCTGCGTCTACGTCGGGCGTCCGGCGACGATGGTCGCAGGCGGGGCGCTGCAGGATGTCGCACCGACGCTGCTGGCGATCATGGGACTGCCGAAGCCGGACGAGATGACCGGCCACTCGCTGGTGCGGCTCTAGGATCAAGCATCCCTTCACGCCCGCTCCGCTCGCGGCCCCGAGTTTCCGGTCGGGCGGGACATGAACGTAACGGGCCCGGCGGAACTAAATGGCGGGTCGGGCGGACCAAGCCGTCGCCCGAACCCGAAACGGCGATCAATGCCGTCACCTGCCTGATCGATTCTTCTCCTGGCGGGATCGGCCCTCTCCAATAATTCCAGCAGGCGCCTGTGGACCACAGCGGCAAGCGGCACTTTCGCTACGCGCGGGCGAGCTTATTTTGCGGATGGCGATTGAAGTTCCGCACGAGGTCGGGCGTATACTTTTGCCCGGATGACATTCCGTCCCGGCTCGTCAAGGCGCGAGCCTCGTGAAACAGGGCGGTCGACGAGAACGAACCAGAGGTTGGCGATGCGCGATGGCATGAAGAAGGCAGGCTGGATTGGCATGGGTGCGGTGCTCGGGTTGTTGCTGAGCCTCAACCTTTCGGTATTCGCGCAGCGCGAAACGCGGCTGCCGATTCCTTACGAGGATCTGCAGCTTCTCTCCGCGGTATTCGGCAAGATCAAGACGGATTACGTCGAGCCGGTTTCGGACGACAAGCTGATCCACGAAGCGATCAACGGCATGGTGCGCGGCCTCGACCCGCACTCGGACTTTCTGGATGCCGAAGCATTCCACGAGTTGCAGGTGGATACGCAGGGCAAGTTCGGCGGCCTCGGCATCGAAGTGGGCGTCGAGGACGGCGTGATTCGCGTCGTCTCCCCGATCGAGGACACGCCGGCGTTCAAGGCCGGGATCAAGCCCGGCGATCTCATCGTCAAGATCGACGACATGGCCACCCGCGGGATGCCGCTGTCGAAGGCCGTGGAGAAGATGCGCGGCAAGCCCGGCACGCCGGTGTTGCTGACGGTCGTACGCAAGAACGTCGACGCGCCGTTGACGTTCACGCTGCTGCGCCAGGAAATCAACGTCAAGAGCATCCATGCCAAGGCGCTCGAGCCCGGCTACGGTTACATACGCGTGCGTAAATTCCAGGAAGATACCGGCAGCGATCTCGCCAAGGCGATCAAGACGCTTTATGCGGGGGGTCCGCTGAAGGGGCTCGTGCTCGACCTCCGCAGCGACCCGGGCGGCCTGCTGAACCAGGCGGTTGCCGTGTCGTCGGCATTCCTTCCCAAGGATTCGCTGGTGGTCTACACCGACGGCCGCACACCCGATGCGCACATGCGTCTCACCGCAAACCGCGAGAACTACGTGCGCCGGGGTGACGACTACCTGAGCGATCTGCCGGCCGGCGTCAAGACCGTGCCGATGGTCGTGCTCGTCGATGCCGGAACGGCCTCGGCGTCCGAAATTGTCGCCGGCGCGCTGCAGGACCACAAGCGCGCGAAGGTGCTCGGCGCGCAAACGTTCGGCAAGGGCTCGGTGCAAACGATCCTGCCGCTCGGCAACAACACCGGCTTGAAGCTCACGACGGCGCGCTACTACACGCCGTCGGGCCGGTCGATCCAGGCGAAGGGCATCGAGCCCGACATTCCGGTCGACGACGGTCGCGATTCGCCGAACCGCATCCGCGAAGCGAACCTCGAGCATCACCTGGACGTTCCGGGTCTCACGACGGCGACGGCCAAGCCGACGATCGCCGCCCGTGATGGCGCAGGCATCCCGCTCCCGGACGTCAAGGCCGCTCCGAAGCCCGCCGGCCAGGTGGACGCGTTGCCGCCGAGGATCGACTTCGGTTCCAATGACGATTTCCAGCTGAAGCAGGCGATGAATCAACTGAAGGGCTTGCCGGTGATCGACTCGATGAAGGCTCTATCCGCGCAAGCGAAGACGCAGTAACGGATAGTCGTCGGTGACAACAAAGCCCGGCACCGTCGCCGGGCTTTGTCATTTGGGCGCCAGATGGATGATCTGCAACTCCTTCGCTACAGCAGGCACATCCTCCTCGACGAGCTCGGGCCGGATGCGCAGGCGCGATTCGCCGCGGCGCGCGTGCTTGTCATCGGCGTTGGCGGGCTCGGCGCGCCGGTCGCGCAGTTCCTCACCGCGGCGGGCGTGGGCACGATCACGCTCTGCGACGCGGATCGCGTGGATCTCACCAACCTGCAACGCCAGATCCTCTACGCGACGCATGACGTCGGTCAGCCGAAGGTCGAGGCCGCGGCCACGCGCCTTGCCGCGATCAATCCCGAAGTGGCGATACGGCCCCTGGCCGAGCGCGTCGACGGCCACCGACTCGCAACGCTGGCAGCGAACGCCGACGTCGTCGTCGACTGTTGCGACAATTTCGGGACACGCCATGCGGTGAACCGCGCGTGCGTCGCGGCCGGCAAGCCCCTCGTTTCAGGCGCAGCGATCCGCTTCGATGGCCAGGTCGCCGTGTTCGACACACGCGACCCGGCGAGTCCCTGTTACCACTGCCTGTTCGGCGAAGGCGACGAGCTCGAGGAAACGCGCTGCGCAACGATGGGCGTGTTCGCGCCGCTCGTAGGCATCGTGGGCGCGACGCAGGCGGCCGAAGCGCTCAAGCTGCTCGCGGGGATCGGCGAATCGCTCGCCGGCCGACTGCTGCTCCTCGACACATTGGCAATGCAATGGCGGGAGCTGCGCGTGCCGCGCGATCCGGAATGCCCGGTCTGCCGCCAGCGCAAATAAACGGGGTCAGAGCGATTCGGTGTCGGAGGTGTAATTATTCCGGGGTTGATTTTCCGGAATAATTACACCTCCG
>Ga0105240_10013730_pt1 | contig 11101 bp, 10 predicted proteins | sample KBSC54metaG_FD_80426 | JGI IMG/M metagenome (GOLD analysis project Ga0105240, IMG submission 80426) | Corn rhizosphere microbial communities from Kellogg Biological Station, Michigan, USA - KBS C5-4 metaG | ecosystem: Host-associated > Plants > Roots > Rhizosphere > Soil | place: Michigan, USA...
AAACCATTTTATGGCGGAACCTATTTTCCGCCCGAGCCGCGCCATGGGCGGCCAAGCTTCATTCAACTACTGGAACGTATCGCCGAGCTTTGGCGCGAGCGTCGCGATGATCTGGTGTTGAACGCAGAACAGGTACACGCGCAACTGGGGCAGGCGATGGGAGCGGAAGCCCGGAGCGACGGATCTGGGCGCGAGCTAAGTCCTGAACTGATTCGCGCCGCAGGTGCCGCTTTCAAGGAAATGTACGACCCGCAGAATGGTGGTTTCGGGCGGGCGCCGAAGTTTCCGCAGCCGAGTCAGCCGCAGTTTCTCTTGCGCTACGCGCACCGTTTTGGTGACGACGCCGCCAAGCGCATGGTGCTGCATACCTGCGAGCGTATGGCTGCGGGTGGCATCTACGATCAGCTCGGCGGCGGCTTCGCGCGTTACTCCGTCGATGCCGAATGGCTTGTGCCGCATTTCGAGAAGATGCTCTATGACAACGCGCAACTGGTGCAGCTCTATCTCGATGCGCATCTCTTCGATAGTCAGGGAGGGGTTTCGGCGCATGCCGCTACCGCCCGCGGAGTTCTCGACTACGTCTTGCGCGACATGACTCTTCCCGAAGGCGGTTTTTATTCCGCCGAAGATGCCGATAGTGAAGGTCACGAGGGTAAATTCTACTGCTGGACGCATGACGAGTTGTCGAAGTTGTTGACGGTTGAAGAATTCAACGTGGCCGCAAAATATTTTGGCCTCACGAAAGAGGGTAACTTTGTAGACCACAGCCACCCGGCACCGCTGGCGGGACAAAATGTGCTGAGTATTGTCGCGCCGGAGCTAAATGCTGATGACGCGCTCCTGCTCGCTGCTGCCAAACGCAAGATGAGCGAGGTGTGTGTCAAACGCATTCGTCCGCATCTTGATGACAAAGTCCTGGCGTCGTGGAACGGCTTGATGCTGGGAGCCTTTGCCCGCGCTTATGCCGTGCTCGGCGATGAAAAATATCGCGCGGCGGCGGAGAAAAACTTGAGTTTCATCCAAGCCAAACTGTGGGATGAAAAGACGAAGACGTTGTATCACCGCTGGCGCGACGGAGAGCGTGATTCGGTGCAGTTGCTCGATGCTTATGCATTTCTCTTGAGCGGCGTGATCGAACTTTATGAGGCCACGCTCGAACCGCGTCATCTGCAATTTGCCATCGAGTTGACCGAAGCGATGCTGGTGCGCTTTTACGACGCGGCAAATGGCGGCTTTTGGCAAAGTGCCGCGACCGCCATCGACCTGATTTTACGCGTGAAGGACGACACGGATGGCGCGGAGCCCGCGGGAAATTCCGTGGCGACGTTGGCGCTGTTGAAGCTCGCAGCAATCTCAGGTCGTGAGGAGCTCCGTACCGTCGCTGAAAAAACCTTACGTGTGGCGGCGGAGAAATTTGAGCAAGCGCTGCTCGCCTTGCCCTATCTCCTTGAAGCGTTGGATTTTTGGTTGGATGAACCGTCGCGGGTGGTGGTGACTGGTGACGCGGGGGCAGGTGAGTTTCAACAATTGGTCCACGCCGCGCATTCCGTTTACGTGCCGAATAAAGTGGTGTTGGGAAATGAGGGAAGTGTCGAATCATTCGCGCGGAGCTTGCCTGTTAAGGGCGGGACCACGGCTTATGTCTGTTCCGGTCAAAGTTGCAAACCGCCCACGTCGAATCCCAGTGACCTGCCGGGCTTGCTATCGCGTTAAGGCCAGCTTTTCGAGCAATAACGACTGGTTTTGAGACACATTTGGCTGGTCGCATCAGGCCGAGGCCGCAAATAGTGGGTTTCTCGTGTGGCACGGCCTATGCGTTATCGTCTCCTGACAAGAAAAAATCCTCATGAAATTCACCATCGAAGTCGGCGAAGTAGAGAAGCATTGTGTTGAGTACGATTTTAATCCTCTCCTCGGCACGCTCGTGGTCAAGGTAGATAACAAGGCCGTCAAACGGCATATCCGCCTGATCAATGAACCGGTTCGCGAAACTCAAGAACTGGTGGTCGGCAGCGACGAAAAGCATCACATCCGCATCGAAAAAGAGCGGATTTCCACTTTCACTCACCGGAACACGGTGTTTGTGAACAATCGTTTGCTCAAGGTTGTCGAGAACAACTAAGCAAAACATCCACAGCGAAACGCTGATTTAAGCCTCGGAACTTTCCGCGTATTGCCTCTCTCCGTCATGGGGAGAGGCATTCGCATTTCGGCAGCCCAGTCTTCTTTCTTTTGAGTCGCAGATTCATGGTCAGGGTGCGTTCTTCAGGCTCCCCTAGGTACCCAAGCTTTCCGCGGTGTCTGCTTTTTGTAAAATTACGGAGGGGCCTTTCCGCCCGTCTCGACATCGCTGCGGCGCGTGGTAGCTTCCGCGTGTGAAACTCCGGTTTTTAATCATCATCGCTGCGTTCGCCGCTGGGGCGTGCTTTGCTGAGCCCACCAATCGCCTCGAAGCGGTCAGTCACGCATCGGAAACGGCGGCAAACACCAACGACCCGGTCGAACTGGAATACCAGAAGTTGATGGAGGACGACGAAACGGCGCTGACGGAGATTGATGGCTGGATCAAGGAGAACCAGAATTTTGCCGACCAGGGCGGCGGCAAGTCCAAGGAGGAAATGAACGAGCGCGTCCAAAAGCGCGTAGCGCCCGTGCGGCAGGCTTACGAAGACTTCCTGAAGCGTAATCCGAACCATGGCAAGGCGCATCTAGCCTTCGCCAGTTTCCTGGAGGACATCCACGATGAAGACGGCGCCTTGGAACACATGTTGAAGGCCAAGGAAGTGGATCCCAAAAATCCGGCGGCATGGAATAATCTCGCGAATTACTATGGCCACTTCGGCGAAGTGACGAATGCCTTCTATCACTATGAGAAGGCCATCGAACTCGATCCCAAGGAGCCGGTGTATTATCACAACTTCGGGACCACCGTCTTTCTCTTCCGCAAAGACGTGATGGAATATTACGGCATGACCAATGAGCAATTGGTCTTCGACAAGGCGCTGACGCTTTACTCAAACTCGCTGCGCCTCGACCCGACCAATTTTCTGCTCGCGACGGACATCGCCATGACCTACTACGGCATCAAGCCAATCCGGACGGAAGAGGCGCTCAAATCGTGGCAATACGCGCTAAAATTGGCTGAAGGCAGCCTGCAACGCGAAGGCGTGTACATTCATCTGGCGCGTTTCAACATGAACGCGGGTCATTTCGACGAGGCGCACAAGCTCATGAATTCAGTCACTAATTCAGAGTTAAACGACCTCAAGGTGCGCTTGCTGAAAAATCTCGACCTGCGGGAGCATCCGGAAAAGGAGACGAACACCGTGTCATCCGTAACGACGAACGAACTGCCGGCGGCACTGCCACCCGTAAATTCTCCTCCTTCTACTCCTGCAAAGCACGATCACGATCACGAGCATTAGGTCTTGGAAAGGCGCGCGGAATTTATTCCGCTCGGTTAAGTAGGACGCCATGTCCAACGGGGCGGAATAAATTCCGCGTTCCAGAATGAACCTTTTTCCCGTTTCGCGCACTTAAACCTCGAAGCCGCGTTGCTTCGAGGTAAATCATGGTGCGGGAACTAATCGTGGAAACGGTCGCTGAATCGGCGGGCCGGGCGGATTCGCCCAGCGACGCGGAGTTGGTCGCTGCCATCAATCAAGGCGACCAGGCCGCGTTCGAAACGCTTTACCTACGGCACCGCGACTGGACGGTGAATCTGGCCTTTCGTTTTACGGGTGACCAAGCCCTTGCCTTGGACGTGATGCAGGAGACATTTCTCTACCTGCTCCGCAAATTCCCCGGTTTCGAACTGCGCGCCAGTCTCCACACGTTCCTATATCCCGCCGTTCGCAATCTTTCCATCGCCGCGCGTCGTAAGGCGGGGCGTAATCAGGCGGGCTCCGATGAAGACGATATTTTGGCGAATCTTCCCGCGCCCGAAATTGCCGCCAGCGGAACTGATGACCTGACCACTGTCCTTGCCGGATTGAGCCAAGACCATCGCGAAGTGCTCCTATTGCGCTTTGTGGATGGCCTGAGTCTGGAAGAAGTTTCCGACGCGATGGAAATCCCGCTGGGCACCGTGAAATCCCGGTTGCACAACGCCTTGAAGCTGTTGCGGGAAGATCCACGCACGCGTGAATTGTTTGGTGAATGAACCTTTTGGCCGGTTGGCGTACTTAACTCATGAACGAACGATGAACGACCGCGGGCAAAACGATCCAAACCTCGACGCCCCGGAGAAACTCCGGGCGGCGCTGGCGCGGTCACAAGCGCGGCGGGTGGTCATTCCGCCGGCGGTGGATGACGCGGTTCTTCGCGTTGCGCGAGAGAAGCTGGCGGAGCCTGCGTTCGGAGTTCTGTCTTTAGGCGGTACGGCGGAACCGCGTAAACGCGGGACTACGAGCGGAACGGCGGAACTGCTTGCCGGGCTGGCGGCTCTCTTTGGCGGCCGACGTTTTGCCCCGCTCACAGCGGCGATGGCAGTGATTGTTGCGGCGGGCGTGCTGACCTGGCTAACCGTCCATCCGCGCGCGGTGGTGAGGCCTGAGGACCTCAACGCCGACGGCCAGGTGGACATGCTCGATGCCTTTGCGTTGGCGCGCGAGCTCCAGCAAGGCAGCACGCCCCGCCCGCAATTCGACCTGAACGGCGACGGCGTCGTGGATGAACGCGATGTTCAAGCGCTCGCCGCCCGCGCTGTAAGTTTGGAACCGGGAGGCCACTCGTGAGAGCGGGCTTCGACTTTGGAATGGTAGGGCGCGTCACTCCGTGCGCGCCGGAGGGATGCAGTGAAACTGCTGCTCCGAAATTCGATCCCCGGCGCGCGCTGAGTGTCGCGCCCTACCTTCGTCTTCTGTTCATCGTTGTCGCGCTGATGGCCTTGTCGTTCGTTTCCGGTGCTCAAGAAAAGCAGCCGACCAATGCCATCCGCTTTCAAGCCGTGGACATTTTTGTGGATTCGACGAACCAGCCGCTCGCGGCCTACCAGCTCGAATTCACCGCGTCGGCTAACGCCAAGATTGTCGGCGTTGAAGGCGGCGAGCACGCGGCGTTCAAGGAAGCTCCCTTCTACGACGTGAAAGCGATCCAGCACGAGCGCGTCATCTTCGGCGCCTTCAGCACGGCCAAGGCGAGCAAATTACCGACGGGTAAAACCCGCGTGGCCACCATTCATCTTCAGATAACCGGCGATCAACCCCTGCGGTTTGAAGTCAAACTCAAGACGGCAGCGACGGTCGATGGCCGAAAGATTTCAGCTCAAGCCAGCGCAAAGAAGGAACAACGCAATGAAAACGACAAGGCAGCGGGAGAAAAATAGGCCGCGAACGATTTTATCGCTATTGGCGGTTATGCTGGTCGCGAGCGCGCTGCCGTCATTTCTCGGCGGCTGTGCAAAGATGCCATCGGCAGTCACCCCTTTGCCGAGCACGGGAATGGTGGGAGAGGCCGCCCCGAGTGACGCCTCTTCTGCGGTCTGGAGTAGCGGGGCGGCGACTAGGTTTTATCGGATGGGGCCAAGCTACAGTGGCAGTCCTGGAGACATGGCTGATTCTCTCCCATCTTCTCGTGAAGAACTCTGGGTTATTGCGCGTGATGACAATCCAGCACCGGCTCCCGTGGACGATTCCCCGGGTTCCGCCGCGTTGGTCGTCGAGCGAGAAGGCAAACAGGTGCCCCTGCCGTTGAAGCATACTGACGTAAAAGCCAGCGTGCTCGGCTATATCGCCACGGTTAAGGCTACGCAGCAGTTTCATAATCCGTACGATTCCAAGATTGAGGCCAAATATGTTTTTCCGTTGCCGCACAACGCGGCGGTCAATGAGTTCGTCATGACCATAGGTGAGCGGCGTATCCGTGGCATCATTCGCGAACGTAAGGAGGCGGAAGCGATTTACATCGCGGCCCGGACGCAGGGTTATGTGGCGTCACTGCTGACTCAAGAGCGGCCCAATATCTTCACGCAATCGGTCGCCAACATTGAACCGGGCCGGGAGATTGACGTTGAGTTAAACTATTATCAGACGCTTGCCTGGGTGGATGGCTGGTATGAATTTGTGTTCCCGACGGTGGTTGGCCCGCGTTTCAATCCGCCGCATACAACGAACGGCGTTGGTGCGGTAGCGCGTGGTGCTTACGGGACTTCTGGTCAAGCCACCGAAGTGCAATATCTCAAACCCAGCGAACGAAGCGGGCACGATATCGCGCTGAAGCTGGACATCGATGCCGGCGTGGCCATTGAGGAAACCGAGTGCGTTACGCATGTAGTCACGAAGGAAGCGCCATCCACGAATCATCTGGTAGTGACGCTCAGTCCCAACGACCGCATTCCGAATAAAGATTTTGTGTTTCGTTTTCGCGTGGCGGGCGAGCAGATGAAGTCAGGCTTGCTTACGAGCCATGACGAGCGCGGTGGTTTCTTCACCTTGATGCTCTATCCACCGAAGGATTTGAAGCAGCTCACGCGCAAGCCGCTGGAATTGGTTTTCGTCCTTGATTCCTCAGGCAGCATGAACGGTCGTCCCATCGCCGAAGCAAAGAAGGCGATTGAACGGGCGCTGCGGCAGCTTGAGCCGGACGATACATTTCAGCTTATCAACTTCGATGACAAAGCGAGCCAGTTGGGGCCCAGGCCAATTGCCGCGACGCCGGAGAACGTACGCCGGGGGGTGAGCTATATCGGCAAGCTCGAAGGCGGAGGTGGAACGATGATGAACGCGGGCATCACGGCGGCGCTGAACTTTCCACATGATCCCAAACGGCTGCGCTTCGTGTGCTTCCTTACCGATGGCTTCATCGGCAACGAAGCGGAGATACTCGCAACCGTCCAACAAAACTTGGGTGCCACACGCATTTTTAGTTTTGGCATCGGTTCGTCGGTGAATCGGTACCTGATGGAACATATGGCCAAGGTTGGCCGTGGCGCGGTGGCGTATCTGGGGCCGAATGACAGCGCGGCGCGAATCATGGACGACTTCATCGAACGCATTCGTCATCCTGCTTTGACGGACCTGCAACTCGACTGGGGTGATGTGAAAGTGAGCGACGTTTTCCCATTGCACGTGCCGGATGTTTTCGTGGGACGGCCAGTCGTGCTGACCGGGCGGTTTAAGCAGGGCAAGTTGACGAAAGTTCACCTCAGCGGCGAGGTAGCGGGAAGGCAGGTTGAATGGACGGTGGCCGGGAATAGTGGAAATCAACCGCGCGGACTTCCCTGTGTATGGGCGCGGACGAAGATTGCAGATCTGTCAGACCGTGCCTTGCTGGATGCGAGCAGTGAACTGACGGATGAAATCAAACAGACGGCGCTGGACTTCGGTTTGGTATCGGACTTCACAGCGTTTGTGGCCGTGGATTCATCGCGCGTGACGGCGGGCCGCGAGGGCACGACGGTTCCGGTTACTGTGCCGGTGCCGGATGGCGTGAAGTACAGAACGACGGTGCCAGAAAAGTGAGGTGGGCTTGCTTATGAATCCCGAAAATACGCAATGGAAAATCACACGGCCCTGCACCGCAAATTGGGAGCAGATGGCGGGTGACGACCGAAAGCGGTTTTGTGAGCAGTGCGGCAAGCATGTTCACAATGTGTCCGCGATGACAACTGCTGAGCGCGTAGAATTTGCGGAGCCGAGGGGTGAGCGCGAGTGCATTGTTTACTTTCATCGAGCCGATGGCACACCGATGGATCTTTCGTTTTTGGCGAAGTTACGGAGAGGATTTCCAATTCTGCGGTTGGTGCGCTGGTCTGCGCTCGTCGCACTGTTGCCGGCGGTTTTGACCGCGTGTGGTGGACGAAGGTTTACAACCATGGGTGCGATATTGCTGCCTTGCGGGCCTCCGCCGACGTCTGTGACGCAACCTTCCGAGGAAACACAATCCTCGGGCGTTCCAACTCCACCCGGCGAGAAATATGAAACAATCGTGCGGGAGAAGTAGCGGGCGACGGCCTGTTTACGTGAAACAGATGACAAATGAAAAAGGTGAATATGAAAACTAACATTCTTGGTCTGATGATGTTGACGGCGATGGTGGTCCTATCCGGCTGCGCGAAAACGCGGTCAATTTCGAATGCCGGTTATACCGGGGTCGGCAACGGTTATTGTTATTATCATTCGTCGAGCGACAAAATTTCCTACCGAGGCGAGTTGAGCGAGTTCGATGTGCTGGGCATCGAACCGGGTGGTGAGCCGACGGATGAGCAGATTGCCAAAACGCTCGAAGCATCCGGACGGGTGGCGTTACGCAAAGGTTCTCCGGTGCTGCTCATCCAATCGGGTGCGTTGCAGCCGGACCAACCCATGGTCACAGCATTGGAGAAAAACTTCAGAGTTGTACCGTTTAATGGCCAGCCCGGTGGGCAGAGTCCGGCGGGATATTCCAAGGCGCTGCGCCTGGCGGCGGCGCAGGCGGGTTGCGAGACGATTGTTTGCTACTGGGGCACGCTTGAATCGGCCACCAAGGGCAACCAGACAAAAGCGATTTCCTGGCTGCCGGTGGCGGGCTGGGTTTTCCCCGACGAATCGCAGAAGATGCGAATTCATCTGAAGGTCGCGCTGGTGGATGTGCGCAGTGGTGGCTGGACGATGCTCTCGTCGCAGGCCTTTGAAGACAAAGCGCACAGCAACCGGCTTAACCGCGAAGCGTCCGACTTGAAACAGTCGGAGAAATTGAAGCAGCTTGTGTACGCCTCCGCTGCGGACGATATGGTGAAGGGTTATGCGCGGTGAACTTTCCGATCGGAGGACAGAACATCCCGATGGCTGTTGGCTCTCCGATTCGCTAGTTTCGGCCCATGGCTGTTCGAAGCGGATTTGGCTGGCGTACAGGGGTGATGGCATTGGTCATCGTCGCTTTGATCGGAATGGCAGGGTGGTGGGCGCGTTCGGGGGTGCCAACGTACCAAGGGAAGGACGTCTACTATTGGATGTTCAAGACGCAGTCGTCATCCCTTGATGACAATCCCGGTCTGGCGGCGATTGGGACCAACGCGGTGCCTTATCTGGTGAAGGCGCTGGCAACATCACCTACTCAATTCGACCGCCATGCCTGGTTAAGAAGCCAACGGGGACAACGGCTGTTCGGCAAGATGCCAGGATTTACTTGGACCATCTCTGCGAAAGAGGTGCGTCGGGCGGCCGCCATCTCGCTGCTGGACTTTAAACATGAAGCGCGGCCCGCCTTGCCCGAACTCCTATCCGCCTTAACCGATTCCACTCTGGACGAGTCGACGCGCCAGACGGTTTTGTGGGTTCTCGGCGAGATTGGCCCTCCGGACGAAGCGGCGCCCTCGCTTATCCAAGCGTGGACGATGATCTCAAATTCCACGCCGCAATCCATGCGGTCTGTATTACGCCACGATCTAGTTTTGTACATCGGCCGGATGGCGGATCGTCATCCCGTGGAGTGCCTTCCCATTCTGATGTCAGAATTGAATTCAGGTGAACCTGAATTGCAGGAGGCTTCTGTTTGGGGGGTAAATAGTTTGGGGCGCGCGGCCACGCAGCCGTGCCGGCATTGGAGCGGATGCTTGGCAGCTCCAACGCTTATTCCCAATTTGCTGCCATTGCGGCGATCGGGCGGGTGACCAACGGCGTACCTTCTGTTCTGCCCAAACTGCATGAGATGGTGCATGGCACAAACGCCCGGTGTGCCGCCGCTGCCGCGATGACGCTCTGGCTCTGGCAGGGGCCGCCCGGAGAATCGGTGGGCGTGCTGACAAACATGCTGACCAGAAAGGAAAGCAAGGGGATTGCTGCCGGCTATCTGGGCGGCATGAGTCACGATGCGCTGGAGGCCGTGCCCGCATTGCTTGCGGCGAGCCAGCAAGACATTGGAGCTTGGGTCGACCGTTATGATCGCGCTCAGTGTGCACTTGCAGCCATCCGCATCGCTGGCACAAACCAGATAGCCGTCAACGAGCTGGAGGCAGCGCTGGCCTTTCAGAAAAATTCATGGGTTCGCGGGGCGGTGGCTCGCGACCTTGCGCAACTCGGTCCGGAAGCCGTGGTTTTCATCCCCGCTTTACGACGTAATCTAGACGATAAAGACTTGGAGGCGCGTCATTCCGCATCGGACGCACTCGCAAGAATTGAATCCCAGAATCGTGCGGCGCGTTGATTGAGTTCACAGCCCAATCATCTTACCCAATGGTGCTCGGCGCTCCGTCAGCGCCGCCCGAGAGTCGCAAGCAACTTCTCGTGAATGCCGCCGAAGCCGCCGTTGCTGAAGACGCAGATGACTTCGCCGCCTTGCGCGTTTTTCGTGAGATGCGAGACGATGGTATCCGCATCCGCCAGGTATTCGGCGGTTTTGCCTTTGGCTTTGATGTCCTGCATCAACTTGGCTGGGTCAAGGCGCGAGTCGGCCGCGAGCAATTCCAAGCGTGCGACTTGGGCCACGATCACCGCATTTGCATCGGCAAATGAATCGGCCAATTCCTGCTGGAAAACATTCCGGCGCGTGGTGTTGCTGCGCGGTTCGAATACGGCCCAGATTTTTTCGCTGGGATATTTTATACGCAATGCGGCCAGCGTTTCCCGGATGGCAGTGGGATGATGGCCGAAGTCATCGATGACAGTTATTCCGCCCACGATGCCGCGCGTTTCCATACGGCGCTTGATGCCTTTGAAAGTGTCGAAGCCTGCTTGAATCTGCTTATTCGTCAGGCCGCAGTGCTTGGCGGCACCGACGACGGCGAGAGCGTTTCGCACGTTGAGCTCGCCGACAAGGTTCAGGTGGAACTTGAAGCCGGGAATCTCAAATTCGCTCGCGGTTGGGCCATAGCGGAGATTGAACGCCTGGACGGCGCAATTCTCGCTGAGGCCGAGGCCGAAGCGTTTGATGGGGCAAAAGTCCACTTTGAGCAACGGCGCGAGATTACGGTCATCGCCGTTCGCGAGGAGCAGGCCGTTGCGCGGGATGAGCCGGATGAAATGGCTGAAGGTCTTCTGGACCGCCGCGAGGTTCTCAAAAATGTCGGCGTGGTCGAACTCAAGGTTGTTGATGATGGCGACCTCGGGCAGGTAGTGGATGAACTTGCTGCGCTTGTCGAAGAACGCAGTGTCATATTCGTCGCCCTCAATGATGAACCATTCGC
>Ga0105240_10013731_pt1 | contig 11101 bp, 8 predicted proteins | sample KBSC54metaG_FD_80426 | JGI IMG/M metagenome (GOLD analysis project Ga0105240, IMG submission 80426) | Corn rhizosphere microbial communities from Kellogg Biological Station, Michigan, USA - KBS C5-4 metaG | ecosystem: Host-associated > Plants > Roots > Rhizosphere > Soil | place: Michigan, USA...
CCGCCCGGGATCCCTTGATCGCTGCCGAAGCGGACAAAGGCGTGCTCCTGATAGTACAAGAGCCCACTCCCGGTGCTGATCCATAAACCGGCCTCGTGGCTGTCCTCCGCCAGGTCATTAACCACGTCATGCGCCAACTCCGGGGTAGTGCTATGATCAAACACCTTAAACCTCACGCCATCAAAGCGGACCAACCCATAGAGGGTGCCGAGCCACAAGTACCCGTCGCGAGTCTGAACGAGCGCCTTGATGTTGTTCTCCGGGAGCCCTTGCTCGGCCGTCCAGCGAGTAACCCGATAAGCGTAACCAGGGGATCCCGCCGTTTCGCCGGTCAGATTCACCAGCGAACCACACAACGACACCACAAGCAGCAGTGCTCGCTGGGATAATGAGTGGGTCATTGGCTCTACCGCATACCAGAAAAGGACCGATTTGAAAATCCCAACCTCCGAGAGGAGTCCTCACCACGTTTGTCGTGCCCCCGAGGCCGACCGCCCCCTGAGCACGACCAGGTAAATCGGTGGCGGACGGCCATTGGGGGCGGCACCCCTGCCGCCCCCAATGCTCCTTGGCGGCCGCTGAATGTGCATGTTTTGCGATTTTTGGGCTCAAGCAAGCGCCCAAAAGCCGGCCCTGAAATGGCTGATTCCGCCCTCAATTGCATCACCAGGATGCCCCTTGGAACCGCCGGTTCCACCAGGCCGATGCGCCCTTCCGCACTTTCAGCAGGGGAACCTTACCTGAGCGAGGTGTCGGCTGGGTATCCTCAAAAGTGTAGAGGCCGGTCGGTGGAAATTCTGCTGGACTAACAGAAAAGGTTGCCTTCGGGCCGAAGGAATGTGACTGATGAAGCGTGTCCCAGGATTCTTGAATTTATGCTGCGATGAATATCCGATACGAAACTTCCCGGCGGATAACCGAGGCAGAGTTTGTCGATGTGTTGCGTCGCTCCACCCTTGCGGAGCGGCGCCCGGTTGATGACCTCCGGTGCGTGACGGCAATGCTCCGGAATGCCACCCTCCTGTGCACGGCCTGGGAGGGTCCTAAACTCGTGGGCGTGGCCAGGTCCGTGACCGATTTTGAGTACTGCTGTTACCTTTCCGACCTCGCGGTAGATCAGGAATACCAAAGGCTGGGAATCGGCAGAGAACTGATCGCGTTAACAAAAAGCCGGCTTGGGCCGCGAGCCAACTTGATCCTGTTGGCAGCACCAAAGGCTGAAGGTTACTATCCTCGATTGGGTTTTGCCCCACACCGTTCAGCGTGGATTTTACCAGCGGGCTGCGAGATGAAATAATCCTCCCCCGGAGACACAAACTTCACGGAGCTTCAGCCCCGGGCAACTCGCCTCGATCGAGGCAATCCCTGACCGCTTTGGCCAGGGTTACGTGAGTGTAAGGTTTCTGCAGGAACATTGCCTGGCCCGTCTTCAGAAAAGCTGGGTCAAGATCATCCATGCTGTAGCCGCTCGCAAAGATCAGCCTCAGGCCGGGCTTGGCTTCTAATAGGTGGTGGGCCAAGTCCATGCCGGAAACGCCCTCGGGCATCACCATATCCGTGAGCACCAGGTGGATCGAGTCTTTGTGCTCCTCCCATACTCTCAGAGCGTCGCGACCGGAGCTCGCTTCCAAAATGTTATACCCGCAATCCTGGAGGATCACGTGGGCCATATCACGCAGAACTGGCTCATCTTCAACGATCAGGATGGTCTCCTTGCCACCGCGAACCTCCGTCTGGACAAGGGGTGCAGCCGTGCTGGCCCGGACGGGTTCACCATTGGTGGGGAAGAAGACGCTGAATGCCGCCCCGTTCCCGGGATCGCTGGCTACCTCCACCCAACCCTCGTGTTGCTTCACGATTCCATAGACCGTCGCTAACCCAAGTCCCGTCCCCTTTCCCACTTCCTTGGTGGTAAAGAAGGGCTCGAATATCCGCGCCATGGTGTAGGTATCCATTCCACAACCGGTATCACTGACCCGGAGGCAAACGAAAGTGCCGGGGCGCGCTTCGGGATGGCCCTGGACATAACTGTCATCGATGGCAATGGGAGTGGTCGTGATGGTCAGGGTTCCACCCTTGGGCATCGCGTCACGGGCGTTCACTGCCAGGTTCATGATGACCTGCTCGACCATGCCGATATCGGCTTGAACCAGAGGGAGCTGTGTAGGCGCAAGAAACTCCAGGCTGACAGTTTCCCCCAGGAGCCGCTGCAGCATCTTACTCGTTTGTGCCACCACATCTCGGAGGTCGAGCTGCTGGGGCTGCATCACATTTTTCCGGCTGAACATGAGCAACTGGCGTGTCAGGTTCGCGGCTCGTTCGGCGGCAAAATAGATGGCCTGAGTCGATTCCATGATTTCCGGCATTTGCCCCGCCTTTGCCAACAACATGCCGCCGTGCCCCTGAATGATAGTGAGCATGTTATTGAAGTCGTGGGCCACGCCAGCGGCAAGTTGCCCCACCGACTCCATCTTCTGAGATTGGCGGAGTTGAGCTTCGAGGCTTAAACGTTCCGTGATATCCTCAACATAGGCATGAACCACTTGGCTGACTCGGACCGGATGGAAGGACCAGGCAAACGTGCGACCCGCCAGGCGGGTTTCGAGATTGATTCGGCTTTCCCCGGTTCCCAGGCAGGTTTGAATAATCGAGCGGATGTTCGAGGGAAGAATTCCTTGAGGCTTTTGCTGCCCAACCGATGCGGCCAGGGTGATTGCGGCCTCGTTGAAATAAGTCGGCGTGCCGTCCTGGGCTAACTCCAGGACCGGATTCGGGCTCAGTTGTGCGAACGCGGCCAGTTTCTCGAGCTCTGCCTCCGCGAGCTTCCGCGCGACGGCCATTGCCAGCACCGTGGCCACGGCCAGCAAGAAATGGACTTCATCCTCGGTGAAATCTCGTTTTCGGGACGTGTGCGCTCCGAGTAAACCAAAGGCCCGCTCCTGACCGATAATGGCCACCGTCACTCCGCTGACCACACCGTGCTCTGAAAGTAATGCGCCGGAGCGGAAGCGCGGTTCTGCTTTCACATCCCGCACCACCACCGGCTCACCGGCCGTTAGCGTGAATCCGGATTGAGTCCCGGAATCCACCGGCACCACCGTGTGGCCGACCGAACCCGGCTTCCAGCCGGTGCCCGCACGAAGGAGGAGGTCCTGGCCGTTTGGCCGGAGCTCAAGAATGCCGCAGTATTCGACCGCCAAGGTCTGGGCGACGAGAATCACCGCCTGATTCAGCAGGGCGGAAAAATCGTTGCTGACCAGGGCGAATTGGCCCAAGGCGCTAACCACCGTTTGCCGGAGTGACCGGGCCAGGAGTGATTCTTCCGTACGCTCCCGCTCGCCAGCTCGGTCCTGGAGCGACTGAGCCATGGCGTCGAATGTGCGCGCGAGTTCACCCAATTCGCCACTTTCCTTGGATAACCCGGTGCGGCTGGCCAGATCGCCGGCGCCTAATCTCCGGGCGGCCTCATAAAGGACGCGCACCTGGCGCAGCACGAACCGCTCTCCTCCAAACCAGGCCGCTCCCAGTGCCAGGAGTCCTACACCTCCCGACAAAAGCATCCAGGGCAGGTCCTGATCGGTGCCTGTTTGCTTGACGATGAAGAGGGTGAGTGCCCAAGCCGGGGCCACTGCGAGAAAGACTGTTCCGACCAACCTGGCCCGCAAGCTGGAGAAACTTGTCATCCGTTATTCACGTTATTGGCTTGCTGACGTTAGCTTATGGCCTGGAGCAAGCAAAGGCAATTGAGGGAGCAACTTGCAGGCCATTTCTTAAATCCTGAGGTTGAGCTTGCCAAATAGGTTGCTATCATTACTTTTATCGGCTCATTTTGATTATATGACTTTTTTGAATGCGGGACTCCTGGCCATGGGCCAGGCACCGACGCCCCCCGGAACTCAACCGGATCAGCGCGGCCAGGCCCTCACCACCATTGGGATGCTGGTGATCATGGTGGTCATGTTCTATTTCGTCCTCATTCGTCCCCAATCTAAGAAGGCCAAAGATCACGCGGAAATGCTCAAAACCGTGAAAGCCGGTGACCGAATTGTAACCACCGGCGGGGTGGTTGCCACGGTCGTGACCGTGAAGGAAAGGACGTTGTCGGTCCGTTCGGCGGACTCTAAATTCGAAATCACCAAGTCGGCTGTCGCAGAAATTACCGAGCGTAGCGGCGAGGCCAGTGAATCTTAGTTTGTTCTCATGAATCGAAATAATGTTTGGAGGTTTGTTCTCGTCGTCCTCGTAGTGGTCTGGTCCTTGTACGAGCTTTATCCGCCGCAGGGGCGCAACCTGGTCCAGGTGTTTCGGGAAAAGGCCGTCAGCCGGGATGCCACCTTCACCGGCATCGTGCAAAAGGCGCAGGCCCTGGAAAAGGAGCGCCCGGACCGCCCGTATGACGATCTGGTCGAAGCCATCGGCACGAATGATATCACCCGCTATTTTCCGTTCTTCGAAGCCAAGAACGAGACCCATCCCACGACGTATATTTTGAACCGTCTGCAGCACGACGCCGCGGGACGCATCCGCCTGGGGCTGGATTTGCAGGGAGGAACTTCCTTCCAGGTGAGCATGAACACGTCCGGCTTGACCAACGCTTCCGATACCACCGCCGCTATTTCTCAGGCGGTCGAAGTCCTGCGCAAACGGGTGGATAAATTCGGCGTGGCCGAACCTCTCATCCAACCCCAGGGCAAAGACCAGATCCTGGTCCAATTGCCCGGTCTCTCCGCTGCGGATCAGGAAAGCGCCCGCACCGCCATTCAAAAAGCAGCTTATCTCGAGTTCAAGCTGGTCAACGAGGACAGCCGGAATATTCTCGATCAGGGACTCCCCATCCCCGCCGGTTACGAGGTCATGACCCATGTCAAGACGCAGCCGAATGGGACCAGGCAGGCGGAGAAATATGTGGTGAAGAAGAAGGCGGAGATGACGGGTGGTATAAAAAGCGCCATGGTGACCCGGGATAACTTGGGCCGGCCGGAGATCTCCTTTTCACTCGATTCCACCGCCTCAGACCTGTTCGGTCGCATCACACGGGACAATGTTGGCCATCAACTGGCCGTGATCCTGGACGGCGAGCTGCAGACGGCTCCGGTCATCCGCAGCGCCATCGAGGGAGGCAACGGGGTTATTGAAGGTGACTATTCGGCCCAAGAGGCTTTCACCCTGCAGACAGTTTTGGAAAATCCGCTGAGAGCGCCGCTGAATATCGACGCCTCGCGCGAGGTTGCCCCGACGCTGGGTGAAGACTCCATTCGCAGTGGCATTCACGCCGCGATTTACGGCACGTTGGCGGTTTCGGTGTTCATGCTGGTTTACTACATGATTGCAGGGATGGTTGCCAATGTGGCCCTGATGGCCAACATCATCATCCTTCTTGGGGTCATGTGCTCCGTGGGGACGACGCTGACGTTGCCAGGCATCGCCGGTATCGTTTTGACGGTCGGTATGGCCGTCGATGCCAACGTCCTGATCTACGAACGTATTCGGGAAGAGTCCTCCAAAGGGAAATCTTTACGCGGGGCGATTGCCGCCGGCTACAGCCGGGCGTTTAGCACTATTTTTGACTCCCACGTTACGACGTTAATTTCATCCGTTATTTTGATCTTCATGGGCACCGGTCCAATCAAAGGGTTTGGTATTTCCCTGACGATCGGCGTGGCGGCGAGCTTGTTCACCGCCCTGGTGGTCACGCGCATGATTTTCGACTGGCTGCTCGACCGTGGCTGGCTTAAATCCGTACCGATGCTCCACTTCATTCGGGCCACGAAGCTCGATTTCATGAAGTTGGCGAAGCCAGCCTTTATCACCTCCTGGCTGATCATCCTCGTGGGGCTCGGATGGGGTATCCACCGCGGCCGGAGCGCTTACGGCCGTGACTTCATTGGCGGAGATACAATTACTTACACCTTTAAAGATCGGGTAGAGACTGACCAATTGCGCGCGGCTCTCACGGCCGCCGGGGTGAAAGACCCGCTCATCCAGTATCAGAAAGAAGTGACGAAGGGGGCGGAGACGCTCCGAGTCGATTCTCTTCCGGACACTGGCGACCTGGTGAAGTCCACCTTGAACCGTCTCAAGCCCGGCAACTTTACCGCGGTGAGCTCGGAACACGTTGGGGCTTCGGTCGGAAGCGACATCCGGCAGTCGGCGCTCATCGCCTCGTTGCTCTCGCTTTTCGGAATCCTGGTTTATGTGGCCTTCCGATACGAGTTCTCTTTCGCCGTGGGGGCGGTGCTGGCGGTTATTCATGACGTCCTGATGACCATCGGCATCTATTACCTCTCGGGGCGCGAATTCAATGCGACTTCCGTCGCCGCGATCCTGACCATCATCGGTTTCTCGACGAACGATACGATCGTGATTTTCGATCGGATTCGGGAGGATCTGAAGCTCGGGATTCGGGGCACCTTCAAGGACGTCATGAACCAGGCGCTGAACCAAACCCTGAGCCGGACCATTATCACCTCAGGTACCGTGTTCCTGGCGACCTCCTCGCTTTTCATATTCGGCGGCGGTGAAATCAACGACTTTGCGTTCACATTCCTGGTCGGCATCGTCACGGGCACCTACTCGAGCATTTATATCGCGAGCGCGTTGGTGCTCTGGTGGCATAAGGGCCAGCGGCCGACGATCGGGAGCCCCCAGATTACCGTGCAGCAGGCGAGCCCGGTGAGAGCATAGGTTAACGCCGGTCACTTCCCGAGGGTCGAACTGGGCCAGCGGGGAGCGATTCAGGTCCGACTTAATCGACCGGGATGTAGTGAACTGCGGCCGGATTGGTGAAGAGCAGTTCGCGCATGACCCGACCGGCGGCGTCAAAGTCCTGGTAGAGGCTCGAGTAGCGGTCGGTGACGAGTTCCGTCAGGGCGTCGGCAATTCCGAGCCGCAGGGAGAGATACTTCGCGGCGACCATTTCAACGAACCGAGCATCTGTGAACCCGCAAGCGATGGAGGTCAGGGGCCCCATGCTCAGTTGATCCCGGACCATATGCGCGATTTTGTGCCGCCGGAAGTAATGCCACCAAGGACCGGCAGAGACATTGCCCACCTGTTTGGCCGCATTGGCTAAGTCGTAATAAAGGGTCTCATGGGCTGAAATGTACTCGAAATGGACATGCGGATAGCGGGTCCAGACCGGGTATTCGTCCTGCGGCAAATTGGGGATATACTCCGGCAGAGATTGGATCTCGCGCGCCCAGTCCATAAAGTGTCTGGCGCCCCCACAGAGCTGGAGACAGACCCCGAAGCGAGCGCCGGCATCCTTGCGTTCTTTGCCAATATCGTTAAGCGCTTCCAGCATGGCTTCGGAAACGCAGGCCATTACTTGCCGCCGATTTTCGCCGTCCAACTGAGTTCGGTGATGAGCAATCGACCAGTCGACGGAGGCTTTCGAATACGGTCGGCTGAACCTCCAGTCCTGCGCCTGGAATCCGTCGACGTAGAGAATGCGGCTTTTGGGATTGGTTCGCGGACTGCGAAGGATGCGCCAAAAGAAATTGCGCGTGGCATCCTGGAGGGTCTTTACGTTCCTGATTTCACACTCGAAGTACTCTTCGAGGTGGACGATGTACCTTTCCGCTTCGAACTTGTGGCCTTGGGTGAACAGGCCGAAGTCTGTGGCGCGGTCCGGCCAAAATAGCCCGTTGAAGTCGAACATGTTCCAGGCCTCGGGATGAGTGCGGTAGGAGATGTCCACGTCTCCCGGTCGGACTGGCGGAACGAGCGGCACCTTGTCGCGGTTTTCAATGCTGGTCACGTAGACATGGATATTGTGATCTTTAAGCACCTTCTCGGCGAAAGCGGGGTCGTGTCGCTCCTCGGCAATCGCGTTCGCCACCGTGCTGAAATGTTTCGGTTCCAGCGGATCGATATCCTTAGGAACGCCTCGGTACAGGCGAAACATATAGCGAAGCCACTCGGCGTACTCGGTGTATCGGCTATCGCGGAGTTGTTCGAGCAGGAACCTGCCCGCCGCGCGGCGTTCCTTCTCCGTATTGCCTCCGATCCTGGCAACCGCCTCATCCAACCGATTGCCGGCACCCTCAACAATTTGCGCGAACCAGGAATAGAAGAGGCCGTGAGTGGCATCGGTCATGGTCCGTCGGACGAGGCGACCACGCCGAATTCCTTCCTCGATCACCGGCTGGGGTGGTCGATTCACTGAAGCTTGGGTTCCCGCCAGGTTGCCGGCGGCCAGTTTCGGAGTGAAATCGGTTAGGTCATCCTGCACGTGAGTGTGTGCGTCAATCGCCGGCGTTGCCATCGCCAGGTCATAAAGTCGAGTGCGGACTTCGTCGATCTTCATAGTTTTTGTCGCTCAGGTGGCGAGGCGCCGGCCACGCCTGTGTATGCCGTTCAGCCGGTCTGACACGCGCAAGAGGAATTTGTATTTCGGAATTCCAACGGCCCCGCCCACCTGCCGCAGACAGGCGGCCGCCGCTGCGGCCCCAATCCTGGCAGCAGCCAGGTCGCTCAATCCGTGGGCAAGACCCGCGATGAATCCCGCGTTGAAGCAGTCTCCAGCGCCGGTTCCGTCCACGATGGTGTTCGCTATGGAAGGCACGAGGGACATCTCGTCCCGGGCTGCCACGAGACAACCACGAGGACCAAGTTTCAGCACCACCCGTTGGGCCCCTTTGGCCATTAGTTTCCGGGCAACTTCTGCGGGCTTGAGCCCCGGATAAATACCGCTGAGATCGTCGTAGCTGGGGAGGATTACATCACAAAAAGGCAGGGCCTCTTCCAACGTCCTGCGATCCGGGCCCAATCCATAGCATTCGTCCAACAGGGTCGTAACGCCACGTTTTTGTGCCGTTGCCAAGATCCGCGGGGCGGCGGGGCCATCCAACTGCGGCAGCACCCACATATCTTGATAGAGCAGAAAACGGCACCGGCACAATTCGGGTAAGGCAAGATCGCGTTTCGAAAAGGTCAGGTTGGTGCCTGGAGTATGGATAAAAGAGCGATCGCCGTTCGGATGAATGCCCACGAAAGTAAAGGGTGTGGTCTCTTTAGGCGACACGCGCACATGAGTCACATCGACACCCTGAGCGGCGAGTTTTTGCCGCAGGAACACCCCATTGATATCCCCGCCCACCTTCGAAAAGATCTTTGTCGCGATCCCGATCTGCGCCAAAGCCGACCCGGTGTTTGCCGCGCCACCGCCCGGAAGGAATTGAACCGAAGAAGTATTGATCTGAGGTTTGGCCCTCGGAACAGGGTACTCGCGGAGGGGTCCGCTCAGGGCGTCCACGACGAGTGCTCCGATGCAATGCACTGTGGCCATGGGGGGGGAGGGCCAGGGTCTAGGTTTTCATTGCCTCAGGCTTTTCCGGCGGCTCCGGAGAGGATGAACCACCGTTCCATGACTTTCGCCATGGCGGGCTTGGCCGCTCCCAGCACCGTGGGGAGCCACCCGCATTGGCCGTCGGCATGCTGAGCCGCATACGTCTCGCGGAACGCTTTGCAAAGCTCGCTGGCGACATTAATCTTTGCCATCCCCAAAGCTACCGCCCGGCGAATATACTCCGGCTGTGTCCCCGATCCGCCGTGTAAAACCAGCGGTACCTTTACCGTGTCCCGGATCTTCGCCAGTCGATTGAAATCAAAGACGGGCAGTTTTGTATAAATCCCATGCGCGTTTCCGATACTCACGGCGAGCGCGTCGACGCCCGTCATCTCGGCGTACTGCGCGGCCTCGGCCGGGTTGGTCAAAGTGGAATGTTCACCGCCTTCGACGGACACATCATCCACCTTGCCCACTGAGCCGATCTCCCCTTCCACCGTGACGCCACGCGGACGGGCTTGGGCGACCACGGCCTTCAGCGCCGCGGCGTTTTCCGCGAACGGCCTCGTCGAATAATCGAGCATCACGGAGGTGTATCCTGCCTCAATGCAGGTTTCGACCAACGCCGGAGAATCTCCGTGGTCCAAATGTAGAGCGGCTGGAACATCGAATTTCTGCGCGATCGCCCGAGCCACCCGGGCGATGGTATCTGGCGAGTTAAGCGGAAACTCTCCCGGACCATTCATAAGGATGACCGGAGCCCGCAAATCCGTCGCTACCATCAGGATCGTTTCAATGACTTCGGCGTTCCAGGCACAGAACGCCGGCACCGCGTATTGCCCCTTCCAGGCCGGTTGCAGCAGCTCGTGCATCGGAAGGAATTTCATACTTTTGCTTACAAGGTTGACCGGTTCGGGGATGTTTAAGGCGAGAATGGGTTAAACCATTGGCGAGGCATACGCAATCTCAAAAAAGGTTCGTCGCCGCACGGCCGCACGGCATCGACTCTCCTGCTGGACGCAGGGTAATCGGGTTAGGGGTATCGACCTATGGTCAACTGAATGCCCCTCAATCCAGGAAAAGCAAATGGTCGCACAAGCCGACTTACCCTGCAGTCGAGGACCTCAGCACTCGTGCCGGATTGCCCGCCACGACCGCACCCGGCGGTACGTCCTTGGTGACGACACTCCCAGCGCCGACGATCGCCCGCTCGCCGACGGTAACCCCGCAAAGAATCGTGGAACCGGAACCAATCGAAGCCCCTCGTTTTACCAGGGTCGGAACACAGTTCCAATCAGCCTCGGTCTGGAGCGCTCCCCCGTCAGCAGTCGCACGGGGAAATCGATCGTTAATGAAAGTCACACTGTGACCAATGAACACCTCGTCTTCCAGTGTAACTCCCTCGCAAAGGAAGCTATGACTTGAGATCTTGCACCGACTCCCCACTCGTGCGCCTTTTTGAATCTCAACAAAGGTGCCAATCTTGACGTCGTCTCCGATTACACAACCATAGAGGTTGGTGAAGGCATAGATTTTAACCCTCTCCCCAAGCTTGACGTCCGGAGCGATCCTCTGAAAAAGCTGGTCGCTCATCATTAAGCGGCCACCTGGCTAAGCTCAGCAGCGGCTGCGCTTTCAGCTCTTCCATTTCCGTTGGTGTGGCCATTGCCGATCACCACAGGCTGTTCGAGGATCACCGAGGCGCCCTGTTGCTTGAGTGATTGATCGGCGGCTTCCAAAATCCTCACCACTTCCAATCCCAGCCGACCATTGGTCACTGGCTCGCGGCCTTCCCGGATGCTCTCGATAAAG
>Ga0105240_10013733_pt1 | contig 11100 bp, 12 predicted proteins | sample KBSC54metaG_FD_80426 | JGI IMG/M metagenome (GOLD analysis project Ga0105240, IMG submission 80426) | Corn rhizosphere microbial communities from Kellogg Biological Station, Michigan, USA - KBS C5-4 metaG | ecosystem: Host-associated > Plants > Roots > Rhizosphere > Soil | place: Michigan, USA...
TCCAGCTGAGCGTTTGGTCGAGGCGAAACAGGCGCCTGTTCGTCATGGTTTTTCTCCTCCGAGGGGTGACGTCGCGGACAAGCCGACGTGATCGATGATCGACGAGACGTAGGCCCGGGTCTCCGCAATACCGGGCAGTCCATTGCTCCGCAGGACGCGGCCCGGGCCGGCATTGTAGGCAGCGAGCGCGCGCTCGACATTACCGTCGAACATATCGAGCATCGCGCGCAGATAGCGCGCACCACCAGCCAGGTTCGACGCGGCGTCGGCCGGATCCACGGCAAGCGCACGCGCGGTGCCGGGCATCAACTGGGTCAATCCGCGCGCGCCTTTGGGCGATACCGCAGACGCGTGCCAGCGGCTCTCCTGCCAGACGAGCGCCGCGAGCAGCGCCGGGCTGACGCGGGCGCTCTGGGCGGCTTGCGAGAGGGGCTTTTCGAACGCGACCGGTACGGCGGGCGGATCGATCGTGGTCAAGGCGATGGCGGGTATATCGGGCGCGGGATCCGGTTCCTGATCGCCCTGATCGGTTCCGACGGCAGGCACGTCGATCAGAGATTGTCCGCTGGTCCGATCCGCCAGGACCCCGCCGGGACCAACCTCAAAGACTGCGGCCTGGACGGCACATGGCGCCGCCGCCACGAGGCCCATAGCCAAGGTGATGGTCGCCGCTTTCATGCCAGGCTCGCCAGCAGCATGAGGTTGAGGCCAATGACCGCGATCGCGATCATGATCGCCGCCGCCTTGTACACGCCACGGACGGCAAACCGCCCCATGATCGCCGGATCCGACGTTATCCTCACCAGCGGCACCACGGCGAAGGGAAGCTGGAGGCTCAGGACGACCTGGCTGAACACCAGCAACCGTGTTGCGCCCGACGCTCCGTACAGCGTTGCAACGATAACGGCGGGGATGATCGCGAGCGACCGTGTCACGAGCCGGCGCGCCCAGGCCGGCATGCTGAGATCGAGGAATCCCTCCATGACGATCTGCCCGGCAAGCGTCCCCGTCACCGTGGAATTCTGGCCCGATGCAAGGAGCGCAACTGCGAAGACTACGCCGGCGGCGCCTGCACCGAGCAGCGGGCTCAGCAGACGGAAGGCCTGACCGATCTCGGTCACATCGTGGCGTCCGGCTTCGTGGAAGGCGGCAGCTGCCAGGATCAGGATGGCGGCGTTGACGAAAAAAGCGAGGGTCAGCGCAATTGTGCTGTCCAGCGTCGCGAGCTTCACCGCCTCGCTTTTGCCGATGTCGCAGCGATCGAAGCGACGCGTCTGCACGACGGACGAATGGAGATAGAGATTGTGCGGCATCACCGTCGCACCAAGGATGCCGATCGCGAGATAGAGCCTGGTCGGATCGCGGACGAGGTCCGTATGCGGAAGGAAGCCCGCAGCCATGCTTCCGAGCGCCGGCGTCGCCAGGCAGAGCTCGAACAGGAAACATGCGGCAATCAGGCCCAGCAGGGCGATAATGAAAGCTTCCAGCCGCCGGAAGCCGCGTTTCTGCAGCGTCAGGACGAGGAAGACGTCGGCAGCCGTGAGGCAGACGCCGAGCGGGAGTGGAATTCCGAACAGCAGTTGCAGCGCGATCGCGGTTCCAAGCACCTCCGCAAGGTCACAGGCGATGATCGCGATCTCGCAAAGCAGCCACAGCGAGACCCTGACGGGGCGCGTGTATCGGTCGCCGCACGCCTGGGCGAGATCGAGACCGGTGACGATGCCGAGCCGGGCGGAGAGCGCCTGCAGCACCATGGCCATCAGGTTCGACATCAGGACGACGGACAGAAGCGAGTAGCCGAAGGCCGATCCGCCGGCGATGTCGGTCGCCCAATTGCCTGGGTCCATATAGCCGACCGCCACGAGATATCCGGGTCCACTGAAGGCGGCGAGCTTCTTCCAGAACTGCCCCCTCCCCGCCGGCACACCGATCGAGCGGTGGGCTTCGTTCAGGCTTCGACGCGTGACGAGCGCGTCGAAGGAAGAGCTGTTCGGCAGGGTGAATGTACCGTGCATGGCGTGCCCTTCCTCGAGCGGTCAGACCCAGGTTCGCGCGGTCAGCTTGCGGCGGTGCTCATGTTGATCGTGCCGTTGACACCGGCGGGGAAGAAGCCGCCCTTCGCCTTGGCCATGTTCGTCAGGTAGACGATGTCGAGGACCTGCCCTGTGGTGCGGCTATAAGCGATGCTGTTGGAGTCGGTGGGCACGATATTGGCGTTGCCATTGGCGTCCACGAGGCCCTGATCGTCGTCGGTCGAGCCATCGAGACTGTCGCGCGCATCTGAGATCTTGCCCGCCGCCGAAATCAGCGCCGGTGCCTGAAGACCCTTGGCGTAGAGCGCGGTTCGCACCAGACCGGCGTGATAGGCCTCGGCTGCGAGGATCCCGGCGGCCGCCTCCAGATAGGTGCTGTTGGTGATCAGCGGCGCCGCGCCTTTATACGCCGTGACGCCGACATCCTCGAAGATGAACGCACCGAGCAGGAAGTTCTCGTCGCTGGCATAGGGATCGAAGGATTGCCCGGACGTGATCAATCCTGCCGCCGCGGCCGCGCTGGAGAAGGCGCCGGTCGGATCTGTGCCCACATCGATTGCAGGCTGGGCCACAGCGGCTGAACCCAAAGCGTTGCGCAGAAAGGCGACATGAGCGAGTTCATCACCTGCGATCTCGTTCGCATAGGCCTTGACGACCGGATCGGTGAAATTGACGGCCCGTCCGCCCGTTGCCGCGCCCTGCGTCCCGGTCCCACCCTGGAGACTGGCGCTGATGCCAGCCCCGGTGACGGCGAACGCATAAAAATTGGCCTCGAGATATTCGAGATTGAGCGCGAAGTTTAGAATATCGCCGTCAGTCACCTGCGGCGCGGATGTCGAATTCGGCTTGCCGTGCCCGCCGCCATCGCCGCAGGCCGTAAGGAGCGACGATGCTGCGATCGTCGCAGTCGCGGCGCCGGCCACCTTGAGGAATTTGCGGCGCTCCTCGCGACGCTTGGCCTGACGGGCGAACACTTCGGCAATGAGGTGATGCTGGTTCATCGAACAGGTCCCTTCCGATGGATGTGGCGTCAGGCGCTCGCGGCGCTGAGGTTGATCGTGCCGTTGACGCCGGCGGGGAAGAACCCGCCTTGGCTGACCGCCATGCTGTTCAGATAGACAATGTTCAGCACCTGCCCGGTCGAACGGCTGTAAGCGATGCCGTTATTATCGAGTGGCACGATGTTGCTGGCATTGCCGATGTTGCGGATGCCCTGGTCATCGTCAGTGGGCCCGTCGAGGCTGTCGCGCGCATTCGAGATCGCTTCCGTCGCATCGATGAGCGACGGCGTTTGGATACCCTTGGCATAGAGCGTCGTGCGCACGATGCTGGCGTGGTAGGCCTCAACCGCGAGGATGCCGGCTGCGGCCTCCGTATAGGTCTTGTTGGAGATGAGAGGTGCTGCGCCCTTGTAGGCGGTGACGCCGACATCCTCGAAGATGAAGGCGCCGAGCAGGAAGTTCTCATCATTGGCGTAAGGGTCGAACGACTGTCCGGGGCCAACGAGGCCTGCGGCGCGCGCCGCACTTGAGAAGGCGCCGTTCGGATCGGTGCCGACGTCGATGGACGGCATGGCGACCGCCGCCGTGCCGAGCGCGCTACGCAGGAAGTTGACGTGAGCGATCTCGTCGCCGGCAATCTCCTTGGCATAAGCGGCAACGGCGGGATCGGTGAAATTCACTTTCCGGCCGCCAGTCACGGTTCCTTGAGTTCCAGTCCCGGTGAGCATGCTGGCAGCAAGACCAGTGCCGTTGACGGCATAGGAGTAGAATTGCGCCTCGAGATATTCGAGGTTGAGCGCGAAGTTCAGAATGTCGGGATCGCTCGGCGTTGCCGCATCTGCGCGCCCGGCAAGCAGTGCGACGCCTCCCGTCACGACTGCGGCGGCACCAAAGGCACGAAAGAAGCCTCTGCGCTCCTCGCGTCGTTTGGCGCGGGCTTCGAGTACGTCGAGCAATTCTGTCTGGTCGGTCATCGCGCCGCTCCTGCTGAAGGCGACGCCGAACTTTTCCCAATTTCCGCTGCAAAACCAGCAATCTGCATGCCCCGTACGGTAGCGGACCAGTGGGAAGACCGAATTGGTGAACTCGGCTGATCGTTCCGACCACTCGGTTCGTCATGACGTCATTATTGCACGCATCCACGCATCCGCCGTGCCCGTATCTTCTTGAAGTTACAGGGGAGACCGCAATGCTGATGCGGACATCGAGCCAGTGTGCGAGCTCGCATAATCGGTTTTTGACGCACCTGAGTCGCGAAGATGCGGCCTTGTTGGAAGGTGCGCTGGAACAGGTCGCTCTTCCCGCCGGCACGTTGCTACTGGCCAACGGCGCACCGCTGGAGGCGATCTATTTTCCGGAAACGATGATCGTTTCCATTGGCGGCCAGGCTTTAGACGGCCACCATGTCGAGACAGCCCTGATCGGATTTGAGGGTATCGTCGGCTGCTCGGCCTTCGCCGGATCGCAGCGCACGACCTATGACGCCGTCGTTCAGATGAAGGGCGGAACTGCTTGGCGCATCTCGCGAAACGCGATCGAACGAGCCTGTCTGACCAGCGGCACGCTCACGGCGGCCGCAATGCGGTTCGCCGACGTCCTGACTGTCCAGATGGCCCAGGCGATCATCTCGTCTCTACAGGATCCCGTAAAACGCCGCCTCTGTCGCTGGCTTCTCATGCGCCACGATAGGGTTTTGACCGACCAATTCCTGATCAGACATGATGAGATCAGCCTCAGCCTGGGTACGCGGCGGGCAAGCGTGACGGATTGTCTCCATGTCTTGGAGGGAGAGCATCTCGTGCGGTGCCATCGCGGTCGCATCATCATTCGCGACCGGCCGGGCCTGGAAGCAGCAGCATTCGGATCCTACGGCGCGGCGGAGGCCTATTACCGTGAGAGGATCGGTCCGTTCGGACGCACGATCTCGTTATGGGCTCGATAGACATTGCAACAGCGTACTTCGACTAAAGCGGACGGACCGGACTTGGGACAGACCATTTCGCTCCGGAGCGACTGGCATTGGCGCCTCCCTGCCCGGCCGCTCGCGACCATTGTTAGCCGTTCCAGTGCCGTCAGATCACTCCGAATTGCGGTCCGGCAGCTATTCCTTGCGACCCAAGGCACCCGCGGCCGACTGCGTCTTGAACGCTCTTACTGGTCGAGAGGAGATCGGTCGAATTCGCGAAGGATGGACGCGACGTTGGGGAACACTGCGATCGCTCCCGCCTCTTTCAGCTGGCGCTCGTCAAACGGTCCTGAGGTGACTCCGACCACAGCGATGCCGGCTCGCAATGCGGCGTCCACATCGTAAATGGTGTCACCGACGACAAGCGCGTTCAAGGGTTGGACGCCGACCTTCTGAAGCGCTGCGCCGAAGATGTCTGGTTCCGGCTTTGATTTCTCGACATCGTCGATGCTTGTCGAGGCCGCGATGAACGGCTTCACGTCTAGCAAGTCGACATAATGTTCGAGCTCGTCCCTCTTGGCTGACGATGCCAGCACGACCTTGCGACCGCTCGCGTGCACCCGTTCGATCAGCTCCGCTGCGCCTTCGAACGCGCGGACATTGTCGAGATACGCGTCCTTGAAATGATCTCCGTGTCGCTTCGAGATTCGCTCTCGAATGGTCTCGTCGCCGTCCGGTAGCAGTTCGGGAACGAGAAGATCGCCGCCCTTGCCAATCTGGGCCCGGATATCATCGCGCTCTTGCGGATGGCCTTCCTCACGGAACGCGAAAGCCCAGGCGTTCACATGCTGCTCGTTGCTGTCGACCAGCGTACCGTCGATGTCGAAGAGAACCGCTTCAATGGCCAATTTTTGTCTCCGTGTGGACTGGTCACCAGGCTGGTCGTCAGTGGCGACAGTGTTCTCGGCGACGCCGATATCTTCTTACTGGCCAACGGTTGGATCCGGTCGCGCTCGATTATGGCTCCGACGCACTTGGAAGGATCAGTTGGACATGCCAGCCATTTGATCTGCCATGGCGAGATGCCGCCTGATCATGGCAATGCTCGCATTCGCCACCGCGCGGATCGATGGGTTATCGCCTTGGTCGGCATAGTGTTGGGTCGTAATCAGTGCGGAGCGATGAGCGAGCGCCTGCTGTTGCCAGTAGGTCTTGTCGAACTCGCGGCCCCGCGCGCTTTGCAGGGCTGCGAGGAACGGCGACTGGCCCGCACCGACCGCCAGGGTCGGCGGCTCCAGCCCACCACTTGACGCCGCTTCGCGGAGCTTCCGGCTGGTTTCGCCGTGATCGCGGATCATCTGCCGGGCAAAGGTCGTCACTTTCGCGTCTGAGCTTTGCGCCAACGCCGTGTAGGCCTCCATGATCTCGAACGTGTCGGACTCACCCGCCGCCTGGATGAACTCGCGTGTCTGTCGAGAACCTGCCTGCTGAGCGACAGCGGGCGAGACGACAAAGCCGGCGGTCAGTATCGCTATGACGATCGGCTTGATGGTGGACGCCATCACGGCTAACCCTGTCCACCGCCCGCGCCATAAATGTTGCCGGTGGTGTAGCTGCCGTCCTCCTCGGCGAGGCGCACGAAGATGCCAGCGAGCTCGGCCGGCTGGCCAGGACGGCCGAGCGGCGCGGTGGCGCCGAAGGTGACGAGCTTGCCCTGGCTCGCGCCGCCGGAGACCTGCAGAGGCGTCCAGATCGGGCCCGGCGCCACGCCGTTCACCCGGATGCCCTTGGGCGCGAGCTGCTTGGCAAGCGACTTCACGTAATTCATCGTGGCCGCCTTGGTCTGTGCGTAGGCCTAAAGGTCGGGATCGGGGTTGTAAGCCTGCTCGGACGTCGTCCCGATGATCGCGGATCCGGGCTCGAGATGCGGAAGCGCCGCCTTGATGATCCAGAACGGCGCATAGATGTTGGTCTTCATCGTCCAGTCGAACTCCTCGGTCGTGAGGTCGAGGATCGACGGAATGGATTGCTGCTGAGCGGCTTTGCAGACCAGGATGTCGAGGCCGGCGAGGCCGGACACGGCCTGCGAGACAAGCTGCGCACAGAATGCCTCCGTGCGGATATCGCCAGGAATAGCCATCGCTTTGCGACCCGCCTGCCGGATCAGGTCGACCACCTCGCGTGCGTCCGGCTCCTCCTCGGGCAGATAGTTGATCGCGACATCAGCTCCCTCGCGCGCGAAGGCGATCGCCGCTGCGCGGCCCATGCCCGAATCGCCGCCGGTAATCAGCGCTTTGCGTCCCCGCAACCGGCCCGACCCGACGTAACTGGTCTCGCCATGGTCCGGCCGCGGGTCCATCTCGCTCGCGAGACCCGGCCAGGGTTGCGACTGGGATTTGAACGGCGGCTTGGGATATTTATCGCGCGGGTTCTGCTTGCCGCCGCGCGCCTGGCTGTCTCCGGCCGCCTGCGCGGCCGCCGGCGCCGCAACCGTTGCTGCTGCGGCGCCGAGCGCGGCCGTCGCGATCATCTGGCGTCGGGTCGTGTCACGCATGTCCATGATGATCCTTCACGCTATCTTGCTGGTGGTCGGAGACGAAGCGATCAGCCCGCGAGCTCGGCGAGCCTAGAAGGCTCATGAATGGGGCATCCGTTGACCCTGCCACGATAGTCCGCCGAGAAATGATAGGGGCTCTTGCGCGCGCGATTGACGCCGCCGAGCGGCTGGTGCGCGGCAAGGCCGTGCCAGGGGCTGAACGCCAGCTCGTCCTCGATTTTCTGGCTGACGCCGTCCTGCCAGGCGACCTGCGGCGATACGTCGAGCGTCGCGACGGTCACGAACGGACTTGCTTTCTCGTCCCACGCCACTGTCGCGTCCTCGATCGGCATCTCCTCCAGGTCCGTGCAGAGCTGGACCCGAAACTCCCATGTGCCGCCCAGCTCGATCAGGCCCTGCCGGACATTCTCGCGAATGGCATCGGGACGTCCGGAAGCGTCGATCGTCGCGTCCGCGAGATCCTTGAGCGCCGCCGATACCGGAACGAGCGAGAATTTAGCGATGTAGTCGCCGTAGCGGAATGGTGTCTGGCTGTAGTAGGTCGCCCCCAGCGGGTGGACCGGCTTGGCGCCGCCGAGCGTGGTCAGGAAGGCGGACTGACCGCCGACCGCCTCGAGCGCCGCCTCTGCGGCGCGGAACAGGCCGGACAGCAATTTCTTGCCGCCCTCGGCCTTGTCGGTCGTCTTGGCGAGCAGCTTGAGATTGGCGAGGAAGGCCTTGGGCGTCGGTGCCGCGAAGGTCGGCCCGTTGACCATCACGAAATCCTGCGTCGTGTCGCCCTCCGAGCCCGGCAACCTCTCTCTATCAACTCCGAGGATCTTGAGCGCGAGCCCGCGGGGAAGGTCGATCGCATCGTCGAGAATGTCGCCCGCATTCGTCGAGAGGCGGAAGATCGCCTCATACTGACCGGGCGAGGCGAACAGCCCCTGCGCAAGCTCCGGGGACAGTCCGTCGTGGACAGTCAGGGTGCCTCGGGCGATGCCATGTCCCTTGGCGTGGACCGAGCGGACGCCGTGACCGTAGTCCTTGGAAGTCGTGTCGAGGATGATCTTGAACTGCTCTTCGAGGCCGCGGATGGTCTCCGCTTCGTCCGGCTCGACCTTTTCGACATCGGGCTGGTAGCGCACGGGGCTGGTCATATTTCGATCCTTCATCAAACAGGCAATCGTTTGGCTTCGCTCACCCAGGATAGGTGTCGGCCTTCAGCAGCGTCGCAAGGTGGGCCGCGTTGGACGCGACCATCTTCGCGGTCTTCGTGACCATCTCGGGCGTCGCGTCGAGATCCTTGAAGTCGGTCGATCCCATCGCCTCGCCGACCCAGTAACAAGCCGCGATGGCGGGGATCGTCCAGCCCACGTCGTTCAGCGCCTGGAAGATCTGGGCCGACGCGAAGTGCGCGCCATCCTCGTTGCCGACGATCGCGGCGACGGCGACCTTGCCGTAACTCGGCATCCGGCCCTGATCGTCGGTCTCGTCCAGAAAGGCGTCCATCCGCTCCATCACGCGTTTGGCAACGCTGCCCGCCGACCCCATCCAGATCGGTGTGCCGAGGATCAGAATGTCGGCCGCGAGGATCTTCTCCCGGATATGGGGCCAGTCGTCGCCGTCGCCCTCATCCGAGGTGACGCCCGGCCTGATGTCGAAGGCGGCGGCGCGCACCGTTTCGGCGACGGACACCCCTCTCGCCTCGAATTCCTTGGCCAGCACCGCGATCATCGCGTCGGTGGAGCTTTCGCCGCTCGCCTTCAGCGTGCAGTTGATCGGCTGGACGACAAGGCCCGCCATCACGCTTTGCCCGAACCGGGCTCGGCCATCTTGCGATGCTGTTCGGCGAGCACGGCAGCCGGCGTCACGTGCGCGACGGCGGCCTGGACCTTGTTCTTCCAGCCCGACACGATGTGAGCATGGCCCGCCATCAGAGCGTCCCAGCCATCCTTGGCAACGTCGGCCGGCTCGCTTTTGCTCTCCGACGCACCGACGCTGGTATCGTCCATGCCGGCGGTGTGGAAAAATTCGGTTTCTACCGGCCCAGGCATCAGCGTGGTGATCTGGACGCCGTCATGCTCTTTCAGCTCGTTGCGGATAGCGTCCGCAAAACTGTCCACGAACGCCTTGGTGCCATTGTAGACAGCCTGAAAGCTCCCTGGGATAAAGCCCGCGATCGAGCCAGTGATCAAGACCTTGCCCTCGTTGCGGGCGGTCATGTCCTTGAGCACGTTCTGCAGCAGATAGAGCGTACCGGTGATATTGGTGTCGACCACCCGCCGCCAATCGGCGACCGGCTGTTCAAGAAAGCCGTGACCAAGGCCGCGACCGGCGTTCGCGCACAACACGTCGACCCGACGGCCTTGCGCTGCGGCAAGCAGGCGATCGACGCCATCGATCGTCGACAGATCGGCCTCGATCGAATGAACAGTCACGCCATGCTGCTGGAAATCGCTGCCGGCGGCGTTGATCAACGGCTCGTCGGCGACGACCAGCAGATCATACCCGTTCTTGGCAGCGAGGTGAGCGAGCTCGAAGCCTATGCCGGTAGAGGCGCCGGTGACGATCGCGAATTTGTCGGCCATAACGTGTCTCCTATTCGGCGGCGACGGCAAGGTCGGGCTTCAGCACCACCTTGGTCACCTCGTTCTGGTTGTCGTGGAACATCTTGTAGCCTTGCGGAGCCTGCTCGAGGGGCAAGCGGTGCGAGATCAGGAAGTCGCTGTCGATCTTGCCCTCGAGGATCGCGTTGAGCAGCGCCGGCATGTAATGCTGTACATGTGTCTGGCCGGTCTTGAGCGTCAGACCCTTCTCCATGAAGGCCCCGAGCGGCCACTTGTCGACAAAGCCGCCATAGACTGCCGGCATCGAGATGCGGCCACCCTTGCGGCAGGCGAGGATCGCCTGGCGATTGGCATGGATGCGGTCGGTGCCGAGGAATGTCGACTTCTTGATCTGGTCGAGGACATTGTCGACGAAGAAGCCATGCGCCTCGAGGCCGACGCTGTCGATGCAGGCGTCCGGGCCGATGCCGCCGGTCATCTCCATTAGCGCTTCGTAGACGGCACTCTCCTCGTAATTGATCGTCTCCGCGCCGAACTTCTTCGCCAGTTCCAACCGGTGCGGGAAATGGTCGATCGCGATGACCCGCTCGGCGCCCATCAGGAACGCCGACTGCACAGCGAACAGCCCGACTGGGCCGCAGCCCCAGACCGCTATCGTGTCGCCCGGCTCGATCTGCGCGTTCTCGGCCGCCTGCCAGCCGGTCGGCAGGATGTCGGAAAGGAACAGGACCTTGTCGTCCTCGATCCCGTCGGGGATCACGATCGGGCCGACATCGCTGAAGGGCACACGCACAAATTCGGCCTGCCCGCCCGCATAGCCGCCGGTCATGTGGCTGTAGCCGAACAGGCCTGACATGGGCTGGCCGTACAGCTCCTGCGCAATATCCTGATTGTCGGCAGGCAGGCCGTTATCGCAGGCGGAATATTGGTGCTTGCCGCAATGGTAGCAGCCGCCGCAGGCGATGGTGAACGGCACCACAACACGCTGGCCCTTCTTCAGCGTCGATTTCGGCCCGGTCTCGACCACCTCGCCCATGAATTCGACGCTGAAGAA
>Ga0105240_10013734_pt1 | contig 11099 bp, 9 predicted proteins | sample KBSC54metaG_FD_80426 | JGI IMG/M metagenome (GOLD analysis project Ga0105240, IMG submission 80426) | Corn rhizosphere microbial communities from Kellogg Biological Station, Michigan, USA - KBS C5-4 metaG | ecosystem: Host-associated > Plants > Roots > Rhizosphere > Soil | place: Michigan, USA...
ACCTGGCGGCAGGCCTCGCCCAGCACCCATTCGCCGATGCCCAGCACCAGGCCCGTCTCCTCGGCCATCGGGATGAACTGGTTGGGCAGCACGAGCCCGCGCTCGGGATGGCGCCAGCGCACCAGCGCCTCCACCGCGCACACCTCGCCGATCGCCAGGTCGAGCTGCGGCTGGTAGTGCAGCTCGAGCTCGTTGCGCTCCACGGCGCGGCGCAGGTCGTTCTCCAGCCGCAGGCGGCCGTGCGCCTGCGCGTTCATCTCGGGGCTGAAGAAGCGGTAGGCGTTGCGGCCCTCGCCCTTGGCCTCGTACAGCGCGATGTCGGCGAACTTCAGCAGCAGCTCGCCGCTGGCGCCGTCGCGCGGGAACAGGCTCACGCCCAGGCTCGCGGTGACGTGCAGTTCCTGGCCCTCCACCATGAAGGGCTCGCCGAGCGCGCACATCAGCTTCTCGGCGATGCGCGCCGCGCCGGTCGCGCCGGCGACGTTGCACACCACCACCTGGAACTCGTCGCCGCCCACCCGCGCCACGGTGTCGTTCTCGCGCAGCGCGCCACGCAGGCGGCGCGCGATCTCGCGCAGCAGCTGGTCGCCCACCGAGTGGCCCAGCGAATCGTTGATCGGCTTGAAGCGGTCCAGGTCGAGGAACAGCACGGCCACCTGCTGCTCGAGTCGCTGGGCCTGCGACAGCGCCTGGGCCAGGCGATCCATCAGCATCGTGCGATTGGGCAGGCCAGTCAGGCCGTCGTGGTACGCCAGGTGCTCGATGCGCGCCTCCTGCGCCTTGCGCTCCGTGATGTCCTGGATGACGCCGGTGCGCCGCACGTCGCGGCCTTCGCCGTCGCGCACGACGAACACGCGCATCGCCACGTGGCGCAGCTCGTGGCCGGGCGGCCAGACGCGGAACTCGAACGCGACCTCGCCCTGCGCCAGGTTGTCCAGGTGCGAGCGCACGGCCTCGCGGTCGTCCTCATGCACATGGCGCAGCCACGCACGCCAGTCCGCGTAGACGTCGGCGACCGGCATCTGCCAGATGCGCTCGAACGCGGGGCTGACGTACAGGCAGACCTGGCGCACCGGATCGGACAGATAGAACACGTCGCCGATCGACTCGGCCATCTGTCGGAAGCGCTCCTCGCTCTCGCGCAGCGCGCCACGCTCGCGTTCCAGCTGCGCGCGATACCAGGCGTTCTCGATGGCCACCGGCAGGCGGTTCAGGAGGTCGTCCTGCTTGACGAGGTAGTCGGTGGCACCGAGCTTGAGCGTCTGCGCGGCGCTCGTCTCGTCGCCATGGCCGGTGATCACGATGACGGGCAGGCGCAGTCCGCGCTCGTGGCGCACTTCGCGCACCACGTCCAGCGCGTTCATGCCGGGCAACTTGAAATCCAGCAGCAGCACGTCGGGCGCCGCGTCGGCGGCCACCGCAGGCGGCAGGCGCGCGAGCGCTTCCTGCGCGCTGCCCACGGCCTCCAGCTGCAGGTGCGGGGCGTAGCGCCCCAGGTGGCGCTGCAGCAGGTCGACGTCGGCCGCGTTCGGCTCGGCATACAGCACGCGGATGGGCGTGGCGCGCTGCGCCGTCGCGGCGCGGAACGCATCGGCCACGCCCGTGAACGTGGCGGGCAGGCGGTCGATGTAGCTGCCGGACTTGACGACGTAGTCGTCCGCCCCGCCGCGCAGCGCGGCCACCACCAGCGCCTCGTCGCCCGAGCCGGTGAGCATGATGACGGCCACCGGCAGGCCGCGTGCGCGCACATCGCCCAGCAGCTCCAGGCCGTTGCCGTCGGGCAGGCGCACGTCCACCAGCAGCACCTCGGGCAGGCTGCCCGCGGCCTCGTGCGCGGCCAGGCGCGCACGCGCATCCGCGAGCGTGTGCACGGTGCTCACCTGCACGTCGGGCGCGAGCCGGGCCAGGCGCCGGCAGGTCAGGTCGGCGTCCTGTTCGTTGTCTTCGACGTACAGGACTCTCACGAGCGGTTCCTACAAGGCTTGCTGGTTGAGGACGCACCAGTACAGGTCGATCTGCGCCGCCACGTCGATGAACTTCTCGAACTCCACGGGCTTGACGATGTACGAGTTGACGCCCAGCGCGTACGCCGCGGCGACGTCGGCGTCCTCGCGCGAGGTCGTGAGCACCACCACCGGGATGCGGCAGTGCTGCGGGTGCGCCTTGAGCTGGCGCAGCACCTCGAGCCCGCTGATGCGCGGCAGCTTCAGGTCCAGCAGGATCACCACCGGCGTCGGCTCGCCCTCTTCCCAGCGCGCGAGCCACTCGAGCGCCTCCTCGCCGTCGCGCGCCACCTCGAGCGTGTTGACGATGCGGCGCTTGGCGAAGGCCCGCTGCGTCAGGTCGACGTCCATCGGGTTGTCCTCGACGAGCAGGATCGGGCGGCGGTCTTCCATCCGCCCAGCATAGCGAAACGGCCGCGCTTGTACACCACGTTTGCCCCGTCCCGGCCCGCACGACCGGGCGCCGGGGCCGCCTTCAGTCCGCGGTCTCGATCGCCGGCAGCTGGATCCAGAACGTCGCGCCGGCGCCCTTGGCGCTCTCTGCCCACACCTTTCCCTGCATGCGCTCGACCGCCTTGCGCACGATGGCCAGGCCCACGCCGGTGCCCGGGTAGTCCTCGGCCCGGTGCAGGCGCTGGAAGATCTCGAAGATGCGGTCGTGGTAGCGCATGTCGAAGCCCGGGCCGTTGTCGCGCACCCAGAACAGCACGTGGCCGTGCGCGCGGCGCGCACCGATCTCGATCGTGCGGTCGGGACGCCCGGCCGTGAACTTGATCGCGTTGTCCAGCAGGTTGCGCAGCGCGAGCACCAGGCCGTCGTGCTCGCCGACGGCGGTCAGGCCGGGATCGACCTGCGAGCGCAGCGCGATGCCGGCGTCGGCGATCTCGCCCGCGGCGCCGTTGACCACGCTCGCGACCACCGGCCCCGCTTCGACCGGCCCCAGCCGCGGCCGCCCGCGTTCGATGCGCGAGTAGGCCAGCAGGTCGTCGATCAGCTCGCCCATGTGCGCCGTCGCCTTGCGGATCGTCGCGATGAAGAAGCGGCCCTCGTCGTCGAGCTTGCCGGCGTGGTCGGACTCCAGCAGCCGGCTGTAGCCGTCGATGCCGCGCAGCGGCGCCTTCAGGTCGTGCGACACCGAGTACGTGAACGCCTCCATCTCGCGGTTCTTGGCCTCCAGCTCCGCGGTGCGTTCGGCCACGCGGTTCTCGAGTTCGACGTTGAGCGAGCGGATCTCCTGCTCGGCGCGCCGCCGGTCGGTGATGTCGATGAGAAAGCCGTGCCACGTGACGCCGCCGTCACCCTCGCGCACCGGCATCGAATGCGCCTCGACGCAGCGCTCGCCGCCGCGTGCCAGCGGCACGCGGAACGTGGCGAGCCAGGCGCTGCCCAGGTCGGCCGATTCGCGCAGCGAGCGGTCGACGAGCGCGCGATCCTCGGGGTGCACGAGATCGAGCAGGTCGATGCGGCGCGCCACCAGCGTCGCGCCGTCGACGCCCAGCAGGTCGTGGATCGCCGGGCTCGCGAACACGAAGCGACCACGGCCGTCGGCGTCGCGCCAGTACGAGTGCACGGCCCCGGGCGCGGTCGCCACGATGCGCTCCAGGCGCTCCTGCGCGACGCGGTGCGCGCGCTCGAGCGCCTCGTTCAGGCGCGCCGGCGTGATGTCCTCGGCGAAGCCGGCCAGGTAGCGCATGCGGCCGCTGGCGTCGAACAGCGGGAAGCCGCGGCCGCGGATCCACACCAGGCGGCCGTCGGGCCGGATCACGCGGTACTCGACCTGGTAGATGCCCGAGGCATCGGCATGCTGCGACGCCGCGGCCACGCGCTGCCGGTCCTCCGGATGGATGCCGTCCATCCAGTGCGCGAGGTCCTCGTAGAGCGGCGCGCCCGGCCGGCCCCAGATGCGTTCGTAGGCCGCGTTCATGTACAGCAGCTTCTGCGCGCGCGGGTCGACGATCCACATCAGGTCCATCGAGTGGTCGCCGAACATGCGGAACAGCTGCTCGCTCTCCAGCAGGGCCCGGGCGGTCTTGCGCTCCTCGGTGAAGTCGGTGAACGACACGACCGCCCCGCGGCCGCGGCCCGGGCAGATGCAGGCCACCGGCGTGGCGCGGATGCGCAGCCACCGTTGGCCGCGCCGCGAGGTGTCGACGACCACCACGCCGGTCGTCGTCTCGCCGCCGCCGTCCAGCGCGCGCCGCAGCGGGCGCGCCTCGGCGTCCATGCGCGCGCCGTGCTCGTCGGTCTGGCCCCAGCCGAGGTCCTCGAAGCGCGCGCCGAAGTGGCTCTCGTCCAGCCCGAGCACCTCGCGCGCCGAGCGGTTGGCGTCGACGATCCGGCGCTCGGCGTCGAACCACAACAGGCCCGATTCGAGCGAATCGAGGACGTGCCGGTCGATCTCAGACTCCACGCGGTGCTCCTGGCGATGGCCGAGTGGCCGACTTTAGTCGTTGAACAGGTCCTCGGCCAACTGGGCGCCGCCGGGCGGCGCATCGGGCAGCCAGCGCAGCACCCGCGCGCCGGCCAGCGTCGCGCCGATCCGGTGCCGGCCGCTGGCACGCACGGCGGCGAACGCGATCTCGAACACCTGCACCGGCGCCACGGCCTGCACGCCGCCGAAGCGCTGGCCGAGGTTCTCGCGCAGCCAGGCGTGCAGGCGCCGCAGCTCGTCGTCGGGCAACGCCAGGGGCAGGCGTGCGAGCGGCAGCAGGCGCAGGCCGGGCTCGTCGGGCGCGTCATCGGGCGGCGCCAGGAACTGGCCGGACAGGGACGCCGCCATCGCGGCATGCTGCTCCGCTTCCGAGCGCGGCACGCGGTTCCACAGCGCGAAGCCGCAGCCCGCGGTCGCCAGCGCCGGCGCGGCGGCGGGGTCGGCCACCAGCAGCTCTGACGGCACGTACTGCAGCACCGCCCGGATGCGCCGCGGCGCGGCGCGCACCGTCCACGCCGCGGCCGAAGCGGCATCGCGCAGCACCAGTCCGCTCCAGCCGTGCGCGCGCACGGCGTCGGCATGTGCCTGCAGCGCGTGCCCGGCGGCCGGCAGCGCCGGCATCGTGAAGATGGGCGGCAGCGCGCGCGCCTCGGCGAGGTCGGGCTCGGGCCAGCGGGCGCGCAGCTCGGCCTGCCGCGCCGCGGCGGCATCGCCATGCCAGCCCAGCAGCGCCAGGTGCAGCGTCGGACCCGCGGCCGCGGCGCGCGGGCGCGGTGCCCAGGCGTCGGCGAGCGCGGCGAGGCGGCCGTCCTGCCAGGCGACGAGCAGGGCCTCGACGGCGCCATGCTCGGGCCACGGCGCCGGGACCAGCCAGTCGGTGGGCAGCCGCGCGTTCAGCAGCGGGCCGCCGCGCTGCCACACGGCCACGCGGTCGCCGCGCCGCACGACGTGCACGCGCTGGCCAGTCCAGCGCGGCTCGGCGCGCCATTGCCCGCGGCGCCAGGCGGCCAGGAGCTCCGCATGCTGCGTCTGGGGCGCGTCGTCCAGCGGGGCGAATTCGTGCGGCTGCGGCAGCGCGCCGAGCGGGATCGGATGCGGCAGGTGCTCGCGCCGCTCGTGCCACCACCAGGCGACGGCGCGCGCGTCGAGCCCGAAGGCCTGCGCCCAGGCGCGCTGCCATTGCCATTCGTCCACGGGCGGACGCCCGAGCCCGCAGGCGGCGCGCACGGCCCAGCGGCGCGCCAGGGCGTCGTCCAGGCGGGCGACGGCGCGGGCGATGGCCGCAGGGCGCGATGCCGGCGGCCGTGCGGCGGCCGCGGCCCAGTCCGCCAGCCAGTCGACCAGCGCGGGGCGCGCGGCGTCGGCCGCGTCCGGCCATGGCAGCAGCAGTGCGATGGCCTCGGTGAGCTCGTCGCTCGCGGCCACGCCGGCGTCGAACAGCCAGGGCGCCGTGCCGTGCGCCGCCGCCAGGTCGCGCGCGGCCTCCAGCAGCGCGGGCTGCGCCACGCGCGGCGGACGCACAGGCTTGGCGCCCGCGCTCGCGACCACCCAGGCACTCGCGCGCGCGCCCGCGTCCCGCCCGACCGCGCGCAGCCAGCGCGCGAGCGCGTCCACGCGATCGGCGTCGGCGGGGCGCGATTCGAGTGTTTCGATGAGGCGGGCCAGGGCGCGCATGAGGGCATGATGCCTCGAGCGGAGGGTGGCGATCTCCGGTCGCGATGCCCGGCCGCCCGAGGCCGTCGACGGCCTTCAGGCCGCGTGCCGCCAGGGCCGCGAGTCAAGCCGGTTCAGCGCACCGGTGGCCCACTCGCGCGCCAGCGGGAACGGGCCGTAGCCCGAGTCGACGTTGATGTGGCCGGCGTTGCCCAGGTTGATCCAGTCGCTGCCCCAGCGCAGCGCCCAGGCGTGCGCCTGCGTCGCGGACATCCACGGGTCGTCGTCGCTCGCGACCACGCAGCTGCGCGCTGCCAGGCGCGACGGCGGCAGCGCGGCGGCGACGCCGAACCGGTTCGGCTCGGCCGGCGCCACCAGCAGCAGTTGCGCGATGTCCAGCGACGGCTGCCGCGCCAGCGCGCGCACGGTCGCCAGGCAGCCGAAGCTGTGGGCGACGACCACGTGCGGGCCGGGGCCGAGCGCGGCGACGGTGTCGGCCACGCGCTCGCTCCAGGCCTCCAGGTCGGGCGTGCTCCACGCGTCCTGCTCCACCCGCACCGCCCCGGCCACCTGCCCGTGCAGCCAGCTCTGCCAGTGCTCGGCGCCGCTGCCATGCAGGCCGGGCACGATGACCAGGCGCGGATGCGCCGCGCCGGGCGCAAGACGGTCGTGGGGCGTGTGCAGGGGGTTCATGCTTCCCAGCGTATGGGCCGGGCGGCGGGTGGCCAACGAAGCAAATGCCATATCGATCCTCGGGGCGGAGCGACGCCAGCAACCGTGGCGCGCCGCTGCCGGAGGCGTCCTCCGGAAAAAAGTTCGAAAAAGTCCTCAAGGTCCGCCGGACCCCGCCGATTACCCGTCCAAGCACCGTCCCGAACTAGCACCAACGCCAACCGGAGCATCGTTGGAATAGCGCAAGAGGGTGCCGGCATTTCTTCACGTCCCCGTCCGCGCGCTTGTGCCAGGCACTTCCGCGCTGCCGGCGACGTGGGCAAGATCACGACTGCGTGCCGCCCATCCGGGGCTGCGCGCCGAAGGACTTCGTCATGTTGACGCCCAGCACCCCGCCCGTCGCCACGTCTTTCTCCTGCGACAGCACGCCCACCGCGAAGGCGGCGGCTGTCGAGGCGAATGCGCGCGCCGATTTCCGGCAGCAGGTGCAGGCGGCGACACGCAACGATGCCCACCTGGCCGACGTCGCCGCCACGCAGCGCGCCGCGCGCGAGGCGGCCAGCGCGATTCCCGATCCGATGACCAGCCTGTCGACCGTCGCGGTCGCGGGCGCGATGAGCAGCGTGCCCGCCGCGCTCGAGATGATGCGCAGCATCGCGCTGCAGTCGGCCGCCGGCAAGCTCACCGACACCGACCGCCAGACGCTGCACGCCGAATACGCGCAGCTCACCGCGCACGTGGCCACCACCGTGGGCAGCGTGGGCGCCGGCCAGGCGCAGACGCCCACGCGCGACGACGAGCGCCAGGACAACGCCGGGAACACCTGGCGCCAGAGCAGCGACGACCGCCGCAGCACACTCACGCAGACCAAGGTCGTGGCGCAGCAGACCGTGCAGATGGCGCCGATCCAGCACACCACCACCGTGCAGCACCAGGTGCTGGTGGCCGACGGCCGCGCGCCGCCGCCACCGCCGCGCGTCGACCTGCGCACGCACGACCTGCACGTGGGCACCGATTCCTACGTGCCGGTGCAGGTGCGCCAGTCGGTCGAGCGCCCGGTCGAGCCCGCCGCCGCGGGCCGCTTCGAGACGCATGCCCAGACGCAGCGCACCACCGCCGCGCAGGCCGCGCAGGTCACGCAGTTCGTGCAGGTGGCGCAGACGCAGCACATCCCGCCGGTCGTCGGCGTCGCCTGACGCTCAGGCCGCGCAGTCGCGCCGCACCGCGTCGGCCAGCGCCTGCAGCAAGGCATCCGCCGCGCGCGCCTGCGCCGGCGTGAAGCCGCCGCGCGACGCGAGGCGCAGGCGCAACGCGCCGGGGCGCACGCGCGAGACCTGGCCGACCACATCCGGCAGCCGATCGGACGCCGCCTCGAACACCACGCCCGCCGCGAGATCCTGGTTGGGCAGCACGCGCACGCCGTCGGTGTGCGCGGCCGCGTCCAGCGCGCAGCGCGGGAAGCGCGCGGTCGGCAGCGCGAGCTCGCGGTCGCGGATCCACAATCGGTCGCCGAACGACCGGGCGATCACCAGCAGCACGGCGGCCATCGCGAGGATGACGCCGGCGACGACGACCAGAAAGCGCGCCCGCCGCCGGATCAAGGCCGAGTGCGCGTGGACAGGTCGGCCACCAGCGCCAGCAGGGCATTGGTGTCGACCGGCTTGCGCAGGTAGAAGTCGAAGCCGACGGCCTTCGTGGTCACTTCCACGGTGATCCCGTGGGCCTTGGTCAGCGCGATCAGGAACGGCTGCCGCGGCAGCGGTGCCGCGCGGATCTCGCGCGCGGCCTCGTAGCCGTTGAGCACGGGCATGTCGAGGTCCATGAAGACGATGTCGGGGCCGAACGCGAGCGTGGTGTCGACGGCCTGCCGCCCGTTGGCGGCCAGCTTGGTGTCGTGGCCCAGCGCCTCGAACAGATCACCCATCGTTTCGGTGATCTCCTTGAGGTCGTCGACCACCAGGATCCTGGTCAAGTCTGAAACTCCATGAGAGGGTCGCGGCAACTGCGGACGTGCCCGACTGCAGGCCCATCCTAACGTAGCATTTGTTCAAATGTTGTCAGCGCCGACCCTCGCAAGCGGCGTCAGGCCACGGCATTCGAGGCGCCGCGGCATCTTCAATATGCCATGTGCGCCGTCCGTCGCCCACCGCGATGCCCCTACCCCTCCCGGGTCTCGCCGAACGCCGTGCGAAATGTGCTGCACTCCAGCCCTTTGCCTGCGAGCGCCCGCACCAGGACCGCCTCGTCGCCGTGCGTGACGATCACGCGCGGGCAGCCCACCGCGTCGATCGCCGCGAGCAGGCCCGGCCAATCCGCGTGGTCGCTCAGGACGAAGCCGCGGTCCAGGCCGGCGCGATGGCGCGCGCCGTGCTGCTGCATCCACCCGCTGGCAAACGATTCGCGCACGCGCACCGCGCGCTGCCAGCGCCACGGCGGGCTCGCGCCCGGCGGTGCGACGATCAGCGCGCCGCGCAGCGAACGCGCGTCCTGCAGTTCGCTCCAGGGCCGGGTGGCAGGCAGCGCGATGCCTTCGGCGACGTGCGCCGCATTGATCCCCTCGGCGGCCGGATGCACGTAGACCGGCCCGATCGACGCCTCGATGCCGGCCAGCACGTGCTGCGTCTTGCCCAGGCTGTAGGCGCCCACCATGCTGGCGTCGCCGGCGGCGGCGTTGGCCTGCCACCAGCCGTTCATGTCGTCGAACACGTCGGCATGGCGCGGCCAGCGGTAGATCGGCAGGCCGAAGGTGGCCTCGCTGACGAAGCAGTCGCAGCGCACCGGCTCGAAGTCGTCGCAGGTCGGGTTGCGCTCGCCGTGCGTCGAGAAGAAGTAGTCGCCCGCGAGCACCCACACCTGGCCCCGCACCTCGATGCGCACCTGCGCGGCGCCCAGGATGTGGCCGGCCGGATGCAGGCTCACGCGGGCATCGCCGATCGTGACCGCCTCGCCCCAGTCCAGTCCGGTGACGTCGATGCCGCCCAGCCGCGCCCGCAGCACGCCCACGCCTCGCTTGGCGCACAGGTAGTGGGCGTGGCCGGCGCGCGCGTGGTCCGAATGCGCATGGGTGATGACGGCGCGCTCGACCTTGCGCCAGGGGTCGACGTAGAAGTCCCCGGCCGGGCAATACAGCCCCTGCTGGCGCCGGACGACGAGGTCAGTGCTCACTCGTCGCCGCCCGCGGCCGCGCGACTGCGGCGCGCCCGCAACGCCCGGGCGGCGTCCGTCACGTCGCGATACCCGTGGTCACATCCGCCCGCGGGCCGCATGGAATACTGGGTTGCATGGAGCAGCCCCCTTCCCTGGCCGACGCGCCGACGCCCCGCAGCGACCGCCTCCCGCTGGACGAGCTGACGGCCGTGGCGCTGGGCGCCGACCCGCGCCGCCTGGGCCCGGTGCAGCTGTACCTCGGCGTGGAGGGCCGCATCCCGCGCGGCACCTACTGGCTGCCCGGCGTGCTGGCGCTGCTGGTGGCGGGCGTGGTGCTCGACGGCCTGCTGGCCATCGCGCGCGTCGAACCCGACACCGCCAACGGCCTGGTCAGCCTGCTGCTGATGTGGCCGCTGGTGGCCGTGTCGGCCAAGCGCCAGCACGACTTCAACTTCTCGGCCTGGTGGGCGCTGATCCACTTCCTGCCGGCGGTGGGCTCGATCGTGCTGCTGCTGGTCGACGGCCTGATGCCCGGCACGCGCGGCCCCAATCGCTTCGGACCCGATCCGCGCGAGCCGCGCAAGGACGCGTGAGCCGGAGGCGGGGCCCTCAATACCGGCCATTGATGCCCGCCATGCGCAGGAACCAGTGCGCCACCATGGCCACGAAGGTGCGGCGCACGACGGCCAGCCAGCCCTTCGCATAGGGCGGCGCCATCACGGGGCTGGACGCGGCCATCGCGATCTCGAGCTCGTCGGCCACGCGGCGCGCGAACGGCGCATCGCACACCACGACGTTGGCCTCCAGGTTCAGCAGCAGCGACAGCGGGTCGATGTTGGAGCTGCCGAGGGTGGCCCAGTCCTCGTCGACGACGGCCATCTTCGCGTGCAGGTAGGCCGGGGTGTACTCGAAGATCTGCACGCCCTTGGCCAGCAGCTCGTCGTACAGCACGCGGGCGGCGACCCCCGCGATGCGGTAGTCGATCTTGCCCTGCAGCAGCAGCCGCACCTTGACGCCGCGCTCGGCGGCCTTGGCGAGCGCGTTGCGGAAGTGGCGGTCGGGGTAGAAGTACGGCGTGACGAGGTCGATGCGATCGCGCGCGCGCTGGATCGCCTCCATGTACACGCGCTCGATCGAGCGGCGCTGGCGCAGGTTGTCGCGCACGACGAACGCGAGGCTCACCGGCGGCTGCA
>Ga0105240_10013736_pt1 | contig 11099 bp, 11 predicted proteins | sample KBSC54metaG_FD_80426 | JGI IMG/M metagenome (GOLD analysis project Ga0105240, IMG submission 80426) | Corn rhizosphere microbial communities from Kellogg Biological Station, Michigan, USA - KBS C5-4 metaG | ecosystem: Host-associated > Plants > Roots > Rhizosphere > Soil | place: Michigan, USA...
GAGCGCGTGGTCATCGGCGTCGTCGGTGTCGGAGACGTAACAGCATGCCTGGAGTCGCTCGAGGCAACCCCGGGAGTCGAGCGCGCCATGCGGATCTCCGCACCCTATAAGTTCGTGAGCCGTGAATTCAAGCAAGAACATTCGGCAATCAAGATCAACGGCACGGAGATCGGCGGCCAGGAATTTGTCGTGATGGCGGGCCCTTGCTCAGTAGAGAGCGAGAAGCAAATCATGGACACGGCGATCGGCGTCGCTACTGCCGGTGCGAAAGTTCTCCGTGGCGGAGCATTCAAGCCGCGAACTTCGCCTTACGACTTTCAGGGGATGGAACTCGAAGGCCTGAAGCTGCTTCGCAAAGCTCGGGAAGCGACGGGGCTCGCGATCATCACCGAAATTATGAGCGATCGGGATGTGGAGTTAGTCGCGGAATATGCCGATTGTATGCAAGTAGGAGCGAGGAACATGCAGAATTTCGCGCTCCTGAAGTCTCTCGGTGGTTGCGGGAGGCCAGTGCTGTTGAAGCGCGGCATGAGCTCGACTATTAAGGAATTGCTGATGTCCGCCGAGTACATCGTGGCGCATGGCAATCCGAATGTGATTCTGTGCGAGCGCGGGATTCGTACGTTCGAGACTGCCACGCGTAATACGTGCGACATCGCGGCGGTGCCGGTTCTCGATGAGATGACTCACCTGCCGGTGGTTCTGGACCCGAGTCACGCGACCGGGAAGCGGAGCCTGGTGCCGGCGCTTTCGCGGGCGGGAGTTGCGGTTGGCGCGGACGGATTGATTGTGGAAGTGCATCCATGTCCGGAGAAAGCAGTGAGCGACGGCGCCCAGTCACTAACCATGGAAGGTTTCGGACAAATGATGCGCGATCTGAAACCGTACATTGCGTTGTGGAAGGAGACCCGGGAAGCCAAAAGGCGGGCGTCCGCTGAAGTCCCTGTAACTGTGTGATACTTCTGAAGTGAGTCTTAGACGACGCACCTGGCTGTATATCGCGCTTCTCGCCATAGTTTGCGGGGGAGCTGTGTGGGGTGTGGCCCGGTATCGGGCACGACCCATCAGCCCGGGGATGCTGTTGAGACGCATTCCGTATCGGGACACAGTCATCGTCTATATTGACTTCGCGGAATTGCGGAAGGCGGGGATCCTCCAATTACTGGAAGGTGCCAAAACCAGCGAGGACCCCGACTACCAAAGCTTTGTCCGTAAGATCAATTTCGATTACCGGCAGGACCTGGATGCCGCCATGGTGGGGTTTGCCTCCAACGGCAAGTACATGCTGGTGCGCGGACGCTTCGATTGGAAAAGCCTGCGATCCTACGCGTTGTCGAGCGGCGGCATCTGTGTGCCGGCAATGTGTAAGATGGCCGGCAGTACGCCGGAGCGGCGAATCTCGTTCTTCCCGATACAAACCGGTTTGATGGCGCTGGCGGTCAGCACGGAGGAAGCCGCGGCGGTCCACATCAGCGAGAGTCCGTCCGGGCCGCCGGAGACGGTACCCGATGCTCCGGTATGGATTTCGGTGCCGGGGGCGCTGCTGAAGTCGGGTGAAAATTTGCCTACTGGCACCAAGATGTTCGCCCACGGAATGGAGAAAGCTGAGAAAGTCACGCTTTCGTTTGTACCCGAGGGGAACCGCCTGGCGGCGAAGCTGGAGGTCCGTTGTCAGAATCCGCAGGATGCGATTGAGGTCTCGTCGCAACTGGCAAGCGCCACGCTCACGCTCAAGCAGATGCTGGAGCGGGAGCACCAGACTCCCGGGCCTGCCGACCTGGCGGGAGTGCTGGCGGGCGGATCGTTCCGTAGCGAAGGACAAGTCGTTTACGGATACTGGCCGATGGAACGGATCTTCGTACAAACGATGCTGGGAGCCAGCTAGCAGCAAAACCGCCTTACCGATGTTTTTTTTGCTTTTGTTGCTTGGCAGTCCTGCCGCACCAAAGGCGAGAGACCTTGTCCGCTTCCTTGCGGTCGCGGCTCGGTAACGCAGCTCGTTTAGTTCATGCCGCACATGCCGGGATTGCTGCAACGGCCGCTCGGGCAAGAGGGCATCTCAGCCGCTTTCGAGCTTCCGTTGGCGTGAGCAGCAAAGGTGGAAAGCTCCTGCCGCAGGTGCTTTTCACCGCAAGTAGGGCACTCCAGGCCGGGCACGTCCGACTCGCGACGGACCAACTTCTCAAACTTCGTCCCGCAATCTTCACAGCTGTATTCGTAGATCGGCATAAACGCTCTATTCCAATATTAGATTACAAATCTGGTCCATGACGCCACGGATGTCAGCCGTCTTGGAATTGTAGTTGTTGACCAGGATCGAATAGGCGACCCAATCGCCATTGATGCGGTGGACATAACCGGAAAGGGCGCTGACGTGGGACAGCGATCCCGTCTTGCCGTAGACGCGTCCTTGCGCGGGGGCTTCCCCGAAGCGCAGCGCAAGCGTGCCATCCTGGCCGCCAATCGGGAAGAGCGAAATCCAGTTTTCCCGTTGGGGCGATTTGTACATGTACTGCAGCAGATTCATGATGCTGGCGGGAGTAACGAGATTCAGCCGCGCCAGGCCGGAGCCATCGCGGAAGGTGAAGGATTCCGGATCGGTACCGGTCTCGGCGAGGAAGGTCTTCAGCTCTTCGAGGCCCGCTTCAAAACTGCCGATATTGCGGCGGGCCCGGCCGACCGCGCGCAGGGCGAGCTCCGCATGCAGGTTCTGGCTGACCTTGTCCGTGATCCGCAGATCTTCGAGAAATGGGGCAGACACGCGTCGCGCCAACTCGACACCAGTTACGGCGGGGGAGTCAGCCGATTGCGTCACGTCCGGGACCTCGTTGGGGAACTGGTGACGTGCGATCGATTCGCCGTTCACCGTAATTCCGCGGGCTTCCAGTGCATCGCGCAGGACTTCAGCGGCATATTGCGCGGGGTCTTCGATGCCGAGGACCAGGTCCTGGTCCCGATCGCGTAGTGGAATCGTGCCCCACAGACGAGCCTCACGGCTGCCGGGCACTCGGGAAAACTGGATCTTGCGAGGGCCGCCCACGGCGACGGTGCGGATGCGATTGTCGAGTTGGAAAAACTCAAAGCTGGGAATCGGGAGCAGCGTCGCGAGTTCTCCTTCGCGGGCGCCGGGCCGGACGTTCAGCGTAAAGGCGTTGTCATGGAGGGTCAGGGCTGAGACGGGCGGCCCATCATCCGACTCGGGATCTTCAATTCCCCAGCCGGTGGCGTAGGGCTGCCAGAGATACCAGGTGTCGTCGCCGACGATCCCGCCATCAATGCGCTTCACACCGCGCGCAGCGATCTGGTCGGCGAGATCTTCGATGGCTGCCAGCGGATTGCCCGGTGTGGCGGTGCGCGAATAGGGGATGACACGGCCGGAGAGGTTGGGATCGCCGCCGCCAACCAGGCGGAGAGCGCCTTTGATGAGGCCGCTGGCGTCGGGCGGCGCGTCGGCGAGTACGCGGGTCTGAAAGGTGTAGTCCGGGCCGAGGCGGTTCAGAGCGAGGGCCGTCGTAAAGAGCTTGGTATTGGATGCGGGAACGAAGAAGTGGTCGGCGTTCAGCTCGTAGAGAGTCTTACCGTGTTGGAGGTCGATGATCTGGATGCCCCAGAAGGCGGTGCGTGCGCCTGGCGTTGTCGCGAGCAGGCGGTCGATTTCCTGGGGGAGGGACGCCGGCCGCGCGGGAAGTGCCGCAAGCAGGCAGAGGGCGGGTAGCTTCAGGAGTCTCATCGTCCAGTTACCTTCGATTCCAGCCAGATCAGGAGGATCAGGAGCATCACCATAAAGGTGCCGAGGAGGGGGATGCCAATCACTACACCCACCCCGAAACTGGCGGCGAAGTAGCCCAGCGTGGCGGGCGCCACCAGACCGCCGACAAGCGCAAACGAGAAGATGCCGTTGAAGAACCCGGGATGGTAGTAGGGGAAACGGCGGCCAATGGCCTCCGCAACCAGCGGATAAATGCTGGCATAGCCGGCGCCCAGGAAAAAAACTCCGGTGGCGGCGCCGAAGCTGTTGTTCGTAGCGAAGAGGATGAGGCAGCCAAATAAGGCCGCCAGGACGCTCCCGAGGAGCAGGCGGCCGTGGCGAACCCGGCGTAGGATGGCGACCGAGCCGAGGCGTCCGGCGGTCAAACAAAGCCAGTAAAACGCGAGCGTACGGAGGGCGGCTTCGGGACTGAGCCCGATACGCCGGCAGAGCAGGATCGGCAGCCATCCGCCGATCGACCACTCGTTGCCGAACTGAAAGAAGAGGAGCAACGCGAACAGGATCGCGCCTGGACTGCGAAAATCTCGGAGGGCTTGTTGAAAGGTGGGGTGGGTGCCTTCCGGGGCGACGGCGTAGTGGGTGTTGGAGTAGATGATGGCGTATACCGCGGGCACCACCGCCATGAAGATCAGGATGCCGGGAACGCTATAGGCATAGAAGGTGCCGGCAACGAGAAGTGTGGCAGTGAGGCACCCCGCGCCGTACCAGATTCCGCCCCGGCTGACGGTCCCCGCGGGGTCGTTCTGGTATCCGCTGGAGATGGCGTGGAAGATCCCCATATTAAGGAGGCCTGCGCCAATCCCGAGCACGAGAATGCCGCCGACCCGCCACCATTCCGATGCGGGAGGCGACACCATCGCAAGGTACGCCAGGGCGATGCAGGAAAGCGCACAGGCGGAAGCCAGCAGAAAGGAGAGGCTGCGGCGGGCGAGGATTGGCTTGGCGATTTGGGTGGCGACCACGATTCCAACCGCCAGACTGAGGAAGTAATTGCCGACCGCGATGAAATCGGGCGGATCGCGGTGATAGCCCCAGGCTGGTAGGATCGCGCCGAGCAGAGCTTGCAGGAAGCCCGACAGAAGGAAGCCCGCAAGCGCCCTTCCCGCTCCGGTGGGCATGCCTGCCGGACGGACGCCTTGTTGGAAGGGGGCGGAGCTCATCGAATTAGATTGTACCGTGGGAGGCAAACGAGCCAAAAATGTGGAAATCGGTATAAAAATTATTGAAATCGGAAGGAAGGAATCGTCTGCATCATTGGAATCAATGATTTAGCATCGGTTATCTATTTGCAATAGGCAGAGTGGGTTTTAGGTTGGTTCAACGCTTCTGGTGGGTTTGCCTCCTCTCGGTTCTCCGTAGCCCCGTGCCAGTCCATCTGCTGACGCGGGGCTCTTTTTTCGTTTGCTACACTTAAATTTCACCTCAAATGACGGGACTTTACGCTCGTTACATGGATCGCTGGGAGCGGAAGCTCGCCACCCGCGACACGAATAGGGTTGTGCGGCCGTTCGATTGGGGCACGGACTGGCTCCATTCGCTCGGATTTCCGGACTGTCCCGCGGATGCCAATGGGACCGCGCGCGAGTGCGTGGCTCGCTTCGTGGCCGAAGCACTTAAGGATTCCGATCGCTTCTACAGCTATCAGACACCGGCGGACTACAAGCTGAAGGATGGCGCGCTTACCTTCACCAGTCCGGTACAAACGCGATATCCCGAAAACAATACGGTTCACTCGCTCTGGTTCCCTACCCCCAAGGACCAAGGTAGAGCTTTGATCGTGCTGCCCCAATGGAATTCCGGGCCGGATGGGCATGTGGGCTTAGCTAAGCTACTCAATCGATTTGGAATCAGCGCTTTGCGCATGACCATGGCGTACCATGCGGAGCGCAAGCCGGCCGAATTGCAACGCGCGGATTACCATGTGTCCAGTAACGTCGGACGCACGATCCATGCGTCCCGGCAATCGGTGGTGGATGCGCGAGCCTGCCTCGACTGGCTCGAGCAGCAGGGGTATGACCGAGTCGGCATCCTGGGAACCAGTCTGGGATCCTGCGTCGCGCTCTTGACGGTGGCCCATGACCATCGAGTCAAGGTCGGAATCTTCAATCACGTATCGATGAACTTTTCAGACGTGGTTTGGAACGGTCTTTCGACCCAGAACGTGCGCCAGGGGTTTGACAACAATGTGACTCAGGACGAGTTGCGGAGTTACTGGTCCGTGATCAGTCCCTCCGCGCACTTGCAGCGATTGCAGGGGCGTGATCTGAAGAATTTGCTGATTTGGGCAAAGCACGACAGCACATTCCTTCCGTCGTATTCGATGCAGGTGCTGGAGAATTTCCGCAAGCTGAAATTGCCGCATGACGTATTTGCCCTGCCTTGCGGGCACTACACGACGGGCCAGTTTCCTTTCAACCTGATCGACGGATTGACGATGTGCCGGTACGCCGCCAGGCACCTGTAACTCGAACAAAACAGTTGGATATTCTTACAGTTGACAGAATTCTAGACCCGTGAGAGGATCGAGATATCACTGGAAAAGGAGGTGGTCCAGAATAATGGAAAGTAATATACGACCGCGAGAGGTGGCCGACTGTTAGAGTCGAGCCTGTAAACGTAGCCGATCCCGTCCAGTATCGGGATCCCGTTCCTGTGGACCGGCTGCCTCAAGCGTCAGCTCACAGCCTCAGGTAATAATTCTTAGGCTACCAGCCCCCGTGGACTCCTGGGAGTTCACGGGGGTTTGTGCGTCTGGTATACTAAAAGACTCGAAAGGAACTGCTGTAATGAAGGCCGGTATTCACCCCGCTTACAATGAAATCAATGTGATCTGCGCTTGTGGCCATGTGTTCAAGACGCGGTCCACGCACAAAGGCGACATGCGCGTGGAAATCTGCTCCTCCTGCCACCCGTTTTTCACGGGCAAGCAGAAGTTGATGGACACCGCCGGGCGCATCGACAGATTCGAAAAGAAATACAAAGCCACTCGCGGCGACAAGAAGCCCGTCGAGACCGTGGGCGCCAAGTAACGATCCGCTTAATCGTAAAAGGAAAGGGGACCGAGCATTCGCTTGGTCCCCTTTTTATTGGAGTTCGTCTTTTGGGAGGAGGAGGAGAAGACTACTGTTTCCGGTCTTCGCCGCGACGCTTGCGCTCTTTGTCGCGCTCTGCTTCGCGGTCAGCGCGGTACTGCTGGTAAAGCGGCTTCTGATCTTCGCGGAGAATGGCGTTGATCTTATCGACCATCTGGCTCTGCACGGCCTGATTTTCAGCCGCGCGGCGCTGATCTTCAGGCTTCCGCTTTGCGTGTAAATCGTTAAAAGTAGCGTCCGTTTCGTCGAAGATGTGCTGCAGATTGACCATTTGCTGATCGTCGAGCTTGACCCGCGTATGCATCTCTTCGATGATGTGCTTTCGCCACTCCGCAGGGTTGGGACGACGAGGTCCGCCAGGAGCGACGCTCTGGACGGTATTCACCATATATAAACGATGGGCGACTGCGCCGACCACTGCTCCACTTACAAATACAAGAAGCAGGTAGACGGCCGCCGAGAATTTACCCCTGGGCATTCAAAATCCTTATGTACCGGCTTACCTACCAGGATCTGGAAGATCGGCGGGTACGGGAGCATCAGACGAGTTGGCTTCAGCGAGCACTTCAATGAAGGTCTGGGCGTAGTAGGGGTTCGAGCGCGGAATCGCCATATAGGCGCCTAGCGCGATCGAAAGAGCCACGGCCGCAGTAACGAAAGCATTGGCCATGCGACGGAACGAGAACGTCACTTTCCGGCGCGATTCGATCTTCTCCCAGAGACCGGGCATGAAATTCGCGCTCGCCTCCGGAGTGGGGCACGCAGCTTTGTAAGCCCGGAACAAAGCATCCAACTGTTCTTCGCGATTGCCGCGCATCGAATTCATCATAACCTCAAACTACCCGGACTTCCCGGGATCCTTACTCTTCTCGCCAGCTCCGAACGCCTTCAACACCCTTTGCCTGGCCCGGAATAATCGGACCTTAAGAGCATTTTCGTTGACCTTGTAAATCTTTTCAAGCTCTTTCAACGAAAGGCCTTCCACTTCTTTGAGCATCAAAAGGATCCGGTCGGCTTCGGAAACCGAGCCCAAAAGGGCGTCCACCGACTCACGAATCTTCTTCTGATGCTGGTCGCTTTGTTCCGCCTTCCCGCCGGCCATGGCATCCGCCATGAGTACTTGTTGCTCCGACAGGTCGGACATCCGGAACTCCTGACGGCGCCTCTGCTTACGAAGGTAATCGTAAGCCGCGTTTTGCGTCAGTCGATACAACCAGGGTTCGAAGACCTCGGGAGCTCGCAGCTGATCGAGGGAAAAATAAAGCCGCAAGAAGACTTCCTGTGCGACATCCTCGACATCCTCCGGGTGCGCGATCAAACGTGAGATCGTCCCCAGAATCCGTTTCCGGTAGGCCAAAACGACTTCGTTAAAAGCTGCCCCGTCGCCCTTTTGGGCGCGGATGATCAGCTCGAAGTCAACCAGCATGCGGCACCATCGCTAAAAGTGCCCGCCCCGGAAAGACCTGTTGGCTCCGATTGGATAGGCGTTCAGGCAAGTAGACAGGTTACAAAGCTTTGATTGGAAGTGCAAAAGTGGGACCAACGCAAGACCCGGCTTGCCAGAGAGCCTCCAAAGAGCGGCCGGAGTGGCAGAGCGCGCCGGGAAGCCGAAGGATTTCATGAGCGTGGTGGTTCCCCTATTCTTCCTTATTATTTCAGATGTTAACGACTGATGACCGGGATTTTCCCCCGAGGCCATAGCCTTGGTCATGACTCGTCCTGAACCCTGCATGGTAGCCTGAAATTATGCAGTTCTCAGAGTCGATTTTCGCTACACGCTTCAATATTTCCCGGCAGGACCTGGAAAACTACCTCGCAGACGCGCTATCCCAAGGCGGCGACTACGCTGATTTGTATTTCGAATATCTGCTAACGAGTTCCATCAGTATCGACGAGTCGATGGTGAAGAGCGCTGCCCAGGGAGTCTCCATGGGAGTGGGTGTGAGGGTGATCTCCGGAGAGCGGACCGGGTATGCCTATAGCGACGACCTTTCCCCGGAAAAAATTAAAAAGGCGGCACATGTTGCCGCACATATCGCGGCAGGGCCGAGCAAGGTCGAGAAGTTCGGACTGAATGAAGGATCGCGCCACAACTTATATCCGGTGCTGGTGGCCCCCACAGAAACAGCATTCACGGAACGGGTGGACCTGGTAAAACGGGCCGATCGCGCGGCCCGGGCTTACGATTCCCGAATCTTCCAGGTGCAGGCAGCTTACGCGGACAACCTCCGCTACGTGATGGTGGCGACCAGCGAAGGTGTTTTGACGATCGACCGCCAGCCCCTGGCGCGTCTCAGCGTTTCCGCTCTAGCTCGGCACAATGGTGGCTCCCCGCAGCGAGGCCACGCGGGCGGTGGCGGCCGGGTAGAGCTCAGCTTCTTCCTGAATGAGAAGACTCCGGAGCATTTTGCTAAAGAGGCGGCACGGGAAGCCGTCACCATGCTGGACGCGGTGGACGCTCCGGCCGGAGAAATGACTGTGGTGCTGGGTCCAGGCTGGCCCGGCATTCTGCTGCACGAAGCAGTCGGGCACGGGTTGGAAGCCGATTTCAATCGAAAAGGCGTGTCCGCATTTAGCGGGCGGGTCGGCCAGAAAGTTGCCAGCGAGCTGTGCACCGTTATTGATGACGGGACGATCAACAGCCGTCGCGGATCCTTGAACGTCGACGACGAAGGGCACACCACGCAGCGCAACGTACTGATCGAAAACGGTGTCCTGAAAGGCTACCTGCAGGACAAGCTCTCGAGCACCCTGCTGGGATCGAACTCGACTGGCAGCGGACGGCGCGAGAGCTACGCGCACATCCCCATGCCCCGCATGACGAACACCTTCATGCTGGCCGGTGAGAGCGATCCGACCGATATTATCCGGTCGGTACCGAAGGGTCTGTACTGCGTGAATTTCGGCGGCGGGCAGGTGGATATTACCAGCGGCAACTTCGTATTCTCGGCTTCGGAAAGCTACCTCATCGAAGACGGTAAGTTGACCCGGCCGGTGCGGAATGCGACGCTGATCGGCAACGGTCCGGAAGCGCTGAAGTACGTCAGCATGGTGGGCAACGATTTGAAAATGGATGAGGGTATCGGCGTGTGCGGCAAGGAAGGCCAGAGCGTGCCGGTGGGCGTGGGTATCCCGACTCTCAAGATCGACCGCATGACCGTCGGCGGCACGGCATAAAGGCTAAGCGTAAACAACGATATGGAACTTCTCGACCTGGCGCAGGATGTGGTGAAGCGCGCCCAAGCCGCAGGGGCAACGGATGCGGAATGCACGATCTCGGAAGGCGAGGAATTCTCCGCCAATGTCCGGATGCGGGAGTTGGAGAATCTGAAGGAAGCCGGGTCACGAGGTGCGGGACTGCGCATCCTGATCGGCAAAAAGACCGGTGCGTCGTATACTTCGGATCTTTCGGAAGAGGGCATCCAGCACATGGTAAAGTCGGCGATCGAATTGGCCGATATTACCACTGAGGATCCGCATGCCGGGCTTCCGGATGCGGATGAACTGGGCAGCATCACAGGCGACCTGAAGCTCTATGCGGCCGATATCGAAGGGCTCGAGACGGCCCTGAAGATCGCCACGGCCAAGCGGGCGGAGGAGGCATCGCTCTCCGCCGACCCAAGGATCAGCAATTCCGAGGGCGCGAGCTTCGACACCCATGTCGGGCGGCATATTTTTGCGAATTCGCGCGGCTTCTCGGGCGAATACCGTTCCAGCTACTGCTCGCTGAGCACGGTGCCGGTGGCCAAAGACGGCGAGTCGATGGAGCGCGACTACTGGTACACGATGGCGCGCGGATTTAGCGGCCTGGAGTCGCCCGAAGAGGTTGGCCGGATTGCGGCACAGCGGGCGCTCCGTCGATTGAACGCGGTGAAAGTGGAGACGCAGAAGGTGCCGGTGGTGTTCGAGCCGCGGACAGCTCGCTCACTGCTCGACAATATCTTCGAAGCGGTGCACGGGATGTCGATCTACCGGCACGAGTCGTTTTTGGCCGGGAAGTTAGGCGAAAAGGTCGCGGCCGACTCGCTGACGGTGGTGGACGATGCGACGATCCCCGGTCTGTTTGGGACTTCGCCGTTCGACGATGAAGGCGTGCCGTCGCGACGCACAGTCGTAATTGAACGCGGCGTGCTCAAGAGCTACCTGATGAACACCTACGCTGCCCGCAAGCTGGGGATGAAGACCACCGGGAACGCTTCGCGAGGCCTGACGGGCAATGCGGGCATCGGGCACGGGAA
>Ga0105240_10013737_pt1 | contig 11099 bp, 9 predicted proteins | sample KBSC54metaG_FD_80426 | JGI IMG/M metagenome (GOLD analysis project Ga0105240, IMG submission 80426) | Corn rhizosphere microbial communities from Kellogg Biological Station, Michigan, USA - KBS C5-4 metaG | ecosystem: Host-associated > Plants > Roots > Rhizosphere > Soil | place: Michigan, USA...
GGTCGCCCCCAATGCCTGTTCATGGGCGGAGACTTTCCGCGCAAGGGCGGATACGACCTCCTTGCCGCCTGGAACGCGGGTGGGTTTGCCGCGCGAGCGGACCTGACGCTGGTCACGGAATGGCGGCTCGGCGCGCTCCCGGCGGGCGTGCGTCAGCTTCGCGGGATCCGCGGCCACTCGCCGGCCTGGATCCGCGCGTGGCGGGAGGCCGACCTGTTCGTGATGCCGACTTTACTGCACAAGGAAATATTGCAATCCGCAGTCTGGGTTGATGTGATTGTCGTACCAGAGTCCGTTGACTCTATCGCATTGCCTCAAGGAACAAGTGAATTACCAGTGCAAAGAACAAACCAGATATGCTGGTTTGGATATCCGGAGTCATTCGACAAGGCATTCAAGTACATTTTCAATAAGGCAGTGGATCGCAGCAGAATACCCAGGAGCCAATTCGGTTTTATCACCTCATCCAATGTTACGGAAGGCATTCCACACATTCCATTTCACGAAAACACTTTTTATGAAGTGACCCGGAACTATAGCCATACATTGTTGAGCCACTTTGTGTTTGACGGGCATATCAATTCATATGCCAAATCTCCCAACAAATTGATTACCAGTTTGGTACGAGGCATGGTTCCTCTGGTGTCCAAAACCAAACATTATGAGGAGATCATGCGCCACTACAATCTGGAATCTCTTATGTTTGCCAATGGTCACGATCTGGTAGAGTTATTGCGTAACTTGGATGCTGAAAGAGACCATAACACGTTCGATATTGCAGCCATCTCGAATGATCTTCAAATGACATATAGCCCTCAGAATAATGCGCATATTTTTCTTAATGCCATTGGCTAAGATTTTTAGTGGCGCAGCCCTCGCGCAATAGCTGACTTACTGATTGGGAAGACGACCCAGTAACTCAGTCTCGTCGAGTGCGGAGAGAGAGGCAAAGTTGCCGCCCTCGCGCAGAAATCATTGTCATTCTCAAAGATGTCTTTAAATCAATCAAATGAAGTCAAAAAAACAGGATCCTCCGAGCTTGTCTATCTTGATTTCATTGATACACTTTTTTGACGCAAGGAATCCATGCCGTCAACAGGAATGGCTTTTGCTGATCCGCCAGATTCTTCATCAAAACAATTTTGAATATTGAGAAGGGTAACTTTAACAATGGTCCCCGTTCGTGTTATCAGTTTAGATGACGCACTTGCTCGAAGAGCGAGTTTTCTGGAAAAAAATAGTCATCTTGATTACGAGTTTATCAATGCCGTCAGAGGAACCTCAATAGCGGCGGAGGTATTGAACGATCCGAGTCTCTTTGCAAGCAATCTGAACTATACCAAGGGAGCTTATGGATGCGCACTTTCCCATTTGGCGATCTGGTTTGATGCGATAGATAACAATGAAATCATGACGGTCGCGGAAGATGATGCAATATTCCGACACGATTTTCAGTCAATGCAGCAACAGCTGTTGAGTAATCTTCCGGATGATTGGGACATTGTAATGTGGGGCTGGAATTTTGATTCAATCCTGTCTTTGAATTCCATGCCCGAGGTATCTCCTGCCGTCATCTTTTTTGATCAAAATCAACTAAGAAATAGGACATACGAATTTCAGATAGCAACTCAGCGACCGAACCTGTTGCCCCTTGATAAATGTTTTGGCACTCCGGCTTATAGCATCAGCCCCAAAGGGGCAGAGAAATTCATCAAAGGATGTTTTCCGTTACAACATTTTCTTTTGTATTTCCCCGGGCTGAATAGAGAGCTTCCGAATAACGGCATCGATATAGCGATGAATAGATTTTATTCTTCAACAAATTCATTCGCGTGCTTTCCACCTCTGGTGATTACAAAAAACGAACACGATACGTCCAGCGTACAGACCAATAAATAATATTTTTTGAGTTTGCCGTATTTTTCGCAGATTAAAAAATATGACAATTCGCGCATGGAGCCTCGGTTGCGACGGCGAGACGTTACTGCTTGCCGACGACGTGTTCCGGAAGAAACCTAAGCCAATTTTCAGCTTTATATCCCAAAAGAAGAATAAATAGCAGATTCAATCTGTTATTGCCGCTTTACCATATCTTTCCCCGAATTAAGATACTGCTTATATGCGTCGAAAAAGTGGGGCGTTTTTCAGGACATGCGGGATGCGCCTCTCAACTCGATAAAAATTGGTAGACGTTGCGTATTTTTGCCATCAGCAACGGTAAAGGATTGACATGAAAATGCCCCCGTTGTTTTCTATCGTGGTGACAACTCATCGCAGACCCCAGATTCTGGAGCGTGCGCTGAACTCATTATTGACGCAAACATTCACCGACTTTGAAATCGTTCTCGCAACCGACGAAGGTGGAATCGAAACCAAGGAGGCCGCGGCCAGAAACTTGCGGGAAAGCGATATTTTCCTCGTACTCCCGCATACCAAAGGCCCCGCTGAAACTCGCAATGCCGGAGTTCATCACGCGACGGGACGTTATATCCTCTTCCTAGACGACGACGATAGCTACCAGAGCGACTTTTTGCAAAATATAGCCGACAGCAATGTGTTCGTCGGCAATGCCATCAATTATACAAATTACACGAAGGTTCGTGAACGCCAGCATCCAGAAGGCGTCGAGCTTCTGTCATCGACGGAAGTCAACACAGGCACAACGGAAATCGGCTCCTTATTGGTCTCCAATTTCATTCCGAACAACGCGATAGTGATGTCATCGTCCATAGCCAAGCATCACCGGTTCGATGTCAATCTGAATAGCCACGAGGATTGGGATTACCTACTCTCCCTGGTGCTGCAGTATGAATTCAACTTCCTGAACATTGCCGGCCCTGTTGTGCACAACAATGAAGGCCCGAGCCGGAACAACACATCGAGCGGCTCCCGGACTCTGGATTATCTGTCGATTTACCGAAAATGGCCGATCGACGATCCGGAAGTAAAAGCCAAACGAAAAGAGATGCTCAAGAGCTTCGGCCTGGATCTACCGCAAGAATTATTGTGAGCTTCATCCCAAGCTGAACAAGCTCATGCCGACCAAGACTTGCAGCATCTATCTCGGCCATCTCATTGCATCAGGTGATTTTTTCAGAAGAATTGCCTGTATCGCGACTACCGATTTGCAACGCCCCCACCGCCAACAACACGGCTATGAACCGATCGATACTGCATTTTCGATTGTAAGCAGATCGATGCCGCCAAAGCCATACTGAGGCAACGGCGTACCGCGTCATCCATTTCGGAAGGCGACCCTATGAAAAAGATGGTGCGAATGAGTGCCCTCTGGGATGGCGTCGTTACTTATGCGGAGCAGCCGCATCTGTTTCAGCTGGAAACCGTTACCGTTAAAGGTGGACAGAACACGCCAAGCTTCACTGGTGCCCCACCTGCCCGCCTCTTCCAATACAGTCATCAGACTCGGCGCTTGAGCCTACCGATCAACACACTATCAGAATGCTCATAACGGAGCTCGTTGAGCTCGAGAATGTCGAATTCAACACTGAAAAATTCTTCAAGCTCTTTCGATGTCACACGGAAAGTGTCTTCATAGTCGTATTCATTATTCGAAGTCGAGTGTTTTTGCGTGCATTTTTCTGAGCAAGCAGTCAGGAACAGCAGCCCATCATTGGCCAGCAAGTCGGTAATCTGCTTTTTGTAAACGTCAGGATAAGGACAAAATACAAACGAGTTTATGCTAAAGACCATCCCATATTTTTTCTGATGTTCCGGTGGAATGATCCCGGGCTTTAGAACGACGTCCACCCCTGGTCCCTCCACAATATCGAACCCAACGCAATGTGGCACGATATCGCGCGTCGCGCCATTGATGTTCAAAGATCCCATATCCGCGACTTGGCAGCTGTCGACATAGGCTTTGTATTGAGGGTCATTATAAAACCGCGCTATAGCACGTCTGGCGCTGTCATGCATATTTGCAAGCTCCTTAAGGTTGCGTCTACCGAGACGCTATGGTTTGACTCCGGTAATACGCATATCTCTAGGTTCTTTCATCTTGTATTGCGCCGGCTCACGCTTCAGATCGATCAGACCGGCTTCCAGCATGACCTGGCCCAGTGATAAAGGTGTATACAGCCAACGGTGGCACATCAACGGATCCTTGTGAACTGGGTCGCCGTAAAGACACCACATCGAACGCTGCCCCTCAGGCCCCGGCCCCGAAGCGACGTCCGGATTGGCTAGCACTGCTTCGCAGGCCGATATCAGATTCGGACATTCCAGAATCAGGCGTCCGCCCGGCTTCAGTACGCGCACCCACTCCTTCAGGATGTCGACCACATCCCAACGCCAGAAATGTTCGATTACGTGCACGGACAAAATCTCATCAGCGAAATTATCTTCAAATACTGAGAGATTTGTGATGTCACAAATGATGTCGGGAGTAACCCCAATGCGCTCGGGAGCGACATCGACGTTGACATACCCTTGTAGCGGCGCGCCGCCCGATCCAAGATTCAATTTAATCACGCACTACCCCCAAATCAGTTTAAAAACGCCCAACGATTTCAAATACGAACTTCACATTTTCAACTCAAATCACAGTAGCCCAGACGGAATATCCAGGCCCTGCGATTGCAGCATCGCTTGTCGCGCCGCCATGACCTCTTGATCAGCATGCCGCCATTTGCGATAAATCGATAAATAGTCGAGTGCAGTCGCCCCACTCTTCTTGGCGTCGTTGTTCCGGCTTTCACGCAAGCTCTCGTGGACGATGGGGCCATACGTGTCAATGAAATTGAATTCATATTTGAACAGCAGCGCGATCATATAGTCCCAACTTTCATGACTGTTCAACTGTGGATCAAACAGAACCGATTTGGCCATCGCAGTCGCGAAAACGAATGCATTCCCAGGAATGAAATTATCGATCAACAAACTCCGTATATCCTTGCCGCCGACCTCGATGTCCTCGGCGGAGACTGTCTCTGCCGATCCGCCTTCGCGGGTCTCGGTGAGCAACGTATAGTTGACGTAATTGACTGCATCAATCTTGAAACCTTCGTTCGCAACAAGCACCTGCAGATATTCGGGATGATAGGTGTCATCGTCGTCCAGAAACATGACAAACTGCCCCTTCGCGTGATAGATGCCAGCATTGCGCGTTTCCGACGGGCCCTTTGCGTTCGGCAAGACGAGAAAGATATCCTCTTGCCGCAAATAGCTGTTCGCCACGGTTTTAGTTTCGAAGCTACCTTCGTCGCTCACGAGCACGATTTCGAAATCTGTAAAAGTTTGTGTTAATAGCGACAAAAGTGCGCGCGCCAACAACGCAGGCCGGCAATGCGTCGTGACAATGATAGAAAATAATGGCTTCGTATTTCGCTCAAGTTGCTTCTCTCCAGCTCCGACGACCGGCGCGATAGTCTGCGATTCGATGGATCTGCGGCCGGTAGAGCTGGCATCCTTCACGAGTGCCGCTGCAATTTTGCGACGCGCATCATCCATCCTATCGCGCAAGGCTTGATCCGGTTCGAACGAGTGTGACGAGCGGCCATGCTCGATCAAATCGATCCAGCCAGCTATTGCCACCGGCCACGAATAACATTGCTTCCAGTGACCGTAGCTTATTTCCCCTAGGGAGTGGCACAAAGCCGGATCGTCAGCCAGCACTTGCAGATGTGCCTTGAAATCTTTCAGTTCGCAAATGACGCCGCCGACATGATCGTTGGCGGCGCCGCATTCCGGTGTCGCGAGCCAGGGTTTGCCATGCGACATCGCCTCAAGAATGGTAATCGGCGAGCCCTCCCCCTTGGAGGCCAGCACGACCACATCGGCACCCTGCATGGCAGCCGCCACCCATTCGCGTGACAGGCCCGGTATGAATCGGATTTCGGGACGGCCGGCCAATTTGGCCATAACCGCATTACCGCAATCGTTTTCTCCGCTGACATTGCCGACCATGACCAGTTGCCAGTCGACAGGTATATCGGGTAAGGCATCGATCAAGCCGATATGATTTTTGACCCAGTAAAGATTGGCGACATGCAGCACTAGGAATTTTTCCCGCGGAATACCGTACTGGGCCCTGAAATCACCTGCAGGCTCGACCTGCGTCGTGGCATTCGGCAGATAGGTATAGTCGATGCCTTCGCTGCGCATAAAGCGGGTATCTGGCCCGCTCTTCGTCATGACCAACGTGGCGTCAGCCGCTTTTAGAATGGTTTTTAAACGACTGCGAAATTCCGGACGATCCTTCCAGCGCGAATAGCCATCTTCGTTGATGATCGGTTGAATCAACACTCGCGTATTCGATGGCGGTGTCATGTCTTCGATGCTCCAGATAATCACACCCAGCGGATCCTGTACCAGAATGCAGGTATCGAATTCGCCAGAGGCTACGGCGTCGCGAATGGCGGCAGGAAACTGATTGACGTCGACGCCATTGATCAGCACGCCGTGAAAGTCGTTGGAGCTGCGATGAGGAATATGCTGGGTCAACACCGTGACCGCGTAACCTGAATTGACAAGTGAGGTACTAAACTGGCCCATCCGCGATTCGACCCCCCCCATGGACGGCCAGAAGTGACTGCAGACAATGAGGATTTTTTTTGGCATGGCGGGAGTAGGTATTTGGGGCATCGAGGAGGAAAAGACAACAGTCGGCGGCGACTATCCGCGTTGTTCCAGATATACTTGGATTTTCTCCGAAAACATTCGCGCGGATACGACAGGAAAATATTGCTCTAACTCGCGGCTGCAATGTGTGGAGTACATTTTTTTCACGATACCGTCGAATATGCCCGGCTTGATGCGGTCCAGCACATCCTTCGGACTATCGACGATCAGTTCCGGAATCCCCATCTGCAAGGCAGTCGCCTCGTAGGCCGGCGTGCGACTGACAAATGGCACCACGCCCAACGCTAGCGCGGCGAGCATCTTGTTATTGCTCTTTTGCACACCTTCGAACGTGGTGGCATGAATCAATACGCAGAAATCGGTTGCGCTGAACAGTGACGGAAAGGTTTCGAGCTTCCACGCGCTTGTATTGAATTGCGGAAAGTTCTGGTGAAAATAGTCAACATAGTCGGCATTCAGCATGACGCTCACGTCGCGAACCTCTTCCGACGCCGCGATCTCCTGAAGGTAAGGAATCGCTGGCACGATATTGGGCGCGTTGCCAAACCAGCACGCGCGCAGCTTCTCGCCGGGCTGCCGGGCTGCCTTGGGCGTTTCGCGGTTGCTGGATTCAATATAATCAATGGGATCGGGAATGACCCAATGCTCCTGAATATGGGTAAAACCTGGCTCCTTGAGAAACACGCCGTGCCGGGTTTCTGTATCCACTATCACGATGGACACCAATTGCATGAACTGACTGAAGGTCGCTTCATCGGCCTTCAGACTGCCAAGCGCTTCCGGGCCATAATCGTCGATGTCGTAGACCACCACGCCGCCGTTACCATGCACCCATTGCGCCATCAGAAGCGCATCAGCATTGATGATTTTTTGCACCAACAATACATGCGGCGGATTATCAGGGTCAATGCCGACCGTCACACGATAGCCCATGCCGGCTAATTCGCGGCCCAGGCCGAAACACCGCAGACGCGAGCTGGCCGAGTTGATGGTCGCAGCCGGAACCAACGCGATATTGGGTCGGCCCGATGCAGTATTGAAAACAGCCATGGCGTACTTTAGTGGTTGTGATCAGTGTTGATAGAAGGATTTGATGCGTTCAACAACATAGTCCACGTCGCCGTCTTCCATTTTCAGATGGCAAGGCAGAGAAATGATCTTGTCACTGAGCCGATCAGCATTCGGCGTCTGGTTTTTTGCATACATCGGATAGCTCGTATTGGAGCGGTAATGCACGCCGGTTCCGACGCCATTCTTGTCCAGATACTCGATTAACTCGTTGCGTTCTTCGAGGATAAACTGGATCAGATGACGACTGCTTTCCTCGCCGTTGGCATGCGCGATGAAACGCAGACTGCCGACGCCGGCCAACTTGTCGGCATACATGGCCGCCAACTCGCGGCGGCGGGCGTTACCCGCATCCAGCGATTGCAGCTGCACAATCGCGATCGCCGCCATGATCGAATTGCCATTGTATTTGTAGCCGACGTCGTCCACCGAATAGAGCCATTTATACCCATCCTGCGAGCGCGAGTAGGTATCCTTGTTGATGCCGCACCAACTCAGTTGTCGCACCAGCTGATTTTCGGCCTCGGTTTGCACGGTGATCAGACCTGAGTCGGCAGTCGGCAAATTCTTGACCGCCTGGAACGAAAAGACCGAGTAGTCCGCATAAGCCGACAAATCCTTGCCGTTCAGACGCGATCCGGCGCTGTGTGCGGCATCCAGAATAAGCGATATTCCGCGCACCTTGCACAACGCTGCAATTTTGATCATTTCGCCGACATTGCCACCGATCGCCACAAAAATCACAGCGCGGGTCCTGGCAGTAATTTTTTTCTCCACTTCGGCTGCGGTAACGCATAGGGACTCGTCGACGTCAGCGAATACCGGCTCCAATCCAGCGTGCAAGATCGAATGATTCGTCGACACAAACGTCATCGCTGTAGAAATTACCTCGTCGCCATCCCGCCAGTTTCTGGTTTTCTTTAATAATTCCAGCAGCAGATGAATGCCATTGGTATTCGAATTCAGAAAGTGACAGTAAGGCTGACTAATAAAATCGGAAAACTTCTGTTCGAATTCAACCGTCTTGAAGCCGATACCGGTCCATCCCTTTTCGAGACAAATACGAATTTCTGCGAGACAGGCATCAACATCAAACGACGGCACGAAGAGCTGCACGTTTTTTTGTGTCACAAGAAACCTCTTTCAGCGGCAATGAAATGATGATCAGAAGAATTGCGCAATATTTTCAAATGACAGCGCAACTTATCTGGGTGTGATCAATGTCCAGCCCGGGCTGGACAAACCAGCTAACGGATGGTCGGCGGCGAGTCCCGACTTGCTTGACGCGGCGGTCAAGGGATTTGGTTTGATGAGAACTGGTTGGCTCGACAAGGCCGCCAGCGGATTACCAGCCGCAGCAGCCTTCTTGCTCGATGCAGCGATTAACGGGTTTGGCTTGGCGGAAACCGGTCGGCTCGCCAACGAAGCCAGCGAATTACTCGCAGCAGCCTCCTTCTTGCCCGATGCAACGGTCAGTTGATTGGGCGCCGCCAAGGAAGGTTTGTCGCTCAGACCAAAGTCTGCAAACTCCTTGATCGGCGTCAAATCGACGCCTTCGAATACCAATACGTCGCCGATCAATTTGTCTTCATAAAATTCGCCGTCGAACTGTCCTGGAAAGCGCATCAACGAGAAGACGATTTTTTCCACGGCGGCAGCACTCAGGTAGTAAGCCTCTCCGACGGCCCACGGTCGCAATATGGGGCGGCCATACACACTACGATTAAGCTTTGGATCCTGACACTGCCCCCAATGCGCGCAGCGATCGAATTCAGCAGGCGAGACGGGCACACCCACATAAGCAGCTTTGGCGCCTAGACCCTTCATGTTCTCCAGCAATTTCCTGCCGTTGACCAAGGACATACTGTCCTCAACTTTCAGCACATTGACCCGGGTGCCCAGGTTTTCATAGATCCAGGTCAATGCTGCCGCCACTTTTCTGCTTCGGCCTTCATAGCTGTCGGGTGCGTCGACCTGCAGTGCGCGAACTTGCTGAATAGGGGCTGTATCCAACCCGCTTACGATCAGATACTGAATATTATTTCGGTCGAACGAGCGCGCCAGATCAACCGCTTTCGCCTCATTCTTCTTGGAACTGACGATCAGGACAATATTGTCGACATTTGCCCCTTGGCCGATGTAATTCTTGTAGTCATTCAGAACATCGTCATTTCCGGGGGCGGTCGCAATTGCGGCTTTCAATGCGATTAGAGCCGCAGACCGGTTGCCGCGCGCAGATTCCACCTGGAAACGCTTGTATTCGAGCGCCCACTGGAATTCGGAGCGGATATGAATATAACTCTGTTCGAGGCGCGTGCATTCTTTCAGAATGCTGTCCCAAGTCAGCGGCGTCGCAGGTGTTTGCAGCAGGGATGAAACCCGTTCGTTAAAATCCATATCCTTCTCGCATATCAGTATTTTCGATGACGCATTCCGCGTCAGGCAAATCGCACGACCGAGCCTCAACGTGGCTTCAATAGCCCTAGTTGCTTTATTTCCCATCCGTTTTCAACACAAGGGATTATTCGCGTGGACGGGCAATCTTACAGCGAAAAAATCGGTGTTAAACCTCGAATACGAGGTCAAAACACCTCCAGCGTTTTAATTTGGCAGTTACAACGAATACTCATTCGGAGTCGTTTTGCAATTCCACAGGCAAACCAGCATGATCCGAGCTTATGCTACGCTGAGCTTATAAGAGCCAATACAGCGATTAACCCCATCAAATAGCATCTGTTTTTTCCATATTTTCAGACATGATGGATTTATGCTTGGGCAAAGATTATTTAATCTTGCACAACTAATTAATTGATCGGATGAGCTATGAGCATTGTTGCAGTGGTTGGTCTGGGCTATGTTGGGCTCCCGGTTGCCGTGGAGTTCGGCAGAATACGTCAAACCGTAGGGTTTGACCTTTCAACTGCCAAAATTGAAAGCTATCGTCGCTATATCGACCCGACCGGCGAATTGTCCACTGAAACGATGCAATCGGCCACGCAGTTGACGGTTAGCACCGACCCTACCACCCTGTCAGCGGCGGACTATATCGTCGTCGCGGTACCAACACCTGTCGATAGCGCCCACAATCCTGATTTTAGCGCCTTGCTGCGCGCGAGTGAAACAGTCGGCAAACACATGAAACCTGGCACGATCGTGATCTACGAATCGACAGTGTACCCGGGAGCAACCGAGGAAATTTGTATCCCTGTGCTGGAAAAGTACTCAGGAATGCAGTGGAAGGTGGATTTTCATGTCGGCTTTTCGCCAGAGCGCATTAATCCTGGCGATAAAGAACATACGCTGACCACCATCCTCAAAGTCGTGTCGGGGGACGATCAGGAGACACTGGACAAAATTGCAGCACTCTACGAATCAATCGTCACAGCCGGCATCTATCGTGCATCCAGTATCAAAGTTGCCGAAGCCGCCAA
>Ga0105240_10013739_pt1 | contig 11098 bp, 6 predicted proteins | sample KBSC54metaG_FD_80426 | JGI IMG/M metagenome (GOLD analysis project Ga0105240, IMG submission 80426) | Corn rhizosphere microbial communities from Kellogg Biological Station, Michigan, USA - KBS C5-4 metaG | ecosystem: Host-associated > Plants > Roots > Rhizosphere > Soil | place: Michigan, USA...
ACATTTGTTGGCGCTGCACTGCAGCATGAATGCTGCTTCTAGAGCCCGGTCGGAATGCACTAAGCTTCGACTGTGGCTGAATCACCGACTGTATTCATCATTGATGATGACCCGCTGATCCGCTCGATGATCGAGCTGTTGATCCGTGCCTCGGGCCGCTCGCTCGCCTCGTTCGCCGCGGCGACGGATTTCCTGTCCGCCTACGTGCCGCAGCGGGCCGGCTGCCTCATCTGCGATATCTGCATGCCGGGCATGACCGGCCTGGAATTGCAGGCCGAGCTCAATCGCGCCGGATCGACCTTGCCCGTGATCTTCATTTCCGCCCGCAGTGACATCCCGACGGCGGTCACCGCCATGCAACGCGGCGCGTTCGATTTCCTGGTGAAGCCATTTTCCAACGAGGAGTTGCTCGAGCGGGTCGAGGCGGCCCTCGGACGCAATGAAAAACTGCGCCACGAGCGCCAGGAGCTGGAGCAGATCCGCGCGCGCCGTGAGTCACTGACTCCCCGCGAGCGCGAGATTCTCGATCGCATGGCGAAGGGCTTGTCCAATAAGGTCATGAGTCACGAGCTCTCGCTCAGCGTCCGCACCGTCGAGCTGCATCGGGCGCGCGTGATGGAGAAGATGGGCGCGCGCTCCATCGCGGAGCTCGTGCGCATGGTGCTCGCGATCGAGCGCGACCCACCTATGTGACGCGTCTCTCACTAATCCGGGTTCTGGTGTTTATACGTATGTGCTTCGCACAACCCGGGGGCTACATATTCACGCAGTTACGGAGGTGACCGCGTGAACGTAAAACCCAGACTGATCCAGAAGTATCCCAACCGGCGCATGTACGACACCACCCAGCATCGCTACGTGACGCTCGATGAGATCCGCCAGTTCGTCCTGAACGGTGTTGATTTTACGGTCCTCGACAAGCGGGACCAGTCTGACATTACGTTTGCGACCCTGCTGAACGTGCTGGCGAAGGTGCACGCCACCCGCCGTGGCGACCCGGGCCTCGATCGGCAGTTCCTGCTCGATGCCATCCGCGCGCAGAGCCAGGTGGTGCGGGTCAGCGCCGCCAACTGAGGTTTTTGGGGGGCTGCAGCGTCATTATACTTCGGAGCGCTGTTCGCCCTGACGTCCTTGGCCGTCCATGCCCCCGCTGAAGAGCCAACTGCGGCACCTCAAAAAGATCCTCCTCCGTCGCGGGGCGACGCGCGAGGACGCGGAAGACCTGGTCCAGGAGGCGGTCCTACGCCTGCACGTATATTCGCGGTCCGGGGGCGAGGTGCGGGACCAGGACGCCTTCGTCACCCGTTGCGCCTTGAACTTGGCCGTAGATGCTCACCGGCATGCCCGAAGCGACCTCTACGAGCGCTCCCCCGTCGATGAGCTCGATCTGACCGATACCGGCCCGACGCCCGATGAGGTTTTCGAGGCCGAGCAGCGTCTGGTTGAGATGATGCAGACGCTGGACCGGGTGAGCGTCCGCACCCGCCAGGTGTTCTTCATGCACCGCCTGCAAGGATTCAGTCACGCCGAGATCGCTAGCAAGCTCGATGTGAGCAAGAGCGCGGTCGAGAAGCACATCGCCAGTGCGGTTACCATTTTGGCCATGGAACGGCAGCGAAAATGACCCATCCCACCGACACGCAGGAAGAGCTCATACCCCCCGAGCGCCTTGCAGAGGCGGGGGTGTGGATTGCACGCCTGCACGGCGACGAACGGGACCGTGAGTTGGAGGACGCCGTCCGCCAGTGGCTCCAGGCGAGCCCCTTGAATGCTCGCGCGTTCGAGCTCGCAACCGAGGTGTGGGACGACGCCGCGAATCTGCGCCGGTTGGTGCCCCTTAGTGTGAGCCGGCCCGCCCCCCGTAGGCATATCTCCGTGGCGTTGGCCGCAACGCTGATTATGGCCCTCGCCGCGGTCGCCATACTCGCGCTGTATCTCTATCCAGACGGTGTTCGGACCGGAGTAGGCGAGCAACGCATGCTCACCTTGAACGACGGCACCCGCGTCTATCTGAACACCGCGACGCACATTTATATCCACTACGACCGGCACAGCCGGCGCGTGGAGCTCGAGAGCGGCGAGGCCCTGTTCGACGTCGCGAAGGCGACGGATCGCCCTTTCAGGGTGACGGCCGGTGATGGACAGGTCACGGCTCTCGGCACCTCCTTCGTCGTCCGGCGTGAGGAGCAGCGACTGGCGGTAACGCTCGTCGAGGGTAAGGTGACCGTCAACCAGACATTCACTCTCACTGCGGGTGAGCGCCTCACGCTCGCGCCGGGGGAGGCCGCCAGGCTCGACATGCCGTCGCTGGAAAAGGCCACGGCCTGGCGGCGCGGGCAAGTCATACTCGATGACACACCGCTGGTGGCGGCGGTAGCGGAAATGAATCGCTACAGCCCCATCAAGCTCGTCATCGAGCAGCCGGAGGCCGGTACTCTTCTCATCAGCGGGCTGTTTCAGGCTGGGGACTCTGCTAGCTTTGCCCGCGCGGTCGCCGCAACGTACGGCCTGACCGCAGTCAACAAAGGCGATCGGATCGTGCTGGCGGGCGTTCCGCGCAGCATGGGGCAGCCAGTGCCGGCCAAGGGTTCGGAGCCGCGGCGCTTCTGACCCGAGAGGGGGGGCTTGAAGTCGACGCGGGGCGTTTTGACGCTGGTGGTGCTGCTCGCGCTTGGCTCATTGGGCCAGGTCCGCGCCCAGGCTCCGTCGCTGTTTGATTTACCCGCGCAGTCGCTGGCGGATTCGCTGCGCGCGGTCGCCGCGCGGACCCATAGCAACATCCTGTTCGACCGGGCCCTGGTAGCAGGCCACGACGCCAAGGCTCTCAAGGGCGAGGTCACCGCCGAGCAGGCGTTACAACAGTTGCTGTCGGGAACGGACCTGACCTACCGTCGCCTGGACCAGAAGACGGTGACCATCATTCCCGCGCCGCCTGTGGAGAAGGCGCGGACACCGGGTGAAAGCACCAAGGCCACCGCGGCAGACTCTCACACCGGTGCGCAAGGTACCGGCGTTCGCTTCGCCCAAGCGGAGGGGCGTGTCGCATCCGGTGATGAGCGGGGCTCCCCGGGGCGCAGGAGTGAGTCCGGTCCCCTCCATCCGTCGGATGAGCTGGGAAGCACGCTCGAGGCCGTCGTCATTACCGGCTCGCGCCTCGCCCCATTGGGCTTCAGCGAACCGTCGCCCGTGACGGTGGTCCCCGCGGAGGAGCTCCGGCTGTCAGGCACCGTGAACACCGAGCAACTGCTGGAGGCGACTCCGCAATTCCTGGGCTCACAAGCCAACGATGCAACGGCCAACACCGTTCCCGGCGGGACTGCAACTCTCAACCTGCGGGGTTTCGGCGCGCAACGCAACCTGGTGCTGGTCAACGGGCGGCGCTTCGCCATTTCCGGTCCCGACGAGACCACCGATATCAACACGATTCCCGCTGCCCTCATCAAGCGCATCGAGGTCGTTACCGGGGGCTCGTCCGCGGTCTACGGCTCGGATGCCATCACGGGGGTGGTGAATTTCATTCTCCGGGACGACTTCGAGGGCGTGGAAGCCAACGCGCGGGGCGGTTTCGATGTCCACACCACCACGCCGGTCTACAACATCGATCTCACGGCGGGCGGTCGGTTCGCCGACGGGCGCGGCAATGTCGTCGTGTCGACGAACTACCTCGAGCGCGGATCGATCAGTCGCGGTGAGCGGGGCGGTTGGGCCTACTACCAGTTGCAGGACGGGTGTGTGACTCCCGGCTCGGTGAGTCGGACCGGGCCGGGTGTTCCCGTTCCAGTTCCCGCCGGTACCTCGTGCGCGGCTGCCGGCGGCGTACCGGGACTCATTGCAGGCGGTAGCGGTGATATTCCCAACGGACGCTTTACCGGCGTTCCGCTGGTCGGTTCGTCCGGGTCCACTCCGGGACTGGACGCGGCGCTGCTCGCCGCAGGTCTCGGCCAGCTCGGCTCGCGGGGTTTCACGTTCGACAACGCGGGACAGAACGTCCGTCCGGCCGTGTCACCGCAGGATGACTACAACCTGGGGCCGGCCAACTATCTGATCATTCCGCAGAAGCGCTGGATGCTCAACGCGTTCAGTCATTTCGATTTCAACGACCGGGTCACCGGCTACGCGGAGTTCCACTTCAGCAACAACGTCGTCGACATGCAGCTTGCGCCCACCAACGTGGATGGCCCATTCCTGTTCAATGTCAACAATCCGTATCTGGGCCCACAGATGCAGGCGGTGCTGCGCCAGCTCGACCTGGCGGAAACCGGGCCGACGCCAGTAACCGAAGGCGCGAGCTCCCTCGTGACGACCCCTGGTGATGGACTGGCTTTGCTCAATGTCGGTCGCCGCCTCGTCGAGGTCGGGCTGCGCACCAACGAAGCCGTGCGCAATGTCTGGCGCGAGGCAGTCGGTTTCCGCGGCAACCTCGGCAGGCTGTCCTACGATGTTTATTACACTTACGGCCGGACTGAGGAGACCGATCACCAGGAGGGCAACGTCTCCCGCAGCCGCTTGCAGGCGGGACTTCTCTGCGTCGCAGGTGCGCCGCCACTCATCAACGTCTTCGGTCAGAACATCTCGGCGGCCGGCGTCGAAGCCATCGAGATCGGCGCTACGAATATCACTCGCGCGGACCAACAGGTCGCTGCCGGTAACCTGTCGGGCGAGGCGTTCAACCTGCCGGCAGGCCCGGTCGATTTTTCCGCCGGGGTCGAATGGCGACGCGTCTCCGCGGCTTACATCCCGGACGCCAGCCTGCGTTCGGGGGATGCGGTGGGCTTCAATCCCGGCCTGCCGACCAGCGGCAGCGTTGCAGTCCACGAGGTTTATGGCGAGCTCGGGATCCCCGTGCTGGCCGACTTGCCGTTCGTCAGCAAATTGACGGCCAATGGTGCGTTCCGCTATTCGCAATACGACCTGAGCGGTGTGGGCGGCGTGCGCACCTATTCGCTGGGCGCGGGTTGGAAGGTCAACAGCGACATCGCCTTCCGCGGGCAATATCAGCACGCCGTGCGCGCACCGAACGTCGGGGAGTTATATGGCGGCTCGTCGCAGAATTTCGCGGCGGCGACCGATCCATGCTCCTCCGGACAACCCGCCGCGCAACAGACGGCGGCTGTGCGCGCGGTGTGTATTGCAACGGGAGTTCCGGCCTCGCAGGTGTTCAGCGCCGGCGTGCAGCCCAACGCCATCATCGGAAACCTGACGGGCGGCAATCCAAACGTCGGGGTCGAAGAGTCGGATACGCGTACGTTCGGTGTCGTGCTGAGGCCTTCCGCCGTCGCAGGACTGGCCTTGAGCGTCGACTACTTCAACATCAACCTCGACGGGGCGATCGCCGCGCTCGGCGGCGGCCTCAACAGTACCCTCAATCTCTGCTACAACGTCATACAAACTCCTGACAGCCCGTACTGCCAGGCCGTCAGGCGCAACCCGGTGACGGGCGAGATCAGCCCGCCGTACTACGTGACACTGACCAACGCGAACACGGGCGGGCTGAAGACATCGGGAATCGACGTGGAAGCTCGCTACAGCTTCCCTTGGGGCGCCGGCACGTTCGAGCTGACGACCGACTGGACCTGGACCCACGAGTGGACCTCCACGCCCGTGCAGGCGCTGCCGAGCGTGAAAGACTATTGCGTCGGTGCGTTCGGCCCGACGTGCGGGCAGCCCATCCCCGAGCTCAAGGGCGTATCGCGTCTCACCTGGCACGAGGGGCCGGTTAGTTTGAGCTTGCGTCACCGCTACACCAGCTCGGTGACCGTTGATTCGTATCTCCTACCGAAGCGTCTAGGCGAGCCTCATCCTGCTTTGTCGACGCTCGTCAATCCGGTCATTCCGGCACAGAGCTACTTCGACCTGTCGTTCGCGTGGGACGTGCTCGATCACGTCCAGCTCTACGGGGGCGTGGACAACCTGTTCGACAAGAATCCCCCGATCATCGGTAGCGCATCACCCGGCGCGAATACCTTCGCCGCGACTTACGACGTGCTCGGACGCCAGATCTTTCTTGGGGTCAACGCGAGGTTTTGACGCGGAACCAGTCGATGTCGATCCAGCCTTTGCTACCGTAGGTGAACAAGGCAGGACGGGCGCCTTTCCACCATGAGAACCGTAGCGATGCCGGCTCGCCCAGTGGTTGGAACGTGTGGCCGTGATCCACGCTGTAGAAGAAGCGGGCGCTCTGGTCGGGTGTGACTTCGACTCGCAGCTCGAGTGTTGGCACTTCCAGCGTCGGTCCTGGTGATTCGATGCCGGCGGAGGCAAACGTCACACTCGCGCGCCCCTCCTTGCGGACCACTCCGATCCAACTTGGCTGCACCCCGAACATGGCAAGGCCCGCACGCTGGCCATCGACCATGTGACTGATGTCGATCCGCGTGGTCGCCTGCATTTGCGGACCCTGCAGGATCTGCGTGAGCGTGTTGCGTGCGGTCACCAGGTTATCGGCAGGGGAGGCTGTGAGTCTGAGGAACCCGGGCCGCGCGCTGAGGCTCCAGAGGTGATTGTCCGGGTTATGGTTCCATTCCCACTGCAGGCCGAGGGTCGGGCTGTCGAATTCGTCGGAATCCTGCGGGCGGCCCGAGCCCCCGGCGGGGATCGAATGGGACATCACCGGTTGTCCGTGGTCGCCGATGACAGGCCAATCATCTTCCCAGTGCACGGGCTCGAGATAGACCACGCGCCCGAAGGCGCCGGTGCTGTTGAAATGGACGAACCAACCTTGTCCCGTCGGAGTCTCGACATATCCTCCCTGGTGTGGGCCTCGTACGGCAGTGTTGCCCTGCGCGAGAACGACGCGCGACTCGTACGGACCCTGGATATCGCGCGCACGCAGTACCGCCTGCGTTCCTTTCTCGACCCCTCCGATGGGCGCGAAGATGTAGTACCAGCCGTTGCGCTTGTAGAGTTTCGGCCCTTCCAACACCGGCAGGTTCCTGGGGTCGTCCACGATAGTCCGACCCTCGTCGAGCACCTTGGTGCCGTCCGCGCTCAGACGATGGAGGATGAGCGGCCCGGCCCCGACGCGCGAATGAATGAGATAGGCTTGGCCGTCGTCGTCCCAGAATGGGCAGGGGTCCTCGAGGCCCGGCCCCGGGATGATCGCGACCGGTTCCGACCAGGGGCCTTGCGCATGGCGCGCCGTCGCCATGAAGATACCCTCTTGCGGCGTCGGCCAATACGCATAAAAGAGTCCGTCGTGATAGCGGATCGCGGGCGCCCAGACACCCCCCGCGTAGCGCAAGCCGGGTCCCACCGGCCGCACGGTGGCGTCCGTGAGGGTAAAGGGCGCCACCATGTTGTATTCGGGAGCGAAGGGTAGCGTGGGCAACACGTGCCCGATGATCTTCCAATGCACCAGGTCCCGGGATTTCAGGACCGGCAGGCCCGGTGAGAAGTGAAAGCTGGAGGCCACCAGGTAGTAATCGCGATCCACCCGGATGACGTCCGGGTCCGAGTAGTCGGCAAACAGGACCGGGTTCTGGTATTGCGTGGCCAGTGCGGCCGTCGCGAGCAGTGTCAGCAACAAGGCGCGATTCCCTCGACCCGTACACGCCAACCCCGGGTTGGAAAGCCGGGCGCCGGTCCGGCGGAGCCGTCCCAGCCCGCCGCCATCATGCCGACCGCCAGCAGGAGTGCGCCGTTGGAGGGCAGGTAGGCGTCGCCGGCCCGTGTGCCGTCCAGGGCGACTCGTGGAGTCATCCCGTTCGAGACCCATTGGTTGTTGGCGGCTTCCTTGAACAGCCAGTCGAGGGCGGTGTCGGGCTCACCCAGGCGCGCCGCGACCATCGCGATCATGGGGAAGTCCCAACCCCAGACCTGCCGCAGGTCCCAGTCAGCTTCGGTGGCGCGCAAGGTACGGCGCAGAGTCTCGCGGTCGAGCCGGTCACTTCTGAACAGGGAGTAGCCCATCAGGAAGGAGGGATGATCACGGTGGGCTCCCGTGTCACGCCAGAAGTTCGGCATATTCTCAACCGGAAGGTAACGTCCGTCCTTTTCAGATACCGGCGCCAGTTGCGCGATCACCCGGTCCCAGGTGGGCTCCCGCGCCAGTCCCCGCCGTTCGCGCCACTTCTGTGCCGCTTGCAGGCCCCAGCGGAAGTACTCGAGCTCGAACGCCGGGTTGAGTGTCTGCAGCGGATCGTGAGTTTCCTGGACCGGGATGATCGGAGGGCCCAGCACGTAGCGCGCGCGAGCCTCCTCCCATCTCGGCCAACTCGCGAGCAACTGTGCCGTTTCCTGGACCAACTCGCCATAACGCTGCAGCGTCGCCGGGTCGGGATGGCTGCGATAAACGAGCTCCGCGAGATAGATCGGGTGGGGCTGCTGCCACATGATGAAGGGATTGATCGGGCTGGGACTGTTGCGTCCGGCGGGCCCGACCATTTTCGGCCACCAGGCGCCGGTCACCGCGTGACTGCGGGCGGCCTCACGCGCTCGAGGCAAGTATTCGAGGTACCAACGTAAGCTCCTTTCCAACAGCCCGGCCCGGCCCCAGGTGGCGAAGTGCCCGGCATGCCAGGGGTGCATCTCCAGGTGGAATTTGCCGTACCAACTGTTGGCGAACAGGCCGGTCTCCTGTGGTGGGAGCTCGCCAGCGCAGTTCACGGCCGTCAGGTACTGTGAGAGGACGATGCGGCGCTCGAGCTCGGGCGCGCGCGGATCGCTGCTGCCGCTGAGCTCGATGGCACCGCCGGTCTCCCAAAACCCGCGCCAGTGAGCGACCACGGCCGCTGCGGCCGTCGCGGGGCTTTCCGCTTCCCAGGCCGACTCCGCGTCCGACTCGAAGCTGACGAGCACAGTCAGTCGATCACCCGATGACCTGGAAATCCGGACGCGGTGGGGTCCAACACGCTCGATGCGTGCGCCGGGCGCGAGGATGCCCGAATAGTAGAGGGTATCGTCCAATTGCCGTTGCAACAGAACGTGACCGGGCTCGCGCCGCTGCTCGGTCGTGTGGTGACTCTCGTCCCGACTCCAGTCGCAGGGGTCGGGCTCCAGAGTTGGGGACACACCTGGATAGCTGACTTCGACGGCTAGTCCACCTTTTGCCACCAGAGGCGAGCGGATCTCCACCACTACCAGGTCGCGATGCGGATGCACGCGCGTCTCTACCGACACCGCCTCCTTCTCAAACACAAAACGGCTGCTCAGGGTGCCGGTCCACAGGTCGAGTCGTTGTCGTGTCTCGCTGAGATCCTGGAGCCGCGCGGCTCTTCCCGACGCGTCCCGGAGGGCGAGTGAGACACGTCCGAGGCAGAAGCGATGCGGATTCTCCCGGAGCCATTTGAGAGCCGGCTGGGTATCGACGTCCGACCATTGCCGGAACCAGGCATAACGCTGTGAGCCGCGCCCGGGCACCGGCACATCCACCAGGCCGTCGGCCTCCGTGTAGCCCTTCGGGTTGGGAAAGCTGTGCCACGAGCCGCTCGACAGGATCAGCAGTGGGGCGGACTTCGCATAGGTTTCCGGAAATGTCTGCAGACCGGTAATGTCAGCGGTGAATCCCAGGCTGCCATTGCCGATCATCAGCGGTGCGTGCGGATCGACTTGCGTGAGCTGCGGGCTGTGGCGAGCGACGAGGGCTTGCCGGTCGATGGCTTCGTGGCGACAGGTCGTCCGGCTCGTCTTCAACTGCGGACGTGGGTCGGGTGACTCCGTCACGAAGCTCACTCGGACGAGTGACAGTCCCGTGATGTCACGCGCCCATAAGCCGTACGCGGGAGCAACAACACCAGGACCGATCATGTGAGCGTCTGGATAGTCGCCCCGCATCGGCGGAATCGCGTCCTCCTCCAGAACCGGCTTGTCGGTGGCGCGGACAACGAGTCGCACGTCCTGCAGGACAACATCCTCGATCGGCCGATCCGCGAGGCCCAGGAAGTAAGATCCCCGTGAGCCATTGTCTTCGCCGGTGATCTGGTCAAAGACAATGCGGCGCAAGCGTCCGGTAGCCGGTCGCGGCTGCTCGGGTCGTACGCGCCCGCGATCGCCCAGGCGCAGGAAGAGGGGACTTTCAGCCCGCACCACGTGGATGCGGGTTGCCAGGATGTTTTCGGCCGTGCCGCCGTCCACAACTTCCCACGACACGCCCGAGTCGGCGTGCCGCGGATTCATCGAGCGCATTTCGCGGGAAGGGCCGCCGACTTCGAGATCTCGAGCCAGGACCCGCCGGAAGTCGCCCTGCGAGTCAGTGCCGAACTTGATGCCGTTGGTCGAGCTGTACAGGCGGCAGCTCTCGATGAGCACCTGGTCGGTGGGCCGTTGCGAGGCCCCTTTGAAACACAGGGCGTCGTCCTCGGCGTTGATGTCGCAGTGGCGGACGATCACGCGCCGGCAACCGTCGATGTCGAGCCCGTCGTTGTTGAAGTTGGCCTGGTTCTCGACGCGCAGGTGCTCGATCAGCAGGTCCTCGCAATTGAGATAATTCTGCATCCAGCAGGGGGAGTCACGCAGGTGCAGCCCGGTGACGTGCACGCCCTGGCAGTCGAGGACACGGATGAGAAAGGGCCGGCCGGGGGTGGCGCCGACGGTTTCGGCTCCCGGAAAGTTCTGTTTCGTGCCGCGTCCGTCGATGATTCCCGCGCCGCTCAGGCAGATGTTCCGACACCCCTGCGCGAAGAGCAGCGACTGGGTCACCCCCATGTTGCTTTCCATGACCGTCGGTCGCGCCGCGACGCGCGCCGGATAGTCCTTCAGGTCGAGGCTCGCCAGGAGTCGGGCGCCCTTGGCGATTTCGAGTCGGATATTGCTGCGCAGATCGAGTGTGCCGGTCGTGTAGTCACCGCGCGCGAGTCGGACCGTACCGCCTCCGCGATGCGCTGCAGTGTCGATCGCCGCTTGAATGGCGCGGGTAGCCAACGTATCGTGCGACCCGCTGTGGCCAAACTCCTCCGGCGTCAGGACCAGCTTGGGACCTTTCCAAGGCTGTAGCCGCAGGGTCAACTCGCGAGCCATCTGCTCCAGGTCGGCACGCAGGCGATTCACCCAGTCGGGCGGTTGGTCGGGACAGTCCGGGACTGCCGCATCGACGGCGGCAGCGACAGCGCAGGCCGCGAATCCGACTCCAAAGCGACGCCGCGAAAAATGAGGAAGCACCGTG
>Ga0105240_10013742_pt1 | contig 11097 bp, 8 predicted proteins | sample KBSC54metaG_FD_80426 | JGI IMG/M metagenome (GOLD analysis project Ga0105240, IMG submission 80426) | Corn rhizosphere microbial communities from Kellogg Biological Station, Michigan, USA - KBS C5-4 metaG | ecosystem: Host-associated > Plants > Roots > Rhizosphere > Soil | place: Michigan, USA...
TGCACGAAGGACATGTACAGCAACCAGAGAACAGTTAGCAGCAGCGCGTTCGCGAAACCCGCCAGCACAACGCAGGAAAGTACAAATCCGATCCATGCCGCCGTAAGGAGGCTGGCATCGGAATGCGCGAACCAGAAGAGAGAGGGCAGACGTACGAATCCTGCGCCGCGCGATCCGAGCATATCCGCAACACGATCGAGGAACGCGCCCACAGGAAGGAGTCCATCGGCTCCGATCAGCGGAACGATCTGGTGGATCGCCACAAGAAAAGCCACGGCATAGATGGCCCCCAGCAGCCGAAGCAGGAGAAAGCGGGTGAGCCAGTAGGTTGGGCGGCCGCCCGGCGCGATGCTTGTGGATGCATGATTCATTGTGGTGTTACCGGAAGGAAGGAAATCCGCCAGATATTTTATTTCAATTGCCTTTCCTTATTTTTACCAAAAGTAAAAAAAGCCCGGCTCCTGCAAGCAGCCGGCTGGTTGTCCTTACCGTGATTGGCAGCACAACGTAGCAAATTGCTACGATCAGGAGAGTTGAGTTCGATGGTTGTTCTGCAGTATATGACAAGTATAGGAAGAGGATATCGTGCCCTCAATAACCCAGTGATAACCCAGTAATAACCCAGTAATAACCCAGTGATAAGCCTGATCTGAAAGATCTGGCTTATCACTGGCTTTATTTTGGCTTTATTCCATGAAATATTTAAATTTAAGCAGGCTTATATCAGTCTTTAAGTATACTCAACCCTGTCACATGGCTACGCAGGACAACAATTTTGGTTTTACCGGCAGCATCGGTAATATCTCCGGCTACAAAATGCGTGACCATGATAAGGGCATTCTGCGAACCAAAGGGGGCGCTTCTAAAAGACAGATCAAAACAGCGCCTGCCTTTGAATCCACCCGCCAGCTGAACAACGAATGGAGAGCCGTGACCCGCGTGGCTGCCGGGATCCGGGCGGGACTCGAAGCGCTCAGGCCGCTCGCCGACTACAATATCTCCGGCCCCTTGAATGCGCTGGTGAAAAAAATCCAGACGGCCGATACCGTAAATCCGAAAGGAAAAAGATCCATTCTTTTTTCTCTCCAGCCGGATTTCCTCGGCAGCTTCAGCTATAACCGGCAGATCCTTTTCGATTCCGTCATCCGCCAGTCCCTGACCGTGCAGATCGATTCCTCATCCGCAACTGCCGAAGTAACCCTTCCCGCGCTGCAGTCCGCTATGAATTTCTTCCCGCATCCGCGTTATGCCTATTACCGGATTGCGCTCGCTTTAACTGCCGTCAGTGATTATCAGTTTAACGAAAGAACCGGCAATTATAATGCCGCAAGATCGCTGATGCCCGGTTATGTTCCGGTTTACACGGAATGGGCGGTGGCGAACCATCCACAGCCCGCAGCCCATTACCGGCTGGCGCCCATGGATCGTTTTGAAACGGGGCCCGGTATGATCCTGCTGTTTGGCGCAGGCATCCAGTATGGCATGCCGGCGGCGGATGGTTCGATACAACCCGCGCCCTATGCGGGAGCTGCCAGGATATTGAAGGGTGCCTGACTTTGCAGGAAACTACTACCACGCTTATATGAATTCCATGATGAAAAGAATTATTGTCTATTTTTTTTTGACACTGACCTGTTATGAGGGGCACACCCAGTTTGCCGGGAACAGTATGCTGTTCAACAGTAACTGGAAGTTTCATAAAGGAGATGTAGTAAAGGGGGAAACGGCAAAGTTCGATGACCGGAACTGGTGCATCGTAGATCTGCCCCACGACTGGAGTATTGAAGGCCCGTTTAGTCAGGAATGGGCGAGCGGCACGGCATTTTTACCCGCCGGCATTGGCTGGTACCGCAAAACATTTACGGTATTGGCTGACAGGAAAAACAAAAAGACCTTTATCTATTTCGATGGCGTATACAAAAACAGCGAAGTATGGATAAACGGGCATTCCCTGGGAAAAAGGCCAAACGGGTTCATTTCTTTCCAGTATGAACTGACACCGTATTTAATAACCGGTGCTGAAAATGTACTGGCCGTACGGGTTGATCATTCGGAATTTGCCGATTCCAGATGGTATACGGGATCCGGTATTTACCGCAATGTGTATTTGATAACCACAGAGCCGGTGCATATCGGTTTGTGGGGAGTCGGCTTTACAACACCGGAAGTTTCAGTGGGGGAGGCGACGGCGAATGTAAACGTGGCCATTGTAAACGGATCGGGAAAAAGCGCCGGTGTTTCTGTGCAATGCAGGCTGGTGAATCCCGATGGTAAAACGGTGGCTGCAGCAGATAAAAAGTTAACCCTGAAAACAGGCGACAGTATTTTAACCGATCTTTCATTTAAGGTAAAAGATCCGCAATTATGGTCTGTCGGAAATCCGTCCCTGTATAATCTCCTTGTCTCGGTGATCTCCGATGGTAAGCAAACGGATGAGGTGAAAAATAAAGTAGGAATACGGGATATGCGGTTTGATGCAGACAAAGGTTTTTTTCTGAATGGGAAGAACATGAAACTGAAGGGAGTCTGCATCCACGACGATGCCGGGGCCTTAGGCGTTGCGGTACCGGAGGAAGTATGGTACAGGCGTCTCCGGTTCCTGAAGGAAATGGGATGCAATGCTATCAGAATGAGCCATAACCCGCATGCCGAAGAGTTATATAAATTATGTGATGCATTGGGCTTCCTGGTTATTGATGAAGCTTTTGATGAATGGGAAGCCGGTAAAAACAAATGGATAAAAGGCTGGAATGCCGGCACACCGGGTAAAGACGGCTATCACGAATATTTCAGGGACTGGTATGAAAAAGATCTGGGCGACATGGTTCTTCGCGACCGGAATCATCCGAGTGTCATCCTGTGGAGCATAGGAAATGAGATAGACTATCCCAACGATCCCTATTCGGACCCGGTATTAAGCACGGGCCGCAATCCTCAGATCTATGGCAGAGGTTATCTGCCGGATCATCCGCAGGCGGGCAGGTTGGGAGAACTGTCTAAACTTCTGACTGCCGTAGTAAAACGCTATGATGAATCGCGTCCCGTTACGGCAGCATTAGCGGGTGTGGTGATGTCCAACAAAACCAGCTTCCCCGAAAACCTGGATGTTGTCGGTTACAATTACCAGGAGTACCGCTACCCCGACGACCACCGGGATTATCCGGCGCGCGTAATATATGGCAGTGAAAATGGTATGGCATTAGAGGCGTGGAATGCGGTTGACAGTAATGCGTATATCGCCGGCCAGTTTTTATGGACTGGCATAGATTATTTGGGCGAGGCCAATCGATGGCCCGCACACGGTAACGGCGCAGGTTTATTAAATCTTGCCGGATTCCCGAAGCCCGCATATTATTTCAGGCAAAGTTTGTGGACAGATAAGCCGATGGTCTATATCGGCACGACAGATGCATCGAAAACGGGCAACGGCCGCTCCGGCAGGCAGGTCAAACCTGTTTGGAATTATCCCGCCGGTGAAAAAGTTCGGGTTAGCTGCTACACGAACTGCCCCGAGGCCGAATTATTTTTGAACGGGCGGTCACTGGGTAAAAAAACGCTGTCGCAATTCGCGAACCGCGTCATTTCCTGGGACCTGGATTATGAGGCCGGGGAATTGACAGTAAAGGGCTATGCGGGGGATGGGGAGACCGTTGATTACAGTTTAAAAACAAGCGGGGAGCCCTACGCCATTATTGTTGGCACCGATGCGCCATACTACAATAAGCAATACGGATTTGTACAATTGGTGATTAAAGTAGTTGATAAGAATGGTATCCCGGTATATAACGCAGACAACGAAATCACGGTTGCAATAAATGGATCGGCTAAATTGCTGGGATTGGAAAACGGCGATTTAAACAGCCTCGAAGATTATAAGGCAAACAGCAGGAAGGCCTGTAACGGCAGCCTGCTGGCTTACATTCAATCCGGTTCAAAGCAAGTCCCGATGCATGTGGTTGTCAGTTCTCCGGGGCTTAAAAGTGCAGAGCTGGGAAATTTATAGCACAATATTCCTTCAGCCGGAAATGCATTTCCTGTTCACTGATTCCGCAAATGTACGACCAGCAGTTTTAAACATTATTTTTACATTACGACATTTATTACATAAATTTGTAGAAAATGTCGCTATGGCTAAAGCGGTAAAAAAGTACTCGAAATCAGACCCATTGAGCGGGTTAAACGAATATGCAATGCCTTATGGCGCAAATCCGGATACTGCGAATTTGTCCAGCATTATCCGCTGGCTTGGATTTCCCGGTTCAGCGGCTAAAAAAATGGTCAGCAATTTCGATTTTATCAACCTGGGTATTTCGGGTATCACCAAGGGCGCCGTCAACACACTGGCCTCCCATTTGGGAATCAGCAGAAAATATATCTCCGAAAATATCTTCGACATATCTGTTAAAACCTTCGAGCGGAAAGAAGATAAGGCCAGGCTGGATAAGAAAGTATCTTCTCATGCTTTGGAAATTGCGCGGGTTGTTCAGCATGCCTACGAAGTATTCCGGGATGAAGAAAAAGTAAAGCGCTGGCTCAACAGCCAGAACAGGGCACTGAATAATTTTAAGCCGGTTGAGCTGCTCGATACGCTTACCGGTATAAATATGGTCAATGATATTTTAGGCAGGATAGAAGAAGGCGTTTATTCTTAAACCGCGGAGATGAGACTTTTCAGGATTGTTCAGGACAGGATCCGGTCCACCGATCTGAGCGGCACGGGTTCCTATCGTTATGGCGGCCGGTGGAACAGCAAGGGAACCTATATGCTGTATACGAGCCAGACCAGTTCGCTGGCTTATCTTGAAAATATAATCCCCTTCGAAAAAGGAGAGATGCCCCCGGAATTATATCTTACGGAGTTGGACGTAAAGCAGGAATCCCTGATTTACACGCTACCCGATGCAGACTATCACAAGGATTGGTTCAAACTGGGCCTGCTGGAGAACCAGCAGCAGGGCGACAGGTGGATGCGGGAAAGGAAGTGCCTTGGAATCCGTGTCCGTTCCGCCGTAAATCCGGTTGAATACAACTGCCTGTTGAACCCGCTGTATCCGCAGTATTATCAGTTACTGAAAATAATCACCACAACAGAGATCCGGGTGGATGAGCGCCTGATCAGCATGATAGCTGCGCGCACCCTTCTTTAAGATGCTACCTTGCTTCATACTTTGGCAAACGCTTTTGATTGAACAGGTATTTTAAGAGAAGTCTGATCTATTACCCAGTTGAATCACTCTTTTTTTAGCATTGCATATTGATATTCATTTCCCCATTTGACTTTAAAAAAAATGTTTTCGATAAAATGACCTTCCTGGCGGAAGCCCACGCTTTTCAACAATTGAATGGAGGCGATATTTTGTGTATCAACAGCCGCCGGGTATGGGGTCACTCAAAAATGCTCACTCATGGTCAGCGAAAAGTAGGGATTAAGGCCTGCTGAGGAAGGCATTACTGACGGAACCCGACCGCCGGGTAACGATTAAGGTACAGATTTTGTTGAGGTAAACAAGGCCGGTTGCTCCAACGTCAAGCCTGCAGCAAAATATCCAGTATAATATTTCACAATATCTGGAAACTGATATAATTCTTTTTTTATCGGATATTTTTTAAGGAAAGTAACGCGCGCTAATAGTAACTGTTTTTTGGAAATTTAGGGGCAGTTCGTCAACCAGCAAAAGACATCTGAAACTTTAAGCCATAATCACTTTGCATTCTTCCTGCAGATTTATTAGCTTTATAACGATCCTTTTAAATTACAAAATGAAATTACTACTCCCTGCCCTCCTTATTTGCTGCCTGTTTTCCTGCAGTAAAAAAGAAACCAAGAGCCCGCCGACTTCCCAGTCGCTCTACGAACTTTCGCTGAAGGATACGGTCCTGGCTTTCAATGCTTCCCTGCCGGGCGGCGGTACGGCAGTGGACAGCCTGGTGCTGCATTTGAAGAGCCTGGATTCGCTGGGCAATATTGTGTTCACGGGAAAGATTCCGAAGTTTTCGGATAATCAAAGTGATCCTGCGAACCTCTACTCGATGAGCTTTACGCTGGTGATGACGGATTCCAAGGGGAATAACAGTTCATCTGTCTATACATTTTATAAAGCGGAAACCGAACATACTGAGAATGTTTATCCGGGAGCCTATGTGGTCTCCGTCCGGATTCAGTAAAAAGTATGTGTATAGTTTCTCTGGACGAGTCATGATTGTTCCATACCGGGACAGTCCCGTATCAAAAACGAACACCCGCGTCACGCCGCTCTGAAGCATTCCCCTGGTTTTCAATATCCTGTTAATCTGGCATTCTCTTCGTTGCGCTAATGCAAATTCCGCGCGCATGGTTAAGAAAATATTCCTTCTCGTTCTTGCATTGTATATCTCCCGGGCTGAAGCCCAGGAAATAAAAATTCCTATGGAGCCGGCTTTTTGGGAATATGATAGTTCTGCTGTTCAGTTTACGCAGTACCGGAATGTTCCCGCAGTGATGAATAAAAACGGGAAATATTACCAGATCTTTCTGAAGAATCATATTTTTCGAAATGGAACTATAGAATTTGATGTGGCACTGACCGGCTCGGGATTCCCGGGAATTAATTTCAGGATGTCGGGCGACCGGAAGAACGGAGAGAATTTTTATATCCGTTCCTTCGGATCTGTAAGCCCGGCAACAAGAACAACCCTGCAATACGCTGCGTTGATAAATGGCAACAGCATCTGGGATCTGACCGATGAGTACCAGGCCGGAGCTGTTATTCACCAGGACGGCTGGAACCATGTAAAACTGGTTGTTTCAGGCAAACAGATGAAAGTGTATGTGAATGATATGTCGAAACCTGCGCTCCGCGTTCCCGAGCTGGAGGGCGGACAGGATTCCGGCGGTATCTCCCTTACCGGAAATGTAGTTTATGCAAACCTGGTCATCAAACCGAAGGATACAGAGGGCCTGTCACCCGAAGCCGGTTATATTTCTACCTCCAATGATCCCCGGTACCTGAGAAACTGGATGCTGAGTCCGCCCGCTGCTTTTCCTTTTGGTAAAGATATTATGATGCCGCTGCCAAGTATGTATGGCAGGATCAATGGTTCCTCCCTGCCGGACAGCAGCACGCAATGGACTGCAATAAAAGCGGAAAGCCGCGGCATCATCAACCTGAGCAGGAAATTCGGTTTTGTGGAGAATGATGCCCGGCGACTGGCCTGGCTCAAAACGACCCTTTACTCGGATCGCGACCAGGAAAGAGTTTTAAGTCTCGGTTTCAGCGATGAAGTCTGGGTTTTTATCAATGGACAGATTCTCTATACCGGTAAGAATTATTTCGGCACGCCCGGCCAGATGGATAAGGGCAGATGCATAATCGAAAATACGCATTTCACACTCCCGTTAAGAAAGGGAGACAATGAAATCCTGATCGGCCTGGCAAATTATTTCTATGGCTGGGGAATCATTGCCAGAATGGATACGATGGACGGGATAACTTTAAAATAAAATTTTATTTCGGCTCCAGCGCCTGTTTAATCCGTTCCGCAACGTCCTGCAAATGATACTTGCTCAGCTTATCTGCAGTAGCCGGAATCGCTGCTAATATTCTTTTTCGCAGCGCTACTAAATGCGCCCGCGCGATAGACGGGATGTCGGTATTCTTAATATCTCCGCCGAATATCAGGACGAGTCCGCGCGGCAGGTTAGCGGGCATCGCCGGTTGCGGCGGATTCATCAGCTCAATTAAATATTGTACGTATTCCTTTTGCAGATCACGACGGTAAGGATCAATGGTTGAATGAGCGGATATTTCTTTCCAGATTCCCTTTTCAAGGTCGGTAACAAGCTCATCCGGCGCATAGGCTGCCTTTCCGTAGCGTTCAGCCTCTTTCTCCATGCGGAACATAAGCGGACTGGATAATAAATAGTGCAGTGCGCTACCCTGCGTGTTGATGATGTTCTCGTTTGAATTCGGGCTATTGATCTTATTGAGGATGTCTTTGTTCAGCAACCAGTAGGGCGTTTCGAATAACTGGTTATGGAGAAAGGCGACGGCCTGCTGTTGTAAAACTTTCGGCACCGGCGCATATACATCTCCGTTCTGTTCCACGCTTTTGAAGGTTTCATAAATTCCGCCCACGTTCTTACTTACATGGTTCATATAGCGGGAAAACTGAATGGTAAGCTGGGTGTACATATCATCGAGGTTCTCGTAGGTGTCGGCGTCTTCTTTAGTCCAGAGCGGTAATTGCAGCAATATTTTTTTCAGGTTCTTAATTCCATATTCAGATGCTTTCATCGCATTATCTCCCAGATCCTCCGTTTGTGCACGGGGATCATAATTCCTTCCTTCTCCTCCGAACCACAGGCGGGGATTGGCTTTCAGGCTGTCGATGATCCACTGGTTCAGCACTTTTTTATCCGCCTCGGCATCCCTGGTCGCGGGAATACCTTTGTACCCCCACAGGATGGCCCATTTGTCGTAGTCGCCGATTCGCGGATATAATCCCGCCGGACCGACATGATCCTCCGGCTGCGCCACATAATTAAACCGGGCGTAGTCCATGATGGATGCAGTGTGGCCATGTGCTTCCACCCAGGCCTTGTCGCGGAGCTTCTCCACGGGGGTCAGACTGCTGCTGCCCATATTATGCCGGAGCCCGAGGGTATGGCCAATCTCATGCGAAGAAACGAAACGCACGAGGTCGCCCATGAGGCTGTCGTCGAATTTCATTTTGCGCGCGCGCGGGTCCGACATGGAGGCCTGGATAAAATACCAGTCGTGCAAAAGCTTCATCACATTATGATACCAGCCCACATGACTTTCCAGGATCTCGCCGCTGCGCGGATCCGCAATATTCGGACCGTAAGCATTTTCAATATCGGAGGCAAAATACCGGATCACCGAATAACGCGCATCCTCCAGGCTCATGGTGGAGTCATGCTCCGGCCATTCTTTCCCGGTAATCGCGTTCTTGAATCCGGCTTTTTCGAATGCGGCGCGCCAGTCATTGATACCCGCGATCAGGTAGGGCCGCCACTGCTTCGGTGTGGCGGGATCGATATAGTACACGATGGGCTTCTTTGGCTCCACCAGTTCACCACGCAGCCAGCGTTCCCGGTCTTCCGGCTTCGGCTCCAGCCGCCAGTGGTGGATAAAGGTTTCCGTTTTTACTTTCTGCTGATCGTCGCCGTATACGGTATAGTCGCTCGCAAAATATCCTACGCGCGGATCGAACAGTCTTTTGCGCATAGGGGTGTCCGGTAGCATGATGAAGGAATTGTTCAGCTCAATGGTTACCGCACCGGCTGCTTCGGCTGCCGGGAGGCTTACGCCGGTCGATGGCCCGAAAGAAATACCACCGGGAGAAGGGGAGGAGGAATAGGTCTTCACCGTCCGCACTTCCGTATTCTGGGGAAAGCTGTGGATATAGGAAATATAGGAACGATCGGAAGAAAGGCCGCCGAGACTGTATCTTCTCTTAATGCCCGGACTGAGGCTTACCGGCTGGTTATCGCCCTTGAAAAAGTCCGTTACATCGATCACCATGCTGGCGGAATCCTTTCCATAGGCCTTGATATCGAAGGCTGCAGCAATGGGGTCCAGGTTGGAGTTGCGCACGGCGCGCGCGATGGGCTGGGAGGAATCCGTGGCCAGGCTCACCACCGTCACTACGCGCAGGAACAATACGTCGGAAGGCCCTTTCTCCCAGCGGATCGTTTGTTCGTTCACTTCCTCTCCGCCATAGGAACGGCTGCCTGCCGGCGATTTGCTGAACCGCGTAACCGCCAGGATCTCCCTGTTCAGCAGGGAATCACCGATCTCGAAAAACCATTTATCGCCCACTTTATGCACGGTGAACAATCCTTTCTGGGAGATGGCGCTGTCGGGGATCACGTCCTTATATTTCTTCGGCTGGCCGGCAATGGGATTTTTGGGTTTAGCTTTTTGGCTGGTATCTACAACGGGCTTCGGTGCCGGGGCCTTGGGCTTTCTTTGTGAAAATGCGGGCAGGAGCAGGCCTGCGCAGAGCAGGGCGGTCAGAAAAAACTTCATAAAGGATTTGATATAAAAGCTGAATGTATTAAATAAACAGGAGTTTATGATATTCGAATATTGCGATTTTAATCGCAATATTAATGTTAATTTTGCGAATTAATTCCTGCTATATGATTTATCGCTTTATTTTAGAGAGAATAAGGGGAAAACTGGCAGATGACAAAGCTATTATTCTCCTGGGTCCCAGGCAGTCGGGCAAGAGTACCCTCCTCGGGCAACTATCGCCGGAATTTAAGACTCCGGTATTATGGATGAATGGAGATGATGCAGACATACGCTCTCTGCTCTCCAACCCCAATTCAACTTCATTGAAAGCTATCATTGGAAACGCCGCCACCTGGGTTATTGATGAAGGTCAGCGTATTGAAAATATCGGATTGTGCATTAAGCTGGCAGTAGATAACATAAAAGGCCTCAAAGTGATTGCGACGGGTTCGTCGGCTTTCGAACTGGCAAACCGGATTAATGAACCGCTTACCGGCAGGAAATGGGAATTCTATTTATATCCGTTTTCTTACGGTGAAATGGCCAAAGAGCATGGCTCAATGGAAGAAAAAAGATTGCTGAACCACCGCCTTTTGTATGGTTATTACCCAGAGATCGTATTACATCCCGGCGAAGAAGAAGAAAGGCTGAAAGCACTCGCCAATAGTTATCTTTATAAGGACATCCTCACCTGGGAACGGATACAAAAACCGGATAAAATGGAAAGGCTGGTACAGGCTTTGGCTTTTCAGACAGGCCATGAAGTGTCTTATTATGAATTGGGTCAGATGGCAGGGCTTGATAACCAGACCACAGAAAAATATATTGCGTTGCTTGAAAAAGCGTTCATCGTATTCCGGCTGGGCTCGCTCAGCCGGAACCTGCGCAATGAGCTGAAAAAAAGCCGCAAGATTTATTTTTACGACAATGGCCTCCGAAATGCAGTAATAAATCAATTCAACCCGGTTAATTTAAGAAAAGACATTGGTGCATTATGGGAAAACCTTTTAGTTAGTGAGCGTGCCAAGGTACTGGAATACCAGGGCATTCACTATAACCGCTATTTCTGGCGTACCCA
>Ga0105240_10013743_pt1 | contig 11097 bp, 8 predicted proteins | sample KBSC54metaG_FD_80426 | JGI IMG/M metagenome (GOLD analysis project Ga0105240, IMG submission 80426) | Corn rhizosphere microbial communities from Kellogg Biological Station, Michigan, USA - KBS C5-4 metaG | ecosystem: Host-associated > Plants > Roots > Rhizosphere > Soil | place: Michigan, USA...
AAATCTTCGGTGACAGCAAAGTCACCCGGAGAAAAGGAAAATCCCATCTGCGCATTCAATGCTATGAAGTGATTGCGATACCCTTTAAATCCATCGGGAATATGAGGGGACGTTCTTGTCGGGTCATTTATCGAGGTTGAGGCGTCAACAACGACAACTAAGGGTTCTTTGTCACGCAGATAGGACATCTGTTGATCCGAGAATAGATCTCGGCGCATTATTTCTTCGTTATTATGGGATTCGGTAGACCCTATCTTGGTGCTCCATACAGGAATATCGGTTCCAACAATGAATTTGCGACCATCTCGTTCTTCCGTGATTGGACTAGTAACGACAGCGCCATAAGAAAGGTTTTCAACAACAATAAGCTCTCTGCCCAAGACTTTGGCTCTTTTTTCCCAATCGAGAATCTTTCGTCGAACAAGGTACGCTTCATAAACCATGCCTCTGACTTGGCGAAGCATGTCGCCCGCGATGGCCGATTGTCCCGGCGAGTATTGTCCCCGCCGCACTTCCTGGACCATACGAATAAATTCGCCATAGGATTCGCGAGGTGATACAGGGCGTGTCTGACGAATTTCAGCTCGCAGGAGTGTGTAGTTCAAATCTACATCAACATCATCCTGTAAATTAAAACCACCGTCTTGAATGCGTTTAATTCGCTCGCGCAATTCATCTGGCGTCAAAGTTGAATTGATTAGAGCCGGCAAAGGCAGAAAATGATTTTGAGAGAGTTCTTGCGTCCGCTTTAGAATGCTAGGAAGGGTCTCGACTGAGAGTGAAATATGCGGCAAAAGATCTGCAAACATCTCGGCTTCATCGGGCCCTAATTCAAATTCCTGAACGAGGCCGGTCAACATCTCCAATACGGGTCGGGCTCCGTCTCGTGTGATTACCGGTTCCAGTTCATTTAAAAGCTGCGCCAATACGTCTTCGCCTCGCTCACCGAACCGGCGCCCGAACGCATCCATTGTCTTGGCTAACGCATCTCCATATTCAGCAATGCCTAGGATTCCGTAGCGATCGATCAACTCGTGTCCGTATCCCGCCAGGAAATCAGAATCGATGTCGGAGTGAGACCACTGATGTTGTTCGACGAGATCGTAAAGATTGGCGATAAATCTGTCGAAATGCTCATTCAGCTCGGCGTTAACGTTGAGAGAAGGGAGAACATATTGGAAGAGAGCATATAAGGACGGACTAAAATCTAGATATTTACCTTGCACTTGAGAGTGACTAGATTCGAGATCGACCAAAGCCGCCGCATGTTCTTCAAGAAACGATTCGCCTAAAGCGGCAAGCTCTTCGTGCCTTTCCACCAATGCTTTAATTTGTCGTCGACTAGTCTTTTCATGATCGTTTAAAAGTAACTCCGACTCATACTCATGGGCTTTTCGGAGAGACTCCATTCCATTGCTCGCTGCGGCAAATAATCGTACCGAGATTCCACCAAATTGCTGTGCATCAGTTGGGTGATTTTCATGGAAGTGATAATAATCCCATACCGATGCCAAGCGAGACACGAGAGATCGGAACGCATCTGGAGAGAGCTGGGATCTCCAATTCTCTATAGAAAATTGACTGCCTAAGTATCTTTGCAACCGTTGTTCGTCTGCTGCATTTGCTTTTTGTGCCCTTCTAATTACATCTGATTGTTTTCTCAATTCGCTTCCGCGCTGCCAGAGAAAACGATTGCCCGTGATAGCAAACGGCGGAACTTTCAAAATGAGAGTTTTTGTTTCCGCACCGAACGTGACGACGAATCTATCATCACCCGACATTTTTGTTACCGTGCCTTGTCCAAATCTTGGACTAAATATTTGAACTGGCCTGTTTTGATTAAGTTCAGCCATGACATAAGCCAACATGCTTGTTTTTAGCGGATCGCCCTGCTGTGCTAGCAACTGATGAGATTCAAACGTGGCCTGCGCAATAGCTGCAGCACTTTTACTCTCTAGATCTTTAACTGGTGTAACAGTGCTGATAATTTCTTGAACATGAGAGCCAGAAGCGGCTTCCTCAGCGTTTATCAACGCATCTAGAAATTCATTACTAAGACTTGGTACACGGGTGCCTGCGGGTACATGAGCCAATCGATTTCGAAGCATCTGACGACGGATACCTTCCGCACTATCTTCACGGTCTGATGCTCCGCCTGTGGGCAACGGATTTCGCCTTTGCTTAACAATCCCCAATTGTTGAAGAGCTCTGTCCGCATCCGCGCCTTCAAGTTCTGACGGATACAAAGGTCCTCGACTGCGACTCAATTGAATAGCGCCAGTTGGGTCTTTTAATACAGCAATAAAATATTGCCTGCCATAAAGGTCACTTCTTAAAACGCCTTCATCTTGATCGGACGGCTCCGCATCTGTGAATCTGGGATGACTATGGCCAATCGCGTTTGCATCTGCACTGAAGACAGCATGCAGATCTACGGAATCGGGATTATTTTTTGAATTCGGCAGCAGTATTGCGAAATGTCGTTGACCGTTTTGAAAAATATAAAAGCGTCTTTCGTCATCTGAATTAATTAATTGGTGGAGCGCCGACAGTTCCAAGGGAATTTCGATTAGAGCGCCCTTGCCCCGATTTAGCATTTTCACGGCTTCATTCGTGTCTACCAATAAATCATCTGCCAACAGACTGAGGAGATCGGCGAATACACCTTTTTTGAGATGCACGCTGTTAGGCTCAGCCAACATGGGCAAATCGATTATGAGAGAGCTTTCGAGATCAAAAATTGCGCTTTCGTCTTCGCCAACTGCGAATGCTTTTCGGATGAACGCTTTTGTAACTTTTAATGTCCTGCTTAATTCTGTTCGGCTTAATGCGCCTAACTCTGCGGTCAACTTTAAGTTTGAACCGCTTGGGTTTTGTGCCTCAGCAAAATAAATTGGGGATTGCCATCTCGGAAGCGACCGAAACGGATTGCTCATGCTTCCATGGTTCACTACATCGAAAACATGAATTTCTTCCCAGCGCAAAGGCCATCGGAGGCGCAACTCTCTTAAAGGACGGCTCATAATTGGTGTAGTGAGCTTTATGCGTGTTACGTCAAATAAAGTATGTAGTCGCTCGACGATGATACGCGCTCCGGACCAACGGGCTGGCTCAACCAATGCTTCTCGGTCGAACGTTTGGATAGCTTGGTTTGAATTGCCCAATGACAAACGCGCTGAAATAGGAGCTTGTGAGGATTTTGCTAAGGTGGCAAAAGACGGATCGGCGACCAATGCGAAGCATTGGATGAGAACTAGGATGCGAAGCAGAGTTTTTTTCATAACCAGCGGAATCTATATCCCGTACGAAAAGTGTAGCCGAATAGTGTTACGTGGGGATTAAAAGAAAGCTCAAAAATGCGCGGGTCTATGAGCCCACATTTCTCTGGGCCCAACAAGGCGATGATGAACGGCAAAAATAGTGCCCGAACCGCTTCTTGGCGAGTGAACAGCAAAAAATTGCCCCCAGCCGGAATCGTCCGCCACACATCCGGCGGACGGGCGCCTGTCGTGTGGCGCCCGAACCAGGAAGAAAATGCCCCCAGCCGGAATTGAACCAGCATCTGCCCCTTAGGACGGGGTAGCTCTATCCGTTGAGCTATGGAGGCGAAATCTGAAAAAGTTTAGCAGTTTAAGGTGTGCATTACTCAGGGAGGCCCTAACAGATATCATCTCTTTTATAGAGATTAATTATTATTGATTTATCTTGTTTTAAGAGATAGTATTAATTATGACCCCGGAAGTGCTTTCCAACCTTATCGACGAATTCCATGAACGCCCTATTCCTATTTTGACCCCTCGAAGGGTGAACATCAAGCGCCTTTCAGGGAAGGCCAATGTGGTTATTGGGATGCGTCGGGCGGGTAAAACATGGTTTTGCTATCAGACGATGCAAGAACTCCTGGCAAAGGGTATTGCTAAAGAACGCATCCTGTATCTGAACTTTGAAGATGATCGGCTGCTTCCTTTCGTAACGGCCGATTTTCAGATGATCTTGGATGTTTATTTTAGAAAATTTCCAGCTCATAAGGATATGACGTGTTACTTTTATTTCGACGAGATGCAACGCATTCCAGGATGGGATCACTTTGTTCGGCGTCTGTTGGATACGGAAAATATTGCGCTCATTGTTACAGGTTCCTCGTCCAAACTGCTCAGTACGGAAATCGCGTCGTCTATTCGCGGACGGTCGATGTCTACGGAAATATTTCCGTTTAGCTTTACAGAATATCTAGCCCACCATCAGCAAACGCCGGCCGGCGAACGCGTCGGCTCAAAGGGACGGGCCGCCTTAGAACATGCTTTAGAGTCGTTTATTGCCGAAGGCGGCTTTCCAGAGGTCCAGTCGGTAGAAGAAAGCACCCGCATGGAAATCTTAAGAGACTATATCGACGTGGTGCTTCTGAGAGATGTTATCGAACGATACCGAATCGGAAACGTGGCGGCGTTACGCGCCCTCTTAAATCAAGCGCTTCGAGCGCCTACCACCCGGCTCAGCGTGAATCGCATCTATAAAACCTTTCGAAGCCAAGGAATAGCCTGCACAAAGAATGATCTTTACGATTTTTTAAACCATCTTACGGAAGCCTATCTCCTTTATACCGTTCCGATTTATTCTCGCTCCGAAAGAATTAGGCAGGTCAATCCCGCAAAAGTGTATGCCATTGATACCGGGCTCCTTGAAGCCGTGACTCTCCGCCAAGGTGACGACCGTGGAGCGTTGCTTGAAAACCTAATTTTTCTGCATCTTCGCAGGCAAAACATTCATCCCTCCTATTATGTGACTCAGACAGGGCGCGAGGTTGATTTCGTTTACAGGGATCCAAAAAGTAAGGAGCTATGTCTTCTTCAAGTCTGCTGGACTTTGCGGGATCCACAAACCCGGCTGAGAAAAGTGACTGCGTTGGAAGAGGCGCTAAAAGAGCTTCGAATTAAAAACGGCTCGATCGTGACTTTCGCTGAAGCCGAAACGCCAGGCTCGCAGCTTCGAACAATTCCAGCCTGGAGATTTGTCTCTCACGACTAGTCGCAGTTTAAGGCGTGTGCTACTTGACCTTCAGCACAATTTTACCGGGGACATGGCCGGTTTGGCTTAACGATTGGGCGGCGGCGGCTTCTTTGAGATCGTATTCGCGGATCGGTGGTGTTTTTAGACGGCCGTCGTCAAATTGGGTGGCTAGTTCAGCCAGTTGATCGCTATTCGGCTCCACTAAAAAATGCGCGGCGGTCACATGATAGGTGGCGGCTTTCTCGCTATTAGGCACCCCGACGGTGCTGACCAATCGGCCGCCCGGTTTAAGCGCGGCGAAGCTGCGCTCTTGAATATCTCCGCCCAGCAAATCCAAGACGATATCCACCCCTTTGGGCACGACCTTCCGGGTTGCTTGCACAAAATCTTCGCGCGCGTAATCAATGACATGCATCGCGCCTAAAGAGCGAACGAGTTCTTGATTGCGCAGCGACGCGGTCGTGATGACTCCCGCGCCGGTATTATGCGCGAGTTGGATCGCAAAATTTCCCACGCCTCCGGCGCCGGCGTGAATCAGAATCGTTTCATTTTCTTTGAGTTGCGCTTTTTCAAAGAGCGCTTGCCAGGCGGTGAGTGCGCCAAGCGGGATCACCGCAGCGTCGCGAAATCCTAAATTTTTTGGCATGCGCGCGACATTTTTTTCCGGTAAGGTGATGAACTCCGCATAAGCGCCCATCTGAATCACCGGTTTCCGGCAATAGGCATAGACACGATCATTGGGTTTAAATAAGGAAACATGCGGACCCACCGCAATTACCATGCCGGACGCATCCCAACCGGGAATAATCGGGAATTGATGGGGTAGGACATCTTTGAGTCGGCCTTCACGAATCTGCCAATCGACAGGGTTAACGGCTGCGTAGGCGACCTGCACTAAAATTTCGCCCGCACCCGGTTTCGGCACGGGCATATCCGCCGAATGGAGAACTTCAGAACCGCCAAAACGATCCATGACAATTGCGCGCATGCGTTCCGTTAGACGTTACTAGTTCCAAGCGACTCGTGACAAGAGACAACGTTGGCCATGTATCCTTGTACGCCCTACGCGGTCTTACCTAAGAGGTTCAATTCTTAACCTAAGAGGAGTTTTCATGCATTTAACCATTGCCGCGCAACCGATCGTCGCCTTGATCGCCGGAATTTTAATTTTGGCGATTCCCCGATTGCTTAATTATATCGTCGCTATATATTTGATTGTGATTGGAATCCTCGGGCTGATGCATTAAAGGCGATCGCTTATGCAACTTTCCATTCCTGATATCCGTCTAATGCTCAAACGCAGTATTAAATAGGAGTCCCCCATAGTGAGCCAATTTCGATTTTTTTCCCCGCATTCTCAAGTTGCCGAGCGTCGCTTCGCCGATCGACGTGAAACGCTGGCCGGCGATGAACGCCCACCGTTTTGGACGCCGACAAAAAAACGGTTTATGCTGGCCGTTATCGTCCTGCTGAGCGGATTGCTGTTATGGGAATGGAAATATGTCGTGAATGCGCCCATTTGGCTGGCGCGCGCCACGCATCGCGATCGCAGTGATATTTACAAAGGAAAAACCAACGGGTTTTCAAACCGCGAACTTGTGCTGCAAGCGCGAGCCTATTTAACGCAAATTAATCAACTGGATGCGTCCGGAAATATCACGTCGCCAGAGTCCATGCGCCCGCTTGGCGTCACGATTGATGTGAAGTGGTTTCAGCATCATGCACCCGACAGCGTTGATTTCAATCCCTTTGATGCAAGCGGCGGCAGTTATATCATCAGTTGGCGCTACGTCCCTGGCTGTCAAAAAGCCGTCTGGAAGCCCGCAAAATCCACAACCGATTGGTACGACCTCAAAGGCCAACCCTGCTACGGCCTTTGTTGGGTATCGATCGTCATGACCTCCGATCACCGCTTAAACGCAGTAAAAATACGGCCGCTTTTGAACGGCTAGGAGATCTTAATTTCAGATGTACAGGTAGTTGCTACTTGGATGAATCGTCGGGTCTGGGTGGTGATGGATTCGAACTTGTGGCTTGCGGAATGGGTAAAGATTTTAAAAGCTATTCATTTATCTCAATTTTCATGGAACGCTTAGCCTCTTCTAATCTCTTCTGCGTATTTCCATATTGAATCATTCCGATCACTTGATTGTGCACTTTGATTAAAGGTTCAGGCGATGGATTGTTGCGACGAAAAATTTCCAACCCATTTTGGGTCTTAAAAAATGGGGATATTTGGCCAGGTTTTAGGGCCTCTGAACTGTTGCCTTTTGAGAGTCCATTGTTTTCATATCGATAATCACTTTTTCCGTCGATCTTACCTATTGCAAGAGTATCGTCTTGCATTGTGTATTTGAGCCAAAGATTTTTAATTCGGTCGCAAGACGTCAATGACAGGCAGATAAATAGTATTCCCAAATATGCCTCGGCGAATTTTTTTTCATGGCCACAAAGTTATAGCTATTTAAAGCACTGTCGATCATCGGTGGATTGTTTTGCTCGTGTGCGATACTGGCCCAAGTGTCAATGCCGCGGATTTGAAGCATCTATTCAGCCCCTAAAGGGTCCCACGGAATAGGTCTTGGACTTTACCTTTCGCCAAGATTATCCATGAACGCGGAGGTACAATAAGCGTCCAAAGCGTAGATGGAAAAGGAACTGAATTTACCATTAAACTTCCCAAAGGGATCTAGGCGAAAAATAAAAATGAATAAAGTTCTATCCAAATGACTCTAAGGAGTAGTAAATCTCTCATTGCGAGGACGGTTATGCGAAAGATTCTCTATGTCAGTTTGTTCGCTTTATTCACGGCGCATGTAATGGCGGCGGCAATTCCCGCCAAAATTACGTATCAAGGAACGCTGCGTAAAGGGGGTGTGCCTACTACGGGCCCCACGACGCTGACGTTTAATATTTATAAGGACGCAGACACCTCTGTCGCCCCAATCTGGTCCACAAAAATAAATAATGTACCGGTCAATCAAGGGCTTTTCTCTGTGCTTATAAGTCCGACGGGCATCGACTGGCAAAACGTCACGCCCTACATCGCCGTCGGCGTCGGCGATCCCCCTCAAATGCTCGGCCCCGCCGAACCCATCACAGCGACAGTCTACGCCACCTTAGCCGGCAGCGTGGTGGATGGGGCGGTTACGCGTGAAAAAATAGATATCAATTCTTTCCAAACTCCGGGTCCGGGTCTTGTCCCTGCCGGGGCCATTCTGATGTTTAATGGCGATTGTCCATCGGGTTGGAGCCCATTTGCTGGCCTTGCCGATAGAATGCCTTTAGGCGCAGGAAATTTATACGCTCTAAAAAGCACCGGAGGCTTTGCTACACATAGCCATGGCATAGCTAATGGTGGCGCGCATTCTCATCATGTGGCGCCCATTTTTGATGATGCCTCCAATTCAGATCCATCGGGTAAATGGCCATTTAATTCTGCGCCTACAGGTTGGAAACCGGAATTCCCAGGTAGTGATACGAGTACTAGCGGAGAACATAATCATGGAGGGATGACTGGTTCATCAAGTAGTCTACCTCCATACTATGCTTTAGTTTTTTGTCAAAAAGAATGAGTTCATTAAGTCCCGTTAGCTCAAAAGCAAAGTTCATAAAACTTCCTTCAAGTTTCTACTTTATTCTCCTCCTCGCAACGATTTCCAGGCTTTACCACTTAGGCTTTCAAAGTTTTTGGCTCGACGAATTTATTAATTTTTTTGATTCAACTCATCCATTTCATAAAATACACAGCGAAATTTTGGCATCACCCCCATTATTCCATTATGTCGTACGCTGTTTTTATCTAATTTTTGGAAAAAATGATTTTTGGTTGAGATTTCCATCGGCATTATTTGGAGTTGCTACTGTCGGCCTCCTTTTTATTGCAGTTGATCGTTTGTATGAGCGAAAAGCCGCAATATGGGCTTCATTATTATGTGCGTTAAGCCCTATGGCAATTGTCTACTCTCAAGAACTAAGGATGTACTCATTGTTACCACTATTGAGTTTGAGTACGGTGTTTTTTTGGGAATTAGCCATGCGTCAAAATAGATCAATATTTTGGGTTGGATTTTCTATCTTCTCTGTCGCCGGTTTATATACACATAATTGGTTCCCGTTTTTAATAGCTTCCGCGGGCGCATGGTCTTGCATGGAGTGGACAATAAAGAAGTCATGGTCACGTAAAGGGATTGCGGCTTTTATTTTAACAACACTTCTATATTTTCCATGGATTCCAGTTTTAAGAGAACAAATGAGCAGAAATGTATATGGGCATATGGCACGCCCGACACTTCTAAGTATTCGTGATGTATTTTATGCCTTTGCAGGAATTAAAGTTCCCTCAGGACATTCTTGGGTTGGAGTGGGGACGACGGCCGTTATTCCTATTTTTATTATTTCTATGGCATTCTTTTTTCTAGGCTTAAGAAATAAATCTGTATTACGTATCTTTTTTGTTGGTATGTTTCTTCCATTCATAGCCATATTTTTAGTATCTCGTTGGTATCGCCCCATTTTTATGGCGAATCGATATACGATCATGTTTTTACCAATATATTTCATAGTTATTTCTCAGGCATTTTGCATTTTTAGTAGTACTAAAGCACTTCGATTAAGTTATTTTTTTCAAATATTTTGGTTATGCGGTTGTGTTTTTGTGGATGGCGAATATTATTTTCACTTTCAGAAAGCTCCCTGGAAATCGATGGTGCAATGGATAAATCGTAATTCCATAAAAGACGACCGCATTAATTTTTCAGCTTTGGATTACAATCGCGTGGCTTTTGACTATTACATTCCAATACTTCAAGAATTGCCTAGTTTAAGTAATATCGATAGGAATTTTTCTGCATATATTCCAGTGCGAAACACAGAGATGCCCGGCCTGATACAACATTTTCCTCCAAACCTAAAAATTGAAACATCTAAGGACTTTCTGGATTACACAGTTCTTGTCGTGAAAGCTGGATTTGAAAAATAGAAAAATATAAATATGTTAAGAATAAAGTTGTTAAAGGCTATTTCTGAAGTGATCCTAAATGGCCTATGAAATATTGGGACCTCTTTGTAACGGTCCAGTAACATTATTTTGATTTAATTGGTTTAGGTTAGAAACCTAATTCAATGATTTCTTATGCAAAATCCTTTCGATTTTTTCCTCTTTTATTGGTTCTAGGAATATCCCCCACTGTTATAAATGCATTTTCGGGTACAGAAGGAGCGTCATTTTTGGACATTCCTGTAGGCGCTGGGCCCGCTGCTTTGGGCGGAGCTTATGCGGCGCGAGCGGAGAACGTCTATGCCCCAATCTGGAATTCGGGTGGCTTGGGATTTGTGCGTGCGCCGGAGCTATCGGGCCAACATTTGTCTTATTTAGATTCCATTAATGATGAATATTTAGGGTTTGTGGTTCCCCTCCATGAATCTTCTGCATGGGGCGGCTCAGCTCAATATTTAACATCCGGCAAAGTAACGGGTCGTAATGATAGCGGCAATTTGACGGGCGATTTTTCTAATTCTTATGCGGCTTATTCGCTTGCTTATGGCCATACATTAAGCCCGCGATGGTCTGTTGGACTGACTGGAAAATGGATTCATGCCAAGCTTAGTGATGTAACCGCCAATGCCTATGCGGGCGATATCGGCACGCTTTATCGAATGACCGACCATGTCACGTTGGCGGGGACTGTAACCAATTTAGGAAGCAGTCTTACTTTTTTAGATCAACCGGATGTGCTTCCCAGTGCCGCTCATGCCAGCATTTATTTTCACCCTAAGGCCCCGTGGAATTTATCGATGGAAGGCATTTATCGCCGAACGGGATTGGCTAGCTTTCATACCGGTCTAGAATGGAAACCGTTTGTGTTTTTGGCTCTGCGCGCCGGCTATCGGACTGACACGATCAAGGAATTGTCTCCCATCGCCGGCGTCACCACGGGTTTTGGCCTCACATTGTGGGGCAGCGAACTGGCTTATGCCTGGCTGCCTTTAGGCGATTTAGGCAATACGCAATATCTTTCTGTCGTTTTACATTGGAGTGGATCATCCGACCAGGAAAAAAAGAATTTGGTGCAATTTCAAAATATTCAA
>Ga0105240_10013744_pt1 | contig 11097 bp, 8 predicted proteins | sample KBSC54metaG_FD_80426 | JGI IMG/M metagenome (GOLD analysis project Ga0105240, IMG submission 80426) | Corn rhizosphere microbial communities from Kellogg Biological Station, Michigan, USA - KBS C5-4 metaG | ecosystem: Host-associated > Plants > Roots > Rhizosphere > Soil | place: Michigan, USA...
GGCCCCAAAATCCTCTTTCTCGATGAGCCGTTCGAAGGCGTTGACGCGATCGCATCCGGTACTTTGAAAGCGATGCTCCAGCGCATGATTCTCCGCGGCGCTACCATCTTTCTCACCTCGCATGTACTCGAAATCGTCGAGCGCCTTTGCAGCCATCTCGCGATCATTCATCAAGGCAAGCTCGTGGCCCAGGGCTCGCTCGAAGAGTTGCGCAGCGGTGTTCAAGCGATGCCTGCAGATCAACATCTTGCCGGTGCGCAGCCTGAAAAGCTTACGCTGGAAGAAATATTCCTGCGCATCGTGGGCGGGGCTCGCTCAGAGGATCAGGAGCTTTCGTGGCTGACGTAGCTCCAACCGGCGTGCCGCTCGCTCTGCCAGACGCCGGCATGCAACTTCGCACAATCGCCCTTCTCCGCTGGCAGATCTTCAAGAACTCTCTCAGGACGATGCGGGGCAGGCTGGAAGCCGTCTCATGGATTTTTGTCGGCTTCTGGTTCGTAGCTCTGGGCCTGGGTGGTGCGTTCGGAATCGCCGTGGCTTCTTGGTGGATGGTTTCTCATAATCGCAGCGATCTGCTCGCCGCGCTGTTTTGGCCAATATTCATTTTCTGGATTTGCTTTCCGCTGGTTGCCACTGCATTCACGGAAGTGTTCGATTCCTCGAATTTGCTCCGCTATCCTCTGCGCTACTCTTCGTTCTTTCTTGTCAACCTTATCTACGGCTCGCTCGACGGCGGTACGGTCGTGGGCCTCTTATGGTTAATCGGCGCCGTCCTCGGCATCTCAATCGCTCAGCCATCGTCTGCCCCGTGGGCTGTTTTAGCCCTCGCAATCTTCGGCGCCGCCAACATCTTCCTTGTTCGTGCCCTTTTCTCTTGGATTGAACGCTGGCTCGCCCAGCGCAAAACACGCGAAATCATGGGCATCATTTTCTTCCTCATCATTATCGGTTTCCAATTCATCGGCCCGCTCACGCAACGCGCCCATAGACAACACTTTCAACTGCCAGCCTACATTTCCCAGGCAATCCTGATTCAAAAATTTCTGCCGCCCGGTCTGGTCGCAGGAGCATTAGGCGGTTCTGTTCGCGCTGACTGGTTATCCGCAGCCGGTTCGCTGTTGTTGCTCTCCGCTTATGCCGGTGTTTTCTGTCTTCTGTTCCACATCCGTTTGCGCGGGCTGTACGCAGGAGAAAGTTTTAGCGAATCCGTCTCTCGCGAAAAGGTGAGCATGGAAAAGGCCGAGACCCAATCCGGATGGGCTTTGCCGGGTCTCTCGGGCCAACTCGCCGCCATTATGGAAAAGGAAGCGCGTTACCTCTCGCGCAGCGGCCCAATGCTCTTTGCTTTGATCATGCCTATCGTTGTGCTGCTGCTGTTCCACATGGGCGGCAATCCCAACCGCCCGAACGCCGTTGCTCACAATCCCAATCTCGCCTTCCCGATTGGCGCGGCCTACTGTCTGTTGCTTCTTACGAATCTGATCTACAACAACTTCGGAGCCGACGGCATGGGCGTCCAGTTTTTCTTTGTCGCCCCAGTAAAGATGCGCTCGGTCATAATCGCAAAAAATCTTATCCATGGCGGCGTTCTTGCCCTGGAAATGTGCCTTGTGTTCGTGGCTACTTATTTCATGTACGGATCACCTGCCCCCGCTGTGGTCAGCGCCACATTCGCAGGTGTGCTGTTCGCGATTCCCCTGGATTTCGCGGTCGGCAATCTGCTTTCGCTCTATTCACCCAAAAAATATGACTATGGTGCCTTCGGCCGTCAGCGCGCGCCAGGTCTCACAGTCCTTGCCAGTTTCGGTGTGCAGGCGGTCACGATTGGTATCGCCATCGTCGTGGTGCTTGTCGCGCGTCATTATGGGAGCCTCTGGCTGGCCACGATCGTATTTGCGGCTTTAGCTCTGGCTGCATGGGCTCTATATCAAGCCGTGCTCGGCCGCATCGACGGCATCGCATTGTCCAAACGCGAATCGCTCATCGCCACAATCGCGAAAACAGGTTGAATTCTCCTGACCTGTCGGGCTTCGGCGAAGGCTTTGCTATAATCGCTCGCCATGCCCGGTCCAGCTTTCCGAGCGCCACGCTATATCGCTATCGAAGGGCCAATCCGGGTCGGAAAATCCACGCTGGCGCGCATTCTGGCTGAACAGTTGCACGCACGCAGGATCTTCGATTCCGAAGATAATCCCTTTCTCGCGCAATTCTACGACGAGAAACCCGGCGCAGCTTTTCGCGCCCAGATGCATTTCCTTTACGAACGTTATCGCCGCCTCGCCGACGCTGCCGCAGATGAAAAAGCAGGTCCACTCCTGAGCGACTTCATTTTCGAAAAGGACAAAATTTTCGCCTACATCAACCTCGACAACGAAGAACTTCGCCTCTATGAAAAGTATTTCGATCTTCTCTCGCCCTCCTTGCCTGTTCCCGACCTTGTCATCTATCTCCAGGCCAAGGCGGAAGTCCTGCGCAAGCGGGTTTCGAAGAAAGGCGATCCATCCGAAACGGAAATATCCGCGGAATACCTCGAAGCCGTCGCCAATGCCTACGAACACTTCTTCTTTCGCTACTCCGCTTCGAATCTTCTAGTAGTGGATACTTCGGAAATCGACTTTGTTGAGCGCAACCAGGATTTGCAGGAGTTGCTGAACCGTCTGCGCCAGCCGGTGAAGGGGACGCAGTATTTTCTTCCTCTTGGCCAAGGCTAGTTTTCACTTCGTATCGGCGCATCGAAAAGAAAATCCGCGCCGGTGCGCGAAGTTGGCGCAATCCGGCGCGGCTATGATTCTGCTGTTTACGCAGCTTTCGACGGGCCAGACATGCGATGCCGCAGCTTGCCCAGCCTTCGGTTTAACGGATGGCCGCGATCGAGAAACGAGAAAACCGGCTCGCGTCGCGTCCCGATTTTCTCCAACGCGCGCCGAATCCGGAAATCCCGCCCCGCTGAGATCATCCCCTTCTCGAGTGTTTGGATGGCATCGGGTGTGCGGCCTGCCTGCACGTAAACCTCGGCCAGATTCAGATAGAGTTGAGCATGGTTGTGCCGCAGCCCCAGTGCTTCCCGGCACAACGACTCCCCATCCACGAAGCGGCGTTCTGCTATCGCGGCAAGCAATCCTGTATAAGAAAGGTAGAACGGATTCTTGGGGGCCGTTCCGAGGGCGCGTCGAGCGTGGAGGAGAGCCTCACCGGCTTCTCCGTCTCTTAGAAGTTTGAGGCATTCTTTGAAGTCCGTCATCCCGGCATCCACGGGTGATGCCGCTCCAATCCAGTGGGACATATTCACCTTCCTTACCCTTGAGCGTGTTACGTAACGCCGCGCGTCACGTGCATGAAGATTAATGACGGGGTTGCCTGCGGGAAATAGGACGTACGAACAGATTTCGTCCCAGTACGAATCACTGTACACAATGACAGGCGAAGACACGGAGAGGACGCTCGCAGTGCCTTAGTACGCGAATTTAGTGCGCCAAATCCGACGCGAATACGAGTTGAATTCCATCTTCCTTCAGCCGCGGAAGCATCTGGCGTAGCGTCGCGATCGTCTCCGGATGGGGATGGCCGATGGCAATCGCTTGCCCGTCGCGATCGGCATCCTTTATTGCGAGGTCGATCTGCTTCTCAATCGCATTCGCATTGAGCGCATCGTCCAGAAACACCTTCCGGGACGCAGCGCGAACGCCATAGCGTCGCGCGGTATTGTATGCAACCGTCGAGGCCGTCGTCCGACTGTCGACGAAAAAGAGTCCACGCTCGCGAAGCGCAGGCATTAGCGCATCCATCAGCTGTGGGTCGGCCGTAGCCTTGGATCCTTCGTGATTATTCACTCCCGCGGCGTGAGGCACGGTCTCCAGCATCCCGGCGAACACGGACCGGACCTCTTTGGCGGACATGCCGGGGCGCAGTTCGACAGCTTCGTGCGCCGAGCTTTCAGAATCGGGCTGCATCGGCAGGTGCAGCATTACTTCGTCGCCTCGGCGAGCAGCCTCGTCAGCAATCGTGGTGGAGAGGGGTAGATGCGGAAGCACGGAGACCGTTACAGGATAGGGCAGGGCGATCACGGCGTCGTCTTCAGCACGGTCGTTGCCCATATCGTCGATGATGATTGCTAACCGCCGTGCACTGCGGAAAGCCGGCTCGCGATGAGCCGAACGGGTCTCGCTCTCTTCCTTCTTAGCGCGAGCTTTGCGCGCGGGTTTCTTCGAACACCCGGCAAGCAGAAGGGCTACCACGGCGCATCCGCACATCAAGCCCGTAGAAAGCCCTCTAAACAGCAGAAAATGATAGGTTTGTGAGATTCTGCGCTTGCGGGGATACACAGATGCCAAGCGAGCGCGCCGCTCAGGCTGCCTTTTGCGCCGGGGCCGTGCCTTGCAAAACCTGCAAGGCCTTTTTCACCGTCGGGTCGTCCGGTGAAGATGTTTGCGCGGGCGGCGGCAGCGGTGCTCCCGTCATCTGATCCATTGCTGGCGCGACTGGCACGCTTGCCGCGACGCCTTCCGACGGAATTTCTTTGCCGCTTGGGGTGTAGTAGTTGGCAACCGTCAGAATCAATGCCGATCCATCATCCATCGGGATCAGCTTCTGCATGGAGGCTTTGCCGAACGTGCGGTCGCCGATCGTCTGCCCACGTTTGTTATCTGAGATCGCGGCCGCGACGATTTCAGCCGGACCCGCCGTCGCATTTCCGATCAGAACTGTTACAGGCCCATTCCACACAACCTTGGAGGGGTCGGCCGACGAAACTACCGGGCTGACGGTTTGGCCTTTCAGGGTCGTAATTGTTCCAGAGGGGACGAAGAGTTGCGCGGTGGCGATGCCTTCGGCGTCTTCTCCCAGCGAGCAGTTGCGGAGGTCGAGGATCAACTTTTGCTCGCCTTCGTGACTCATTTGCACGAGATCGTCGTGAATTTCTTTGGTGGTGCTCTCGTCGAACTCCGGCACACCGATATAACCGACGTTATCCTGAAGCTTTGCCTCCGTCACTTTCGGCGGTGCAATCTTCGCAAGCGTGATGTTCATCTCCTGCGGCTCCGGTTTTGCCCGCGTGATTACGGAGAGCTTTACCGTTGCTCCCGGATCGCCGCTCAGGAGAAGTCTCGCTTGCTCGATGGACATTTGCTCTGTGTTGAAGTCGCCGATCTTCTCAAGCACGTCCGCGTATTGGAGTCCCAACTTATCGGCAGGGCTGCCGGGCAGCACCGAGAGGACACTGATGTATCCGGCGCGAATTTTCGTCAGCGCCATACCCGCCGTAGCCTTGTCCTTTACGAGGATGCGCTGCTTGTAATCCTTATATTCCAGCGGGCTCATGTAGCTCGATTCCGCATCGAGCGAATCGAGCAGCCCGTGAAGCGCGCCTGAAGTCACTTTGGGAATATTGGGTTCGTCGACATAATCGCGCTGAATCCGGTCCATCACCTCGCTATAGACCGTGAGGGCCTGATAGGCCTTATCGTCCGAAGAATGCGCGAGTACATAACCCACGCCAACGTAGGCAAACGCGACGACCGTGAGCACCACGACAATCGCCTTCGAAAGATTGCTCATGCCAATATTCCTTTACGCCCCTGCGCTTCTTCCGCCCATATCCCAATCGCGAAGCGAACTCCGATTATAGCAGAACCTGATGCTCAGAACGGCGTGCATGGCCGCCTAAGTCCGCGGATTCTCTAATTTTGATCTTCCCCCCACTGGTGATTGCGATTAGAAGGTGCCCCTCCTCTTTGTTTTCATAGAGTTGCGTTCGTTTTTAATTCTTGTGAGTTGCCCCGCCAAGATGCCGGCGGGCACGGATCAGGAAGACAGGTGACGGGTTTCAGGTTGAAGGCGACAGGCGGTCAAAAAAGCACGTTTTTTTGTCGATTAGAAATCGAAATTTTGTTGAAGCTACTTGGGTTACGGCGATTTCTAATCGGCAGATCGGCGATTAGAACTTGGGCATCGGATCGAGGCGGGGAGATGCGTCTGATTTGCTTAGTGCCGCCTGCGGGCACGGTTTGTACGACGCAAAACACGAACGGCAGTTTACCAGACGTTCAACGTAATGTCAAGGGTATTCCGTGTGTCTATTTTGAGACACTTTCGAGTGATTGCGAGCTGCCGAAACGCCGGGAATTGGGCCTGAAAGGCCGCGATGGGCGCCTTAAACTTGGGAATTCGGGCGCGGAACGCCGCGAATGGCGCCATAAAATAGGCTTCATTTTCGAATTGTCATTACGGACCGACGTACGGAACCGTCATGCGTGCGATTCGCGTCAACTGGAAAACGTCCCGGATTTCGCGAATCGCTCTTTCTACCAGAGAAGCTTAAGTCCGAACTGGATCTGACGCGCGGTGGTCGACGTGCTCGTGATCTGGCCCGCTGCGGGGTTCGCTTGCGGATTATTTGAACCCTGAGGCAAGATAGCCAGGATCAAATTAGGCGTGTTGAAATTGGCACGATTGGCAAGGTTGAATATTTCCGCGCGGAATTGCAGCCGGGCCGATTCGCCAATCGCCGTCTCTTTGGCCAAAGAGAAATCCCACGTGGCAAGCCCCGGACCTGAGAGTGAATTCCGGCCCAAACTGCCGTAGAACCCGCTGTTATTCGGCTCTGTGAGAAAGGCATTTGGATTGAACCACTCATCCGGCTTGCCCACGACGATGGGACCGTTGAACGATGGATTCAGGAATGGCCGGACTGGGTTCTTGGTGTCACCGTTACGGCTAGGGTTATAACTAAGCTGCGGTGTGAACGGAAATCCAGATTGTACCGTGACGATGCTATTGATCGACCAACCGCCAGCCAGCCGATTGCGCCAACCCGTCAGGCCGTTGCCAAATTTCGCACCATTCCCGAAAGGCAATTCATACACTGCATCGATTACGGCGACGTGGCGCGCATCGTAGGTCGCCGGACCCCAGTCCGCACGCAGATCAAACGGATTGGAAACCAAGCCCGGCGCGTTGTTCGCCGTCGTGCCATTCAATGAATCGCCGTCATCGAGCGTTTTCGACCACGTGTAGACGCCGCGAAGAGTGAGGCCGCCGCTGAAACGACGATCGGCATCGATTTCCAGCGCGTTGTAATCGCTCACGCCATGCGAAAACCATGTCCAGGTGCCTGCGAGGCTCGCATTGCACGTCGTGTTTGATGTGGCGCACGCAGCAGGAATGTAATACGCGCCCGCGGGCACAGGCGTCCCCGTCACCGCCGTTCCGTCTGCGCGATAAAGCGCCGGATACGCCGCGGGACACGGTGAGTTCGGACAAATTACCGGAGCAGGCTCATTGCCGTCCTCGCCAATCAACTCGTGATAGCCATGCGATCCGATATAACCGATTGAGAGGGACGTGTTCGGCGAAATCTGGCGCTGAAGCCGGAGCGAATAAGAAATGAGCGTCGGCGGCTTGAGGTTCGGATCGACCCCTCCCGGGGCAAGCTTCGCATTCGTTGCCGGAACAGACGTTAACGGAAAGCTCGTCACCGGCAAATTGCTTACGGAGTATGTCGGATTAAACGGCCCGTTCTGAGCCATCCTATAGCCGAGCGAATCCGGCAATTCATTGTACATGCCGAACCCAACCCGGACGATCGTCTTCTCGCCAAAAGGGCTCCACGCGATGCCGATGCGCGGCTCCGGCAAGAACTTCTGATTGTTCGCGGCAAAGGCCGACCTTCCGACGTGCGGCGTGGAATCGATCACGCCATTGGTATAAAAGTAGTTTGCTGCGCGGCCATGAGCTTCATTCCAGCCGGTTGAGGACTCGATTCGCAATCCCAGCGTCGCGACTAACCGCGGCATCAGCCGAATCTTATCTTGAAAATATCCAGCGCTGAAAAGCGAACGCCAGTTCAATTCGGTCGATGCAGGATCATAGGTAAACGTGGCTATGCCACCCAGCAAGGCGTTGATGCTTGCAAACGAAGCCTGCCCGTATTGACTCAATGCCAGGTTTTCGTTCGATTGAAATTGCTGCAGCCACACGCCAAAGCTGAATTCATTTCGGCCGGGCGACCACGCGATTTGATCCTCATAGGTGTAGAGATTCCGGAAGACGTCCAGGTCCGTGCCGTTGTTGCTGCCTGCTAAGCCGAGTTGAGTTGCAGGATTCGAGGCCGTGCTTCCTCCCACCACCAGCGCTCCCACAGGATGCGTGCCGACAAAACTCGTAATGCTCGCGGCAGGAGACCCCGGTGTTGGCTCACCGAGAAAGTAATATGCAGCGCGCGAATAGCCGAAACGCACCGTATTCACGATGCGCGGCGTAAAGAGATGGGTTTCAGCGAGGCTCAGCACTTGTTCCCGCAAGTCAGCGAGATCCGTGCTGTAAGGATCAGCCACGGTAGCCGTGGTATCGGCTCCATCATCAATCGTATAAACGGCGGAGAGCGAATCGCGGCTTGAGAAAATCCGATCCACGCGAGTGGTGCCGAAATCTTCCCGAATCTTCTGCAAGGGACTACTTGTGAATTGTGCGATGCCGCTCGGGTTCCCGTTGGGAAGTGCAAGCTCCGGTCCATTCGCGATCGGCCACGCGGCGAGCAACTGCCGCACTACGGCGGCACAAGCGGGTTGGGCTCCGGCCGGACAGCTCGAGCCGAGCGGCACGAGCGTGCCGTTCCGAGCATCATCGGCCGGCACAAACGTTACCGAGGTTTGATGAAGGTTCTGCCGAAAGCCTTCGTAATTCATAAAGAAAAACGCCCTATCTTTGGCAACGGGACCGCCAAGCGATACGCCGAACTGATTGCGCTGAAATGGCGGCGCAGAACCCACGTCGAAATAATTGCGCGAATCGAGATCGTTGTTGCGGAGAAATTCGTACGCACCGCCGTGGAAGCTATTCGTACCCGATTGCGTGACGATGCTCACTTGCGCGCCGGGACGCTTTCCGTATTCCGCGCCGTAGGAATCGCGCAGCACATTGAACTCGCGCACCGCATCGACTCCCAGCAACATCCCGCTCGTTCCGGCCGGCTGCATGTTATTTTCGGCTGCACCCGTAAATTCCACGCCGTTGAGCAGAAAGAGATTCTGCTGCGGCCGGTTACCAGAAACCGCAAAATTATTGCCGTTCGTTGAATTCGAAACACCGGCTCCGCCGGTCTTTTCGAAGGTAAAGTTCACTACGCCCGGGTTCAGTGGGATAAGCAGGTCGTAGCTGCGTCCATTGAGCGGCAAATCCTTCAGCTGCCGCTCGGCCACCAAACCCGAAACGTCCGCCGATTCGACACTCACGGGCGGCGCATCGGCTGTAACGGTGGCGATTTCGCTCACGCTCCCGATGCTTAGCGCCACGGAAAGATTCGCGTCCTGCCCCAAGACAACATGAACGCCGGAGCGGACTTCCTCTTTGAAGCCGTCCTTTCGCACGTGAACTTCGTAATTCCCCACGGGGATCGAAGCCACGCGGAACCGGCCTGTGTCATCGGTCACAGTGCTTCGCGCTGCGCCAGTATCCGCGTTTTTCACATCGACCGCCGCTCCAGCTACCACGGAGCCGGAAGGGTCCATTACTGTGCCAGAAATGCTCGCGAGGTCCTGTGCGAAAGTGCCGGGTGAAAATTCCGCAAGGATGAGTGCGCACGCAAGGACGCAAAGCAACGAACTGGAATATATGCCACGAGTGCGGCGCGGCCTTGTTGTGCGCAAAGTGGAAGCCTTACGAACGATAAAGGGCAGTAGCAATTCCCCTCGCAACGACGACGATAAGGCACTTTAATACGACTAAACATACGAGTGCAATGCGGATATGGACGTATTATCCAAGAGAGCAGAGGTTTTGCGAATCGCGGGCGGGTCGAACGATAGTATTCCGCATCCGCGAAAAATACGCGCGCAACTGCAGATTCGCCCAAGAGATTCCAACGTTACAAAACAGCAGCGGCAACAGACTGACCAACTGAAAAGCGAGTCGATCGCCCAAAACAACGGGCGAAGATGGTTCTTCGCCAGGAACGATTTAATTGCGGGTAGTCGGGGGCGAGCTTGAACAAAAACGGGGCGCAGCCCTTCGCAAGAGCGCTCAGGTTAACAAGCACCGCCCCTTCGGCACCCTTAGCGGGCGTATTTGTTGAACCAGTCGATGGTGCGTTGCCAGGCAAGCGTGGCGGCGGCCTTGTTGTAACGCTCGGGCGTGGCGTCGCACATAAAGCCGTGGCCGGAATCGGGATAAATGTAGCCTTCGTGGACCACATTGGCTGCCGTCAGCGCCTTGTCATAGGCCGGCCATGTCGCGGCGAGGCGGGTGTCAAGCGCGCCGTGGTGAACCAGGATCGCAGCTTTGATTTTCGGGATTTCGGCTTCCGGTGGAACCGCGCCGTAGAAGGGAACAGCCGCGCCAAGATCGGAACCCATGCGCGTGGCCAGCGTGTTCGCAACGCCGCCGCCGTAGCAGAAGCCGGTTGCGCCGACTTTGCCGGAACAATCCGGGCGCGCCTTCAACCATTGCGCGGCCGCGAGGAAATCTTCCAGCATCTTCTTGCCGTCGACCTTTCTGAAAAGTTCGCCGCCCTGGTAGTCGTCACCGGGGTAGCCGCCGACGGACGTGAGTCCGTCCGGGGCGAAGGCCATGAAATTTTCGAGAGCGAACCGGCGCGCCATGTCCTCAATATAAGGATTCAGGCCGCGATTTTCGTGGACGACAATGATGCCCGGTAGCTTCGAGGGCGTCGCCGAGCGAGTGTCCGCGCTGATGGGACGCACGAGATAGCCCTTGATACTGCCGTTGCCCTGCGGAGAAGGAACGGTCTCATAGCTCGCCTTGATGCGGTCATCGTTTTTTGAGACTTGCTGGCCCGCGGCGTAGTCAGGCATTACGGCGCTGATGATCGCCGATGCCGCCAAGCCGCCTACAGCGAAGCGGCTTATGCCGTCTATGAACGCGCGCCGGCTGATTTCGCCGTGAATGAACTGGTTGTAGAGCTCGATGGCCTCAAACGGCAGCTTGGGCTTCGTTGGGTCCATTGCGCGGCTCCTTTTAGAGGAATTTGGCTCGACATATTACAACGTGCCATCGCGGCGCACAAATCTCAGTCAAACGGTGGACCCTTCCTGCGTCAGGGCAAGCCCGTCCTTTGTCAGGGTAAACCGGAATAATTTTCGGCGA
>Ga0105240_10013745_pt1 | contig 11096 bp, 10 predicted proteins | sample KBSC54metaG_FD_80426 | JGI IMG/M metagenome (GOLD analysis project Ga0105240, IMG submission 80426) | Corn rhizosphere microbial communities from Kellogg Biological Station, Michigan, USA - KBS C5-4 metaG | ecosystem: Host-associated > Plants > Roots > Rhizosphere > Soil | place: Michigan, USA...
CCGAAAGATCGGCCGTAATGGTCACGAAGCAAGGCTCCACGCGAGCTCCGCGAGCTGCGGCAGCCGGGCAATCAGAGCCGTTGTGTCGCCCGAGGCCGTCCCGCGCAACGTGCGGCCCTTGATGCCGTGGACGATTGCTGCGAACCTGAATAGATTGAACGCGAGATAGAATTTGAGGTCGGGTATCGCCGCTCGATGGGTGCCCCGGCAATACATGGCTACATAGTCATCCTCAGACGGAATGTTGAGTGCGCCAAGATCGACGCCCGCCAGGCCGGCAATGCCGATAGGCGGGACGCGATACATCATCAGGTGGTAGGCGAAATCCGCCAGCGGGTGACCCAGCGTCGAGAGCTCCCAATCGAGAACCGCGAGTATCCGGGGCTCGACGGGATGAAAGATCAGATTATCGCAGCGGAAGTCCCCATGCACGATGCTGCTTGCGTCGTCCTTAGGTATGTGACGCGGCAGCCACTCGACCATCCGGTCCATGTTGGGGTCGCGGCCCGCGGCGGCATCTTCCAGATATTGATTCGACCAGCGCCGGATCTGGCGCTCCAGGTAATGGCCGACGCGTCCGAAGTCCTGCAACCCCAGCATTTGAAAATCCAGGCTGTGCAATCGGATCAACGCGAGATTCATCGCCTCGAAGTATCGAGGCCGGACTTCGGCGGCGACTCCGGGAAACGTCGCATCCCAAAATATGCGCCCCTCGACCATGTCCATGACATAGAACCAGGCGCCTATGACCGCCTCGTCCATGCATAGTCCGACGACGCGCGGTACCGGGAAGCCGCTCCCGTCCAACGCCTGCATCACCCTCGCCTCACGATCAATGGCATGCGCACCCTTGAGCAGCTGCCCCCTGGGCTTGCACCGCAACACGTAGTGCCGTGGCGGCGTGGTCAGCTCGTAAGTCGGATTCGACTGCCCGCCCGAGAATCGCCGGATCTGCAGTGGACCGCGATACCCGTCGACGTGGCGTCGCATCCAGGTCTCCAGAGCGGCCACGCGGAATGGATCGCCCGAAGACGGGGCGGCTGCGGACTGCGCATCCATCACTGGTTCCGGATGCTGTGCGCTCGCTTGATGCTCTTCGCGATAGACCACTTATGCACTTCGGTCGGACCGTCGTAGATGCGAAACGCGCGGATCTCGCGAAAGACCTGCTCTACCACGGTGTCGCGGGACACCCCGAGTCCCCCCATGATCTGCACGCAACGATCCGCGATCCTGTAGAGCCCTTCGGAGACGGCTGCCTTGGTCATGGAGCTTTCCAACATGCCAGGCGCCCCTGAATCGACCACGCCGGCGCACCAATCGATCATGAGTTCCGCCTGCTTGAGCTCGATGAGATTGTCGCTCAGCATGAAGCCGACACCTTCATGATCGATCAACTGCCTGCCGAACGCCTTGCGCCGGCACGCGTATTCGCATGCAATTTCCTGCATGCGTACGCATGCGCCGTGCCAACGCATGCAGTGGGAAAGGCGCGCGGGTGCGAGCCGCACCTGGGCGTATTCGAAGCCTCGACCCGCCTCACCCAAAACCTGATCGTCGGACACCATCAGGTTGTCTATCTTCACGATCGCATGCCCACCCGGCATCGAGCTGTCCAACGTATCGAGGACTCTCTCGATTTGCACCGCCGGATGAGGGAGCCGCACCAGGAACATCGCGGCGCCCCGGTCGGTGTTTGCCATCACGATGCCGACCTCGGCGCCCTGTGCTCCCGTGATGAAGGCCTTGCGGCCGTTGATGATCCAGTCATCGCCGTCTCGCACCGCGGTCGTCAGCATCATGGACGGGTCCGAGCCGGCGCCTTGTTCCCAAGAGGGCTCGGTCATCAGGAAGGCGGAACGCACCTCCCCCTTGATCAAGGGGTCCAAAAACTGCGCACGCTGCCCGGAGTTCGCGATTCTGCCGAGGAGAAGCATATTTCCCTCATCGGGCGCGGCGACGTTGAGGGCAACCGGGCCCAGCGGTGACAGGCCGGCCTTTCCAAATAGCTTCGCGGTTTGGCGCAGCGGCATATGCTTCCCGTCCGCCGAGATGTGCGGCGCCAGCAAGCCCGCTGCGCGGGCGTGGCCGCGCAGTTCCGCAACCAGTGCCGCCGATGGCCCGTAGCCTGTCAGCCGCGCGTCCTTTTCGTATGGCAGGATGATTTTTCGAACGAAGGTTTCGATTCGCGACGCGAGCTCGTCGAGCGCATCCTCCGGAATCATGCCCCGAGCCTCAATTCATAGGACGCTTCCGTTCGCTCCCTGGCCTGCCCGGCGGTCGTCCCGGGAGCGAGCTCGACCTGCTGAAAAGCGGCCTGCCGATGGGGCCGCCGGAAAACCGCAAGGTCCGTGACGATCATATCGACCACGTTGACCCCGGTGAGCGGCAGGCTGCACTCTCGGCGAAATTTTTCCGTCCCGTCCTTTGCGTTATGCTCCATCAGCACGATGATGCGCCTGACTGCGGCCACCAGATCCATCGCCCCGCCCGGACCCTTGATCATTTGCCGGGCACCATCCAATTGGCGAGGTCTCCTCCCTGCGAGACCTCCATCGCGCCGAGCACCGACAGATGAATGTGCCCGCCACGAATCATGGCGAAGCTGTCGGCGGAGGATACATAGGTCGTGCCCTCCAGCTCTGAGATCGTCTGCTTGCCGGCGAGATACTGCCGCTCGAACCCCTTGTTTTCGCCCACATACGAGGAAATCATCTTCTTGATCTGCCTCGAGCGCAGCAGGAGTCCCAGGCCGAAGCCGCCCGCGGCGACGACCATGCCGTCGAACAGCAAGCCGTCGAGGGCTCGTGCCGCATTCTCATGGATCTTGCGCATCCCGCTCATCCCGAAGCGGACGAAGTGCGAGCCCAGGGCTCGCGGCCCAGTCCGAAGTGATCGCGCATGCGATCGCGAAGAAGATATTTCTGCACCTTGCCGGTCACCGTCATGGGGAAGGAATCGAGGAACGCGGCGTAGCGCGGTATTTTGTAGTGGGCGATCCGGCCGTCGCAAAACGCGCGGATTTCCTCGACCGACGTGTCCGCGCCCTCCTTTAGGCGGATACAGGCGCAGACCTCCTCTCCGTACTTCTCGCTGGGGACACCGACCACCGCGACGTCGAGGACCGCCGGATGCCGAAATAGGTATTCCTCTATTTCGCGCGGCGAGATGTTCTCGCCGCCGCGAATGATCATGTCCTTGATGCGACCGACGATGCTGCAATAGCCGTCCGCGTCGAGCACCGCGAGATCGCCCGTGTGCATCCAACCGGAGGCATCGAGGACCTCCTGGGTGCGCTGCGGCTCCTCCCAGTACCCTCTCATCACGCCATAACCGCGCGTGCACAGTTCCCCGGGCGTTCCACGCGGCACCACGTCCCCACGCTCATCGACGATCTTGGCCTGCACGTGTGGATGCACGCGGCCGACCGATCCCACGCGCTGCTCGAGCGGATCGTCGGGGTTGGACTGGAAGCTGACCGGACTCGTCTCTGTCATGCCATAGCAGATGGTGACGCCGTGCATGTGCATGTCCGCGATCACCCGGCGCATGAGCGTCATCGGACACGGTGCGCCGGCCATGATGCCTGTACGAAGGGACGATAGATCGAATTCGCCGAAGCGTGGATGTTCGAGCATGGCAATGAACATCGTCGGTACGCCGTGCAGCGCCGTGCAACGCTCCGCGCCGACCGCGGCGAGCGCGGCGAGCGGCTCGAAAGTGGCGCTCGGAAAGACCGCCGCGCAGCCGTGGGTCATCGCTGCCAGGACACCGAGCACCATGCCGAAGCAGTGATACATGGGCACCGGAATGCACACGACATCCTCAGGCGTGAGGCGCATCGTACTGCCGACGAAGTAGCCGTTGTTCACCAGATTGAAATGTGTCAGGGTTGCGCCCTTGGGCAAGCCGGTCGTTCCGCTGGTGAATTGAATGTTGTATGGCTGATCGGGATCGTAGCGGCTCGCTGGCGTAGGCGGCCCTGCCATGCACGGCTCCCCGGCCGAGTCCAGGTCGGCAAACGACATGAAGCCGGTCGCCACGGACTGCGACAGTTGCACCAGTATTCGCAGCAGCGGCAACTTCGCACATTCAAGCCGGCCCGGAGCGGCATTTTCGAGCTCTGGAATCAGTCCGCGCACCATGCCGATGTAATCGCTGGACTTGAAACTGGCCGCCATCAGCAAAGCGCTGCATCCGGATTGACGCAGCGCGAACTCGAGCTCGGCGGCCCTGTAGGCCGGGTTGATATTGACGAGAATCAGGCCGGCTCGCGCTGCCGCAAACATGGATACGACCCATTCGGCATTATTCGGCGACCAGATGCCGACCCGCTCTCCGGGCGCGAGTCCGCAGGCCGAGAATCCACGCGCGGCCCGCTCCACGACGGCATCGAGCTGCGCGTACGTATAGCGCAGCCCCTGATGCCGGGAGACCAGAGCCGTGCGCTCGGGCCAGCGCTCGGCGGCCGCACGCAGCACCCCGTCCACGCTTCGGTACACGAGAGGCCTATTGGCCCGCCCACAGACGTAGCTCCAGTGGGTGTCTGTTGCCGAATGGCGCATTGAACGGCGTGGGCACTAGTGGAAATGGTACGTGGCATCGACCCCGTAGGTACGCGGAACGCCACGGTGCCGATAATCGAACCCTATGCTCTGCAGGTCTGCCGCACTCGTCAAATAGAACTTGTCGGTCAGGTTGCGGCCCCAGGCGGCAATCTCCCACTTGCTGCCGGCTACGGGGTGCAACATGACCCGCGCATTGACCAGGGCATAGGGAACCTGGGAAATGCGATCCTCATTCTGCAATTCGAAATATTGCCGGGATGAATAGCTGGCATCCAAGTGCGCCGTCAATCCTAACTGCGACCAGTTGGCGAAATCCCAGTCGCTCGCCAACGTTCCGGACACCTTGGGCGCGTTCGGCAGAGTCTTGCCGGAGACGTTGATGGTCCCGCCGGCAAGCTCGCCTTCCTGCACCTTGGCATCGAGGAATCCAAGCCCGATGTGCAAGGTGAGCGGCTCGATCGGACGCGCCGCGAGCTCGAGCTCGCCACCCTCGATGCGCGACTTGCCGAGATTGATGACGGGCTGCTCGCCGTCGGGGCGGATGTCGATGAGTTGCTGGTTTTTGTATTGGTAGTGAAAGACGGCGCCGTTCAGCTGGACGCGATTGTCCAGCCACTGCGTCTTCCAGCCCGCCTCGACCGAGTCGAGATTTTCAGGCTTGACGCTGGTGAAGTCCCCATAGGAAAACAGAAACTGACCGTTGAATGCGCCGGCACGATAGCCGCGGCTGTAGCTCACATAAAAAAGCGTGTTGTCCGTCGGCGTGTAGTCGACGCCGGCGCGGCCGGTAACCGCGGTGTCGTGGAGCCCCTGGCGGGTCGTTGCATCAATGATGCCGGCGTACCCGGGCGAGCCCGGCAAGGCCTCGACCGGCATCCAAGGGCTGTTCGGACTGGTTGCGATCGAGCCGGGAGTGATGCTGCCGATGGGTACTTCGTCGCTGCCGCGCAACTGATTGAGCGCGTTCTTTTGAATCGAATTGTCATGGTTATAGCGCAGCCCGACGTGCAGCTTCACCGGCTTGCTGATCTGATAGCTGTCGTCCGAATAGATCGCCCAGCTGTTGCGGATCTGATCGAACGCGTTGTAGTAGCGGCAGCCGGCATTGATGAGGCTGCCGATGGAGTATCCCTGCCCCGCGCCGAAGGACGACTCCACGCAATCTTGATAATTGAGCGCTCCATCCCCGTTTACATCGTAAAAATTGAACAGCTGATTTTCGGTGGAGTCGTGCACGAGTTCGTGCTGGTAGTAGGTTCCGAGAATGTAGCCAAGGGGGCCGTCGCCGTTCGAGGTGAGGCGGAAATCTTGGGTCACCTGGCGGGTTTCGCCGGAATAAGGCGACTTGAAGATGTCGATCGGTGCACCATCCGTCCCCTCGGGGTTGAACACCGAGCCGTCATCCCAGGAGGTGATGGAAGAAAGCGTGGCGGCACTCGAGAATCGCCAGTCTCCGGTCAACGAAACCGCTTGATTGTCCTGCCGGCGCCGCGGCGTGTAGTTCTGCGCGACTTGGGCATTGGTGAGCGGCCTCCCCGTGGCGGTGCCGTCGCTGGTACGATAATAGCCGATGCCCGCGACGCCGGCGGGACCGATGCTGCCGTCCATGATCGCGTAGTTCTGCGGGTCCTGCATGCTTTTCGAATAGCGCAGGGTGAAATCGAGCGCATCGCTCGCCTTCAAGAGCGCACTCAACCGCACGCCATATTGATCGATTCCGTCCAGATCGGGGTAACCGGTCAAGACGTTCTGCACGAACCCATTGGCTTTCGTATAGGTGAATGCTACGCGCACCGCGAGACGGTCCGGAATCAGCCCGGATTGAAAAGCGCCCTCCGCCTCCTTGCGATCGTAGTTGCCAAACCCGATCTTGACGTAGCCGTCCTCATCGAATCCTGGCTTGTGAGTGATGAAGTTGATCGCGCCGCCGGTCGCGTTTTTACCGTACAGGGTCCCCTGAGGACCGCGCAGCACTTCGATGCGCTCCAGGTCATACATCTCCACCCCGAACAGCGCGACGTTCCCCTTGTAAACTTCGTCAATATAGCTCGCTACAGGGCTGTCCTGACTCAGGCTGTAATCGAACATCGATACGCCGCGCAACGCAAACAGCGGAGAACCCTCGCCGATGATGCCGTCGACCTGCAGATTGGGAATCTGCGTCACCAGATCGGAGGGCGAATCGAACTTGAGGCGCGTGAGCTGCCCGCTGGTGAGCACCGTCACCGAAACCGGCACGGTCTGCAGGGTTTCGGAGCGCTTTTGCGCGGTGACGACGACTTCCTCCAAGGCGGCGATCGACGAGTCCGCGGAGATTTGCGCCGGCGCTGCGGCGGACAGCGCTTGCAGCGCCGCCGCGAGCAGAAGTGCGGTGAGTTGACCGCGTCGCGGCCGGTTCAGGGTCATGATGCGACGTTGATGCACAGGGACTTACTCTCCAGATAGGAATTCACGGCTTCACCGCCGAGCTCGCGGCCCCAGCCCGATTGCTTATAGCCACCGAACGGCATGGTCGGATCGAGCACGTTGTGGCAATTCACCCATACCGTACCCGCCCTGATCTTCCCAGACAGGCGGAATACCTTGGAAACATCCTTGGTCCAGACGCTCGCGGCAAGGCCATAGATGGTGTCATTGGCCAGGCGCGCGACCTCTTCCAGGTCGTCGAAGGGCTGCGCCACCACCACGGGCCCGAAGATCTCTTCGCGAACGATGGACATCGAGTCGGCGACTTCCGTGAACACGGTGGGCTCGACATAGTAGCCCCGGGAGGCAACCGGCCGGCCGCCGACGACGGCCCTCGCGCCGGCGCCAAGCCCCTCCCTCACGTACTTCATCACGCGGTCGCGCTGCACCGAGGACACCAGGGGGCCGAGCTGCGCGCCTGCATCCAGGCCCGGGCCCATCTTCATCGCCCGCGCCTGGTCAGCAACTCCCTCCATGACGGCGCCGAAATGCTCACGGGCCACGAACAGCCGCGAACCCGCGCAACAGACCTGTCCCTGGTTGAAGAAAATCGCGCTGGCCGCGCCCGCGACGGCCTGGTCGAGGTTCGCGTCGGCGAGCACGATGGTCGGCGACTTGCCGCCGAGTTCCACGGTCACCTTTTTCATGTTGTCCGCGGCGGCACGCACGATCAGCCTTCCGACCTCGGTCGAGCCCGTGAAGGTGACCTTATCTACGCGGTCGTGAGCGGCCAGTGCAGCTCCCGCCGTCGGGCCCAGGCCGGTTACGACGTTGAAGACGCCCTTCGGGAAGCCCGCCTCCATGATCAGCTCTCCGAGCCGCAGCGCCGTGAGCGGCGTCTCCTCGGCGGGCTTGAGAACCACCGTGCAGCCGGCGGCGAGCGCCGGGGCGGTTTTCCAGGTGGCCAACAGAAATGGAAAATTCCAGGCGATGATCGCGCCCACCACGCCAATCGGCTCGCGCTGCGAAAACGCCGCGTATTGATGTCCGGGCACGAGCGTGCCCGAGATCGGCAAGGTCCGGCCCTCGATTTTCGTCGGCCACCCGGCCATGTAGCGCCATACTTCGATCGCGTGTTTCATGTCGACGTGACGCGCCATCAGCACGGACTTGCCGTTGTCGAGCGCCTCCAGCTCGGCGAGCGAGTCGGCGTCGCGCTCGATGAGATCGGCGAGACGGTGCATCAGCCGCTCGCGGTCGACCGCCTTCATGCGCGACCAATCGGAATCGTCGAAGGCCCGGCGCGCCGCCGCGACCGCGAGGTCGATGTCCGCCCCGCCGCCCTCGGCGACCGCGCCGATGATCCGGTCGCTCGATGGGTCGTGTACCTCGAAGGTCCTGCCGCTTCGGGCTTCGCTCCACGCGCCGTCGATGAGCAGGCGCCGCTGCTTGCCAAGGAATTCGACGTTGGCCGGCGCAAGCCTCGACAAGTCGTTCTCGAGCTCCGTGGAGCCGGCTCGATTCGTTGCGGCACTCATTTGATCATCCCTCTCGATCCAGCGGTGGCTGTTGACAGCTACTAGTTATCTGTAGACTATAAACCCGACTATAGTCGATTTGCAACTTTCGGCCACCGCCCTTTCGCAAATGGCCTGTGTCCAGGCATGATTACCGGGTATGCGGCCTGACCGGGAGGAGGAACAACTGTGTCTATTTCCGCTTCGCGCAACGCTTTCGCCTCGAGCAATACCTCCGCTTCGAGCGGCAATTTCTCCTACCTGCTGTATCCGCTCCTGCTCGCCGGCGCGCTCATACTGTGGTCCACCCTTTGGATGCGATTTGGCTGGGATGCCGACGTGACGATGCAGCTCGTGTACTGGGTGTTCATCGCCGTGCTGCTGGTCCTCGAGCGCGTGCGACCGTTCGAGCCGGCGTGGAACCGCAACGATGGCCAGCTGAAGAACGACATCGCGCTGTCCATCGTGACCATCGCCATGAGCGGTCTTGCGACGGTGGTCTGCCTCGGTGCGCTCACCTGGCTGATCAAGACCTACCAGCCGCTCGTGTCCTTGCAGGTCTGGCCGGCGCACCTGCCGTTGCTGGTGCAGGTTGTCCCGGGAATCATCCTCTGGGATCTCGGCAATCACCTGGCGCACCGGTGGGCCCACACCGTGCCGCTGTTATGGCGATTCCATTCGCTGCACCACAGCGCTCCCCGGCTATCCGTCATCAACGCGGGACGCTTCCATCCGATCGACATTGTAAAGTCGGTGATCCTCGGAGCGCCAATCCCGGTTCTGGTCGGAGTCCCGGCCGAGATAGCCGAGTGGTACGCCGCCTTCTATCTTTTCGCGGGCATCCTCACGCACGCCAACGTCAATCTGCGTTGCGGCGTATTCAACTACTTCCTGAACACGCCCGATCTGCACCGCTGGCATCACAGCCCCATACCCGTTGAGACGGATACCAACTACGGTGAGGTGACGCTGTTCTGGGACCGCCTGTTCGGCACCTATGTGCCTCGGCCGGCGCGCTCACGACGCAATGTCGGATTGGGAGAAGCGGGCGTGGAGGGACACATCCCTGTTCCCGTATCGGCGCGGCTGTTCGAATCCGTGCTGCATCCGCTCACGCCCAGGGGACATCGGGCGACGCCCGAGAACAGAATCCGCTATCTGCCCTCGGGCGACGCCGGCATCGACTATGCCGAATCCGGCGGGACGCACCCGCCAATATCCGAAAACAACCATCCGCGGAGCGGCCCATGAAAGTTTCGACTCGTCACGCCACGCTGCGCATCTGCGCGGCATTCCTCATCCTTCCCTGTATCGGCATCGTGGCAGCGTGCTCGCGGGTTGGGCCTCAGGGCCGGCCGGCGGCCGACCTGGCCGCAGAAAAGGCCGCGCTTCTCAAGCGCGACAGCGAGTGGCAGGCGGCGGTCGACGAAAAGACGGACGTCCGGAAAATACTGTCATTTTTCGCTACGGATGGAATCATGTTCGGCACCGGCGAGCCGACCGACGACAATCGCGAGGCCCTGATGAAGGCGGTCTCGGGTCTGACGACCGACCCGGCATTCAAGGATCACTGGAGCTGGTCGAAGGTGGAGCTTTCCCCCGACGGGCGCCTCGCCTACCTGATCGGCACCACGGACATGACCGCGACCGACGGCGGCGGCCGTGCGGTCACCACCCACGCGCGTCTCGTCAATGTCTGGCGCAAAGACCCCGACGGCGTGTGGCGCTGCGTTCTCGACGTATGGGTCGATGCACCCGCGCCGGCCTCCTAGGAATGCTTCCGCCGCGGCAGCGCTGCCGGTATGTAGGACTCGAGATAGGCGATCGCCGCGCGCTTTGCCTCGCTGGTCATTTCATCCGTGATCACGCCGTGGCCGAGCATGGCGAGACAGAACATGAGATCGGCGATTTCGACGGCGCGGAAGAAGATGTCCGAGCGCTGCGGCAAAGCAGGCAGAACGAACGACGCCGTCACGTGATCCTCGAACACCTTGCCGATGAGCACGTCGTTCTGGCGGTCCCGCATCTTCAATTCGGGAAGGGTCTTGGGACCCACCAATAACTGCCGCGCGGAGGGGTTGCGGAAGTAGAACACCGCCGCCCGGTCAAGCAGGATCTCCATGATCTCCCGCCAGTTCTTCACACGCTTGCGGATCGGCGCGGACATGAGAGCATGAAGATCCTTGTCATGCAGCGCCACCAGACTCGCGTATACATCCACGATGTTGGAATAGAAATGATAGGCCGAGCCCTTCGGCACTTTGGCATGCTTGGCGACATCGCCCAGGCTGATCTCATCCATTTCCTGCGTACGCAACAGTTCGCGCGCGGACTCGAGCAACTTGTCGCGGCGCGCGATGCCGCGGGTGCGGAGCGAGCTTTTTCGGGTTCCTAGTAAAGCCATTTGAATTCCCTTTATCGTTGCCGCCCCGGCCGAGCGCCATATTGTTCGCAGCGATAAGTCCGCGCAAGTGTCTTGGATCAGGTGCAACGCCCGCTTCTCATGCGCACATTGACATTCTTCGGCCGAAACATATACTCGACTAGAGTTGTGTTTATAGGCCGCTTGGCGGGAATTATACTGAACGTACGGGCCCAGTCACCA
>Ga0105240_10013746_pt1 | contig 11096 bp, 7 predicted proteins | sample KBSC54metaG_FD_80426 | JGI IMG/M metagenome (GOLD analysis project Ga0105240, IMG submission 80426) | Corn rhizosphere microbial communities from Kellogg Biological Station, Michigan, USA - KBS C5-4 metaG | ecosystem: Host-associated > Plants > Roots > Rhizosphere > Soil | place: Michigan, USA...
GCTATTTTCTGCCCGCCACCCAAAGCAGGATCAAAAAAGCGAAAACGATGAGCAATAGCAAGACGAGCAGGATGTTCCTGCGCTTTGCTTTTGCGAGCGCATGGTGCAGCTGTCGCTGTTGCGATTCCGTGTTCCTCATGAGCTCTTGATAAGCCCGGCCGGTATCCGCCAGCCGGGTGCTCAGGTCTCCTAGTTTATGCTGGTAGTTGAGCTCGAACTGTTTAGTGAGGTCGTCGATCATTTTTCCTTTAGAGTGACTAAATTCCTCGGTGGTGCTGATATAGGTATCGTAGAGGAACTGGCCCAGGGAGGTTGGGGTAATAAAGAATTTGTCGGCTACTTTTTGAAGGAGGGGTTCGTCGTCATGATGGCCGATGGCCGTGACGAAGATGGAGCTAAGAGTAAGCACGGTTTCCGCGATCTCGATATTGTTAAAGAGCTGGATGTTCTCTCCTCCGCCCCGGGAGATGATCAGGATCTCTCCTGCATCGTATTCAATGATCTTGTTGATGATCTCGTTCATCTGCGATAAATTGATCCTGACGTATTCGATATGATAGACACGGGTGCCATCTTTTAGCTGGTGCTTGATATCATTGTCGATGATGGCGGTCAGGCCTATGAGAATGGTGATGTTCACCGGTTCCTGCGCATATAATTTATTCCGTATAAAGCCGCGCAAATCCTTGTAGCCGGCTTGGGCTTTCCGTTGGATAAGGTCCAATGCTTTTTTTTCCCGCTCGTCGATGACCTTTTCCTTACGGGATACCAGTTCGGTGACATTCAGCAGCAACTCGATCCTGGCGCCGGCAGGCTGATGGCGTTTATTCAAAAAGGCAGAGGCTTCGATGAGTTGGCCGTCCTTGAGCTGGTGGCGGAGAGTTACGGGAATGACGAGAGTGATGCTGGCGTCGGAGAATTCGTCCTTTAAGAGGTCATAATAATAGCCATTATAGTTGACGCCCTTGCCTGCCTTGAAAATTCCTTTTACAAAGAATACGTTGTTGAACAGGGGAGATACAAGGGAGTTACCCACAGCGCTCAACAAGGCGTTGGGACTGAAGGGAAGTTTTGTCTCCTTGGTATCATTGACAGGGTGTGGCATGGCTTCAGGAATGGTACGATTGTAAAATAAAGCATTATTGACGTAAAAACATACGTTGGTCCATCTGGCGAAATTACATTTAATTAATTAACAGTCAGTTAGAAACCCATGGGAGGGAGATTTTCCAAACAAAAAGCAGAAAATTTTTTATATTTGTATCAGTATGTCAAATCTCCGTCGTTATACCAGTTTTGATGAGCTGAAAAGTAGTGAAACCTCCGATCAGGCGACGCCCGCTGATGCAGCAAAAGCAGCATTGAGGCAAAAGCAGTGGCTTACTTTTTTTAAAGTTCTTGGCACTTCTGTGGACCCTTCCAGGCGCAAGCACAAGCAAATACGTGATGGAAAATGATTTATCCGAAGGCTTATCAAAAGTTTGCGAGATACTCAATAAGCATTCCGTTGAATATTTAGTTATTGGAGGTAGCGCCGTTGCCTTCCATGGCTATCCTCGTCCCTCGGTCGCGCCGTCAGGAAAGATGGCAGATAAACCTGATCTCGATTTCTGGTACAATCCAACATATGAAAATTATTTTAAGGTACTTGATGCCATGCATGAGCTGGGTGAGGACGTATCCCAATTCAAGGCGGAAAAGACACCTGACCCCAGAAAGTCGTTCTTTAGAATAGATCACGAACAATTTACCATTGATCTGCTGCCTGAAGTTCCCGGGCTTTCGAGATTCCGCTCTTCCTATAACACAAGAATAGAGGCGAAGAGCGGCGAGATCACGGTGCCTATGATCAGTTATGAGGATTTGATCCTCAGTAAGGAAAAGCTGGCAAGACCTAAAGATATTGAAGATATTAACGAATTGAATTTGAGGAGGGGTGGGCTGAAGAAGTGAGATCCGGAACACGATCAGATTGCCAAAACATTTTGGTTTCAACATCCATGATTGTTAATTTACCCTTATGGCCGGCCCCCGTATCCAGGTTGAAGACATTGGCCCCTTGCATAGGAACAGTCACATTCCACCGGATCGTTGGGGTATGACCTAGATAAACTTCCTTAAAACTTGTTTTCATTTCAAAAGGAGGCGGCTCCGGATCTAAGTGATGATTGTTCTGCCATTCCCAGGCAGACGCCCATAACTCCCGATCCCAATAATAAATAGAAGGATGTTGGCCGGTAAATGGTGCAAAGCGATTAAACCCTGCATGCACAAAACATTTCCCCTCGTCATCTATATAGTAGGGTTGCATGGTAGAAAAGAACGTTCTATGGCTTTGGGGGATCATCTGCGGATCAAGAATATATGTCAGGGCATAGCCTCCTGGGATCTTTGGCCTTTTGCTCCCACCCTGCCCCAGATAAGATGCTACTGTAGCCAGCCCTCCATAGTTCCAGTCACCCGGATGACGACCGGTTTGGCAATACTCATCGAACCAGTCATCGTGGTTGCCCCGAATGGCGATCAGATTTGGAATTTTAAGTAATTCCTCGACACATTCAGCCACTTCATCATGCCTGTCAACAATATCTCCTAATACTATTAGCCTGTCATTTTGATAACTGAAACCGGCTCGCTGCAGGCACTGCCTAAAAGCCGTACACGCTCCATGAATGTCGCCCATTACGAAGGTTCTCATATGTAAATTTTTAACAGAAAAGCAAATAATGTAAGGCTGAAAGGAGGACAAGAATGCAGCAAAGGATTTACAGGGCAATATTACATTAATGTATGACTTTAACTTACATTATTTTCTGTTAATGGAAGTAGTTTAAAGAAGAGAAATGATATTTTGATTATATCAGAAAAATGTCCGGCGGTGTATAAACAACATTTAAAAATACATTGCGGCAACCGCAGGCATAAAAAAGCCTGCACATTAGATCGTGCAGGCTAAAAAAAAATAAAATCATATCATGCTCTCTACGAAAGCACTGCAAACCCCACGGCCTTTGGCCCATATTGCGGGAGAAGCGTGCTGCTGTTGAGTATAACTCTTGTATTGGCCACCAGGCTTACGGTATATCCGCAGGGATCCAGAGGTGATGTATTTAATGCCCATGGTGCATTTGCATCGCCGTCATCTCCCAGGGCATTGTAACTCCTTCCGCCGGGAACAGGTGCTGTGCCATGTGTGTGTGATGCCGGTTCCAACACCAGGCTCCATGATCCAAAGAAAGGATGTATAGCCCTTATGTGCCCGTTGATGGTCGGATTCGCTTTATTATAGCTGTGACAATCGCCGCCATCGATCACATCGTCGATATCAAAGCCGATATCTACCGAGGTATTGGCAGTTGGACTAACAGTCATCGGCTTATTATTAATGATCATGGAGAATTCATCGCCAATTTGCTCAAAACCCAATTCGTCCGTGAAAACAAATTTTATTGTATAAGTACCATCGGTAAGTCCGCCGGTGCTCCACCATGCCAGGTCGTTGGCCTCATTATACAATCCGATGGCCGGGTTCTGCTTATACTCAAACCATCCGTTAGGCGAATTTTGAACGTCATTGAATTCCGTAAAAGTGTTAAAATTGAACATCTGAAAGGTTTCATGCGTTGACACCGTTGCATAATCCGAATCAGGCGCCCCGAATTTCTTGTATAATATCCTGTACTTGACGGTACCGTTGAATCCATTCCGGTCAATGATCCCCTGGAACCTCACCGCACCACCCCATGGCCGGTTATTCTGAATACCGGGGAAGAAGGCATTGTAATTATACAGGTAATTAAACGGGTCTATATCATCCCGGTCCACTCCGCCCACAAAAGTGAGCTTACTCTGCACACCGGTGCTGCCGCCCGGACGAAGCTGTACAATTGCATCTACCCGGTTGCCCCAATAATTAAGATGATCCGGATCTGTCGTCGAAGGCAGGGACTCCCATGACAGCACCGCACGGATTTTTATAATATTGGGGTTGGCACATTTTCTCAGGTGTTTGCTTGTATTGATGGGTAAAGCCACATTGTAATACAAGCCGTCCGGGGGAATATTGGCAATATCATGAACTTCAACGCTTACTGTGCCGAGATATTCATCATAGGTGCCATTATTATTCCAGTCGGCCCAGAATGCAACATGCTCCATCGATCCTTTATGGCAAAGATCTCCGTTGAACCCGCTGGACTTTTTAACATGGATCACCGCTCCCAGTGTATCGGCAGCGGTATTCAGACCAACGCAGTTCAATTCTTCAAATGTTACATTGGCCTTATTATTTCCATCCAGGAATGAGTCGACAAGGCTCTCAAGGTTCACATCGAGTTTTGAAACTTCTTTGACATTGAATGGAGATGCTTTTATGAAATTAGCCTTGTGGTCTACAAGAGGCGCCAGGGTACTGTAAAAGGTGCGATGGTCGGGAACACCGCTGGCTTTGTTCGACCGGTAAATTTCCGCGACATGAGGTAGGGGCAGGACAGGCATTTTTACAACTTCCTGTTGGAGTAGATCTCCCAATCCATCCAGGTCAAGTTTTATTTTATGGATATCGAAAAGTTCCTTCCAGATAATTATTGACTTTCTCTGGATCTGCACCGAGACATCTTTTACATTCCCATAAAAAGGAATGTAGTTAGGATTGGTGGGCGGTATCATATTCCATGACAGAATGCCTCTCACCGTAGGAATAACGGCTTGGTTGCAATCAAGCAATTTCCGGTACTTCTCATCATTGATGTAAAGGTTTGTCATATACATAAGAGGATGATGCTGTTCGGCAGGCACATTGGGGATATCACATGCTTTAAAGCTGGTATACCCCATGTCATGGAACCCTGACCCATCTTTGAAATCCACAAAAAAACGTACATACTCTTTTGATGAGGGATTGCACAGGGTGCCGCTATATCCGGTAGCCTGTTTGATGCTTACCATTCCCTCCAGGCGTTTTTCCCTGGGGTTATAGCCAACGCAAGTCAATTCCTCCCAAAATGTAATGCTTTGTGTGGCAATTTGATCGCCAATACTGATCTGTTTGAACAGGAATTTTTTTCGGGTGAGTTCTTTGTCGAGCAGCGGTTCGGCAACTAGTGCGGTTTCAACCGTGGATTGAGCTTTTCCCATAAATGTGTTTTTAAATGATAAAATCGTTTAGGACGAGAAAAGCGAAGGAGAAAGGGTACTTTAAAAGTAAAGATTCCGGAACTACTAAACAATACCACTTTGGGGTAGCGAGGGGAACGCCTGTTCATCAAGGAGATTTACCATTTAGTCCCTGCCATAACGGATTGTATCCATCCCGGATGCGGAAGTCTCCTTCAATGGCGTATTGAGGGAAGTGTGGGTTACCTTAACATTCTCCCCTTTTACTGAATAAAGATATAGCTTATATAAGGAGGGAGAGGATGGCATGGTAACGGTAACCGAGGGGCCGGTTCCTGCGGACGTGATACCTATCGGTGTCCCAATGGCATCCTCCCGGACCAGGTACCATTCGAATCGCAGACCGGTGGTCTCGGAAGAAGTGATATGCCATTCTTTGCCTGAAGGAACGATAGCGCTATAGACCAGTTGTGCGCCTTTCACCGTTGCGGTAGCCGTCCGGAGGATCCTGATCTCGGGGAATGTGTCCGTTTCCGGTCTGCCGGCCCATCTTTGCGCCAGCTTATAATAATCAGGCTTTCTTCGAGCGTGACTGTCCAGTAAGCCGTCTAACGTTACTATATCCGCGGCCTCATCATCTTTCCAGTTGCTGACAAAAACACCGGCAGCCGAAGACGGCAGACGCAGGTAATCGGTCGCTGTTACACTCCCGTAGAACCATGGTCGTCTAAGCTTTCCAATAAGAGAGACGGCAGTATCCTTTTCATTGATGATCAGACCAAAGCTGGTTATACCTGGTACATTGGCATGTATCATTTCTACAGCTTCAGGCATAGTGCCGGTGACCGCAATATCCATCGTCACAGGCCTGAGAGGGTCTTCCTTGCGGACATCGGCTATCAGTTCCCTGAGCCAGCGTAGATAAGCATCACGTTGATAGTTAGCGTCGGGTTTATAATAAGTCACTCCCAGGTTCTGGTAGATCGTATTGCCTATGTTCCACGACGTGATCTGCACATTTTGCTTCAGCTCCTTCACTGTCTCCACGATCTTTCTGTGCAATTGCGCTAATGCTGCAGCATTGTCTCCCGTATAGCTGATCCCGGTAGGTATCCAGAAACCATATTGGATCTTCATGTCCATTTTTGCTGCAGCACGCAGGATATTACGGTCATAAATATCCGGTCCGTAATGCTTTATGGTAGTAATACCCAATCGTTTTATCTCTGTAAGGTCTTTTACCAGTTCATTCCATCCAAATGCATGCCGGTTGCCATACCAGTTCTGTCCCCGGGAATAACCGATCCCTCTGAGACCCGTCAATAGCTGTCCGTCCTTACCGGATCCGAACGCCATCACATCTTCCGGCATTGGCGACAGCATAGAGCCGTAGCTTATCCCGGGTATATGCCGGTGTTGAGGTATCAGGGGGATCATCGGGTCGCCTTGGACGATCGCCCCCTTTATTTCGGGATACTTGATTTTAACAGAATCGAATGCCTCTCTGAACCATTGAAGCTGTCTTCCTTCGGAAGGCAGGGAACCCATTTCCGCGATCATCACTGGCAACCCCGACCGGAAGAGGGACTTTTTATGAAAAGGATCGTATAGTTGCCGCATGGCGTGCCATGTTGAATCCGGGTTCTTACGGCCATGGTTGAGAATGGTCACACCGATCCAGTCGACATAATCCGTGCCGGGGAAATAGTCATCGACAGCGGCTGCCTTCCAGGGGTTCCACACCCAGATGACGTTAAAGGCATTCCTGCTGGAAAAGTAATCATGCACATACTTCCAGGCCGCTTTAAATTCCTGGGCGGTATTGTCTCCTGTTTGCGACCATGAGTAATACGGATTGTCCGCCTCATGGGCAAATCGCAGGAACACAGGCCGTGAGAGGGCTTTCAGCTCCCTGGAGAATTTATCGAGAAAGTCGTCATAGTCCCCCTCGACTATCCGTTGGAATATTTTCTTCTCCTTTTCGACTGTTCCGGGTCTTTCCGTTTCATCGAACAGCTTTTGCAAGGGTTCCCATGTGATCATCGGCAAAGAACCTTGTTGATAGATAGAGTCGAGCGTGCCCACAGGTAGCTCACATTCCCGTCTGTCACCCCAGGGAAGATATAGGGAGACAATATCCATCTGCTGCCCATATTTTTTTCTAAAGGCAGCGACAGTATCGGCAGGCGTAATGCCCTCCCTTATGCCCGGCGAAAAAATTCCGGTAAGAAAGATGTCCTTCTGTACCCGGGTATCCATGCTCCCGCCTCCATCCTTGTCCCATTCCAGTTTCAGAATATATAACGTTATGCCGATAGTGCCCACGAGTAACGGCAGGGCCGCCATTCGTAATCCTGAATAGATCCGGTGTCTCAGCTGCCAGAAGCGATGTTTGACCTTGCCCACATGCTCCATCACAATCTGTACACCCGGATGCTCATTTTTAAATGATCTGAAGCTTTGCTGCCGGCCGATTGCAATGGTAAACAGCATGATCAGGCAGTTGAGAAGAGCAAATCCCGCCATGCTGATGGAATAGGGATTCCAGTCATATCTAAGGCCGTATATAATGGCGAATACCGACAGCAGGATGACCATGATATTAGGAAAGTGGATACCCCAGCCCTCAGACTCTTCATTTCCTTTTGGAGTAGGGTCATACGGAACCTTTTTCCGGATGATTGCGAACAGGAAACCCAATGCATGGATCCACCATGTTCCGATCATCAGCAATCCCCCTACGAAATGGAAACCTCGTTCCCGCTCTTCCATCACCCAGCTTTGAACAAAATGCCTGATGAGAATGATAGCGACAGCCAGTGGAAAAGCGCTTATCATGAACCTTTCGAATCCCACCGAGACAGTGCTTAGCTGTAGGAGGAAAAGCACCGGGATCAAAAAATTCACCAGGAAAACGACTCCGGACAAATAATAAAAAGAGGCGAGACCATAATGTAGCTTTTGGCGCCAGGTGAACTGCCGGAAATATCTTGGATAGGTAGTGAATAACAGCTCAAAGACACCCCGGGACCATTTCAACTGTTGCTTATAATAGGCCGATAGAGAAGACGGAACAAGACCACGGGCCAGGACGCTGGGGACGTATACCGATCTCCATCCCTTTGCATGCAAATGCATGGCAGTATTCATATCCTCGGCAAGTCCCGCGGCATGACCTCCAATGGAATCCAGTGCCGCCCGTCGGAACGTACAGTTGGCTCCAATGGCCGGCACCGTGCCGTACCTGTTCATTGTCATCATCATTGGGCCGTAGAACTGGTAGGTTTGCTGCGCCGCCCCTTTCGCTATCAGTGATGAGTAGGAATTTTTATATGCCTGTACGATCTGAACGAATCCTATTGCAGGATCGTTGAAATGAGAGACGATGGGATCGAGAAATTCGGGAAGGGGGACATGATCCGGATCAAGCACCACACACAATTCTCCGGAAGACTGCTTTAGGGCATTGTTGATATTACCCGCTTTGGCATCCTTCCTGTTATTGCGGGTGACATGCTGTATGCCGAGCCTCCCGCAAAGGTCCTTCAGATAGGGATCGTTGGCCTCGTCACAGAGATAAGTCGTATGTGGGTATCTGATCTTGTTAATCGCCTTTAATGTCTCTTCGATCATTTCCAGCGGCTCTCCAGGGCAGTAGGTAGTAAAAATATCGACTGTAAACTCTTTTTCCGGGGAAGGCGTGGGAGGGACCGTGATAAAAAGATAATGGGCCCATTCCAATACGATCTTGATACAGGTAAATACGATGGTGAAGAACAGCAGCCAGTAAAGCGCTGTATGCTCATGACGCCCCTCCCGGTAGAAGGTATAGAGGAAGGCTCCCATGGAAATAAGCCCCAGAACAACCATTACACGTATAAAAAGCAGTTCGGTACGGGATGGAGGACGTATAGTCTTTATTTCTTTCATTGGTCTTTTACTACATAAAAGGGTACGTTACAAGTGGAGAAATTTCCAAATTTATCATACAGCTTGGCAAAAAGACGATAAGGTCCCCCTACGGAAGGCGTGATCACGGATGCAGTCAGCCCCGGCCCTTCCTCGATATGTCCTTCCACCGGAAGAGGTTTTACGGGTTTAACATCCTCTCCTTTTACACTATACCAGTCTTCCGGCAGGAGTTCCCATTTGATATGGGTAATGTTGCTGTCGGGCTTCTGTAGTACTATTTCAGCTTGTACAGTAACCCCCGGATCAAACATCAGGTCGGATGGCGCCCCCTTTTTATCGATAAGCATATAGTTGACCTGCGGAGGCATATGATCGGGGTACTTTCCCGTCCACAGATACTGCATCGCACTAACCGGCTCTGACTTGTTCCCTTCCTCATCAAATATGCTGAACCAGGTGTGGGTATATTCCTGTTTCTGTCCCCAGAAAAAAACAAGCGAGCCCAGCAGACGGGGGTCTGTTTGCTGGATATACTTTTCATAACGTTCCCGGTACATTTCCGCCTTCTTGGTACTACTGTTCTCGATAAAGGTGCCCCAGGCAGTATGTTCCGTACCGGTCCACGGTCCATCGATACCCCATTCCGTTAGCAGATAAGGCCCGTCCCAAAACCAGGAGAGCTGGCCGATCTTTTCTTTCATGTCAAGGATCCTGTTGAAGACATTAAGAGAAATGAAGTCGACATGGCTCTTACGTAAAACGTTAAAAATATATTTGGCACGCACATTCAGGATCGTAGTGGTCACGGGATGGTCAGGGTCTTCCGTATGTATCATATCGACTACATTCCCGAATGCACTATAAAAATCATCATAGCGGCGTTTGAAAGGATAATACAGCTCATTGCCGACACACCATACCAAAAGCGCCGGATGATGTTTGTATTTGTTAACCACCTCTTGAAGAGCCTTATACTGCTCCTGGACCTTGCTGGTATCATGATAAAAGCTCAATGGATCCGCATAGCGAAAAGGCAGCCCAACCACAACAGCCAGGTGGTTCGCCTCCGCAGAATCCAGTATCGCCCCAAGATTGACCGTATCCCATACCCTTATCGTATTGCCTCCCGCTTCGTGGAGGGTATTCAGATGGGTATATCCGCTGGCGCCTTTTATAAAAAAAGGACTGCCATTACGGTATAATGTAAATTTCCCGTCTTTACGATCGATAAATACTTTTCGGCTTGCAACAGGCGAGGGTTGTCGGGTGGAACAAAAAGGGAAAAGCACGATCAGTATTAATAAAGTAACGGACTGTCTTTGCATGCACATAATCAACATCCTGTTTCTCTTTGAAAAACAAAATATATACCGTAAAATTAGGAAATTTATTGTGTTCAATATCAATCATTTCCACCATTGCAGTGGAAAACTTATCTCTCCCACGGTGGGAACCACCAGATCGGGCTTAAAAGCATAGCGGCTCAGGTCTTCTTGCCTGGAGATCCCCGAAAGCACCAGGACCGTCCTGTACCCAAGTTGGATCCCGCCCTGGATATCCGTATCCATAGTATCTCCGATCACCGTAGTGCCTTCAGTTTCAAGGCCTAGGGTCTTTCGTGCCGAGCGGAACATGACAGGGCTCGGCTTGCCGATGCTGAAAGCCTCTATTCCCGTCGCCTCCTCTATCATCGCAGTAATGGCAGTAATATTCAGGTTGCTCCAGCCAGGTTTCCGTGGCGAGGGATCCCTGTTCGTTGTGATAAATTTCGCCCCCCCAAGGATCATATTTACAGCCCGGTGGACCATTTCCAGCGTAAAATTCCTGCCTTCTCCCAGGACTACAAAGTCCGGTTCAGTCTCCACCAGGGTCAGCCCATTTTCATGGAGGCTGGTCAGCAATCCTCCCTCCCCCAATACATATACAGTCCCATCGGGCGCATGCGTAGCCAGGAACTTTCCCGTCGCCATGGCGCTGGTATACACGTGACCCTCCGACACTTCTATCCCCAATCTTTTCAACTTTCGTACCACTTCCAACGGCGTACGCTGGCTGTTGTTTGTCATAAA
>Ga0105240_10013747_pt1 | contig 11095 bp, 7 predicted proteins | sample KBSC54metaG_FD_80426 | JGI IMG/M metagenome (GOLD analysis project Ga0105240, IMG submission 80426) | Corn rhizosphere microbial communities from Kellogg Biological Station, Michigan, USA - KBS C5-4 metaG | ecosystem: Host-associated > Plants > Roots > Rhizosphere > Soil | place: Michigan, USA...
GATGCGAACGCGCCCGACGACCGGATCGGCGATCACCAGCTTGCGCTCGTTGTACCGATTGAACTCGGAAGCCACGTCCGCGAGCGACTGACCATCGAACACGAGCATGCCCTGATGCCAGGCGAGGCGGCGTTCGATCTCGTCCTGGTCGACGCTCTGGACCTTCACCTGCGACAGTCCGGCGATTGCCATCTGTCCGGCGTCGACCATCGCCGGCGTGCCGCGATGCGCCACCACCTCCAGCGGCAGGCCTACCGCCACCACGCCTTTCGTCACGAGTACTTCGACGCCCGCGTCGGCCTCCTCCACGTTGAAGACGGTACCTACGGCGCGCACGGCCGTATTTCCTGCCACGACGATGAAGGGACGCAATTTGTCAGGCGCAACCTCGAATGTCGCCTCTCCACGAAGCAGCGTGATCTCTCGCCGGGTGCCGCGCAACCTGACGCGAAGCTCGCTGTTGGTGTTGAGTTGCACCACCGACCCGTCCGCGAGCCTGATCTCCTGGAAGCCCCCCAGCGTCGTGACATAGCGCTGCCCGCCGAGCGAAAGCCCGAATGGCGTCGACCACTGCCACCACGCAAGTCCCACGGCGATGGCGATCAACGCCGCTGCAAGCGCCATCGTGAGAATGAGGCGGGCGCGCAGCGGCCGCCCCGGTACGCCTCCGGGAGGGCCGGCCAGTCTCGCTGCGACGGCAGGGGCGTCAGCAAAAGCAGGGTCCGGCGCTTTGAGGGCGTCCAACCGATTCCATACTTCGAGCACTCGCAGGTAGGCCGCCAGATGGCGAGCATCCGCCCTGCACCAGTCTTCGAACGCGGCATGCACCGCCGCAGGCGTATCCGGCCGGTCGAGACTCGCCAGCCAATCCGCGGCGCGGATCTCGATGTCCTCACCCAATGCCATGTGCTCGTCCACGTCCCCCAACGGCAGGATCGGTCTCAGATGGGGGTTCGACCATCGCCTCGAGCACGCGTTCGGCGCACAGCCGGACGCCATGGCTGATGTGCTTCTCAACGGTGTGCTCGGCTATCCCCAAGCGCTGCGCGATCTCCTTCTGGGACAAGCCGTGAATCTTGCGCAACGTCAGCACCTCCCGGCACTTGTCCGGGAGCGACGCGATCACCCGCGCAAGCAGGTCCTGCTCCTGAGTCAGATTCACGATTTCATCCGGGCTCTGCTCTTCGCCTCCACGCGATACGACGTCCGCGCCGTCTATTTCCGGTAGCGCATCGAGCGAAACGCTCTCCGGCCAACGCAGATGGTCCATGGCGACGTTGCGGGCCGTCGCGAAGAGGAATGCCCTCCACGTGCGGACGGCGCTACGCCGTTCCGGGGAGAGGGCGAGCAGACGGGTATAGGTCTCCTGGAGGACGTCCGAAACGTCATCCCTACGGGGCAGGTAGCGGCCCAGGAAAGCGCGCAAATCCCGTTCGTGCGCCAGGACCTCTGAAAACCAAGCTGTAGTGCCCGTATCGACCACCGGCAGGTAGGCGCGAGACCCCATTACGCCCCGAGGAACAACGAGGCTAGTGCAGATTCGCAACACCGGCAAGGCAATATTTTTGTCGCCGGAGCTACCGGAAATGCCGCCTGCGCCAGTCGTACTCCGCAAAGGGGCTCCGGGCATCCTGGCTCGGCGATGCGAAAATGACACTGACACGGCGTGCCTTGATTACTCAGGCTCTCACCGCCTCAGCGGCATCGGTCGCTGCCCACGCCGCTTCCACCCCCGCCATCTCCCGCGCCCCTGCGGCGCCATTTAGCGAATCGATGGGTGCCGATGCCGGCGCGCCGGCCGGGATCGAAGCGGATCTACCCGCAGCGGAACGGCTCCTCGGTCTCTCTTATACGCCCAGGCAACGCAGGCAGCTGGCTCGGGGGTACCCAGCCGTTCTCAAGGAGCTCGGCGGCGTTCGGGCGCTCAGTCTGCCGAACGAAATATCGCCGGCCGCGCGGTTCGATCCGCGGATCCCCGGGAAGACCTATCGCATGCCCCGGCCGGGCGTGCGGGGTCGCGCGCCGGCAGCGGGCGCTTTACCCTCCTCGCCAACCGACGTCGCGCTGGCCCCCGCCTGGAAGCAGGCGGCCTGGCTACGCGCCAGGAAGATCTCCAGCATCGAGCTGACCCATCTGTATCTCGATCGCATCGGCCGCCTGTCCCCGCAACTGCAGAACTTCATCACTGTCACCGACGATCTCGCTCTCGAGCAGGCGGCCGGGGCGGATGCGGATCTCGCCCGCGGCCGGCCCCGCTCAGGCCTTCACGGCGTGCCGTATGGTCTCAAGGACCTGTTCGATGTGGCCCATGTGCGCACCACGTGGGGGGCCGAGCCCTACAAAGAGCGCGTCGCGGCTGGCAATGCGGCGATCGTCGATAAGCTCAGCGCGGCTGGCGCGGTCCTCCTCGGAAAGACTTCGGCTGGCGCACTCGCGTACGGTGACATCTGGTTCGGGGGTACGACCCGCAATCCGTGGAATCCGTCCGAAGGATCGTCGGGCTCCTCGGCAGGCTCCGCATCAGCTACGGCGGCGGGTCTCGTTGGGTTCTCCATCGGCACTGAAACGCTGGGATCAATCGTCTCGCCGTCGAACCGCTGCGGGACCACGGGCCTGCGTCCGACGTTCGGGCGAGTCTCACGCCATGGGGCGATGGCGCTCGCGTGGTCGTGGGACAAGGTCGGACCCATCGCGCGCAGCGTGACCGACTGCGCTCTGGCTCTCGACTCCATCAATGGCCCCGACTCGCGCGATTGGGGCTCTCTCGATGCCCCGCTCGGCTGGGACTGGCAGGCGGGCGCACGCGGCCTCAAGGTGGGGTACATCCCGGCCTGGTTCGAATCCAAGGACGCCACGCCCGTCGACCGCCACGCGCTCGATGCGCTGCGCGAGACCGGCGCGCAGGTGGTCGAAGTGCACCTGCCCGATCTCGAGTACGACCTGCTGACTCCACTCGTATTCCTCGAGGCCGCAGCCGCCTTCTCGGAGCTCACCCTCACTCACCGCGACGAAGAGCTCAAGTGGCAGGCCGACATGGCCTGGCCCAACACCTGGCGCCGCGCTCACCTCTTCCCCGCCGTGGAGATGGTGCAGATCGAGCGCCTGCGCCGCCAGGTGATGGCAGCGCTCGATGGCTTCTTCGATGGCATCGACGCATTGATCGGTCCCGTCTCGGGAGATCATTCGCTGGTCGCCACCAACGCCAGCGGCCACCCCTGTCTCGTCATGAAGGCCGGCTTCCTCGAACTGCCGACCCGCACGATAGACAACAAGCCGGTCGATGCCCACGGCGCCAAGCATCGCGTGCCACGTGCGATCTGCCTCTGGAGCGCCCTCTTCCGGGAAGACGTGTTGATTACGCTCGGGCGCGCGCTGGAAGCCGTGCTCGGCGCCGCCGATCAGAACCCTCCGCTTGCACTCCGATAGAGACCCACACCATGAAACAGACCGAAGATCGCAACGACCGGGGTCACTCAGGCTGGCTGATTGCGCCTGTGCTGCTGATGACGGCCCTGTGCGCAAATGCCAAGGACAGCAGTACATATGCCAAGGATGCTGCGCACGCCAAGGACAGCAGCGCCCTCGCCAAGGACGCTGCGCACGCCACGGACAGCGCGGCCGCCCAGACCAGTGCCCCTGCTCAGGATGCCGCTCAGACAGTGAGCACCCCGAGCACCAACCCCAACGCGCCCCAACAGCTCGAGGAAGTGGTCGTCACGGGCTCGCGCATCGCACGCCCGGTAACGGATCGATTGGAGCCCACCGTCGTCATCGGTGCCGACACCCTCAGCGATCGCGGCCTGCATGATGTGGGGCAGGCGCTCACCGAGCTCCCCGGGTTCGGCGTGCAGCCGGCCAGCCAGCATAACGTCCAGTCGAACTTCGGTATCGGGCAGAGCTTCGTCGACCTCTATTCGCTCGGCTCGCAGCGCACCCTGGTTCTGGTCAACGGCCGGCGCTTCGTCTCCTCGAACACGGCGAGCCTGAACAGCTCCAGCGCACCGGGCGAGCAGGTCGACCTCAACACCATTCCCGATGCGCTGATCGAGCGCATTGAGACGGTCTCCGTCGGTGGCGCGCCCATTTATGGCGCCGATGCGATTTCGGGCACGGTGAACATCCTCCTCAAGCAAGACTACCAGGGAATCGACGGCGACGTGAAGTTCGGAGAATCCGGCAGAAGAGATGCCCACAACTACAAGGCCAGCCTCCTTGCCGGCCAGAACTTCGCGGACGGACGGGGCAACATCACCGGCGTCCTGGAGTTCATCAAGAGCGACGGCCTCTCCGGCCTGCAGCGCGACGTGTTCAGGAACGCGCCCGGCTTTCTCGCCCCAGCCACGCCAGGCAAATTCCAGACCGTCCTCATGCCCGACACCAAGGTCAACGCCATCAGCACCTCGGGCGTGCCCTATCTGGACGACTTCTTCTACGTACCGGGCCTGCCGGCGGGCTTGATCGGCGTCGTGAACGGGGCTGGTCAGCCACTCGCATTCTCACCGGGCTCGAGCGCGCTCACGCCTTACAGCCTCGGTAATGCGACCGGCAACCCGATCTTCTGGCAGGGGGGAGACGGCGTCGATCTCAACCGGTTCACGAATCTCCAGGTCGAATCCGAGGGGATCAATGCCGACATGCTCGGGCACTTCGACTGGACCGATCACGTGCAGACTTACTGGGAAGGCTGGTTCTCGGACGGCCACGGCACGGACCTCATCCAGCAGCCGCAGTACTACACTACATTCTTTGGAACCCCTGGAACTCCCAACGGTGACCTGAGAGTCAGCGTCAACAACCCCTACCTCTCGGCGGCCGACAGCGCGCTCATCAAGCAACAGCTCGCCGCCTATCAAGCCTCCGGATTCCCCCTCAACGGCGGCGTACCGTTCGACCCGAGCTGGAACCCCAACACGTTCTACCTCGCCCGGGCGAGCACCGACCTGCAGAGCGGCATGGCCACGGGCGATCAAGTGCTCGGGCGCGGCGTCCTCGGGATGAAGGGCGATTTCAACGCACTCAATCGCAACTTCAACTGGGACGTCACCGCCAACTACGGCTATTCGCGCAACATCTCGAAGCAGCCGGCCATCGTCTTCCAGAACCTGCAGAATGCGATAAATTCGGTGCGGGACGCTTCCGGAAACATCGTCTGCGCGCCGGGTCAGCCCAACTCCCCAGTCGCGACCACCTCGGACACCTGCGCACCGCTCAATCCCTTCGGCGAGGGCTCGCCGAGCCGGGCCGCAAAGGCTTACGTCACGCACATTGCGTTCGCTGAATCGTACAATACTCAACGCGACTTCACGGCGAACTTCGGCGGTACGATCATCAAGCTTCCCGCCGATAACTGGAAGTTCAACGTGGGCTTCGAGAACCGGCGTGAGGCGGCAGTATTTCTGCCCGACGACTTCTACACTTCGAACCCGCCGGCCGGCGGCCTCACGACGACGGGTATCGAAGGCGCCTATCACACCAACGAGATCTACGGCGAGACGCTGATTCCGATCTTCGAGCCGGCGCAAAACATACCGGTGCTGCATCTGGTCGAGCTGGACGGCGCCGTCCGGCATGTGAACAACTCGATTGCCGGGTCCTCGCTCACCCGCACGTACGGGTTCCGCTGGGCACCGACGAAAGACCTGACCTTCCGGGCCAACAAGACCCGGTCCATCCGCGCCCCGGCCATCACGGAGCTGTTCCTGCCGGCTGCGACATCGTTCGAGTTCGCGAACGACCCCTGCGACAAGAACTTCTCCGGCCAGGGGCCGGATCCGGCCACCCGCCAGGCGAATTGCCGCAAGGCCGGCCTCAACCCGACGAGCTTCACCTCGAATGTGGTGAATGCCACGGCGCAGGGAACGACCTCCGGCAACACCAGCCTGCAGAGTGAGATCGCCGACTCCAAGACCTGGGGTGTCGTGCTGACGCCGCGCTGGATCCCGCGGCTCAGCCTCACCTTCGATTACATCGACATCAACATGACGAATGCGATCGAGCAGCTCAACCTCGTGGAAATCATGGATGCCTGTTACGATGCAACGGATTACCCAAGCAACCCCTCATGCGGCCTCTTCACCCGCAATGCGGCTGGACAGGTGACCAACTTCCACGACGGCTTCGTCAACGCGGGAATCCTGCATTTCCAGGGCGACACGGTGGCCCTCCAGTGGCAAACGGGTCTCCCCTGGAATCTCGGTGGAATCGCCTTGCAGGGCAACTACCTCGACACGAAGACGCTCAAGCTGCAGGTGGGATCCGCCGCGCCCCAGAACCTCGCAGGAGCGCTCGCCGCGCTCGGCAATACGGTCGCCGTGCCCAAGAACCGCACGACCCTGTCGATCGACTACCTGAAGGGCCCGTTCTCCTGGTATTGGCAGGGGCAGTTTTACAGCGGGATGAAATTCGACAATCAGGACACGCCGACCACCAAGAACATCGAGAGCGTGGGCCACTGGTGGCTGATCAACTCGACGCTTTCCTATGACGTGCTCGATAACGTCCACGTGCGCTTTATCGTTGATAACGTGTTCGACAAGCTGCCGCCGCAATTCGCGCTCGCCGGCGTGGGCGGCAACTTCTCCTCGGCCACGTCCCTATACTTCGACGGCATCATGGGCCGGACTTATCAGCTAGAGGTGGAAGCGAAGTTCAAATGATCCCCGCGGGGTCGCCGCCATGGAAGGCTGCGGCCCCTCTTGCTCGAGTCGAGCTCAGGTAAAGTCGGCCGCTCCGGCCGTTACGATGCTGTTCTTACCGGTCTTCTTGGCGCGCTTGAGCGCCGCGCGGCAGGCCTTGAGCAGCGCTTCCAGGGGCAGCTCGCGCTCGGGTACGAGGCTCGCCACGCCGGCACTGATGGTGAGATACCGCCCGTTGCCGTTACGTGGGTGATGGATCAACAGGTCCCGCACCCGTTGAGCGACGACCTGCGCGTACTGAGGAGCCTTCTGCGCCGCATCGCCTTGAGTCAGCGTCGCAAGCGTCCCTCCCTCCCAACGGCCGACGAGGTCGCCACCACGCCGGTAGGAGGCGCTGATGACGCGCGCCACCCGCCGGATACACGCGTCCCCTGCGTTCTTATCGAAAGTGTCGTTGTAGGTGGCGAGGTCGTCTATGTCGAAGAGCGTCAGGGCGATCTCGTGCGAGTCGCGCTGCGCGAGCACCCAGTCGCGCTGCAACAGCTCCTCGAAGTAGGCGCGCGAGTGCAGTCCCGTCAGCCGGTCCTCGCGCAGCCACGAGGGTAAGCCCGGGGCTGCCTTCTCATCGCCCTTGAGCCTCTCGCTGGCATCGCGGTAGTAAGCAACGAAGTGAGTCAGCGTCCCGGCAGCGTCGCGAACCGGCTGGATCACGACCTCATTCCAGAAGAGCGATCCGTCCTGACGGTAATTGCGCAGCAGCACCCGTGCCGTCTCGCCCCGCTCGACCGCCTCACGCATGCGTTGACGCCCCTCCTGCTCGCGGTCGCTGCCCTGGAGCATCCGGAGATTCTTTCCGAGCAGAGCGTCGGCCGCGTACCCGCTCATCCCGGCGAATGCGGCGTTCACATAGATGACGGGATGGTCGGAGGCCGTGGCATCGCAGACCACGACGCCCTCGGGCGCGCTGTCGACGACCACACGCCAGGCTTCGGCCGACCAGTTTTTCATGCTCTCCAACCCATCACCGTCCCGAATCCAGTTGCAGTGCCGGAGGCGACGCGCATCGCCCGAGCCATTCCTGGGCGCGCTGCCATTCCGGCCGATTCTTGAGGTCCTCAGGGCTCGAGCCGGCACGCCCATGGAGCCTCACGAGGCGCAGGCCCGAAGCCGGCTCCGGCTCCACCCGCAGTCGGTCCAGCAGCTCCATCACCGATGAGCGCTGGTTGCACACCGGCAGCATGTCGCAACCTGCCGACAGCGCCCGCATAGCCCGGGTTACGACGTCCCCGAAGGCGGATGCGGCCCCTCCCATCGACAGGTCGTCGGCGAACACTACCCCCTGGAAACGCATCTCTCCGCGTAATACGTCGCGAATCCAGCGGGCAGACAGGCTGGAGGGGGCCTCATCCACCGCAGGAAAGAGGATATGGGCCACCATGACGGCCGGCAGGCCGTTGGCAATCAGGCGGCGGTAGGGCGCCAGATCCCCCGACATATCGGCAAGCTCCCGGCGGTCTACGGGCAGGGTGAGGTGTGAGTCGGCAACCACGGCTCCATGACCGGGGAAGTGCTTCGCGGTAGCGGCCATACCGGCATCCCGCATGCCGTGCGCATAGGCCGAAGCGAGAGCGGCCACGGCATCCGGGCGGGAATGGAATGCCCGGTCGGTAATGAAGCTGACCCCGTAGTCGATATCGACGCAGGGAGCGAACGACAGGTCGACCCCATGCGAGCGCAGCTCGGCCGCCATCAGCCAACCCATGCTCCGGGCCAGCTCGAGGCCTTCACGGGCGTTGGCATCGTATTCGTGCCCGATCCGCCGGGGCGGCGGCAACGCCGAGAATCCCTGGCGGAAGCGCTGCACCCGCCCGCCTTCGTGGTCCACCGCCACGATGAGCGGCGGGGTGCGGGCCGCGTGGATCTCGGCCACCAGGCCGGAGAGTTGCCCCGGATCGGCATAGTTGCGGGTGAAGAGGATCACACCGCCGACCAGGGGGTGACGGAGCATCTCCCGCTCCTCGACCGTCAGAGAGGTCCCCTCGAGGTCGATCATCAGCGGCCCGAGGGTCATGATCGGGTGAGCAGCGCCATCGACTCGACGTGCGCAGTATGGGGGAACATATCGACGACTCCGGCGGCTTCGAGGATGAAGCCATGCTCGTGAACCAGGATACCGAGATCTCTTGCAAGGCTCCCCGGATGGCATGAGATGTACAACAGCCGCTCGGGAGCGAGACGCGCAATGGCCGCCAGCATATCGGGAGCAGCCCCCGCTCGCGGCGGATCGAGGAGTATGTGGGTGTAAGGTCCACGGAGCCATGCAGCCGGGATATCTACCGGCTTCGAAAGATCGCTCGCGTGAAATTCCACGTTGGTGAGTCCGTTGTGGCGCGCGTTGTGACGTGCACGCTCCACCAGGCTCGTATCCCCCTCCACTCCGACGACACGGCCGGCGGATTTCGCCAGCGCGAGCGTGAAGTTGCCGAGCCCGCAGTACAGGTCGAGCACCGACGATCCTGCAGTCGGTGCAAGAAGCTCGACTGCGCGCGCCACGAGCGCGCGGTTCACGGCGCCATTCACCTGCACGAAATCGGTCGGCGCAAATTCGAGCTCGAGATCGAAATCAGGCAGGCCATAGCGAAGCGAGGTGGGCGAAGACGCTGGTCCACCCGCCGGCAGCTCACTGATGGAATCGAGGCCACCGCTCTGGAGATAAATGCGCAGCGCGTGCCGGACTGCAAACTCGCGCAGCTTGCCCAGATCCTCATCCGAGGGCGGCTTCAGCACCCGCAACACCAGCGCCGTCGCATTGTCCGCGACCGCCGCCTCGATCTGCGGCACGTGCTGGCGGATATCGAGTGATCCCAGAAGCTCCGCGAGCGGCTGAATCAGCTCGCCAACCGCAGGCGCGAGCACATCGCAGTGCGCGAGGTCAGCGACGTAAGGGGCCAGACGCTCCCGAAAACCTACGACGACGCGTTCCTTCTTGAGCACGTATTTCGCGCCGAGGCGCGCACGCCTGCGATAGCCCCAGACGGGACCGCGCAATGGCTGTAACCAATTGCGGCACTCGATACGTGCCACACGCGTCAGGTTGTCGCGCACCGCAGTCTCTTTGAAGACGAGCTGCGCCTCAGGGCTGGCATGCTGCAGGGCGCACCCGCCGCACACCCCAAAGTGCGCACAGCGCGGACTGACCCGCTCCGGGGCCGGCTGCAAGACTTCCAGCAGTCGCCCTTCATCGTGCCGCCGGTGCTTGCGCCTGCGCTCGAAGGTTACCGTCTCACCAGGAAGCGCGCCGGCCACGAACACCGTCTTGCCCGATCGGATGATGCCTTCGCCATCGTGTGTGAGGCCGACGACTTCCGCAGTCTCGCCGTGACCGCGGCCGGCGCTGGCCCGCTTGGCCGCCGTGCCGCTCAAACGCCGCCTTCCCACACGCGCAGGAATTCCGCGAGATGCGGCTCTTTCCCGGCACGCAGCAGCAGCTTGACCCGCTCCACCTCGTCCCCGTAGCGCTCGCGTGTCAGCCGCCCGCGCAGCAATTCGAAGCGCAGATACACGAGATAGGTGTTGAGCACATCAGTCTCGCAGTACCGCCGAATCCCGAGCAGATCTCCCTGCAGGTACGCATCCCATACCTGCGCGCCCGAGAATCCGAGCTTCCCGGGGAGGCCGAGCAGGCACGCCACGTTGGCGAGCGAGACCCTGCCGCGTGCCTGAAATCCCGACAGGACGTCCATGAGATCGGTATGCCGCCAGTGATAGCGGCTGAGGTAATTGTTGTGGCGGAACGCCGGATCGCCGTCCCCCTTCTCCCAGTACCGCGGTGCCTGCACGCCTGCGAGCAGCGCGCGATAAGTCAGTACCGGCATGTCGAACCCGGCCCCGTTCCAGGACACGAGATCCGGCATGTACCGCTCGACGCCGTCAAAGAAGCGCTCGATGAGCTCCCCCTCGGGCGACTCCAGATCCCCCAGGCTCCAGACTCTGAGCCCGTCGCCGCTGCGCAGTACGCAGGAAATCGCCACCACCCGATGTTGCTCGAGGGGCAGGAAGTCTCCCCCCGAATCCTGCCGCCGCAGAGCGAACATCGCCTTGGCGACCTCCGCATCCGCGAGCCCGTCGAGTCCGTACAAACGCCGCCCCAGCGCCACGTCTGGAACGGTCTCGATGTCAAACACCAGAGAGTTCATGAATTCCTGAAATCCCGTCACTCCGCCTTCATCAACACTGCCACCGCCACGACGAGCCCTGCCTCGTCTGTCAGCGTGACGTGCCCCTCACCTACGCCGAGGCCCTTCCTCACCCTGTCGCCCCGCTCCGAGAACACCACTTCCGGCTTCCCCCAGGCGTTCTGCACCACACCGACGTCCCTGATCCAGACCCCATGCGAGAACCCGGTTCCCATCGCCTTGACGATCGCCTCCTTGGCCGCAAACCGCATGGCGATGAAGCGC
>Ga0105240_10013750_pt1 | contig 11094 bp, 25 predicted proteins | sample KBSC54metaG_FD_80426 | JGI IMG/M metagenome (GOLD analysis project Ga0105240, IMG submission 80426) | Corn rhizosphere microbial communities from Kellogg Biological Station, Michigan, USA - KBS C5-4 metaG | ecosystem: Host-associated > Plants > Roots > Rhizosphere > Soil | place: Michigan, USA...
CAACTGAACGAAACGTTCGATGTTTTCCCGTGGGATGGCGCACACGCGCTCAACGAAGTTCTCACTGCCATGTATGGCTGGGCTCCCGCCACGGCTACCCCCGGCTTTTGGGGTGACAATCCTCCGCAGCTTCATAACATCGACGTTGGCCCGAATGGCGAGAAGAAGGCCGTTCCCTGGGGCACGTTCCAATTGCCCAATGTCAAGGGAAACGTTTCGTGCGACGCATCCAGAAAGGAAGGCCGGCTCGTATTCAAGATCGAAGCAGAGGTCAAGCGTGAATCTCAGCCCGTCGTGGAGCGGCTTTTCGCAGAAGTCCGAAAGTTCCTGAAGACAGGATCGATCTACCAGGGCAAGGCTATTCGCGTTCGTTTCCGCGATGAAAACGGCAAACCGCTGGTGATGCCGGAGCCCAAGTTCATGCGCACGGACGATATCGATGAAAATCAACTGGTCTACTCGCGCGTTGTCCAATCGACCATCGAAACGAATCTCTTCACGCCGATCAAACGGGTTCGCGAGCTTCGCGCAAACGGTCTTGCCGTTAAGCGCGGTGTACTGCTGGCCGGACCCTATGGTACAGGCAAGACATTGGCTGCCAAGGTTGCCAGCAAGTTCGCTGTGCAAGCCGGCGTCACGTTTTTATACGTCACCCGTGCGGACGAGTTGGCAGATGCAATCAAGTTCGCTCGTCAATACGAGGAACCGGCATGTGTGATCTTTTGCGAAGATATCGACCGTGTTTTGGACGGCGAGCGCAGCACGGAGATGGACGACATTCTGAACATCATCGACGGTATCGACTCCAAGCGTTCGAACATCATCACGGTACTCACGACCAATCATCTGGAAGGGATTCACCCCGCTATGCTGCGTCCTGGCCGTTTGGACGCAATCATTGACGTGAAGGCACCGGACGCGGAGGCCGTTCAACGGCTGCTGCGTGTCTATGGCGGGCAATCCGTTGACGAGGATACGGACCTGTCTACTGTCGGCAGGCTCCTGGATGGCGAAATTCCGGCTGTCATTGCGGAAGTCGTATCGCGTGCCAAGCTGTCTCAGTTGTCGATGAACGAGCCCGGAGAACCGGTAACCAGTCTGTCGGCGGCGGCATTGGAAGATGCCGCGCATACGATGGTTATGCAGCGCAATATCCTGTCTCAACAAGCGAAGCAACCGCGTGAACCATCCGACCTGGAATTCACGATGAAGTCTGTCGTCTCGGAAGTTCTCGATTCGGCGATGGATGGCATCGCGAATACAGTGCTGGAAAAGCTTCGTTAATCGAGGAAATGGCGGCGCATCCGGCCACGGCTCTGGGCGTAGCCCAGAGCCGATTCGAGGGATGCGGGGTTACCCTTCCTTGAAAAGGGCGCGGAAGTCGCGAGAGAACTCCTGAGAAAACAGTAAATCCGCTTGGCCCCCGTCAACGGGCCACCCTCTATCTCGGAGATAGTTATGAGCGATGTTCAATCCAATACGGATATCAGCACGCACGAAATGCGCTTGAAGCAGATCGAGAAATATCTGTGGCCTAGCGGCGCCCCGATGACGAAGAAGACGGTTCTGCAAAAGATCGGTGCCGTCTACATGGGCTTTCACAGTGAACTGTATCACTGGTTGGCGCATGCCAAGGATGCTGCATTCATATTAGCAGCGCTGGGTGTTTTCTTCCTCTGTTTGCGGTTGGCCTACGGAGCATGACGCGCGACGAATCCGTCTACCTGGGCAAGCTGCAACGGCTCGGGTGTATTGCTTGCCAACGGCTGTGGCTTGACTACGAGCCACCTGATCCATCCTTGCAGTTGACGGTGATCCATCACCCCAGGGAAGGACAGGGAGGCGCACAGCGGGCTCAGAATTGGCTGGCTATTCCTCTTTGCGTGGAACATCACGTCGGCAAAGACGGCGTGCATCGCAATGGGAACAAGATTCCGTCGTTGAAATGCGACGAGATGGATTTGTTGGCTTGGACGATAGAGCAGTATTTTAAGACTTACGGAGTCTAAGATGAATGACACGGAATTCGCTGATCTTGTTGGCAAATTCATTGCCGATAATTGCCCGCCAGGAACAGCGGTTGTATTTGCTTGCGCCGATACAAATACCAAGAATGACGATCCACTCGTTGCATGCATAATCGGCGGCGCGGCACGGAGTAACCCGTGTTTCTCCGACATGATTATCTGTCTGGCTGGCGCAGTCCGCGATAGGAAATATGAAACTGCCAGACTCGGAAAATTTGTGCGCAATGGGGGTGACTCAACATTCGAGGGGACATTCAATGCTTGAGCAGGAAATCAACGATATCAGGAAGAAGATTGAAAACATCGATCTACCCGAAGGCGTCACGATGGTATTCGGTCTCGCCGCTGGCGGCGATATGACAACCGGGATCGGCGGCACAATGAATCCATTCACGATGATGGCCTTGTGCGTGTCGGTGAGTCAACGCGTGGCTGAACAGTTCTTTGGTCCCGCTACGGAGGAATCTGATCATGGCAACTGCTGAAGAGATGCGCAAGCTGCGCGAGGCATTCGAGGCTATCGAATTCCCCCCTGGCTCAATGGGCATTGTGGCGATTTGCGACGAGTCCGGCAAAATGATGTTTTCGTCCCCTTGTGGGCACGTGAGTACCACAGGCGAAAGCGCGTACTCACTGTTCGCCAAACTTGTGTTGGCGGCGGCGAGCCGTGTCGCGGAAATATTCACGCGATCCACCGATATTGACTATGTGGAAAGGAAAGGGAACTTGCAATGATCGAGGTCTGGGTAGTTTCTGCCTTTGCCGGGAGGGTTCAAACTTTTACTTGCGCCCCATCTTATGTGGACTTCGCAAAGGCCATAGGGACGACTAGGTTTCAAATCAAACTTCTGGATGGCGGCGATTCGATCTTTTACCCGGAGGACGACGGCACCGGCACATTCGAGATGGACCATGTGCCGTTCAATGCCCCGGCTATCATCTTCCGGCAAGGTGAGTATTCGGTTCCTGAATCGCCTCGCATGTCTTTGGATGAGGCTAAGCGGCGCGTCTCACACTTAAAGGGTGCGTGGGATGGATACGATTGGAATGCGCAATGACACGCCGCAATGTTTTGAGAGTGACTATCAATACGTTAAATGGCTAGAGGCGGAGTTCGTCTCTAACGGCGGCAAGAATCTTCTTTCCGTGTGCGTGGATTGCACGGTTGAGTACGCGGAAAGGATGCGGGCGCAAGGGCGGTGCGAGCACCCGGAAAGGAATTTCGACAAGAGCGGTAACCCTGCATTTGACTCAACGACGGGAGCATCGGGTTATCGCGGCGTATCATGGCATAAAGACCAGCAAAAGTGGATAGCGAAGAAATCCTTTGGTGGCGTTCAGATACACCTCGGTTACTTCGACGATCCGCGCGAGGCATCGGAGGCATGGGAAGAGGCTACTACTAGAGGGCCTGCCTACTATGGAATCACCGATGGTGTTGTCTCTGAAGACGCTCAGAGAAAGGGATTACTGGTGCGAGATAACGGAGCACAACATAAGACACGGAAGGATAGCGTACAAAAAAGACCTGTTTGGATTTTGCGACATTCTGGCGTTGAAGGGGTCCGACATATTGGCTGTTCAAACAACCAGTCGGGCAAACTTGAACGCAAGAGTGAAGAAGATAACGGAGCATGAAAACCTGCCTTTTGTTAGAAAGGCAGGCATCGGAATAGTAGTGCATGGCTGGCGCAGGAATGCCAAAGGCATTTACGTACTTACTGAGGTCGATCTATCGTGAATACAAGCTTTTTCCTTGTCATGGTCGCGATTGCTTGCGTTGAAAACATCGTATGGGCGGTTCGCATGCGTAAGTGGTGGATGATAGCCTTCTACGTCGTCCTCTCATTCCAAACCGTCTGGGAGATAAACGATGGAAGCGTTGCCCATTGATCCTGGTTTCTACGTGCAAGACCCGCACGTAGGATGGTTAAGGTTCGAGCATTTGGCTGACGCGCTCTACTACCGCATCCAGCAAGAGCCTCCGGCTCTGGTGCGCGAGGTGAAAGACCCTGCGGAGAATTTGATATGAGCGAGTTCGTACCTATTGAGAATGAGCGTGGGCAAACGCGAAACTATGAGACGGTTGCAAGCCGCATCCTTCGCTTCCGCGAGGCCCATCCGGATTGGACAATCAAGACTGAAATCATTGATTGCACTGACGAAGTGGTGAGGCTACGTGCGACCATCGGATATATATCGGAAAGCGGTGTCATGGTGGCTCTATCCACGGGGCACGCAGAAGAGTATCGAGCGACCGAAGGCATTAATGCCACGTCGGCGCTCGAAAACTGTGAAACGTCTGCCATTGGGCGCGCGCTATCTTTTGTCGGGTTCGGCTCCCCGGATTCTGTCGCCAGTGCCGAAGAGATTCTTTCTGCAAAGCGAAAGGAAGAGATTATCGAGAAAGCGAAACCTGGGGCTCTTATCGTACTGCAAGAGGCTGCTAAGAAGGGTTCGGCCAGTTTGCAGGATGCGTGGGAGACGCGCCTTAGTAAGGAAGATCGGCAAGCGTGTCGAGGCTATCTTTCGAAACTGAAGCGGCAGGCACAACAGGTTGACGCCAATACGAGGGAGTACCAACGGGAATCGGGCGGGTAGGGTCGTACGTGCCCGAGAGGCGGACGTTCCATGACGGACTCATAACCCAATCCATGGGGCGGTATCCCATTACGCAAGGCAAGCTCCGTATGCCGCCGAGAGAGCTTCCATTTACTGACCGGAAAGAGTATGAGCGACCATCTTATCGACTTCGACAGGGCCGGACGCATAACGGCATCCGTCGTGGGCGCTATCCTGCGCCACGACCCCTATCATAGTCGGCGCTGGGCGTACCGAGTCGTCACAGGCAAAGAGCCGGACAGACCCGTATGGAAGGATGCGCAAAGAGGACTGGACCATGAGGTTGACGCCATTGAATCGCTTGAAATCGATTTGGGTGTTTTTGCGCTCCCCGGACGGTTTGTTAAACATCCTGCTTTGGATTGGCTGGGGGGCTCTCCTGACGGTTTTATATCGGAATCTGGATTACTTATTCCAGTAGAGGCCAAGTGCCCGAGGCTTGTGCATGTCGAGATTCCGATGCACTACTACGATCAAGTTCAGGTGCAGCTTGAGTGTTGCGATATGCCCTACGGATACTTCGTATCCTGGGTTGCGGAAAGGCAGCAGGTATGGAAAGTATTCCGCGATGAGCAGTGGTGGCTGACTAACAAGCCGATCTTGCAAGACTTTTATGAGCAGTACGTTGTACCTGACGTTGAACCGCCCATATCGAAAAGGAGAAGTAAGTGTACACCACCGAACGAAGAGAAGAGTTCTATCAGAGCGGAGCCTTTGAGAACGTAGAGGCCGTCATCCGCGAACTCGCACGTTCTGCGAGATTGGCGAGGGGCACCAATATTGTGGATGAAATTGGCAAGGAAGCGGTTCAGGACTTTGTCAACAAGGCAGTGGCAGTCATTGATTGCTTGTTGACGATGGTAAGAGACGCGAGAAACGATATCGAACTTTTGAGGGAGGCGAAACAAAATGTCATCCAGTGAATGCATCAGCAACCCGGCTGCCCGCGACAGGTTTTTTGAACTGGATTGGCCGGAAGTGAAGGATAAATACATCCGTATGCTTACTGCAAAGCATGAAAACCTCGATAAGGAAAACGTATCCGAATTGATCAAATCTATTGGTCTGATGATGGTAATCATCAGTGACATGCGAACCGTTGAACTTGAACAACGCGCCGAGATTGCTTCTCTGAAGATATTGGCGAAGATGAAGGAGTAATTATGGCTGTTCGATATTTTATTAAGGCCAAGGGCGGCGAGTACCAGAAGGACGGCGAGACCAAGACGCAATGGCTCGACATTGGCGTCGTCATCGAAACCCAAAAGGGTTTCATGATCAAGATGAATTCCATCCCTGTTGGATGGGATGGCGTCGCATTCCTGTCCGATCCGCAACAGAAGCCGCAAGGCAACCGAGGCAATTCGGCGCGCGCAAGACCCGCACCCAAAGACGGTGATATGGATGACGACGTGCCGTTCTAAAATGGAGAATGAAATGAGCGAAAAGTTTTTCTCTCTCGCGGACGCATTTAATACGTTCTTGAAAGAGAACGGCGTCCCTGATGGCATGAGGGAATCAGAAAAGGTTAAGAACGCGGAGCGTCTCTTTTACGCTGGCTGCCAAGCATTCGGGGCTTGTCTGTCATATATCAAGATGGCGCATGAGGGGGATACGCCTACGGCAGCTAGGATGATCAAAGGTCTTTTTGATGAAATTGAAAACTTCGTCGAAATGACCACCGTAGAAGACGCTGAACGAAAAATGCGGAAAGAACGCGAAGCAAACCCTCCTTTTTAAACTTGGAGAGCACCGTGAAATCCATTGGTATCCTCGCATTCATCGCCCTGACTCTCTTTTTCGGGTTTCAAGAATGCCAAGCAGATGAGATAGATGCACTGATCCTTGGGAAGAGTTGGCACTTCGATGGCGAACGAAAGGACTACTCCCCCAACCAATGGAATTACGGCGGCGGACTGGAGTACAGGGCTGGACCGTGGATCATCGGCGGCATGACCTATCGGGACTCTTTTCGGCAACAAGCCTACGCACTATACGGAGGATACCAATACACCGTACCTATCGGGCCCGTCAACGTCTTCGCCGCCGTCCGGGCTGGCTATCTGAATGGCTCCGGATGGCATGGTCCGGGTGTTTTGCCGAGCGTCGGGCTCGGGTACGGGCGATTTAGCCTGGAGGCCACATTCATTCCGAAAGCACGGAAAGGATGGAACTGCGTCGCAGTCTTCGCCCGCGTAAGGGTATTGGAGTGGTAAATGAGCGACGTAACGAATGTAGTCGTGAATTCTGATGGCACCGAAATTATATTTGAAATGGGAGATGGATCAAAACGCATCATCATTCAGCCATTGGCGATAAATCGATCTTACGATCCAGTCTCATTTGCTTTGATGGCGCTCTCAGCGGTCGTGCTTCAGGCCTATGATCGGATTTATTCGCTTGAACAAGTCGTCAAAGGAGACGGTCATGCGAACAATTAAGGGAGTGCTAGACGAAGCCGCAGCGGAAGGATTTATCGATGCAGACACGCACATGGCGCTGCGGCTCGAACTCGATTCATTGACCGCGAGCGCTGCGCCTGCTTCGGATTCCGCCGTTTTTGATGCTCTCGAAAAGCTTGCCAAAGGTTTCACTCGTCCTACCGACCGGCAGTTCATGCGGCATGTCATTTCGACTACGCGAGCACTGCTCAATGAAGCCACGGAGACGGTCATGCTGACTGACGAGCAACGCAAGGCGCTGAGCATTGCCGCGACTAATGGCTATCTTAGCGCCCGCGAGCGTGCATCCATTCGCGAGCTACTTGCCGCCAGCGCTGCGCCTGCTGAGGGGCGGGAGCCTGCCGATACCTACAAAGGCAGCAACCCCGAAATCATCGCGCAGGCACTGTATTGCAACGAGCACGGCGACACGGAAAGTTGCGAGAACTGGCTTCACTTGCTGCGCGACAGGCTCGCCACTGCCCCGACGATGAGCGAGGCGGCGCGGGATGTGCTTTGGCGCCACAAAAAGACAGGCGGCGTTTATAGCTTCGTGGCCGAGTCAAGAATGGAGCGCGACCCGAAGGCTGTCGTCGTGACGTATCGCAATATCAAAACTGGTGAGACTTGGACGCGTCCGTATGGCGAGTTCCACGACGGTCGATTCGAACGCATCGACCGCGCCGCTGCGAAAGGGGAAAGCAAGTGATCCACATAGCATGCACAGCGCTTCTTAGGCGCATCAAGGCCGGTCATCTAGCAAAGGACGGCCATTCGTTTAAAGGCGGCGGCGTTGACGTAACGAGCGATTGCTTGAAAGCGATCATCGACTTCGTAGAACCGGGGAACATCGTCACCGTGAATGAAAATGGCATACCGGCATTCGAGATTGAAGTTCGAAGGATTGGAGAAAGCGATGAGCAATGAACGAGAGGCGATGGAACGCATTCAGGCTTACCTGAATGAGCGCGTACCGGTACGCGGGATTGACCAAGAATTGATCCACTGCATGAACGACAAAGAATTGCGCGCCTCTGACATTGCGGCGCTTTTAGCCGCCCCCATCGGCGATAACGGGGCGAAGCCTAGCGGCACCGACGCTGTTTTTGCCGAAGCCCGCAAAGCGGTAGAAAAGGACATGGCCGGTTTTCGCGAGCGCTTGCTTGAAATGGCGCAGCCAGCCGATAGCAAGCGGGTGGAGTTGACAGACGAGGAAATCGATGCAGTTTGGGATTCGGTGCCGTGGAAGGATTTGAACGTAACGAGTCCGGAGCATGTGGCGATACTGCGCCGAAGATTCGCTCGCGCCCTGCTCGCCGCATCTAGGAGCTAAAAGCAATGACGTTCAGGGATAGTTGGAATGACTTTTCCGAAACATGCGTCCATCCGGAGAAGCGCTCTAAGATAGACTTTGAAAACCTGCGGCGCACCTTCTATGCCGGCGCGATGGTCGCAGCGGCAATGATCATTGATGATGTTGATGGAATAAAACCCTTGTTGGTGGAGTTGGAAACATTTTTTAAGGAGGTTCAAGATGAAAGACGGGAGCAGCGAGTTACTACTTCACGCCGCAAGAAATTTTGACGCGTTGATAGGGGCACCGACGAACGACGTTCCGTTCCTAATCGCAATATGGAACGAAAGCACGGAGCGCATCGAGTTCGTGACCAACATGGATAAGAAAGACCAAGCGAACTTTATTAAGGATATGTACGAGAACTCGGACGAGCCTTTTCATTATGAAGTCCACCCTAGGGGGATGAACTAATGACCCCGAGACAGCGCCATATTTTGCGCTTGGTGCGTGACAGAATAAAGCGCAAAAAAAATCTTTATATATGTCTTACGATATCTGACATAGATACAGAATATTATCCTTTATACGAGAAGGATTGCGAATATCTCAAAAAATATATTCGTGAGAAGCTTACTGGATATGCGTGTCTTGAGTATTGGCAGAAATCGAGGGGGATTCCGAGGGGCGATGATCGACATTCGGCGCGCGTTGCGTGGCTCAACTGGATTCTAGAAGAGGGGGAATTTGCTAAAGCTGCTTAGCGACGAACCACGGCACACCGCCTGTGTCGATGCTGTCGTGGTTCGGGTAGCATTGGCATTTCATCCATGCCGGCGTCGTTTCGTCTATCGCGAAGCCGTTGTTGAAGCGGCAGAAGTGACAGTAGTTCCCTGTCAGCGTTTGGTTGAGATTGACGAACGGACTCGCTTTGCAGCTTGCCGCCCATCCAGGGACAAAGGTCATCGCCACTTACTTCTCCGTATCTGGAATAAGTGCGTCCTCGCCAATCAGTTCTTTCTTGGCATTCTCGCAATGACCGGGATTGATCCTATCGAGCCACTTGCATAGGATGCACCCCCAGCCGGCCCCGGCGTCCCGCGCGTAGGCCGCACGCCGCGAGACGGTCTCATTGTAGGAGCCAAACAGGAAGACCGTGTTGAGGCCGCAATCGAGCCATCGAGCGACATTGAGCCCGTATGTACGCAGATAGCTCGTTACACTTCTCTTGTTCAAAGTTTCCATGTTGCACCTATACTGTCAATGAGCGCCAGGGCCGCGAAAAATCCAAATCTGGATTAGGTTTCCGAGCAAGAACCCACCAAAAGTCCAGAAGTAGGTCAGGACCTTTTCGTGGCGCTCTTTACGCTCGTTGGTTACATGGGCATGCGACTTCAGAGAATGAACGTCTGTCTTCAGACATTTCATTTCAGCCAGAACTTTCTCTAGCATTTCGTCCTGGTTGTCCATGCGCTCTAGGAGCCGCCCAAACAGGATTGGATCAATTTCATTCATCGCAGGCTCCTATGAAAAAAATTCTGGCACTTCTCGCTATCTTCGCTGCGTCTCATGCATGCGCAGGAACGACCGTCGTGTTGACTGACCTGCCCTGCGCAAACCAAGACTTTTCCGGCTATCTTACTTACTACACGCTTACTTCGTCAGGTAAGCAAAAAGAATACGGTTGCTGGACCTTTAGCGAGCCGTTCGTTTACACGGTTCCCGACAAAGAACCCATTGGCGGACTTCGCCAATGGGAGGCCAACAGGTTCAAACGAGTAAGCAATGTTTTCATCGCGCATTATTGACTGGCCGCACTGCCACCGAGAACGCCCATAAGCGGCGCGGCCCCAGCAATGCCGCCGCCGATCTGTTGTAGAAGCTCCGGACGCCTGGAGAGCAGAGTAAGCATGGCTTGCCGACCGGCCTGAGTCCCGTATGCAGGGATACCAGCCGCAATCAGCGCGGTAGCAATCGGATGACGCGCAATGAAGCCTGGATCGTGCGCTTCGGTGCCGCCGAGCGCGCCGAGCGCTGCGCCATTGATAAGCAGCCTGCCTGCCGTTCCCGAATCAGGGTATTTCCGTCCGAGCACTTGCTGTGCATCCTGGGCCAGTTGGGCATTCATTCCTTGTGTGGCTCCGGCGCGTTGCGAGGCGGTAGCGCCAGCACGAACCGATGCGGCATATTGCGCTGGCGTTAGAACATTCCCATTGTTGAATGCTCCCGTAGAGCCTGCCGCCCGCTCGATTTGCTTGTATCGAGCATAGGCAGCATTGGCGTTCGACAGCTTATCTGCCACTGCGCCGCCAGTCTGGCTATTCACCTGATTGGTCAGTGAATCGTTGAGTTGGTCAACCGCATCCGCGAGGGCTCGTTGATCCGGATTTGTGTTGCCAAGCCGGTTATTGCGAGAAAGCCCGGATAAGAACGAGCGCGTGTCTCCCCACTGACTACCCGTCATCGTCTGACCTTGCCCGAGCTTGCCGGCGATCTGGTTTTCTAGCACGCTATCAAATTGAGGCAATGACGCGGGCGAAGTCTGAGCGAGATTGTTGCGGATGCTACTAACATCCCTAACGAACGCGCCGCGTAGCTTGAAACTCGGTACTTGATTGGCGATATCGTTAAACTCGGAGCCAATCTGATCGTGAACCGAGGCTAAGCCTTCCGAGCCAGTGGCAACGTCGGCAGGGAGTTGGCCGCGTAC
>Ga0105240_10013754_pt1 | contig 11091 bp, 5 predicted proteins | sample KBSC54metaG_FD_80426 | JGI IMG/M metagenome (GOLD analysis project Ga0105240, IMG submission 80426) | Corn rhizosphere microbial communities from Kellogg Biological Station, Michigan, USA - KBS C5-4 metaG | ecosystem: Host-associated > Plants > Roots > Rhizosphere > Soil | place: Michigan, USA...
CCATCCTGGCAAAACTCGCCGGGTCAGCCCGGAACGGCGCTCCGCGCCGCCCGCGCGCTCTCATCGTGGCTCCCACCCGCGAACTGGCCGCGCAAATTGAGGAGAACGTCCGCGCCTATGCCCGGCATTTGCCGCTGCGAGCGGTCACCATTTACGGCGGAGTGAGCGAGCGGCCGCAGATCGAAGCCCTGCGAATGGGCGTTGACCTGGTGGTGGGCACCCCGGGCCGCTTGCTCGACCTGATGAACCGGCGCGCCTGTGATTTCTCACAACTCAGCTTCCTCGTTCTGGATGAGGCCGAGCGCATGCTCGACATGGGTTTCCTGCCGGATATCCGCCGGATCGTCAAAGCCCTGCCGGCCAGACGCCAAACCTTGCTATTCTCCGCCACGTTGTCGCGAGAAATCGAGGCCGTCACTCACGAGTTTCTCCGCGCGCCCAAGACCGTCCAGATTGGCCGTCGGGCCAATCCGGCTGAGACCGTGACGCAATTCGTCTATGAGGTTCCGAAACATCTCAAATCCGCGCTGCTCCTGCACTTGCTCCGCGAACCGAACCTTAACATGGTCCTGGTCTTTTCCCGGATGAAACACGGCGCCGACCGCCTAGCTCGCAGCTTGGAAGCCAAGGGGGTTCGCACCGCCACCCTCCATGCCAATCGCTCGCAAAACCAGCGCCTGCGCGCCTTGAAAGATTTCAAGTCCGGCGCCGTGCGGGTGCTGGTCGCCACCGACATTGCGGCGCGCGGGATTGATGTGGATGGCATTTCGCATGTCGTTAATTACGACTTCCCCATGCACCCCGAGGATTATGTCCACCGCATCGGCCGAACCGGCCGCGCCCAGGCCGTGGGCGATGCCATCAGCTTTGTCACCCCGGAAGACCATAGCGCCCTGCGCTCCCTCGAACGGTTCATCGGACGCGGGATCGTGCGGAAGCGGGCGGAGAATTTCGACTACCACGCAGAGTCGAATCAACGAGATTCGAATCCACGAGACGTGGGTACCCAGCGGAAATTCCAACGGCACCCCACTCCTGAGCGGCCGCGAACCAGCCACCGCCGGCGACACCCCGGCCACCGTGCCTGGGCGCCGGCTTAGAGAGTGTCTCAGAGTGTGGCGGCGGCGTCCCGCCGCCGTTTCGGGAATGTGGCGAATGTGGCAGCGGCGTCCCGCCGCCGCTTGGAGTTCTCAGCCACCTTCTAAGCTAAAACAGCTCTCCCCCCCATTGTGCCCCGCTCGAGCTCAGAGTGTCGCGTCCTCATTCATAGTCCTCGCTTTGGCCCGGTTGCCCCGGAAGCACGCCCATGCTAATTTGCTCACCGATGGGAGGAACATTCGGGGGTGGCTTCTCACGTTGCCCCTCTTGTCCGCCGGCGTTGCCGCCCGGGAGTTTTAGAATGCGATGTGAGAATAACGGTAGTGTTGTTATGACGATCGTTTTGCAGAACAAGAAAACATTAGATTACGTGCAGGGCCCGGCACGATGGACAGCGGACGTTGACCAAGCTCGTGTGTTCGACACGGGTATGGAAGCGATGTGCTTTTGCCTCCACCATGACATTGGCGACATGCAAATCCTGGGCAAGTTCGTCGACACCCGCATGGATTTTACCGTCCCGGTCACCGACATCCGGGCCGAGTGAGATCGTCGGGCACCCCCAATCCCCGCCGCCGTGCGGGGCCACTAGCGGGATGCGCTCGCCTTCATCATAATGGGTGAAAAAGCCTTGCCTTCACGGCCCAAGAGCGTACCATGAGTAGGCCGCAGGAATACGGGCCTGTCGATCCTCAAGATGGCCGCTACAAAAAAACGAAGAATAGCGAGTAGGGACGGTCATGGGTCCAAAGCCATTTCCATCTCGAGCTTCAAAGCTACAGCTGCGGGCGGCGCCACCCGGTCGAGGTCGCAACGCCCAAGGCAGGGCTCCCCGGCCGTGGAAAGTTTTCCCGTGGTCGGTATCGGGGCTTCCGCGGGAGGGTTGGAGGCTTTCACCGAGTTTTTGCATCATTTGCCTCCGGACACGGGAATGGCCTTCGTGTTGGTCCAGCACCTGGACCCCACCCACGAGAGTATTCTGACCGAACTGTTGTCCAAGACAACCAACCTCCCGGTCCGCGAAGTTGTGAACAACATGCGCCTGGAGCCTGACCATGTGTTCGTGATACCACCCGGCAAAATCATGACCGTCGCCGGTGGCGTTTTGAAACTGGCGCGCGGTCGGGTCGAACGAGGCAGCCGACATGGGATCGATTTCTTCCTGGAATCTCTGGCCAAGGATCGAGGCCCGGCAGCCATTGGGGTAATCCTTTCCGGGTCGGCCTCGGATGGCACGTTGGGCCTGGAAGCCATCAAGAACGAAGGGGGTATCACCCTGGCGCAGGACGCCTCGGCCAAGTACGACAGCATGCCGCGGAGCGCCGCGGCGTCGGGGTGCGTCGACTTGGTTCTGGCGCCCCGAATGATGGCCGCCGAATTGGCCCGGATCGCTCGGCATCCCCGCCTGATTCCACCGGATTTTGAGGATGTCGAGGGCGCAGGCAAGGAGCAGACCAATTACCGAAGGGTGTTGCAGCTGCTCCAGGCCGGGACCGGAATCGATTTCACCCTTTATAAGGCCCCCACGCTCCAGCGACGTATGACCCGTCGCATGATTTTAAACAAGGTACCCCACCTCGCCGATTACGTGACGTACCTCCGGCAACATAAGGATGAGGTGGAGGCCCTTTACCAGGATATATTGATCAGTGTCACGAGCTTTTTTCGTAACCCGGAAACGTTCGAGTTTCTCAAGCAGAAGATCTTTCCCAGGTTGATCAAGAATCGCTCGACCGATCAACCCGTTCGGATCTGGGTGCCGGGCTGCTCCACGGGACAGGAAACGTACTCCCTCGCGATGATGTTTCTCGAGTTCATCGCCCATGCCTCCAGCCAAATCCCGTTCCAAATCTTTTCTACCGATCTGAACGACCGTCTCCTGGATAAAGCCCGCGCCGCTCTTTACTCCAAAACGCAGATTCAGGAGATCACACCGGAACGGCGCCGCCGCTTTTTCATCGAGGAAGAAGGCGGGTTCCGCATCTGCAAGCCGATCCGGGAAATGTGCGTCTTTGCTCGGCACGATGTGCTGTCTGACCCGCCTTTTTCGAAATTGGACCTGGTGAGCTGCCGCAACCTGCTGATCTATCTGGACCCGGTCGTCCAGAACCGCCTCATGCCCAGGTTCCACTACGCGCTCCGGCCGGGGGGATTTTTGTTGTTGGGCGGCTCCGAAACCATCGGCGCCTTCCACGACCTGTTCGCGATCGAGGACAAGACCCACAAGATCTATTCCCGAAAAGACGTCGCCATCCGGTTCTCCGTGAGTCTCCAGCCCAAGCCCTTTACGGCCGCCGGAAAGGGCGTGCCAAAGCTGCGGCCGGTTGGGCTCGTCGGGCTCGGGGGTGAATTTGAAGCGCAAAAGGAGGCCGAGCGATTGCTCCTGTCTCGATACAGCCCCGCGGGCGTGCTGGTCAACGAGGCCTTGGAGGCCTTTCACTTTCATGGTCCCATCAGCCGCTTTCTCGAGGTGTCGCCGGGACGAATCAATCACAAAATCTTGAAAATGGCGCGTGAAGGCTTGCTCGGCCCCATCCGCGCTGCCCTGCAGGAAGCCAAAAGGGAAGAGGCGCCTGCCCGAATCGAGAACGTGGAGTTCCGTTACGACGGCCAACCGCGGCGGGTCAGCGTGGAGGCCATTCCCCTCAAGAGCTTAGAGGAGCGTTGGTGGCTCGTGGTCTTTGAGGCGGGCGACTCCGGCAATAGTGTCGTGAAAGAGCACCCCAGGGCCGACCAGGCGCTCCCCCCTGGCCTGCACGAGGCGCACCAGGAAATTGCGCGGCTGCGTAACGAACTGGCCGCAGCCCGCGAGTACCAACAGGCCATCTCCCAGCAATTTGAAGCGGCCAACGAGGAACTCCAGTCCGCCAACGAAGAAGCGCAGTCCAGCAACGAAGAGTTGCAGAGCATAAACGAAGAGTTGGAGACTACCAAAGAGGAACTCCAATCCACCAACGAGGAGTTGGTCACAGTCAACGAAGAGATGGGCAGCCGTAATCTCGAACTGCACCGTATCAACAGCGATCTGAACAACGTGTTGGACGGGGTCCAGATGTGCATCGTCGTGCTCGGTGGCGATCTCTGCATCCGGCGCTTCACGCCGTTGGCCGAGAATATCTTGAACCTGGTGGCCACCGACGTCGGCCGGCTCATCACCAATATTCGGCCCAATTTCGAACTTCAGGACTTGGAAGGTGTGATCCTGAAAGTGATCGATAAGGTTCGCATTCACGAGCAGGAGGTCCAGGACAAGGAAGGCCGGTGGTATTCGTTGCGGATACTGCCCTACAAAACGCTCGATAACCGAATTGATGGAGCCGTGCTGGTGCTCGTAGATATCGATGCGCTCAAGCGCAGCGAACAGCGCCTCCAAGGCGCCCTTGATTACGTCGAATCGATCGTCAGCACCATCAGGGAGCCCTTGCTGGTCCTCGGTGAAGACCTCCAGGTGGAACGGGCCAACCGCTCGTTCTACGAAGCTTTTAGGCTCTCAGCCGCCGAAACCCAGGGCCGCCCGCTCGCCCAGGTCGGGAACGGTCAGTGGAAAATCCGCGAGCTCGAGGCGCTGCTCCGGGAGGTGGTGGCCCAGGGCTCGTCCTTTGACGAATTTGAGGTCGAACGGGAATTTGGGACGATTGGACGACGCACTCTGCGGCTGAGCGCCCGGCCAATCGCGGGGGAAAGCAGCCGACCACGACGCATCCTGCTCGCCCTCGAAGACGTCACGGAACGCAAGCAATTCGAAGTGTTGCGGGAGAGTGAGCACCGTTTTCGCACCCTGGCCGAGGCCTTGCCGCAATTGGTCTGGACCTGCCTGCCCGATGGGAACTCTGACTATTTTAACTCGAAATGGACGGAATATACCGGGGTGGCGGTGCCGGATTTGTTGGGCATGCGCTGGCGGGAAACCCTCCATGCCGCGGATCGGGATAGCACCTGTGATTACTGGTGGGCCGCCATGAAAGGCCAGGCCCCTTACGACCTGGAATATCGGATTCGTCGCGCCGACGGAGCCTATCACTGGTTCAAGGTCCGGGCCACGCCGCTGCGCGACGCCACGGGCAACCTCGTCAAATGGTTCGGTACCTGCACCGATATCGAGGACCAAAAACGTGTTCAACAGGAATTGCAGAAGGCGCGCGAGGAGCTTGAGGAGCGGGTTCGAGAGCGGACCCGCAGGCTGCGCGAGATGGTCCAGGAGCTAGAGGCCTTTTCCTACAGCGTCTCCCACGATTTGCGTTCCCCGCTGCGCGCGATGCTCGGCTTCGCGGAGTTGGCGTTGCGCCAGGGCGATAAGCAGGTCGCCCCGCCCGTGAAGACCTATCTCGAACGCATCGTCGCCAGTGCCAGCCGAGCCGACCGCCTGGTCCAGGATGTCCTGATCTACAGCCGCGTTTCGCGCGCCAATATCCACCTCACCCCGATCGACCTGAACAAACTTCTGGGCGAGATCATCCAGCAGGAGCCTGCCTTCCAGCCTCCCAAAGCCGAGATCCAAGTGCAGAGTCCTCTGCTCCCAGTGCTGGGCCATGAACCTTCCTTGGGCCAATGCTTCACGAATCTCCTGACCAACGCCGTCAAGTTCGTGCTGCCCGGCATCATCCCCCGAATAAAAATCCGGACTCAGCTCCTGGAAGGGCAAGTCAGGATTTGGTTCGAAGACAACGGCATCGGGGTTGAACCGGCCAACCTGGACCGAATTTTCAATATCTTCGAACGTGTCCATTCCATGCAGGAATACGAGGGCACCGGGATCGGCCTGGCCATCGTTCGCAAACAGGTGGAGCGCATGGGGGGAACCGTGGGCGTTCAATCGGAAGATGGCAACGGCAGCCAATTCTGGATTCAATTACAAGGAGCCGCAGCCAATGAACAAAACAATTCTCCTGGTCGAGGATGAAGACCACGACGTCTTGTTCATGCAACTTGCCCTGGAACAAGCGGGGGCGACCAATCAGCTCTCGGTGGCCAGGGACGGCCGCGAAGCCATTGATTACTTAAAAGGCGAAGGCAAGTTTGCAAACCGGCAGGAGTTCCCGCTCCCCGCCCTGGTGCTGCTCGACCTAAAACTGCCGCGTGTCCCCGGCCTCGAGGTGCTCAAATGGATCCGCCAGCAACCAGCCTTCTCTCAGCTCCCGGTGATCATTTGCTCCTCCTCCTCCCAGGATTCGGACGTGGACACCGCCTTCCGCCTGGGCGCCACCGCCTATGTCGTCAAACCCTCGCATGTCGCTAACCTTTTCGATTTGGTCAACCGGATTAAGAAATACTGGCTGGACATGGACGGACCTCCCCCGGATTGCCCGGATTGGTTATCCGTAACCGTCCTGCGGCCCGAGCCCCATCCACCCACCGCCTGAGAGTCTGACGGTGGGGAGGGAGGAGCCCGCTCGTCCAGGATGCAAAACCGGCGCCGGTTCTCAGCAAAAAAGGAGCCTGGGATCCTCCTTTCTGCTTTCCTTATCAACACAATCAGCAATACTTTACCCGTGATTCGTTCGAGCAAGCGAAACATCCTCGCGGGGCTGGATTCTGGCATGACACGGGCCGAACCAATGAGACCTGAGTTACTCCCGGAAACAAGCCGGGTACGACGCACCGCGGACACTGCGCGGGACCTAGCCAATTCCGCCAGGGGCGAGTCCTCGAGGCGGACCGGCAAAGACCTCGTGCTGGCCACCAAACCGTTCGCAGTCGATTCCACGCCCCGGAGCTGGTTCCATGTGCTTTCCACGGCGACCCTGCTGGGGTGTGCGCTGGCCGGGACGGTGTGGAACTTCCATCTGGCCGGCCGGATCGTTTGCAGTTTGCTCTCGGGGCTGCTCTATCTTCGTTTTTTTGTCATTTACCACGATCAACAGCACCAGGCTATATTGCCGCAATCTCGGCTGGCGGAGGTTTTGATGCGGGTCTTTGGAATTTTGATCCTGAGCCCCAGCAGCGTGTGGCGGAGCTCGCATAACCACCATCACAACCACAACTCAAAGCTCCGCGGTTCCCATATCGGCTCGTATCCGATCATGACCCGCGAGCAGTACCTGAAAGCTTCCCGGGGCGATCGCTTCCAATACCTGTTTATGCGTCATCCCTTGACCATTTTTTTCGGGTATATTTTCGTCTTCCAGTACGGGATGTGCCTGTATCCCTCGGTCACCAAGCTCCGGGAACACTACGACGGCCTGGTCGCGTTCCTTTTGCATTTGGTGCTGGCCGTGGCGATTACCTGGTTCCTGGGCTGGCCCGCCTTATTCCTGACGTTGATCGTCCCTCACTTTGTCGCGAGCGCCATTGGCAGTTATTTATTTTACGCGCAACACAATTTCCCTGGTGTGTCCTTCAACGACAACTCCCGTTGGACCTATGACAGAGCCGCGTTGGAATCTTCCAGTTTCCTGGTCGCTGGGCCGCTCGTGAGCTGGTTTACCGCCAATATCGGCTATCACCACGTCCATCATCTGAACTCCCGCATTCCCTTCTATCGCTTGCCCGAAGCGGTGGCCGGCATTGCCGAGCTGCAGGCACCCAAGACCACGTCGCTCCATCCGTGGGAGATTCTTCGCTGCCTGCGCTTGAAGGTCTGGGACCCGAAATCCGAGCGCATGGTGAGCCTGGCGGACCTGCGCCGGTCTGCTTCCGGGGCAGCGGCACGCATCGAAACCGCAGTCTAACCTTCGCATCTATCCGCACCCCGCCTATTTCTATCACCGTTACCGAAGTCGCCAGGCACCTCCAGGGTCAGATCATCGGCGACGGTTCGACTCACCTCTCCGGGTTGGCCCCAGCTGAACACGCGCGGGCGGGTGAGCTCACTTTTGCCGAGAACGCCTCTTTCTTCACTCTCGCCGAACAGAGCCACGCGGCCGCCATTATCGTGGCCGGGCCGTTCGAGTCCTCGAGCAAAATAGTTATCCGGGTGGCGAACGCCCGGCTGGCCCTGGCCAGGGCGCTGCCATTGTTTTTTCCGCCCGAGGAATACCCGTGCGGCATCCATCCCAGCGCGGTCATTGCCGCGTCCGCCACGGTGGATTCGACGGCCCACATCGGACCGAATTGCCGCCTGGACGCACGCGTCGTGGTCGGCGCCCGTTCGGTCCTGATGGGCGGCAACGACCTGCGTGCCGATTGCCGATTAGGCGAGGACGTCTGCCTGTTCCCAAATGTCGTCCTTTATCGGCAAACGCAGCTCGGGAACCGTGTCGCCATTCATGCCGGCACCGTCATTGGCTCCGATGGCTTTGGCTACGTGCTCGATGAGGGACGCCACCGGAAAGTGCTCCAGCCAGGCAATGTGATTATCCACGATGACGTCGAGATCGGCGCTAATGTCGCCATCGACCGCGGCACGCTCGGCTCCACCATCATCGGCCAAGGCACCAAGATCGACAACCTGGTCCACGTGGCCCACAATGTGGTCATGGGCCGCCACTGCCTGATCCTCGGGCAGGCCGGGCTGGCCGGCAGCACTACCCTGGGCGATTACGTGGTGGTGGCCTCACAGTCCGGGGTTGCGGATCATCTGAAGCTCGGCAACCAGGCCCTGGTGGGCGCCAAATCCGGGGTCATGCGCGATGTCCCCGACGGGGGCAGGGTCCTGGGCACTCCGGCCACCTCGGACCGCCAGGCCAAGCGCCAGATGATCGCGCTTCAACAATTACCCGAACTGCTCCACCGCACCCGCCGACTCGAGAAGGAGTTGCGGGAACTCAAGGCCAAATCCGCTAGCTGATCACGTGCCCGCTGCGGAGCCGGAAGGAGGCCCCTCCGCGCGTTTCGAGGGCAGCGCCACCCCATGACACCGTTCCATGTGAAATCGCATGCGGCTGGGATCCACCTTCGCGCCGCACAGTGAGCAGCGCACACTGCCGCTCAGGTCCGGCACCGGCTGATCCCGTAGCGAATCAGGCTGCGGCTTCTTCCGCCGCTTCGCGTGATGCCCGGATTTTCCAGCTTTCGACGAACGCCGACGCAGCGTCCCTCCATAACCGACGTTTGCCATATGGGATAAAAGGCTCTATGCGGCCAATCTAGCATGCATTTCCGGCGCTGGCTTGAAATAAAAAAATGATTTAGCTTGGGCGAGCGCATGCAAGTAACCGGACCAGCTCTCTTAACCGCCAACGACCTCGCCCTGGCCTATGGCCACCAGCGATTGCTCGAAGCCGTGACGCTACTGGTCGCGCCCGGTGAGAAGGTGGGCTTGGTGGGCCGCAACGGTTGCGGCAAGACCAGCCTGCTGCGCATTTTGGCCGGCCACCAAAACGCCGATGCCGGCGAGGTGGCCCGACGCCGCGGCTTGCGCATCGGCTATCTGCCCCAGGAATTCGAGCTGGACGGCAACCTGACCACGCGCCAAAACATCGAGGCCGGGGCGGCCGACCTCATGGAATGGTTGAGACGTTATGAGACCGGGCAAGGCACCGACGGCGAGCTGGCGGTGTTGTTGAACCAGATCGAGAGCGCCGACGGCTGGAAACTACAGGCCCGCATCAACGCCACCGCCTCCCACCTGGACGCGCCACCGCTCGATGCGCTCGTCGGCCCGCTTTCCGGTGGAGAAAAACGGCGGGTGGCTCTCTGCCGCGCGCTGGCGGCTCAGCCGGATTTGCTGCTGCTGGATGAACCCACCAACCACCTGGACGCCGAATCGATTCTCTGGCTCGAGGATTTCCTGCGCGAATTCCCCGGAGCCGTCATCTTCGTCACCCACGACCGCTATTTCCTGGACGTGATTGCCACCCGGGTGATCGAGTTGGCCGATGGACGGTGCTTTTCCCATCCCGGCAATTACACGGCCTACCTCGAATCCAAAGCTATCCGGCAGCAGATCGCCGATCAGTCCGAGCGGCGACGCCAGCGCTTCTTGCGCGAGGAACTGGATTGGGTGCGCGCCGGCGTCCGGGCGCAACGCTCCAAACCGCGGCATCGTCTCGAATCATTTTACTCCATCAAAGGCCTCGAGGCGCCACCCGAGGAAAGGGAAATGGACCTGCTCATCCCGCCGCCTCCCGAGTTGGGCAATAACGCCATTCAGCTCGAAGGCGCTGGGGCAAGGGTTCGGAATGGCGAGCAGGAACGCTGGCTCTTTCGCGGCCTGACGCTCGCACTCAAGCCGGGCCAGTGCACGGGGATCGTCGGCCGGAACGGCGCCGGCAAGACCACCCTCCTGCGTCTGTGCCTCGGGGAGCGCGCGCCGGACGAGGGCACCGCCAAAATCGGGAAGCGGGTCGTATTCAATTATATCGACCAGGCCCGAATGCAATTGAAGGGGACGGGCACGGTGCTCGAAGAGATCGCTGGGGGAAGTGATACGGTGCTCTTCGGCGACCAGCACCTGAGCGCGCGATCCTACTTGCGGCGGTTTTTGTTCTCGGACGAGCGCGTGAATGAACCCGTCGCGCAGTTGTCCGGCGGCGAACGTGCCCGGCTCATGCTGGCCAAGGTTCTCCGGCGCGGTGGGAACGTGCTGGTCCTGGATGAACCCACCAATGATTTGGATTTGCCCAGCCTGCGAATGTTGGAGGAAGCATTGGCCGATTTCGACGGCACCGTGCTGGTCGTCAGTCACGACCGCTATTTCCTCGACCGGATTTGCGATGAAATTGTCTCGTTCGAGGAGGGTGGCCTGTTCGTTCAACCGGGGAACTACTCCTATTACCTCGAGAAACGAAAGCAGCGGGACGCTGCGAAACAGGCGGCCTGGGATCGCCTTTCCAAAATCCCGGTGACCAAAGCGGAGCCGGTGAGCGCTCCCAAATTGGCCCGCTCACGGAAGCTATCTTTCAAGGAGCAACGCGAATGGGAAGGGATGGAGGCCTCTATCCTGGCTGCCGAAACCCGCGTGAGCGAATTGGAAGCCACCTTGAATGATCCCGGATTTCACGCCACCCGCTCCCGCGAAGCCCACGGCTTGATCGCCGATTTGGAATCCGCCCGGGCTGAGGTCACAAAATTATACGAACGCTGGGAGGAATTGGGGGCGCGAACTTCCGAGAA
>Ga0105240_10013755_pt1 | contig 11090 bp, 11 predicted proteins | sample KBSC54metaG_FD_80426 | JGI IMG/M metagenome (GOLD analysis project Ga0105240, IMG submission 80426) | Corn rhizosphere microbial communities from Kellogg Biological Station, Michigan, USA - KBS C5-4 metaG | ecosystem: Host-associated > Plants > Roots > Rhizosphere > Soil | place: Michigan, USA...
GTGAATGATGCAGCAACCGCGCTTGATCTCGCGATCAGGTACGGCAAGGTGACACGATCTCGCTACCCCTACGGTCAGCACATGCTGATTGTCAGTTCGTCGGTCGGCCCTTCAACGCATCGCAAGTTCGTCTACCAGCCTAACCAGGCTGCCATGGCCGACTACTGGGCGTTGTGGGTTGAAGCCTACGACGTTGATCTGTCGCTGTCGTTCCCGGTCTACTGTGGCAACTTCGTGTTGCTGGCAGCAGGCTACAAAACGACACCGGCTCCACCGTCTGCACCGCCCACGCCGGGCATTCCGTTCCAGCCTATGCCGCCTGAGGAATTCACGTTCCAAACTGAGGGACCGCGCGCCAGCTTCCATATGAGTCAAAATGGGAGCATGGCACAAGCTCCTCCGCCGAACGTTTTCATTCCAAAGCCACCGGCAGTAAACATTACCGTGAAGGGCTCTACGGCATTGGCAACTGCGCCAACCACGGTGAATGGCTCAACGTCGACTTCGACGTCGAGCGCTACTGGCGGTGCCGGCGCACCCGCACCACACGGCACTATTGTCGTTACGCCGACCACGGTCAGTACCGCAACTACGGTTACCGGGAGTGGCGCGGTTGCGGTAACCGGCGGTGCCGGCGGTGGCCCAGCCGCAGGAGCGGTCGATACATCAGGTGCCAGCGGCGGATCAGCCACTGGTGGCGGTGTGACCATTACTTTCTAGGTCAACTCCGAATGGAATTGGCCACAACAACTCACTGCGAAAGCAGGCGGGAGAGCATATGCTCTCCCGTTTTTTTATCCGTTCGTTCGATAAATGAGTGAAAAGGCGTATACTAGCTATTGAAGTATTCTGAATTGTCATGTATACTTCTCGGTTGTCTCCGAAAGAGGGGGACAAAGGTCGAGGTAGGCAAGCATAATCCCTCACGCCGCTTATATGTACATAGCGGGGTGAGAACGAAAGGAACATAGTATGAATAAAATCATTATTGGCTCAATGACGGCAATCGCCGCCATGGTTATGATGACCGGTGTTACGTTCGCCGATGTCAACACAGGTGCTACTAGCACAACCGACGCTTCAGCCGTTATGGCTGGTTTGCTCGGCGCTGGCGCAGCTGTTGGTTGTGGTAGTGCTGGTGCAGAAGCCGGTTCGGTTTCTGTAGCGAGCACAAGCTGTGCTTCAGCCGCTGTTGCTGCCCTTTTGGGCGGCATGGGCGCTGCAGCCAGTAACGGTACCGGTTCGTCCGCAGCATCGACTCCAACGGTTGATACTACGGCAAACAGTGCACAAAGTGCATCAAGTACCGGTAGCTCAGCTCCGCTGCCAGCTGGTACGACCGTGCCTAACAACACGGAATCGGCCCACGCCGGTGGTTCAGCGAGCGGTTCAAGCTCGGCTGGTTCAACATTTACTGTTGACCAGAACGGCAACTTGACGGTTGCTCCAGGAACGTCAGCCACATCAACCAGCAATGGTTCGGTGCAGGTTGCGTCAACTGGTGTAAACGGTCCACAGAGCGGTAGCGCCAATTCAGGCGGAAGCTCAACCGGTGGTTCGACTGGTAATAACCAGACGACCAGTGGTTCAACCTCAACCACCTGTGGTGGTAACGGTTGTGCGGCTTCAGCAGCAGCAAACTCGAATGGAACAACCTCGGCTTCAGTCGCTACGACTGCTGGCACGAACGGTTCGACCAGCTCGACGAGCACGCTGACCAAAGCGGGCGCAGATACGCTCGGTTTGGCCGGTATGGTTGGTGTGGTTATCACCGCATCGACTGCCGCTGGTGCAATGCTTCGAATGCGCAAGCAGAAGCTTGTCAACAGCCTCATTGGTTTAATGGCGTAAGCCACTAGACTTTGAACAAAAAACGGGCCTTCGGGTCCGTTTTTTGTGTGTTTGACTGCCCGTGCGCAAGTCTTCCTGGTATACTTTCAGCCAATGACTGATCTTGAAGCCAAAAAGAACGAATTATACGAACTACTCGGTCTCGCCGATAAAGAATCAAGGCTAGCCGAGATTGATCGTGAACTTGCCAACCCGGCCAGCTGGAGCGATCACCAGGCGGCTGCTCGTTTGGGGCGGGAACGATCACGGATTAATGATCTGTTGAACCAGTGGCTCGAAGCTGAAACACCAGAATCGTTGGCTGAATTAGAACGAGCCGCGGTTATGCGTGGACCACACGACAGTGGTGGGGCGGTACTTTCAATTCATGCTGGCAGTGGTGGTACTGAAGCCATGGACTGGGCGAGTATGCTTGAACGTATGTATCGCCGGTGGGCCGAACTGCACCACCTGAGTCTCGATGAACTTGACCGATCGGTGGGGGAAGAAGCTGGAATAAAATCAGTCACCATGGAGCTTGACGGTTCGTTCGTCTACGGCCGATTAAAGAGTGAAGCCGGGGTGCATCGCTTGGTACGCATTTCGCCATTCGATTCGGACAAAGCTCGTCACACGTCATTTGCGCTCGTCGAAGTGGTGCCGATCGTTGAAAATATTGTGGTGGAAATTGATCCCAAAGATTTGAAAGTCGATTTTTACCGATCAGGTGGCCACGGTGGTCAGAACGTCAACAAAGTATCTACGGCCGTACGATTAACGCATTTACCGACTGGCATTGTGGTCAACTGTCAAAATGAACGATCGCAAGCCCAGAACCGTGAAAAGGCGATGCAAGTTCTGCTTAGCAAGCTGGTAGCGTTGCAAGAACAAACTCACGCCGCCACCGTGACCGAACTCCGCGGTGAACACCACCAGGCAGCTTGGGGTAACCAGATCCGCTCGTACGTGCTGCAGCCGTACCAGCTCGTCAAAGACCACCGAACCGAGTACAGTGAAACTGATCCAACCGCCGTTCTCGACGGCAAGATTGATGGCTTCATTGACGCTTGGCTCAAGTACAACGTGGATTCAAAGTAACGAAAGGACTTTATGCTCGATCAAATGAAGATGGTGATGAAAGCTCGCGCAATTCAGAATGATTTAAAGAAAACAGAAATTGATGCGGCCAGCCGTGACAATTTGGTGCAAGTGACTGTTACTGGCGAATTGAAGCTGAAGACAATCTCTATCGACGAAAGTTTGCTATCGCCAGAGAAAAAGACCGAACTCGAACGGTTAATTCAAGCAACGGTAGCCGAAGCCTTTCAGCGAGCGCAACAGATTGCTGCCGAGAAAACCCGCGAGGTTATGAAAGACCTTGGCGTGAACGTTCCGGGAATGTAAGTATGTTGATTGTTGGTCTTGGCAACCCAGGCAAAGAATACGAAGCAACGCGCCATAACATTGGGGCGATGGTTTTGGATGCCTACGCCAAGCAATCTGACATTCCGCTTTCGGACGACCACAAAATGTTGGCGTCGGTCGGATCTCGTCAGGGGCTAACGTTGGCGATACCAAGCACCTTTATGAATAATTCTGGGCAAGCCGTGGCGGCGATAGCCAACTATTACAAGCAATCGCCAGATCAAGTTATTGTGATTCACGACGATTTAGACGTGCCACTTGGAGAAGTGCGCATGAAATTAGGCGGTGGTACTGCTGGCCACAATGGAGTGGCGTCGGTGGCACACCACCTGAGCACGCCAGATTTTTGGCGAATTCGCCTTGGTATTGGCCCGGTTCACGAAGATTTGACGACGTTCCGCACCAATGACACGAGCGGCTTTGTGCTCGCGCCATTTCATGCTGACGAACAACCGGTTGTCGAACAGGTGATCAATATGGTATGCTCCCACCTTAGCGACTGGAGCGCAGACCCGAAGCCGCTGTTGATTCGAATAGAGGAATAAGAAAGGAACGCATGGCCAAGAAGAATGTAAATGAACTCAAAACTGCCGAAGCTGCTGCAATGAAAGAATCAGAAGCGCAGCTTGAAGCTGGCAACACCGAACAGAACGTCGACGAAACCACCATTGACGCTGCCTTGGTTGAAGCTGGTGCTGATGCTGACGGTGTGACTCCAGCTGAAGCTGCTGCCGTTCACACTGACACCGAAACCGCCCTTGAAGCGAGCGAATCGACCAGTGCCAAGCGCACCACCAAGAAATCGGCGCCAGTGAAAAAAGAAGCCAAGCGAAGCACGGCCTACCAAGCGGCTGCTGCCAAGCACGATGGTGAAGCACTATCGCTGACCGATGCAATTGATCGCGCCAAAACCGCCAGCTATGGCAAATTCGACGGCACGATTGAATTGCACGCTCGACTGTTGATGAAAAAGGGGAGCACCACCGATTCAATTCGAGCAGTGCTGCAGCTACCAAGTGGCGCGCCACGTCAGGTAAATGCCGTTGTGCTGACCGATGCCTTGATTGATGAAATTGTTGCCACCAAGCGCGCACCAGCCGACATGTACTTGGCCACACCAGCCATGATGCCAAAAGTTGCCAAGGTCGCGAAGATTCTTGGGCCACAGGGCAAAATGCCAAATCCAAAAACCGGCACCGTCACCGACGACACCGCTGCTGCACTGAAAGAAATTCAGTCAGGTCGCGTAGAATACCGCGCCGATGCCCAAGGGATTGTGCACCTTGGTATTGGCAAAGCTACGTGGACCACAGACAAGTTGGTAGCGAATGCTATGGCTGTGCTGAGCACCATTGGTTTCAACCGATTGCGGACTGTCTCGGTTGCCAGTACAATGGGCGTAGGAATTGCAGTTGATTTGACCCAGTTGGCGTAACGTTTGGCACCCGCCGTCGGGCGATAGCCCGAGAGGAGCGCCTTGGCTCGAAACCAATACCCAGGTCTATTTATTGCCTTTGAAGGACTCGACGGAGCAGGCGCTTCGATCCAGGCCCAGCTATTAGCTGGGCTTTTGGAAAAACAAGGTTATCGCGTGGTGAACACCAGTGAGCCAACAACCAACTTGATTGGTGGTATGATTCGCGCCAATTTATCGGGTGAATGGAAGGTTGATAATCGGGGATTGCAGCTGCTGTTTGCTGCCGACCGATCGCAACATGTTGAACGGCAAATTGCTCCAGCACTAGCGGCTGGAAAAATCGTAATTGTTGATCGCTACATTCTGTCGTCAATTGCCTACGGCGCGCACAATAATCCAGAAATGTTGGAATGGCTCGAATCAATGAATCAGCCATTCTTAACGCCAGATCTGACCTTTATCATTAAGGTTCGGCCATCAATCTGCGCGCTCCGCATGGAACGTCCGCGCTACGAAAACCTGCGCATGTTCGACCGCGAAGCCACCCTGACCAAAGTGTGGAAGGTGTACGAAGCGCTCGCCAAAAAGTACTACAAAGTGCACGTGATCGACGGCGAGCAAGAAGAAATGGCTGTCATTCGCGACATTGCCGACATTACGCTCGAAACCTTGGGCGACGTGAAAAAATCGGTAGCAAACAACCAAGACGACCAACCGTAAAAACAGCATGCCGGCCCTTGTCGATACGCGGTTGGTAGGTTATAATTCATTCGACTTCGAAGACCGCTGGGCGCGAAAGCGTTAATTGGTTCCACAAAGGAATCACCCTGCCGAGAAGCAGACTCCTTTGGAGTTGCTATGGTCTTCGTGCGTCGAAGTCCATTTTTATTTGCAACCGCAAATGAAAAAGAAAGGAGTGCATGCCACTCTCGAAAGCAGAAAAAACCACAATCCTGACCCAGCTCACCGAGCAGGTGCCAACCAGTAAGGCGATTGTTTTCGCCGACTACCGCGGTACCACGGTGAAAGAACTTGAATCGCTCCGCGATGTACTCGACAAGAGCGGCCTTAAGTTTACGGTTGCCAAGAACACACTCTTAAAGCGAGTCTTGGACGATGCCGGCTTTACCGTTGGCGACGGTGTCCTTGATCAACCAATTGGTTTGGTAATCGACATGAACGACGAAGTGCAGCCAGCCAAACTGGTGAGCGACTTCTTGAAAGATCATCCAAACCTTAAGATTCACGGTGCGTTAGTCAACGGCCAGTGGATCAACCGCGCTCAAGTTGCTGAATTCGCCAAGCTTCCAAGCCGCGACCAGTTACTCGGCATGGTGGTTGGCACGATCGCCGCACCGCTCACCGGATTTGTTACGGTTCTTACCGGCAATCTTCGGGGCTTGGTGTCGGTGCTGAAACAGCAAGCGGAAAAGAACGCCTAATAATCCCAGATAGTAAGAAAGGAATCCCATGGCAGACGAAGAAACAAAAGTAGAAGAAACGGTAGAAACTCCAGCCGAAGAAACCAAGGCTGAAGCCAAGACCGAAGAAAAAGGCGAGCCAACCGGTAAATTTGCCGACCTCATCAAGCAGATCGAAACCTTGTCGGTGCTCGAACTTTCAGAATTGGTAAAAGCGCTTGAAGAACGCTTCGGCGTTTCAGCCGCTGCTCCAATGGCTATGGCCGCAATGCCAGCCGCTGGTGCTGCTGAAGCCGAAGACGAAGGTAAAGCGATGTACACCATTATGCTGACCGACGGTGGCGCGCAGAAGATTGCTGTCATTAAGGTAGTACGCGAACTTCGCCCAGACTTGGGCCTGAAGCAAGCCAAGGATCTCGTTGACGCGGCACCAAAGGAAATCAAAGCCAATGTGCCAAAAGACGAAGCCGAAGCTGCAAAGACCAAGCTCGAAGGCGCCGGCGCGAAAGTCGAACTCAAGTAACACGAGTTCAGCTGAACTCCAAAAAGAGGCCATACGGCCTCTTTTTGTGTGGCGTGTTATAGTAGAAAACTATAAAGGAGGAGTATGGCGGACCAAATTACTGCGGTTCCGGTTGCGGTTTCAAAATGGCACAAAATTGCTTGGGTATTGCTGGTTGTCCTACTCCTTGGATCGGCCGGTGGTTGGGTATGGTATCAGCGCCAACATGTAGCGGTATCGAAGCCTGCAACATCATCGGTTGGTACCGGTGCAACGAGTACCACTTCGACCACAACCTCAAGTCCGGCATTATTCACTGGAACGGTTCAGAAAATCTCGACCGATCTAGGACTGTTTAAAAAGACCGATGCTGCCACCCCGGTTACATACTATTCTGCAGGCACGTACGCCAGTGGTCCACTCACTGGGTATGAGCGAATTATTGCGGTCGTAACGCCAGATAGTCCAGGTGTACCAGTGCCGTCTTTCCTTGTCACGAAAGATCGAAAAATCTTCTCTGTTTTCAAAAATCCGCTAGCAGCCACGAACAGTCTTGATGGCTGGGATGCTGCAAAAGTAACGGCTGTAGTTGACGGAGTGACTGAAGCGCCCGATACGATTACGTTGAATGATTCGTTTGGAGCGGTTCAGATAGAGGTGACGACCGCGTTTGATCAATCAAATACGACTGGTACTAATCCGTTACTCCTCGATACTGATATCAGCGCGCGAACGTTGTTGGGCACTACCTCGGGCGGTCTCAAAATGTACGATGACCCGTACGCGGCGCAAACTATCGACCCAAGCGCAGATGCAGCATCAAAAACGTACGTCCAGACCAAAAACACCTACTTTCAAGGCACAACAGGTATTGCTGTTATAGACAGCGCTGGTTTGGTCTACACCTATCGCGAGGCGAGTGCGACCACCTTGGCTGCGTACGTGGCAGCAAAGCCGGCCTACGATGCGGCCGTGAAAGCGTACAACGTGGCGGTAGCCAAAATTCAGGCCAGCAGTACTCCGAATGCCAACTACCCAGATTACCCAAACATCACTGAACCAAATCTGTTTTTTGAACAGTCGGAAGCCACAACCACTCAACCGCTCTATTCCACCTACCACGCGGCACTCACGAGTGTTTGTAGTTCTGACGACAACGCGTGGGTAGCAAAGGGGATTACCGACGGTGACTTAACCAAAATTGGTACGGTTCGTGGTCAAGACATGTTTGTGCTCAAGGATGCTAACAATCCGCTCTATACCGCACAGTACAATCGGTTACCCGATGACGCAGATTTTAAAGATGCGAATAAGGGGCTCAGTAAGCCAACGTTCGCCGAGTATGTCGCCAAGAACCCGATCATTTTTATGAAAGATTACTTTGGTCGGTACTACATTCTTGGTGAGTATCAGTTTGTTCTTCCGAGTGGCTGCGGCAAGCCGGTGGTGTACTTGTATCCACCACAGACTGAGACAGTGAAGGTGCAATTTACCGCGCCAATGACGCTGACTACCAGCGTACCAACCTATAACAATGGCTGGACTGTCAGCGCCAAGCCAAATGGCCAACTAACCGATTTGCAACCACAAAATACCGACTGCGCCCAATTTAGCCCTGCTAAGTTTGGCCAAGAGTACGCTGCGGCAGCCTGCGCTAGCCACACCTATCCATACCTGTTTTGGGCCGGGCAAGGCCATTCGGTGCAGTACCCAACTGTGACAACTGGCTGGGTAGTATCGAGTAGTGATCTCGCAGCGTTTATGAATAAAACGCTCGATAATGTTGGGTTCACCGCAACTGAAAAGAACGACATGCTGAGTTACTGGCTGCCGACGCTGGAAAAGACATCGGCCCCGTACTACCGAATTTCGTTCTTAAACACCGCCCAAATGAATCAAATTGCCCCAATGAGCATTGTGCCACAACCAGATAATCTCTACCGATTATTTCTAGATTGGCAACCACTGGTGAGCAAACCAACAGTGCCAATAGCACCACAGCAACTTGAAAAGGTAAACCGCACCGGATTTACCGCAGTCGAATGGGGCGGTTTGAATCGCTAGCAAAAGTCGGACTCAAGTAAGATCGTTTTACCTGGACGCAAGAAAGAGACCCATTTGGGTCTTTTTCTTTATGAGCAGAAAACTATAGAGTGTTTTTATGGAGAAATTGGAATATGTAGAGAGAATGGGTTCTAATCCACCGAGTTCGCAGTCCGTACTTCGGTATTGTTATCTTTGTGGAAAAGAACTGAGCATTGAAGAAAAGACCATCGAAGATGTTATTCCTAGGGGATTATTTGTACCAGAAAGTCTCTACTCTAATAGGGTAAGATTAACTGCTTGTGGATCTTGTAATCGGAAAAAGGGTCACGATGAAGAATACGTACTTTCCAAGATATCGATTGCATCATTTAATGATCCTGCCAAGCGTCGGGCAGAAAAATATCTTCAAAGATATAAAACGAGTGGAAAACCAGCACTTGGAATTGATCTACTGAAAAAACATACGCCATTGAGACTTGCGACACCGGGTGGAATATATTTAGGGCAAGGGCCTGGAATTCGTTTGAACAAATCGGATCAAGAAAGGATTACTAGCTTTTTCAGGAGAATCTTTCAAGGGATTTGGATCAAGCATGTTGATCAGATAGTAGATTGGGGTTTATACGACCTCGAAACGGTTCAGTTTGAGCAGGCAGTGCAGTCAAGCTCGTTCCTTCGAGGTAAGGATTTTAGCGAGATATGGAAGTCGCCGCACGGGTTTGGACAAAGCTGGGCTGGCGTAATTAGTTATAGGATAATCCCATTAGAAGATAAGATTCCGGTTGCCGCATGTATAGGACTTATTGTTATTTACAGTTCCTTCATCGGTGTATGTTTTTTCAGTAAGCGTGGACTTGATATTTTTCAATAAGCAAAAGAGACCCGATCGGATCTCTCAGCTGAGGAAAATCTTCTCGCCAATAAATCAGTACTATTTCTTACTTAACATATCATTTTCCATTTTCTTTCCTTCGTCTCTACCCATCCCATAACAAGCTGTAATAGTCCAGCCAAAAATAAAACTAGCAAGTATTAATTTTTGAAAAGTACCATCGTCGACGCTATATCCGCCAAAGAAAACAAACAACACGATGAATGAACAAAATATAGAAAATAGCAATCTTTTTATATCATTGTTTGCTGTAATTTTCATAAAGAGTTAACGCGTTTGGCGTCGGCGGCGTTTGGCGACGTGGAGGCGGACGAGGTTACGTTCGAGACTCGCAATAATCGCGGCCTGCTCTTCGTGACCACTCGCCGCATCTTTGGCCTTTTGTGCGCGCTCAACGGCTTCTTGCGCACGGCGTTCGTCGATTTCTTCGGCGAGTTCGGCAGCATCGGCCAGCACGCGCACCCGGGTGCCATCAATATCGGCAAAGCCACCGTGGATGGCCAAATGGCGATCGGTGGTGCCGGTATGCAATTCTAATTCGCCCGGCACCAATGCAGTAATCAGTGCAATGTGGTGGGGGAGTACGGTAATAACACCCGCTTCGGTTGGCAGGCTCACCCAATCAACCTGCTCTTTGAGCAGCTCTTTTTCGGGCGTAATGATCGAAAGCTCGATCTTCATGCTTACTTGCCTTCGTCGGCTTTAGCCCGTTCAACCACTTCGTCGATCGATGCGGCCATGTAGAAGTGCTGTTCGATAATGTAGTCGTGCTTGCCTTCGAGAATTTCCGAAAAGCTGCGAATGGTGTCTTCGAGCGATACATATTTGCCTGGGCGGCCGGTGAACTGTTCGGCGACGAAGAATGGCTGGCTCAAGAACTTTTGAATCTTGCGGGCGCGGTTAATGATTACCTTGTCTTCTTCGCTCAGTTCATCCATGCCCAAAATGGCAATAATGTCTTGAAGATCTTTGTACTTTTGGAGCACCTTCTGGACGCCACGAGCAACGCGGTAGTGTTCTTCGCCAACAATGTTCGGGTCGAGAATAGTCGAGCTTGATTCGAGCGGGTCAACGGCTGGGTAAATGCCAAGTTCTGACAATGGGCGGCTGAGGGCCACGGTTGAGTCAATGTGGGCAAAGGTGGTGGCTGGTGCTGGGTCGGTGTAGTCGTCGGCCGGTACATACACAGCCTGCACCGAGGTAATTGACCCTTTGTTGGTCGAGGTAATGCGTTCTTGCATTTGGCCCATTTCGGTGGCCAAGTTTGGTTGATAGCCCACTGCCGATGGAATGCGGCCCAAAAGTGCCGATACTTCCGAGCCGGCTTGGGTAAAGCGAAACACGTTGTCCATAAAGAACAGTACGTCTTTGCCACCTTCGTCGCGGAAGGCTTCGGCCATAGTGAGGCCGGTCAATGCAACGCGGAGACGAGCACCAGGCGGTTCGTTCATTTGGCCAAAGACCAAGACCGTTTTGTCGATCACGCCCGAATCAGCCATTTCGTGGTACAGGTCGTTCCCTTCTCGGGTGCGTTCGCCGACACCGGCGAATACCGAA
>Ga0105240_10013756_pt1 | contig 11089 bp, 13 predicted proteins | sample KBSC54metaG_FD_80426 | JGI IMG/M metagenome (GOLD analysis project Ga0105240, IMG submission 80426) | Corn rhizosphere microbial communities from Kellogg Biological Station, Michigan, USA - KBS C5-4 metaG | ecosystem: Host-associated > Plants > Roots > Rhizosphere > Soil | place: Michigan, USA...
AACAACTCATCGCAATGTCTTAATGCCAGCAGAGAATAAGGGCATAGGCCCGCGCCAGCAGGATTGCGAAAGGAGACGCCAACGCTCAGGGTATTTTCTTGCGGTCCAGCAGCGCCTTGAGATTGGCGAACGGCGAATGGGTCGCGACGCTGCCGTCTTCGCGAGCCTGGCCCCTGTCGGCAGCCGCCTCCAATTGCCGCTGGTGCTCGTTGTCATGGCAATACAGGCACAACAGTTCCCAGTTGCTGCCATCGGCCGGATTGTTGTGGTGGTCATGATCCCGGTAATGGACCGTCAGCTCGCGCAGGTTGGCCCGTGTGAATTCGCGGGCGCAGCGACCGCAGATCCACGGATAGATCTTGAGCGCCTGCTCCCGGTATCCCTGTTCGCGCTGTGCGGCCGCACGGCGCGCTTCGGCCACCACGCGATCGAGCTTGCCCGGGTCTTTCATGCCATCAGTGTACGTGCAGGACGACCGCGGCGACGAGCCGGCATGGAGCAAAATGAGTCCCGATAGCATCCAATGAACGTTCGCCGTCGTTCCTGACGCACTGGGGGAAATCGACATGAGCGCTGCCCAATCCGAACCGACCGGTCCCGATCTGACCCAGGGTGTTCCCATCGACACGCTCGCCGACGGCGCGATGCTCGCCGGCCACGTCGGCGACGACGCGGTCCTGCTCGCGCGTCGCGGAAACGAGTTCTTCGCGATCGGCGCGACGTGCACCCACTACAACGGTCCGCTGGCGGAAGGGCTCCTGGTCGATGACACGGTGCGCTGCCCTTGGCACCACGCCTGCTTCAGCCTGCAAACCGGAGAGGCGTTGCACGCGCCGGCGCTCGCTCCGGTTGCGTGCTGGAGCACTGAACAGCGCGACAGCAAAATATATGTGCGCGAGAAGGTGGAGCGGACGCCGCGCATTCGTGTCACGCCGCGTCCGGATTCTCCGCAGAAGATCGTCATCGTCGGCGGTGGTGCAGCCGGTTTCGCCGCGGCGGAGATGCTGCGCCGCCAGCGCTACCAGAGCAGCATCGTCATGCTGAGCGACGACGCCGCTCCACCCGTCGACCGGCCGAACCTGTCGAAGGACTACCTGGCCGGGACTGCGCCGGAGGAGTGGGTGCCGCTGCGCGACGATGCCTTCTACACCGGCCAGCGCATCGACTTGCGATTGAAGACCACGGTAAACGCGATCGACACCAGCAAGCGCGAGCTGACGATCGGCGATGGGAGCAAGATCACCTACGACCGGCTGCTGCTCGCGACCGGTGCCGAGCCCGTGCGATTGCCGCTGCCGGGCATGGACCTGCCGCATGTACATACGCTTCGCACGCTCGCCGATTCCCGCGCGATCATCGCGCAGGCGGCGAAGACGCGCAGCGCCGTCGTGATGGGTGCGAGCTTCATCGGCCTCGAAGTCGCCGCCTCGCTTCGCGGACGCGGCATCGAGGTCCACGTCGTGGCGCCCGAGAAGCGTCCGATGGAACGCGTGCTGGGCGCGCAGATGGGTGATTTCGTGCGCAGCCTGCACGAAGAGCATGGTGTGATCTTTCACCTGGAGGACACCGCGACCGCGATCGATGCGACACGCGTGACGCTGAAGAGCGGCGGCACGATCGAGGCGGATCTCGTCGTCGTGGGCGTCGGCGTGCGGCCGCGGCTGCAGCTTGCGCAAGCTGCCGGCCTGGCGATCGACCGCGGTGTAACCGTCAACGAATTCCTGGAGACCAGCGCGCCCGATGTCTATGCGGCCGGCGACATCGCCCGCTGGCCCGACGCGCACGGCGGCGCGGCAATCCGCGTCGAGCACTGGGTCGTCGCCGAGCGGCAGGGCCAGACCGCCGCGCTCAACATGCTCGGTGGCCGCCAGCGATTCGATGCGGTCCCGTTCTTCTGGAGCCAGCACTACGACGTTCCGATCAACTACGTCGGACACGCCGAAGGGTGGGACGAGATAACAGTCGACGGAGACATCGCCAAGCGCGACTGCATCGTGCGCTATATGAGCAACGGCCGCGCGCTCGCCGTCGCTTCCATTTATCGCGACCTCGAGAGCCTCGAGGCGGAAGCGGCGATGGAGCGGTCGCATGCGGGCAACCTCGGACACTGACATCGCGATCGCTTCCGACGAGCCTGACCGCGCCGAATCCCGATATGAGAACCGCACTCACGGTCGACGTGGTGTCGGACATCGTCTGTCCGTGGTGCTTCATCGGCAAGCGCAAGCTCGAAGTCGCGCTCGGCGAGATCAACAGCTCCGACCCATCGCTCGGCGTCGAAGTGCGCTGGCATCCATTCCAGCTCAATCCCGATCTGCCGGCCGATGGCATCCCGCGCGCGAGCTATGTCGAGCAGAAGTTCGGCGGCGCGGCGCGCGCAGACGACGTATATGCGAGCGTGACGAAGGCCGGCGAAGCGGTTGGCATTCCGTTCCGGTTCGATCGCATCGAACGCCAGCCGAACACGCTCGACGGCCATCGGCTCATCGCATGGGCGCAACAGCAAGGCGATGCGACAGCGCTCGTCGAGCGGCTTTTCAGCGCCTTCTTTCTCGATGGCCGGCGCGTAGGTGGCCGCGACGAGCTGGCCCGCCTTGCCGCCGAGTGCGGCTGGTCGTATCGGGACGCGCATGCGATGCTGGAATCAGACGCGATGCGCGAAGCAGTTGAAAACGAAAGTCGGGAAGCGCTCGACGTAGGCATCCGGGGCGTGCCGTTTTTCATTTTCAATGGCAGCATCGCGGTTTCGGGCGCACAGGATCCCGCCACGCTGCGCGAAGCAATGGCCGCCGCGCGTCGCGACCCCGCGGTGCGGAGCTGACGCGCGAGGCATCGAAGGAAACGCAAAATCCTCAACTCACCAGATGCGCTTGACGCCGTATTTCCGAAAGCATTCATTCGCCGGATTGGCGAGCACATTTCCACACACATCCGATACACGCGCATGAAGTCGATGCCTGGCTTGCCGATCGGCATCGCGCTGTTTGCGATGTGCGGAACGGCCGCGCTCGCAGCCACCCTCAATGTGGGCTCGAAGCGCTTCACGGAGTCTTACATCCTCGGCGAGATCATCAAGCAAACGGCCGAGGCTGCCGGCGAAGCGACCGTCGTGCATCAGCAAGGGCTCGGCAATACGGCCATCGTCCTGAGCGCGCTCACGTCCGGCAACATCGACGTCTATCCCGAATACACGGGGACGATCGCGAAGGAAATTCTCAAGCTCGACAAGGTGCCCACGCTCGCCGAGCTCAACGCCGCGCTCGCGCCGAAAGGCCTCGCCGTCGCGGTGCCGCTGGGCTTCAACAATACGTATGCGTTGGCGCTGCGCGCCGACGATGCGCGCGCGAAGGGCATTGCGCGCCTTTCCGATCTCCGGGCGCATCCTGAGCTGCGACTCGGTCTGTCGCAGGAGTTCATCGGCCGCGCCGACGGGTGGCCGGGGTTGAAGCAAACGTACGACCTGCCGTTCGCGACGCCACGCGGACTCGATCATGGGCTCGCGTACGAAGCGATCGCGCAGAAGCAGGTCGATGTCATCGACATCTATTCGACCGACGCGAAGATAGACCGGTACGGCCTGACGGTACTCGCCGACGACCGCCATTACTTCCCGCCGTACGATGCCGTGCTGCTTTATCGGGCGGATCTGCCGCAACGGCTGCCGAAGACCTGGAACGCGCTCACGCGGCTCGAGGGCAGCATCGACGACGCTTCCATGCGACGCATGAACGCGGCCGCAGAACTGGAAGGCAAGGATTTCGCGTCGATTGCCGCGGGATTCATCGCGCAACGGTCAGGGGCGGGCGCAACGCCTGCTGCGCGCGGCGTGAGCCGGGGAGCGGCGAGCGGCTTCTGGCAAAAGCTCTTCGGCCCCGACTTCGGGCGCCTGACGCTCGAACATGTTGGCCTCGTGTTCCTGTCGCTGGCCGCGAGCATTGTCGTCGGCATCCCGCTTGGCGTCGTGGCCGCCAGGCGACCCGCGACGCAGGGATGGATCCTCGGCGCGACGGGCGTCGTGCAAACCATTCCTTCACTCGCGCTGCTGGCCGTGCTGATTCCGGTGACCGGCCGCATCGGCATCGTGCCGGCGTTCATCGCGCTCGCGCTGTACGCGTTGCTGCCCATCGTCCGCAACACCCACACCGCGCTTGCGCAAATCTCCCGCGGCATGAAAGACGCGGCGCTATCACTCGGCATGCAGCAGGGAACTATTCTGCGAAAAATAGAACTGCCGCTCGCCGCCCGGACGATCATGGCCGGTGTGAAGACCTCGGCGGTCATCAACGTCGGCACGGCCACCATTGCCGCGTTCATCGGGGCGGGCGGGTACGGCGAGCGCATCGTGACCGGCCTTGCGCTGAACGATCATGCGATGCTGCTCGCCGGCGCCATTCCGGCCGCCGTGCTCGCGCTGGTGATCGAGGGTGGGTTCCGCGCCGGCGAGCGTTGGGTGGTCCCTGAAGGGTTGCGTCAGGAATTCTGAACGGCGTTGCATTCGGCGGCTGTCGCGTGACGCCGGCCCGACGGCGCGGCCTCGCGATGACGCGCCACGATCGTCCGTCTGCGGCGTCGCACACGGATGGATATGGCCCGGCGCCTACTTATGCCGTGGCAGCAGCGCCTTGCGAACCTTGCAGATATAGGTGAATTTCGGATTGACCATCTGCGTACACCGCGCTTCGGCGATCGAGCCGAGCAGCATATAAGCCTCGGGCCTGGTGAAGCCGAAATCCTGCTCGAGCCACAGCACCATCTCCTGAAAGGCGAGGCGTAGCGCATCGTCGAGAGGTCTCGCGCACGCGATGGTGCAAATATGCTCCGGCGTCTCGATGCGCGGCCACGTCATCGCCGACGGCTTCTGCGCCAGCTCGACCGACAGTGTCACCCGACTGCGGATCTCGATGGCGCCGATGCCATTGCACTCGGCGTCGCCCTGAACCGCATGCACGTCCCCAATGTGCAGCAATGCGCCCTCGTGATACACGGGCAGCATCAGAAGATTCCCGGCGGTCACTTCCTGCACGTCCATGTTGCCGCCGTGCGGCCCGTTGTCGATCGTGCTGACCGATTCCACCCAAGGCGCGGTGCCGATCACGCCGACCATCGGCGCTGCGGGGATCTTGATATCGTCGCTCCAATGCACGATGCCGTCCGCGACCCTGACCACGTGGCTTTGGACGCCGAATTCCTTTTGCCGTCCCCAGTCCGGGAAGATTCCGACGCCCGGCCACAGCGCGGTGAACCCGTACCCCACCAGATCGACCTGGTGCAGGTGGATCCTCAGCATGTGACCCGGCTTCGCGCCTTCGATGTAGATCGGGCCTGTCGCGGGGTTGACGAAGGGAATGACGAAGGAGTCGGGTTTGACCCGATCTTCGAGACTGAGGATGTTGTGGCCGCCGATGTTGAGCTCGGTCGCGACCTCGAACACCTCCGAGGGGCGCACACGGGCAACCGGTGCATGGAATTGGCTGAGGGTGTACTTCAAGTCCCCGATGGGAATATGCTGTTGCGGCGTGGTTGTCACTCTCGTGTCGTTCATTTGAATCTCCTTGCGATGCCGGGTCAGGTGGTCAGTTTCCGCCACGGCAGCAATAATTTTTCGATCCTGCCGACGACGGTCACGAATACCAGCGCGATTGCGATGGTAGCGAGCAGCGATGCGAATACCTTCGGTATGTTGTACAAGTTGCCGGCGATGAAAATGGCGTGGCCGAGTCCTTCGCTCGATGACACGAATTCACCGATGATCGCGCCGATCAACGCAAAGCCGACGGTCAGCTTGAGACCGGAAAAGATGTAAGTGAGCGATGACGGTACGACGACCATTCGGAACACTTGCCGCTTCGTGGCGCCCATCGAATACAGCAGGTTGATCTCCAGCGGGTCGGTATTGCGCGCGCCCTCGAAGGCCGCGAGCAGCGCGACGACAACGACGGACAGCGTCGACATCAGCACCTTCGACGTGAGGTCGGTTCCGGCCCATACGATCACCAGCGGGGCGAGCGCGATGATCGGGATGGAGCCCAAAGCCAGGATGAAGGGACTGAATACGCGTTCGAAGAAGGGCGAGTACCACAGCGCAAGCCCGACGGTCGCGCCAATCGCATTGCCGAGGATGAACCCGAGCAGCGTTTCCTCGCTCGTCACCAGCATGTCATGGAAGATCGAGCCGTCCCTGATCCCCTTCACCAGGAAGGTCCAGATTCCGGAGGGAGAGCCAAACAGGAATGCGTTGATAACGCCGGTGGTGACGCCGTACTCCCAGACACCCAGGAAGGCAACGACCAGCGCGAGCTGAGTCAGCAGGACGCGGACCGCCCGCGCACGCGCTTGCTGCTGTGCGCGTGGCTTGCGCCCCCGTACGCTCAGCGTCGCAGCAGCGCCCGGATCCGCTGCAGCAGCCCGATCGAAGTGCACACCCCGGCCCGCGGGTGTTTCGCCTACTGGCTCGTCGCTCATGCGCTCAATTCGTTCGCCAGGCGCATGCTCTTGAGACCCTGCATGTCGAGGGTGCTCGTCTGTATTTCGAGCTGCTGCCATATCGTGGTCACGTATTCGCCGAACTTCGGGGCGTTACGCGCACTGACGGGATCGGTGCGATCGCAATCGAGGTTGATTTGGTGAACCGCCTTGATGCGTCCGGGTCGCTTGCTCATCACGACGACTCGGTCGGACAACGATACCGCTTCCTCGACGTCGTGCGTTATGAACAGCACCGACCGGTGGCCGGCTGCCACGGACATTGCGAGCTCACTCTCGAGAATCAACTTGGTCTGAAAATCGAGGGCGACGAACGGCTCGTCCAGCAACAGGATGTTCGGGTCGAGAATCATCGTGCGGGCCAGCGCCGCGCGTTGGCGCATTCCTCCCGAAAGTTCCGACGGGTACTTGTGCTCGTAACCTCCCAGTCCGTAGAACTGCAGATACTTCGCGGCGAGCGCGCGGGCCTTTGGTCCGGGAACCCCTCTGACCTCGAGGCCGAGCGTGACGTTACGCAGGATCGTTCGCCAATCGAGCAGCAGGTCGCGCTGAAGCATGTACCCGTAGTTCTTCGATGCGCCGATCACCTCCTTGCCGTCGAGGTAAAGCGTTCCCGACGCGGGGGCGATGAGGCCGGACAATAGATTGAGCAGCGTGCTTTTGCCGCAGCCGCTTGGTCCGACAACGGTGACGAATTCGCCGTCGCGTACCTCGAGGCTCACGTTGTCAAGGACGAGCGTCCCCTGATCAGCGTCGTCGCCGAAAACCATCGACACGTTGCGGGCCTCGATCCTGACCGCACGTTCGGATGTTTGCGCCATCGTTTGGCACCGGTATCACGGTGTCCTGCACGAGCCGCGCCGCGCGCGCAGGACGCTGAACCTGCCGCTAGAGCTTGACCGTGGTCGCCGCTTTCTCGGCAAACGAGTTGTCGACGATGTCGGTGAATGGAGACTCGCACTTGCAGTTGCCGAGCGATGCGCCGACCTTCATCACGTTTTCCCAACCCGGCTTGCTCACCACGAACGTTTTCGCCGGGATGCTGTTGTCGAGCTGGCGCTGCACGGCGGCATCCACCACTTTCGGATCGAGATCGGGGAACTCCTTGCGCGCGACCGCCTTGGCCTCATTCGGAAACTTGTAGGTGTACAAGGCGGCCTTCTGCAGCGCATTCGCCATTGCTTGCACGATCTGCGGGTTCGCCTTGACGTACTCGGGAAGCGCGTACATGCCGGTGTTGTGGAATGGACCCATGAAATCGGACCACGAGAACACGGCATGCGCGCCCTGGCCGACCACGGCCGTGTCGACATTTGGCTCGTAAGCCACTGCGATGTCCGCCTGTCCGGCGAGCACGGGGCCAATCTCGGTGCCCGGGTTCACCGTCAGGATCTTGACATCCTTGTTTGGATCGAGCCCTGCCTTCTTGAGCGCGAGAACCAGCACGTTGTAGTTGGTGTTAGGCGGTGGCGACGTAACGAATGTCAGACCCTTGAAGTCCTTTGGATCGGTTATCTTCTTCGTCAGTTTTTTCGATACGCCGAAATAGTGAGCCCGCGAGACCAGTTCCCCGAGGACGACACCGGTTCCGCCTTTCTCGCGCGAAATCTGTGCAAGCGTCGAGTCGCCGCAGCCGAATTCCGCAGACTTCGAGAGAACGGCCGCGAAGGCCTGGGTATCTCCGCCGGCGGCACTCAGCTGCAAGTCGATGTTCTGTTCCTTGAACATGCCCTTGGCGCGCGCGACGTAGAGATCGATGTAACCGAGGTTGTGCACGGCCTCGGAGAATCTGATCGTGCGCGGCGCCTGCGCGTAGGCGCGTCGGATTATCACGTTGGGAGCGCCGGCGATCGCCACGCCACCCGCCAGCGTCCCCAGGAAATTACGCCGGCCGATTCTCGCTGCCGGTCCCGATTCAAATGTGGCGCTGCGCACCTCCTCGGATTCTTTGGACATGTCTCCTCCAGGTGAAGCGATTGGACGGCCATCGGCGCCCGGTTCACCGCATCGTCGCGTGCGCCGTGCGCATTTTCATTTCACCCGCTCGCGAGCGACCTCCGGTTCCCGCTGCGCGGGGTAGGCGAAAGCGCCAACAATCATGCTCGCCCCGCGTCCGTAGCGTCAAGGCGCGGCCTCCTCGTCCGGCCGAGCGCCACGAACGGCGCCCCGGGCCTGTCGATTTCGCGCGTCTCCATTCGACTAGCTGGTGAAGGCCCGCACTCGGGCCGATCGAGCACTGGAGGCGATCATGGGCATCATTGTGCTGAGCCTGGATATCCTGCGTCGGATCTTGCAGAAGGCCGGCCCGTATCTTCTCGTGGTCCTGCTGCCGGGCGGAAGCGTGCTCGCGCTGCTGCTTTTCCTGTATCGGCGCAGGCCGCGGCAATCCACATGGCTGAACGGTCTACCCAGCGCTATTACGCTTGGTCGCTGTCGCTCACTGCGCGCCGAATCCCATCAGCGCCTTCGCATACGCCGGTGCCGTCGGCTCGTGCATGAAGTAAACGTGGATGTCGCGCCATGACGTAGCCTCGAGCCTTCGCGACCAGCGCCGCAGATCGTCATCGGCGTACGTTTCGAGCCGCAGCCGCACGTAACCCCAGGGCGCTGTCTCCACCAACGGTGGCGGCGCGTTGTCCTCGCGCTCGGACAGGCACAGCGCCGCGCCGGCGGCCTTGAGAGCGTCGTACACGTCGTCGGCAAACCAGCTCGTGTCGCGAAACTCGAACGCGGCGGTGTGATTCTGGGGCAGCAGGCCCAGAAACGCCGCGAGGCGCGGCAGGTCCTTTTTCAGATTCGGCGGCAACTGGAACAGCACCGGACCGCGCTTGCCACCCAGCGCTGCGAGGTTCCGGTAGAGGAAGTCCAGCGGCTCCGCCGCCGAATCTGCCTTGATACGCGCGAGATGCGTGATCCTGCGTGACGCCTTGATGGCAAATCGAAAATGTTCCGGCGTTGCGCCGGCCCAGGTTTCGAGCACGGCGCTCTTGGGCATTCGGTAGAACGTGTTGTTGATCTCGACCGTCGGGAGGCGCTCGGCATACCAGGCCAGCATCGCATCGGCCTTGATCTTCTCCGGATAGAACGTTCCCTTCCATTCCTTGAAGGAATAGCCGCTCGCGCCCGCGAGGAGCCTGGGAGTCGTCATGTGAAGGATCCGTTCATGTTCGCGAAGCGAACTCCCCGTCGGTATCCGGGCCTAAGGACCATGATTCGCAAGCTTCCTTCCGGCGAGTACCGCCTCTATTCGCGCAAGGTCGATCCGAAGACCGGCAAACGCCGCAACCTCGGCACGTTTCCCACGCGCGAGGCCGCCGAAAAGCATGAGCGCGAGGTGCAGTACTTCAAGCGTCATTAGCGGGCGCGCGGAAGGGTTTGACAACGGCTGGCGATGCGCGCAAATTTCCGGATTCGTCCACTGCGAAAGGAGGTGATCCATGAAGAGAATACTGATCGGAACGACGCTGGCCCTGTTCGGTCTTGCTCCGATGATCGGCTCGGCATGCGACTACAACGGCGCCTCATCGGCGTCCGCCACTCCTCCGGAACAGCTTGCAACGGCGTCACCGCCCCAGGCGAGCAAGGCACCCGCTCCGGTGGCGGCAAAGACACCGCTGACGAAGCAGGCGAAACGGGACAAGGCAACGTCACCCTCACAGGACGTGAAGATGGCGAAAGTTTCCACCAATTAGATCGTTCCGGTAAATCTCCGCGGCCCGCCCTGTGCGGGCCTTTTTCATGGTGCGTTGCCGATGCTGATGCAAGGGCCGGTCTCGCGCGTCCGCGCACGAGGAAGCATTTTCACGACGAACGCTTGCGGGCGGCCGATTTCTTCGTGGCCCGCTTTTTCGTCGATGACTTTTTCGCCGGTTTTTTCTTCGCGGACTTTTTCGCGGACTTCTTCGTCGTCTTCCTCGCGGATTTCTTCGCCGACTTCCTCGCCGGCACCTTGCCGCCCTCGCGTCGTGCTTCCGAGAGCCCGATGGCGATGGCCTGCTTGCGGCTCTTCACCTTCTTGCCGGAGGAGCCACTTCGCAATGATCCCGTTTTCCGTTCGTGCATCGCCTTCCTGACCTTCGATTGCGCCTTCTTGCCGTATTTCGCCATCATCTCCTCCTTGTCGATCGAAACCTGCAGCCGGGCCTCTCGCTACGTAAGCGCCTGATCGCGTTTCGAGCGCGATTGCGAGGGCGCGGTTCCCGATGATCCCGCGGAATCCGACGAACGCCTGATTCTCCCGCGGGCCAATGGACAAGTACCGGCGCCGAGGCGATCATTCATTTCGGCGAACGGGAGAGACCATGCCAAACGTCACGCTGGTCGTCAACGGCGACACGAGGACCGTCGCGGTCCGCGATCCCGACGAGCCGCTTCTCTACGTCCTGCGCAACGCGCTGAAGCTCACCGGCGCGAAGTTCGGCTGCGGCCTCGGCCAGTGCGGCGCCTGCACGGTGATTGTCGACGGCAATGCGGTCCGCTCGTGCTCGATGCCGGTATCGAGCGCGTCGGGGAAGAAAGTGACGACGATCGAAGGTCTCGGCACGCCCGACAAACCGCATCCGCTGCAAGCGGCCTTCATCGCCGAGCAGGCGGCGCAATGCGGCTA
>Ga0105240_10013757_pt1 | contig 11089 bp, 14 predicted proteins | sample KBSC54metaG_FD_80426 | JGI IMG/M metagenome (GOLD analysis project Ga0105240, IMG submission 80426) | Corn rhizosphere microbial communities from Kellogg Biological Station, Michigan, USA - KBS C5-4 metaG | ecosystem: Host-associated > Plants > Roots > Rhizosphere > Soil | place: Michigan, USA...
AGCACGATCCTCGCGCGCGAGACGAGCTACTTCGACCCGAACGTCTCCGGTTAGCCCGCGCGCAAGCGCGCTCGCTGGTCTAAGGAACTGCGCGCACCGGTGAGCGCGGTCTCGGGTTCGCTCCCTGCTGAAGGCTTGCGGGCTCGGGAGGGAGATCACCGCGCACGGCGTGGGAGGCCGGGCGCTCGGCTGGGGGGTTAGCTGTAGGACCCAAGCAGGTTGGTTCTGCTGATCGGGGCTTGGTGGCTGAGGGCTGAGTGTCGGCGTCGATGGTTGTAGTGCCAAAGCCAGCCGTCAAGTGCTGTGGTGCGTTCGATGCTTGACCGGTAGATCGCGCCGGAGGCCCAGCCTGTGAGAAGGGTGCGAATGAAGCGTTCGGCTTTCCCGTTTGTTTGGGGTCGGCGCGGCCGTGTGCGGAGGTGGCGGATGCCGAGTGTGCGGCAGGTGATCGCGTGGATGGTCGAGACGTAGGCGCTGCCGTTGTCGGTGAGCACGCGCTCGACGCGGATGCCGTAGCGGGCGAAGAAGGCGAGGGCGCGTCGCAGGAAGCCGGCCGCGGTGGTGGCGCGTTCGTCGGGTAGGACTTCGGCGTAGGCGAGGCGGCTCGTGAGCACAGCCGAAACGGTTGAGAGCGGCATCGAGAGCGTCTCGGCGATCTCCGCCGCTGTCATCCGCAGGTGGCGCAGCTTCACGATCACCGCGACCCGCTCCGCCGGCGTGCGGTTGGCGACACGCCTCGGCGCCGAGGAGCGATCGTGGAGTTGCCGATCACCCGCGCGGTAGCGGCCGACCCACTTCCGCGCGCAACGCACGCTGACCCCGGCAGCCTCGGCCGCCGCAGTCAGCGTCCATCCCTCATCGACAACGCGTCGCGCGAGCTCGCGACGGCCACTCCAGCTGAGAGCAGCGTTAGCGTGCAGATCCATCCGGGTCGCCTCCTTGGAGTTGAGCTGCCTTCGTCAGCTGCTCAGCCTCCAAGGCGGCCCGGATGAACCAACGTGCTTAGGAACTACAACTAGCCGCCCGAGCCGGAGGGGACTGCCGAGACCGTCGAGGTCGGCGTCGTAACCGGTGCGGCGCTGGGGATCTGTGTCGTCGGCGGCTCGAGGATGAGCGTGTACTTCGTGCCGTCGGCGGTGTTCTGCAGCGTCAGCGGCGTGCCCATCTTCAGCGTGATCGCGGGAGCGCCGTCGGCATAGGAGCCGCCGACGATCGCGATCTTCGCCGTCTTCGCGGTCAGCGAGACGAGATGGAAGAGCGTGCCGACGCGCGAGAAGGTCGCCCCCGTGGTCGGGAAGTCGCTCTTGACCGCGACGGTCTCCAGCTCGCCGTTGAGCGAGATGATCGCGCTCGTCGGAGCAGGAGCAGGCGACGACGGCGTGGACGGGCTCGACGGCGCCGGCGCGAGCGTCGTCGGCGTCGTCGTCGTGCTCGATCCGCCAGAGCTGCTCGACGAGCCGCTCGACGACGAGCCCGACGATCCCCCGGCGGTCACTTGCACCGCGAACGGATCCTTCGACGCGAACTTCTGGAACGTCTCGATCTGACCCGGATCCACCGACACGGGCACGGCAGCGACGAGATCGGACGTCGTCTCCGTCGGCGTGGTCGTCGTCGCCGTCGGCGTACCACCGAGCGTCGGCGCCGCAAGCGAGTTCGGGTCGGCCGGCGTCACGGTCGGCGTCGTCGTCGTCGACTGGATCACGGGGGGCGCAGCGTTCTGGTTCAGCATCTTCATCGTCTTCGGCACCTCGAAGGCGAGGAGCGCGACGAGCACGACGGCCCCGCCGATCGCGATCTTCTTCTGCTTGGCGGCCTTGGCCTTTGCGACGTCCTGTTTCGAAGCTCTCTTCGCCATGGTTACGGGGCTCCTGCCGCGGACGGGCCGCTGGGCTGTGTGTCGGAGGACGGGGTCGTGGTCGTCGTCGTGTCGGTGGACGTCGACGAGGTGTCGGTCGACACCGGCGCGACCGGCGCGACGGGCGCGACGGGCGCCGCTGGGACGTACTGGTAGGTGTGGAGCGAGATCGACGCGGAGAGCTTGCTCCCGCCCGACGGCGAGAGGCTGAGATTGTCCACGTCGAACAGTCGGCCGGACGCCTCGAGCGCGCCGTCGCGCACCGAAACGAAGTTGCGCAGCCTGTAGAGAAGATCGGTGACCGTGAAGAAGTCGCCTTCGACGCTGAGGTTGAGGTCGATCTTGCCGTCCGGTGTCGGCGGGCTGGGCGAGATCGACTGCAACTGCACGCCGGAATCCTTCGCCACCTGATCGAGCTCGAGCAGGATGTCGGGCATGTCGACGTTCGACGGCATCGCCTTCGCGAGCTTGTAGACGTCGGCGACGCGGATCTGCGGTGCGGCGGGGACTGCCGCTGCGGTTTTCTCCGCTGCGATCTGCGCGAGGTTCGACGCGATCTCCTGCTGCACGGCGGCCGTCTGCTTCGCGATCGACGCGGCCTTGTGGCTCTGCGGACGCACGAGGCCGAACCAGCCGATGAGCAGGACGAGCAGGCCGGCGCCGACGATCCCGCCGATTACTGCACCCTTCGGCAGCGGACGCTTCAGGTTCACGTGCCGCTCCCGGAGGAGTCGACGCTGCCGTCGGTCGACGTCGTGTCCGTCGTCACGGGCGCCGGCGCCGGCGCGGGTGCGGGCGGCGGGGCAGCACCCTTGATCGACGCGGAGAGGCCGAACTGCACGAGGCTCCCGTCACCGGAAGTCGACTGGAGCGTGACGCCGTTCAGGTCGGGGATGAGCGACATGCGCGTAAGCATCCGCGCCACGCTGTCGTAGCTGTACGTCGAGCCTGCGATCGTGAAGCCGTTGCCGCCGGCGGCGGTCGGCGTCGACATCGAAAGCGACGAGATCCACACGTCGCTCGGCAGCACGAGCGAGAACTCACGGAGGATCCTGTCCCAGGCGATGCGCTGCGAAAGGGCGGCGGACACAGCTTGCAGGCGCGGAGCCTGCTCCGCGGCGACGGCCGGCGGCGTCGGATTGACCGGCGCGGCGGGCGGGGTCGCTGCAGGCACCGGCGTCTGCGCGAGCTGCGCGTTTGCAGCGTCGAGATCTTTCTGCGCACTCGCGACCTTCGAGCTTCCGCTCAGGTAGCCGGCGGCAAGAACAGCGACGATGAGGAAGCCCACCCCGCCGCCGACCACGGCCGGCAAGTTCTGCGCGGTGACGGACCGGTCGCTGCGTGATTCGCGCGGGAGGAGATTGACGGCGCGCATCAGTCCTCGATCCCCAGTCCGATCGCGACGGCGAGCGAGCCGACTTGCTGACGCACGTCGATCTTCTTCGTCAGCTTCAGGCGCGCCAGCGGGTCACCGACGTGTACACGCACGCCGATCAGCCGCTGCAGCTCGTCGCTGAGACCTGCAAGGTCGGCGGTGCCACCCGTGATCACGATCTCGCCGATGCCGAGAGATCCGGGTTGGTTCTGGTAGAACTGCAGCGAGGAGACGAGCTCGCGCGCGAACGACTGCACCTGCTTGCGCACCGCGTCGACGGCGAGCGCGTAGTGCTCCGGCCCGATGCCCTGCGGGACGTCCGACGATTCGAGCGATACCGCGCGCTTGATGCGCTCCGCCTCGGACGGCGCCAGGTCGAGCGCGCGCGCGATCGCGATGTTGAGCGCAGATCCGCCCCAGTCGAGCACGCGCGTGAACTCGCACACGCGACCGTCGGAGACGGCGAACGTCGAGCGGTCGTGGCCGATCGCGACGGCGACGAGCGCAGAGTCGCTCGGTGCGTCCTCCGCCCGTGGCGCCGAGAGTGCGCGTAGGAGCGCGAACGCCTCGAGGTCGATGCCGCTGAGCGTGATGCCTGCCTTCTTGCACGCGGAGATGTAGCGATCGACGAGCTCCTTGTATGCGACGACGAGCAGGACTCGCTTCGTCGACGTGCCCTCGGCGTCGACTTTCTCCTCGAGGATGCGGTAGTCGAGCACCGCCTCGTCGAGCGGGATCGGCAGTGTCTCCTGCGCGCGGAAGTGAATCGCGTTCTCGAGCTGCTTGTTGTCGTCGATCCCGGAGATCTCGAACGTGCGCACACCGATGCGGTTGCTTGCGATGCCGAGGCGCACGTTCTTGCGCGGCAGCTTGTTCGCGGCGAAGAATTCCTTGAGTGACGTCGCGAGCGCGTCCGGATCGCGCAGCTCGCCTGCGACCACGATGCCGGGCTCGAGATCGCGCCGTGCAACCTGCAGCAGCTCGGCCGCGCCGTTGTTGGCGATGCGCGCAGCGGCGAGCTGCGAGCCGCCGATCTTCAGCCCGACGAGGCGCTTGACCTGATGACCGCCGCCGCCGCGCGAGAGTGACGGCAGGGAAACGGTCGGCAGCGAGAAGCCTCGCTTGACCTTCGGGGCGCTTTCCTTCTTGCCGCGCGACAGCTCCTTCTTCCAGAAGGGCACCTTCGCCGCCGCGAGCGGCGGCAGCTCGGCCGCAGGCACAGGCGGATGGACGCCGGCGTGCGCGACGGGCACGTCCGCCGGGCCGGCGACGGGCTTCGACTTCTTCTTGCCGAGCGAGAGCTCCTTCTTCCAGAACGGGACCTTCGCGGCCGGCAGCGGCGGCAGCTCGGCCGCCGGCACAGGCGGATGGACGACGACGGTCTCGGCCTCGGGCAGCGGCGGCAGCTCGGGCTGCGCGAGCCACGGCTCGGGCTCGACGGCGTGCGGCTCCATCCACTCCTCGGCCGGTGCAGGCTCGACGTGGAACGCGACGGTGGCCGGCTCCGGCACGACGGCGACGGGCTCGGGCGCAGGCGGCGGTGCAAGCGAGACAGGCTGCGGGACGGGGGCCGCTGCGACGACCGGCTCGACCGGGGCCGGCTCGGGCACCACCGGCTCGTCGACCGGCAGCAGCTCCACCGCGTGCGTGTCGACGACCGGCTCCGCGGCGACGACGGCCTCGGCGACGTCGGTCGGATGCTCGACCGGCTCGCCGGCAACAGGCGCGAAGGACGGATCGACCGTCTTCGTCGCAAGCTCGACGAGCCGCGCGACCTCGTCGTCGCCCGGCTTCTTGCGCGACAGCGAGATCTCCTTCTTCCAGATCGGCTGCTTCTGCGGCTTGGCCCCGCCGACCTCGCGCTCCCGCACGGCCTCGCGCTGCTCTTGCAGCTCGCGCGGCTCGTCGGCGACGATCTCAGCGAGCGTCGGCGCCTTCGGCGACTTCTTGCCGAGCGAGATCTCCTTCTTCCAGAACGAGGTCGACGCCGGCTTCGGCGCCTGCTCGGCCTTCGGCTGCTTGGCGCGCTTCGGCTTGGGCTCCTTCGGCGGCGTTGCAGCCTTCGGCTCCTTCGGCGCCTTCGGCTTGCGCGAGAACGAGATCTCCTTCTTCCAGATCGAGTCGCTCATCTCACGACCCCGCCACGCGGAGACCCGCGCCGATCGGCTGCATTGCTTCCTGCGCCTGAATCGCCGCCATGGCGCCGTTCACGTCGTAGCCGCCGCGCTCGAGGATGCCGAGCAGCTGGTCCGGGCGACTGGAGCGCGTCAGGGCGTCATCGAGGTTGACGACGCGGCGCAGCGTCAGGTCGGCCAGCGCCTGCTCCATCGTCTGCATGCCGCGCGCAGTGTTGGTCTGCATCACGGAGTAGACCTGTTCGATCTTCGCCTGGCGGATCAGGTTCCGCACTGCGTCGTCCGGGAAGAGAATTTCGAGCGCGGCGACGCGACCCTGTCCGTCGGCGGTCGGGAGCAGCGTCTGCGTGACGACCGCCTGCAGGGAGTTCGCGATCATGATGCGCACCTGCTCCTGCTGCGCCGGCGGGAAGACGTCGATGATGCGGTCGATCGTCGACGGCGCGCTCTGCGTGTGCAGCGTGCCGAACACGAGGTGACCCGTCTCGGCCGCGGTGAGCGCGGTCGAGATCGTCTCGAGGTCGCGCATCTCGCCGACGAGGATCACATCGGGGTCCTGGCGGAGCGCAGCCTTCAGTGCTTCTGCGAACGAGAGGGCGTCGGGGCCGATCTCGCGCTGGTTGACGATGCACTTCTTGTGCCGGTGGACGAACTCGATCGGGTCCTCGACGGTGAGGATGTGCTCCGACCGGGTGCGGTTGATCTCGTCGATGATCGCGGCGAGCGTCGTCGACTTGCCGGAGCCGGTCGGCCCGGTGACGAGGACGATCCCGCGCGGTTTCTCGGTCAGCGCGTGCAGCGACTCGGGCAGGCCGAGCTCCTCCATCGTCTTGATCTCCGTCGGGATCAGGCGGAAGGCGGCGCCGACGGCTTCGCGCTGGTAGTAGACGTTGACGCGGAAGCGCGCCAGGCCGGGCATCGAGTACGCGAAGTCCAGCTGACGCTTCAGCTCGAAGTTCTTCTGCTGCTCGCTCGAGAGCACGCGGTAGAGCAGACCGCGCGTGTCGTCCGCCGTGAAGGCGTCGTAGCCCTCTGCACGGTGGATATGACCGCGTTTGCGGAAGGCGGGTGGGCTGCCGACCGTGATGTGCAGGTCGGAGGCGCCCATCCCGACCATCTGCTCGAGCAGGTCGTCGATGGAAGTGAGTTCCGGCATACCTCGGACGAGCTATCGGCACGCTCGCGACGAGCCTTGAGAGCCGTTCGCCTAACTCACTTCAAGGGATGCGAATCCCCCAAACGGGGTTAACTCCATTTCGTACCGCGGCCGATACCGAGCGAGCCATCCGCCAAAACGAATGCACGCGTGGAAGGAGCGCTACGGCACATGATTGACAAGATCAAGACTCGCCTGGCTCATGAGGAAAGCGGTTTCACCCTCATCGAGCTCCTGGTGGTCATCATCATCCTCGGGATCCTGCTGGCGATCGCGGTCCCCTCGTACCTCAGCTTCAAGGATCGCGCGAACAAGACGGCCGCACAGGCCAACATCCGCACGATCATCCCGGACATCGAGGCGTACAGCGCGGACAACTATGCCGGCGCGGCGACGACTCAGGATCCGGACTGGTCGAACACGAACAGCAACGTGTCAGGTGCAGACAACGGCTACACCGGCCTGACCCTCTCGATCCTCCAGGCGAAGTACGACCCGTCGATCGACCCGAACAAGTACACCTGGAACAGTGGCTACACGCCCGTCCCGGACGACTCGTCCGACTACTGCGTCTCGACGCAGCAGGGCGGTTGGACAGCCGCGAAGAAGGGCCCGAACGGCGCGATCCAGGTCGGCAAGACCTTCACGCCTTCAACCTGCGTCGCCAGCTAGTTCGAAACTCTCAACGATGGACAGAAAGAGGGCGCCGAAAGGCGCCCTCTTTCGTGTGTCGCCTATCCCCCGTTACGGGGTAGAGCGCGCGCGGGGGAAAGCCGATCAACGAAGTGTCGATTCCCTGCCTCTCTCCGTGAGGTGTGATCTCTCCGTGTTCAACCGAATCCACTCGATCCGCCATCGGCTCGCGCGCGACGAGCGCGGCTTCACGCTGATCGAGCTGCTGATCGTGATCATCATCCTCGGGATCCTGCTGACGATCGCCGCCCCGTCGTATCTCAGCTTCAAGGACAAGGGGCGGAAGACGGCCGCGGCGTCGAACCTGCGGAATGTCGTCGAAGTGCTCACGGCGTACGAGAACGACAACTTCTCGAGGGCGTCGACGAGCTCCGACCCCGACTGGAACGGGACGGACGCGGTCGGAACCGGCACGAACGCAGACAGCGGCTTCCACGATGGCTGGACCGGCCACACGCTCCTGTCACTTTTGCAGGCGAAGTACAACCCCGCTCTCGCGAGCTTCACGATCAACCCCGCGGGCTACACGCCCACGCCCAGCGATGCGACCGATTACTGCATCTACACGACGGTCGGGCCGTGGTACGCAGCGCGGATGGCGTCGAGCCAGACCACGACGGTCGGCAAGACGATGACGATCGGCGCGCAGACCTGCGCGGCGTCGTAAAGGCCGTCGTTTTTCCTGCCGATAGGTAGAAGGTGGACCTGACCGTCAGCCGTCCGGTGAAGATCCTCGCCCTGATCCTCGTGATCGCGGGCGTCGGTGGAATCGCCTCCATGTCCCTGCTGGGCAAGAGCTCGTCGACGAGCGGTGCTCCGCTCTCGGTCGCGCAGATTCGCGCGCGGGCGCACTCGTCGGCGAAATCGACGACCCCGACGGTGAGGACGCACGCCGTGAAGACGCCCGCGAAGGCGAAGGTCGTTGCGCCGACAACCGTGCACGCTGCGCCCAAGCCGAAGGCGAAGCCAAAGCCGAAGCCCGTGGCTGCTGCGAACGGGCTGCCCATCGTCCTCAACGACGCGCTGCGCGCCCACCGCATCGTCGTCGTCTCCGTGTTCGATCCGCAGTCCCAGACCGATGCGATCTCGTACGCCGAGGCGCGCGCCGGTGCGGGCGACATCTCACTCGCAGGCTTTCTCGGCGTGAGCGTCCTCGACGACTCCGTCGCCGGCCCGCTCACCGCAGCCCTGCCCGGCGGCGGGCTGCTGGCGGTACCCGGCCTGCTCATCTACCGGCGGCCGGGAACGCTCGTCGAGCGAGTCGACGGCTTTGCGGACCGCCAGGCGGTTGCGCAGCTCGCCCTCGCGGCGCTGACCGCGCCGGCGGTCACTGCGCCTGTGACGACGACACCGGTGGCGCCGCCGGCGCCTGTCGTGACGCCGCCGGCCCCGGTCGACACGACGACGACGCCGTGAGCTCAGCACACGCGACGGAGCTGTTCGTCCGTCACGCGAAGCGCGACGGACGTTCGGTCGCGATCCTGCGCGCGGTCGACTACGGCGGCTCGTGCGTCGTCGAGGCCGAGGTCTTCCCCGCCAAGAGCAGCGCCTCGGTGAAGCCGGGCCCCTACACGTTCGCCGACGCCGTCCAGGCGACGACGTTCGTGACCGAGGCGGTCGAGAGCCTCATGTACCTCGGCTGCGACGTCTACGACCGGTAGAGACGGCCATACGCTCGTTCGAGGGATGTGACGTGGGGCAACGGGACGCCGATTCAGTCAACGTGGAGGGGAACACCGTTCTCGGTAACGCCGAGGCGCTGGAGCGGCTCGCCGCCCAGGGTCGCGATCATCTGTCCGACCTGAGCGCGGACGAAGAACGGCCCCGCCGGCGCGCGGCGATCGACGGCTTCTTCAAATACGCGCAGCTGCTGCGCGAGGCCGCCTCGGGTGCGCGGCCGGCGCGGTACTCGTTCAAGCTCGAGTTCCCGGACGGACGTTGGGACTTGCTGGAGCAGGAGCTCCCGACCGAGCCGCGAGTGGGCGATCTCGTCTGGTTCGACGGTGAGCCGTGGCAGATCCTCGGCCACGAGACGGTGGCGCGCCGGCCGAGCGCGGCGAACCCGCACCAGTTCCTCGCCTGCGCGCCTGCCGCGTAGTCGCGGCCCAGCCGTTACGGACGTAAGCACGCTTGCCCAGGGGAGTGCCCCGTCATGCTCGGGCGCTTCACGAGCGACAGCGACCCTCGCCACCCTCGCCCCCGGCGACTCGACGTGCGGTAGCAGCCGTAAGTGGATGTGGCCGTGCGCCCGCCCGTCGCCACGAGCGGGCGCGCCGGAGGCCCAGACTGCCCCGTCAGTGGCCGGGAGGCGGGCCAGGGGGACCAAGGATTTCGAACCCGTTTCGCTTGGCGATGGGGGCGAGTCGTGCCATGTCCGGGTGGCCCTCGGCCGGCGGCGGCAGGACGCGTTCGAGGGCGGGCTCGCCGACTTCTCGTTGGAAGCCCTCGAACTGCATCGGTGCGAACCCGACGAGCGCTCTCGCCCCGCCTGCCTCTGCGTAGAAGGTGTGGGGCACGCCCTTGGGGCCGAATGCGAACGAGCCGGCCTTGAGGGAGAGGCGGCTGTCACCGACCCAGAAGGTGAGTGCGCCCTCGAGGACGTAGAACCATTCGTCCTCCTCGGGATGGACATGCCAGGGCGAGCCGAGACCCTCTGGCACGAGGACCTCGACCAGGCCGTATGCCCCATCGGTGACCTCGCGGCTGATCTTGATCGTTTGCAGCATTCCGAGCAGCCAGAACGCTTCACCCTCGTTTTCGTGGAGCGCGTATCCGAGCTGTGCTTGCTCCCGAGCGATGGCAACCATGCCTGTACTCCCTTCCGGTTGCTGATATTATCCGCAACAATCTATGAGCAAACAGTTGCAGAGCGGACTATCTACTAGGGAACAATCCTTGTCAAGCCCTTCGCCGGAGCGACTGCGCGCCTGGCGCCTGTTCTTCGAGAGCGCGCTGGCGCTCCTCGACGTGCTCGACGCCGAACTGGAGCAGGCCGTAGGCATCTCCCAACGCTGGTACGACGTCCTCGTCCACCTCGAGGACTCGCCCCACGGCATCCCGATGAACGAACTCGCCGACCGGATCCTCTACAGCAAGAGCGGCTTCACCCGAGTCGTCGATCGAATGGAAGAGGCCAAACTCGTCCGCCGCGCCCGACCCGAAGACGACCGCCGCACGATCCTCATCGTCCCCACCGACAAGGGCACCGAGCTGCTAGAGCGCGCGCGCCGCCATCACCGAGACGGAATCCAACGACACTTTTCCCAACACCTCACCAACACCGACATCAAAGCGCTCACTCACGCACTCGAAAAGATCAGCCTCCACGCACGACCGCTCCGCCCCGGCCGCATCCGCGGCTAACCGGGCGTCTTCGGGTCGAGTCCGAAGTGGGATGATCACGCGATGGCCAGACCGCGCGATCAACGAGTCAAAGACACCCTCCAGCTTTTGCAGACGGAGGTCGACGTCTGGATCGCGACTGCCAGCGTTGCCGGGAAGCCGTACCTCGTCCCGCTCTCCTTCTACTGGAGCGTTGACGCAATGATCGTCACGACGACACGTTCGAGCCAAACGGGTCGCAACTTCGCTGGAACCGGCCGAGCCCGCGCCGCGATCGGGGAGACACGAGGACAGGTTGTCGTCATCGACGCACGGGTCGAGGAGATGCCGGTCGGAGAGAACGTCGAGCTCGAGGACGCCTATGTCCGCGCCACCGACTTCGATCCCCGCCCTTGGGATGTCGGCTACACCTTCTTCCGCCTCGTTCCCGAGCGAATCCAGGCCTGGCGGGGCGATGACGCCGAGGAACTCCGCGACAAAGACCTGATGCGGGACGGTCTGTTCCTCTAGTGCTCCTCGGGCAGCCGCGC